>Ga0123519_10011878_pt1 | contig 12754 bp, 9 predicted proteins | sample YelNatPaOPRAMG02_FD_87396 | JGI IMG/M metagenome (GOLD analysis project Ga0123519, IMG submission 87396) | Hot spring microbial communities from Yellowstone National Park - Yellowstone National Park OP-RAMG-02 (version 2) | ecosystem: Environmental > Aquatic > Thermal springs > Hot (42-90C) ...
CACCGGCCTCACCAAACGATAATTGAGAGTGGAACGCGTCGAGATAAAGGATGTGCCCGTGCCAGCGTGTTAGAACAAGAGAGCGAAACCACTATTTGCGAGAAAGACCCTCAAACATTTTCAGCTAGGGATGATGACAGAAGCGGACAGTGCAATCAAGATGGAAGGAAAAATCGAGGTACGAATAAATGATGACATACGGAAAAAGGGTGCCATACATCTCACACTGATAGACCCTGAAGGAACTACACCCGACAAAGTGAAGGATATCGTTACCCAGAGTGAATCTGCAGGCTCCTCAGGAATCATGGTAGGCGGCTCGACCTCCATATTTGTGTCACACCTTGATTCTGTAATCGAGGCGATCCGTTCGGCCACTAGGTTGCCGATCATACTCTTTCCAAACAACGTTTCCAGCATTAGCAGTCATGCCGATGCGATCTGGTTCATGTCCCTTCTGAACTCATCGAATCCGTACTGGATCATAGGCGCTCAGGCTTTGGGTGCCCCGCTCGTCAAGAGGCTCGGAGTTGAAGCGATACCCATGGGCTATGTGGTCGTGGGCAAAGGAGGGATTGCTGGATTAGTTGGCGAGGCCAAGCCAATTCCATATGACCGACCCGAACTTGCTGCGATGTACGCCCTAGCTGGAGAATTTCTCGGGATGAGATTCATCTATCTAGAGGCAGGCTCGGGTGCAGAGCATCCTGTTCCACCTGAAATGATAAGACGGGTAAGGAGCGCTATCAGTTCTCGCTTGGTTGTCGGGGGAGGTATCAAGAGCCCTGAACAGGCCAAGCTGGCTGTGAAGTCAGGCGCAGATGTCATTGTAACTGGCACGGTGGCGGAGAGGTCGCGGTCTCCCCTGAGAACTCTGAGAGGAATAGTACGCGCGGTGGAAGAGGGAGCTTGCCTCCGAATCTGATGGGGGTTCTGAGGACCCCCTTTTGAAAAGGTATTATCGTGGCGGCAACTTGACAAAAGAGTATGAGCTGAAAAAAAGAGGATCTTCTACAATGCAATTGACGGACCTTCGAGGATATGACAGATATTTCAATATGATAGAGAAGGAGATCCTCCAGCTTTACGATCTGGCAAGGGAAGCTCGATCTAAAGGCCTAGATCCGGATGTGGAACCCGAGGCCGCGCTGACAAAGGATATGGCCGAGAGAGTAGAGAAGCTCGTGGGCCCTTCCGGCATAGCCGCGAGAATACGAGAGCTGAGCGCCCAGCTGGATAGGGAATCGATGGTCTTCAAGCTCGCAGAGGAAATCGTCTACAGTAGGGTTGCGTCTGAGAGCGTTGATAAAGTGGCGGAGCAGGCACTGAGAACAACATTGGCAGTTCTCACAGAGGGCAAGACGGTCGCTCCTCTTCAAGGGATATCTAAGGTGACAGTTCGCATCAACCCGGACAGGTCAAGGAACCTCGCAATATACTATGCTGGACCCATAAGGTCTGCTGGCGGTACGGAACAGGCGATGACAGTAGTAGTTGCTGATCACGTGAGAAAACTGTTGGGACTGGATCGATTTCACCCGACCGAGGACGAGATTGCTAGGTTCTTGGAGGAGATTCGAACATATGAGCGGGAAGTGGCGAGGTTTCAGTACCACATCTCTGATGACGAGATCAGGAACGCGTTGACCAAGCTTCCTATTGAGGTCAACGGTGTTGGAACTGATCCTATTGAGGTGGTCTCCTTCAAGAATCTGCCTAGAGTTGAGACTAATAGGATAAGGGCCGGTGCTCTAAGGGTGGTGAACGATGGAATAATTGGCAGGTCAAGAAAAATCTACAGGATCGTCGAATCTCTAGGATTGGAGGGCTGGGATTGGCTCAAGCATATACGTCAAGCAGGAGACCTGCCGACCGATGAGATGGCGGAATCCATGTTCATGGAGGACGTCGTCGCAGGAAGGCCGATATTCTCCTTTCCTTCCGCAAGCGGCGGATTCCGACTCAGATACGGACGGGCACGAAACACTGGTTTGGCCGCGATAGGAATTCATCCTGCTACGGTGGCGGTGTTAGGGAACTTTCTAGCTGTGGGAACCCAGCTGAAGATCGAAGGGCCTGGCAAGGCCGGGATAGTCACGCTGGTAGATTCTATCGAACCTCCAATCGTGAAGTTGGAAGACGGTTCGGTGCTCAAGATCTATAGCGTTGATCAAGCCGAGCACCTTCGAGGAAGCATCTCGAAGGTTCTTTTCCTGGGTGATCTACTAATCTCATTCGGCGAATTCTATGAGAACAACAAACCGCTTTCACGGTCTGGCTACACAGAAGAGTGGTGGTCCCAAGATGTCAGACGAGTAATTCTTAAGGACCTTGACGGGTCGCTGGAAGTGGCTTCGCGGGCATTAGGGATTGACAAAGAGAGACTGGAGCGCTTCTTGCAGCACCCGTTAGATGCGATCCCAAGCCCGGCAGAAGCCCTTACGATATCCAAAACCATCGGTGTTCCTCTTCATCCAAGGTACACGTTCTTCTGGGGGAATGTGGGGAAAGACGAGATCCTTGAGCTTCGAGAGGCTCTCGCCCAAGCTACAACGACTAAAGAAGACCAGAGGATTGTCGCTCTCAAATTGAGGTACTCGGTCAAAGAGATATTAGAGAAGCTTCTCGTACCCCACAAACTGGTCGGAGAGGAGGTGCAAATCGGAGAGGAGGCGGAGATCCTCTGGGAATGTCTCAGGCCAAACCAACATGGTGGAGACCTCACGTGCAAGGGAGATGATGTGTTCAGCCTGATAGAGTCTATTTCAGGTCTCAAGATCTTGGACAAGGCGCCGACGTACATTGGAGCAAGAATGGGCAGGCCCGAGAAAGCCGAGAAGAGAAGGATGAAGCCCCCTGTCCACGTCTTGTTTCCTCTTGGACTCGCAGGTGGTTTGAGCAGGGACCTCGTCGCGGCTGCGCAGCAAGACAGGGCAACGAGTATTGAGGTGGTGAGGAGGAGGTGCCCAAGGTGCAAAGAAATAACGACTCGAATCATATGTAAACAATGCTCGAGTAGAACTGAGATTGAATACACGTGCCCAGTATGCAAGAGAATTGTAGGTCGATCAAGATGTCCCACCTGTAAAGTTCTTGCTCAGCCTTATGAGAGAAGGCAGGTGAACATCGGAGAGTTGCTGCATGAGGCTACCAACCGTCTCGGAATAGGCACCCCGAAGACAGTTAAGGGGGTCAGAGGGCTAACGAGCGAGACCAAGACACCTGAAGCACTTGAGAAGGGTATCCTTAGAGCGCGGTACGACATCACTGTTTACAAAGACGGAACCGTAAGATTCGACGCTACTAACGGTCCCCTTACGCACTTTAAACCCGAGGAGATCCAAACACCAGTAGAAAAGCTAGTTGAGCTGGGATATCATTTTGACGTCGAGGGTGAACAGCTCGTCCACAACGGTCAGATCTGTGAGATAAAGCTACAAGATATAGTGATCCCGAAAAGAGCGGCCCAGTATCTAGTTAGAGCGGCCAAGTACATCGATGATCTTCTATCCAAGTTTTATGGGCAGCAACCGTACTATAAGATGAGCACATATCACGATCTGGTCGGCCATTATGTCTTGGGACTTGCGCCCCATACATCACTCGCTGTGGTCGCGCGGATCATAGGCTTCACAAACTCGAGTGTGTGCTACGCGCATCCGCTCTGGCACGCGGCCAAAAGAAGGGATTGTGATGGCGACGAAGACGCATTGATCTTAGTTCTAGACGCACTCCTCAACTTCTCACGTAGCTACCTCCCTCTTCAGATAGGCGGCCTAATGGATGCCCCACTCCTCATCTCAGCAGTCGTCGATCCACGAGAGGTTGAAGACCAGGCCTACAACATGGACGTTGAAAACAGGTATCCAGTCTACTTCTACGAGTTGGCTAATAGATCCATTGACTCCAAGGTTGCGAGCGATCTGATAGACATGGTCAAGCACCGACTCGAGACAAACCTTGAGACGGATCGTTACTCATACACACACCCGACCACCAACATAGACGCGGGAAATCTGGAGAGCTCCTATAAGAAACTCGGACTAATGACCAACAAGGCAGAGATGCAGCTCCAACTCGCGGAGAAGCTGAAAGCGGTCGACGCGAAAGAGGTTGCTAAGAAGGTTCTAGCGACGCATTTCATGAGAGATCTGGCCGGGAACCTCAAGGCTTTCACAACTCAACAGTTTCGATGCACAAAATGTAATGCCAAGTTCAGGAGGGTGCCACTCAAGGGGGAGTGCAGCCGGTGTGGAGGCAAGATCAGCCTCACAGTCTTCCGGGGTGGAATAGAAAAGTATCTTGACATCGCCGAACGAATCGCAAAGAAGTACGACGTCGAAGACCACTATCGGCAGAGAATCGAGATTATCCAAGAGGAGATCGAAAGCATCTTCGGAAAGAGGGAGAAGAATGAAGCTAGGATATCCGACTACATGTGAATTCGCCGCAGCGACGTGAGGACAGGATTGAGGCGGATACCACATCATCCTGGGGCGATACTGACGAAGAAGAGAAACATGAGGCGAGGAATCGAAGCTAGGAGCCAAATTCTCAATCTTCTGGAAGCGGGCGAGAGCACTGTAAGACGTTTGGCAGATTACACCGAGATGAAGTACGGCAGGGTCGCCTACCATCTGAGGTTGCTCGAGATGGAGAACTTGGTTGCAAAGACGACGCATCAAAGAAGAAATATCTGGCAAATCACCGGATTCGGTCAGCAACGTCTCGACCGTAGATGATGCTATTGAAAAGCCCTACATCTTGGAGATCACAAGGAGCCGACGAGAGTTCTAAGTCGATAGGGACAGTAGAAGTATTAGATTTGAGAGGTTAACCTTGTTTGTGGAAGAAGATAGCGAGTTGGCAGAGGCCATAAAGAGAGGAGACTACGACAAATGAGGACTGAGGTGGCAGACCTCTTCGCATAGCCATGTTCTCTGCGTAACGTCTCAGCTGTGGAGATGAAGTCAGCAAGAGAATCGAGATGCTGTAAAGGATCCCCGGAATGCGGCGGAAGTCCACGTGTTTGCCCTGACAGATGAATTAGCGCCTGTTCATAAAGCTCATCACAAAGTAGTAACCTAGATGTTGAGGGATGGAATAGGCGCCGGATGCTAAGCTTAAGGAGTAGGCGAAGAGAGGAGCGTTGCAGACAAGGTGAATATTGAAGGGGTCCCGCCTCTCGAAGACCTGTCCAAACAGATCTTCATCGAAGGGAATACGCTAAAGATACTCGATCGGCGCGCTTTGCCCACGAAACTTCGATTCATGGCTTGTACAAGCCTCGACGACGTTGCGAAAGCAATCAAAGGCATGGTCATACAGGGTGCCTCCGCGATAGCGTACGCGGCTGCATATGGTTTGGCCTTGGAGGCGAAGAGGGTCTATCGTAAGAGAGCACACGAGACGATTCCATATCTAACCGGTTGCGCTGAGAGTCTAAAGATGACCCGTCCAACCGGAGAAAAACTATCTAGAGTCCTTGACAAAGAGCTAATCACAGCCAAACAAGCACACGAGCGCGGTGAGGACCTGTTCAGAGCACTCGTCCAGTTCGTGGAACGCGAGATGTGGCGTGGAAGAGAAACAGCGGAGAGGTGCGGAAGAAACGCGGCCGCTCTTTTGAGAGACGGGGACAGGGTTCTCACACATTGCTACCCTGGGCCTGCATTCATCTATGCGCTAAGAGAGGCGTTGAAGGAGGGGAAGAACTTGAACATCGTGGCGACAGAGACGCGCCCCTATCTTCAAGGTGCTAAGCTAACGACATTGGCAGCCAAGCAGGTGGGGGCAGGTGTGAGGCTGGTCACCGGTGGTATGCCAGCCTACTGTATGCAACAGGGAGTCATTAACAAAGTTCTCGTTGCAGCCTACCGTATCGCGATGGACGGATCGGTCGCCAATAAGGTCGGGACTAGGCTCTACGCGATCGCAGCAAGGTATCATCGACTGCCCTTCTATGTTCTGGGATATGGCGGACCTGACTATCTTACCCGCTGTGGGGACGACATTCCGATAGAGCTCAGAGACGGAGAAGAAGTGACTGTCTTCGAGAATAGACGAATAGCTGCCGAAGGAGTTGAAGGATTCTACCCTGCCTTCGACATCACGTCGCCGGAGTTGATTGATGCTATAGTCACCGATGCAGGTGTCGTCTACCCACCATTCAACGAGGGATTCAAGAGAATTGTGACCACTGTCAGAAGCAGTGCTGATTAAGGTCGTGTAGCCCCAAAGGATCTTGAGAAAGAAACCTTCGCGCTCCTACTCCCATCAACGAGTTTCAGAGGTTCTTCTTGAGCCAGTTGGTTATTCTCGTGATCATCAAAGTGCGTCTTCCAGTAAAACGGTGGTCGCCGCCCCGAATGATGTAGAGCGCCTTAGGCTTTCCAGCCTTATCATAGAGGCGGTGGGCGTGCTCCAAGTCTATGACGTGGTCAACGTCGCCATGCACTATCAGCAGCCTTCTGGGGGCGATGTTTTTCACAATCTCTATCGGGTTGAATTTGGCGGACATCATCTGCCACTCCATAAGTGCCCGTTGGACGGTCAACCCCTTCACAAACTTGAAGTCGCCTGAAAGATTTCGTACAACACTATCTGGGCCAAACAGGTTCAGGTCCGACAGGGCTGCCAGCGCAACTACACACCGAGGCCTACTATCCTCGGAAGCGACGACGATCGAACCCCAACCGCCGAGACTGTAACCGATGAGACCGACCCGTTTGGCGTCAACCCCTTCAACCGTCTCTACGAAATCTAGAGCTGCAACGATATCCTCCGGGATGTTGAGGAATCCATACGATCCATCACTACCCCAGCTCCCTCGATAGTGGATCATAAGAACATAGAAGCCACTCTCCCTCAGCCTTTCTGCCAAGTCGTAGTTTTTCTCGATTCCCGGGAATCCGTTGCATAATATGACAGCTGGTCTCTTTCCCTCTTCACTCGGCACGAATAGTATAGCTAGGATCTGCTCTCCACCGCTTTCAAACACTACTCCCCTTTGAGATTCGAAATGTGATGCACGAGATAGCACTAGTCTTCACCTCTACATAGAGCGGGATCTACTAACCTAATATCCCTACTGGGCAGGGCAGGAATTCAGAGCCGCAGAAGATCGATCCGGATCAATCATTCGGGTTTGAACCTCTCCAGTCGCGCGCCCTCCTCGAGGCCAGATACCCAGCCTTGACTAGCTCCAGCACGAATGGACGCATCCACGATCTTTCGAGCCTCATCGATGGACTTTGCCAGCGCGATTAGTGCACCCCCCATCCCTGCCCCTGAGATCTTCACCCCCAGAGCGCCCGCCTCCAAAGCTGTCTGCCTGATTCTCTCGAGAGCAGGGAGGCTAACATCATAAAGGTCACGTAGAAGCTCATGCTGGTAGTTCATTATCTCACCGAGCACCCATAACTTCGCTGCTCTAGAGGAGCGTTTTTGAACCAGCTGCACTCCAACGTCTGGCAGGATCGTCTTGAGCTCGTCAAATGCACCGCTCGCCGATCTGATCATGGTCAAGGCGGCGACTGTTGATCGCTGCATCCTGAGCGTAAAAAGAATCCTGTCGGCGAGCTTCTTGTCCAAAATGTCCAGGTGGGGGGCGATCTCTCTCTCGTCTATCAGTTCCCACAAAGAATTATTATGTTTTGATCCAAGCTTTTTCCTCAGCTCTTGAGGTAGCTCCGGTCTGGAGAGGATCTGTTTCAACGCATCATCTATCTCCCTTTGCCGTGTCGGGTGTATCTCGCCTGTCGAATGTCTGATTCCGGAGTCTATTATCGCAAAGATGAGAGGAAGCGTTGGTAGCCTTTCGACCGTAATAGGGTGTCTAGAATCTATCTTGATGATGCCTCCCAGTGACGAGCCGTATTGGTCAAGTGGACCACAAGGTATCCCAAGTTCCTCCCGCTCGGCTTGAAAGGCCAATTCAGCAATTCTGAGGGGGTCGAAGCCTAGGTCAAGATGATGGTTGAGCAATGTGAGGAAGGCTACTTCTATGGCCGCGCTGCTTGCCAGCCCAGATCCGATGGGTATCTGACTGCTCACTAGAAGATCCATTCCTCTCAACTTGGCGTGGCCGACAGACTGTCCGACTACAGAAGCGACAGCTCGAAAGTAGTCCCCAAACCACTTTGAGCCTTTGTATCTGATCTTATCGATGGAGAAGAAGTCGCGTGAGGTGAGGTGCTGATCCTCGAGGTCGAGTGCTCTCACAGTAATGGTGCGGTCGTCCCTCGGACGGCCTAGGACGTAGGTCCTCAGGGAGATAGCGACCGGGACGACTGGTAAGCCCTTATAGTCTTGGTGCGTATTCAGGAAATCCGCTCGACCTGGGGCAGATGCTGCAAACCAACATCTGTCGACGAAAGATTTGACTCGAGGATCGCTACAAATGGTCTCGAACGTGCTCCGACCATGCTCGAGGTGCTCTGGCGTCATTGGTGCCACTCCAGCGCACCGACCTCGTGTTCTGCTCCGATGGTTCAAACCTAATTAACATTAGTATGAATGTGAAAAGCCTGTCGAGAACAAAGGGCTGAATCATTATTGCCGATCGTTGGAAAGCGGGTAGTTGTTACTGGCGGTGCAGGTTTCATAGGGAGCCACATCGTCGATCGGCTGATGAGTGAAAAATGCGAAGTGACTGTTGTAGACAACCTGAGTTCAGGTGATCTCAGAAATCTCTCCAAGTGGTCTGAAAACCCCCGATTTAGGTTCATGCTCGGAGATCTGTTGGAAGAGAGAACGATTGAAACCCTACCGCGGGAATGCGAGATCGTGTTTCATTTAGCAGCTAACCCAGAGGTACGTGTTGGAACCCGAGATCCGAGGATGTACTATGAACAGAATGTTCTCGCAACCTTTGGCCTTCTGGAATGGTTGAGGAGGTCCAGCTCGGCCAAGACATTCGTCTTCACCTCGACCTCAACAATCTATGGCGAGGCATCACAGATACCTACACCTGAAGACTATGGGCCTCTATGTCCAATCTCCATATATGGTGCATCGAAGCTCGCGTGTGAATCCCTGATTTCGGCGTATTCCCACTCATATGGCTTGAAGGCAATTATCTTCCGAATGGCCAATATCGTCGGTTCTAGGTCTAGACACGGGGTTCTGTGGGATTTCATTACCAAACTAAGGCTGAATCGAGATGAGTTGGAGGTCTTGGGCGACGGACGGCAGAGAAAATCGTACCTGCTCGTTGAGGACTGCATCGACGGCATCTTTGCGGGGCTTGAGGCTTCCGCAAACGTTATCGCGATCTTCAATGTCGGATCGACGGATCAGGTAGACGTCGCGACGGTGGCTAAGGCCGTAGCAGATGAGATGGGCTTGAGGGAAGTTCGCCTACGGTTCAAAGACGAACTTGAAGGAGGTAGAGGCTGGATAGGAGACGTAAGAAATATGCTATTAGACGTGTCAAGGCTAATGCGAACTGGTTGGTCTCCACGCCATAGCAGCCTTGAGAGCGTTAGAGAGGCGACAAGGCGCCTGCTCTCCGAGAGTGCACAGTGAGAGGAATCTGTATGCAAGAGCTGCGTTGGAATCCAATCCTCAAAGAATGGATCATAGTCGCTTCACATCGAAAAGAGCGGCCCGTTGAGCCATCATCCGATCAGGAAAGCTCCTGTCCCTTCTGCAGGGGTGATCCACATGTGGAAGGTCCATGGGAAGTCAAAGCTATCCCGAACCGATTTCCCTCCCTGTCCATCCCAGCCCCACAAAAGAGGAGAACGTTCTCAAGACTCTTCAAGCTCGGCAGTGCCAAAGGATTCTGTGAGGTAATCCTCGAGACGAAGGATCACGAAACAGATTTAGGATCTCTGCCCGTCGAGAGAATCCTCAAAGTAATTGAACTGTTTGCTGACAGATTCGAAGTACTTGGTGCTCGTAAGGAGATACGGTACGTGTACGCGTTCAGAAACAGAGGGAAGGAGATCGGTGTCACCTTGAGTCACCCACATTCACAGCTATATGCACTGCCTTTCATACCGCCTATCGTCAAGAGAGAACTGGCCTCAAGTAAGGAATACTTCGAGAAATTCAGAAGATGCTTGTTCTGTGAGGTGATGAACGAGGAGAGTAAAGACGTCAGAACGGTACTCCAAAACAAGAGCTTTGTGTGCTTCCTTCCATTCTACTCAAGATGGCCTTACGAGACCCATGTTTACCCGCTGAGACACTGTCAATCTCTTCTGGATCTGAACTCCGCGGAGAGATGGGATCTAGCTCAGATGCTCAAACTTGTTTCGCTCGCCTACGACTCGCTGTTCGAGTCCCCGATGCCATACGTGATGGCGATGCATCAAAGGCCGACAGATGGAAGAAAGTATGATTACTTTCACTTTCATATTGAGTTCTATCCACCATACAGGGAGAAAAATCTGCTGAAGTTTCTGGGAGGGGTTGAGCAAGGAGCGGGGACATTCATATACGATGCAGACCCTGAAGCCAAGGCTGCTGAGCTGAGAAAGGCTGCCGAGAGGGTGAGGCGGCGTTTTCCGATGGGAGACTGAGTTTCGGATGCCTAACCTTGATGAGATCATATCGAGGATGATCAAGAGTAGGCCCGGCCTGAACAGGCAAGATCTCCTCAGAGCTATATCGGAGAAGAAGCGTGAGATCGGTTCTAGATTCCTATCCGATGAAGGCGCTGCATACATCATTGCATCCGAACTCAACTTGGATCTGAACGAACATGACACGTCTAGTTCTGGTTTGTCAATACGCGACCTTGTGCCAGGGCTGAGCGACGTTACTCTTTCTGGAAGAATTACTGAGATTCATCAACCTCAGAGCTTCCAAAAAGGTAGCGGGTCGACCGGGAAGGTCAGAAGAATGGCGATCTCCGACTCGACAGGCACTGCAGGGGTTGTCCTCTGGGACGAAAAAGCAGATGTTGTTGAGCTTAGGGGAGTTTCTGTCAATGATCATGTGAAGATCGTTCATGGGTACGTTAGGGAAGGTCCTCAAGGGAAGTCCGAGATACATGTGGGAGACAAAGGAGATGTGTTGCGAGCTGGACAGCCGACTTCCCAGATCGAAGACTTTTCAAGCTTTACGCAGATTTCTCAGCTCAATACGCGGAATCCGATTGTCGACATTCAAGGGACAATATCGAGAATTCTTGGAGTCCATAAGTTCAAACGATCAGACGGCTCCGAAGGCCTAGTCCTTCGTGCGCGAATAGCGGATAACAGTGGCTCTGCGACCGTTGTAGCTTGGGATGAGAGAGCCACCGAGATGGCCGCTCTCTCGAAAGGAAGCTATGTCGATATCAAGAATGCCCGTGTTAAGCAAGGCATCAGAGGTGGTCTTGAGGTTCATATCAACCGTTCTGGAGAAGTCAGATCCAAGTTAAGCCCCCCTCCAGGCTTTGTCACCGGTGCTCCCGGTAGGACGAAGATATCATCGATCAAGCCTGGAGATATCGACCTCACGGTAATCGCGAGACTCGCAGCCAAGGGTCCGGTCGTCGACTTTCAGAGGCGGGGAGGTGAGGTCGGAAGAGTCGCCAACGCGATTATTCGAGATGAAACAGGGTCGATCCGTCTTTCCCTCTGGGACGATAAGGTGGACATTCTGAGCGATCTGTCGGTGGGTGACCTACTGCTTATCGAAGGCGCCTACGCTAAGGAGAATAGGGGCAGAACAGCTCTCAGCCTCGGAAAATTAGGAGAGATAACGCGAAGCCCACGAGACGTCGGAGCTGAAATCCCACAAATTGAAGACGAGCCTGTCAAAATCAGCGAGCTGAAGCCTGAGATGAACGATGCGACGATCCTAGGTCGAGTGATGGAGAATCCAGTGATGAAAGATGTCGTGACAAGCCGCGGGCCGACTGAGGTGACTCGGGTCAGGATCAAGGATGCCACAGGTGAAGTAGATGTCTCATTTTGGGGTCGCCTCGCTAAGGAGGCAGAGAATCTCAAAGTTGGGGACTCTATCATGCTAAGGCATCTCTATGCGAGAATGACCCATCAGAGGTCTCTCGAGCTATCATCCTCTGCATTTACGACAATAGAGAGAGTAGCGAAGCAGTTGGATGCGAACATAGCACCTCGATCGAGCGAGGAACAGATTGGATTGTCTGAGGCTCATGAAGGAAACTTGCAGGGTGATACAGCCAGAGAAGGGCTTAACTTTTAGATCTCGAGAATACTCGTCAGCGGAGATTGGGGTGGATGTACAGTGCCGTCATTCCTATCGAATCTCGAATGGGGCAACTCTGAGCTTTTGGCAAGGTATCACGCATGATGGTAGCTGCCCTGAAGGTTGGTGTGGACCCAATCGAATACGTGAATAGACTCAGAAATGAGAGGGCGAGACGAGAAATCAAGCGAAGGATGCAGGAGTACACCATAAGCGGGGAACTTGTCGCTGAGTTCGATAGGATCATCGAGAAGCATTACATCGTACTGTTTGCGGCCCACTGGTCTTCGGAGTGTACAACCGAAGTGGCTGCCATCACGAAGCTTTCACTGGTAACGGGTAGCGGACTTGTCATTAAGATCATCGACTTCGATTCAAATATCGATCTTGCCGAGGAGCTGGGGGTTCAGAAGGTTCCCACCGCTATTGTCTATGACAAACGTGGCAAAGAGCTAGGACGATTCATGGGAAAGACGAGGCTGGCGCCTACCGTGGAGGAGGAGCTTCTCCAGATAATAAGACACGGCCAACAAGAGACGCCGGGACATGCCATCGGCAAGAATGAAAAAGTGGAGGCTAGGTCTCCTCC
>Ga0123519_10011881_pt1 | contig 12753 bp, 9 predicted proteins | sample YelNatPaOPRAMG02_FD_87396 | JGI IMG/M metagenome (GOLD analysis project Ga0123519, IMG submission 87396) | Hot spring microbial communities from Yellowstone National Park - Yellowstone National Park OP-RAMG-02 (version 2) | ecosystem: Environmental > Aquatic > Thermal springs > Hot (42-90C) ...
TAATAAGGCGGCCGGTAAGTATAAAAATTTAATTTCTCAAATTATAATAACCTCTCCTTTAGGTATTGTTCCAAGAGAACTTGAATATACTTATCCAGCATCTCATTATGATGTTTCCACTATAGGTATTTGGGATCAAGAAGAAATTGATTTTGTATCAAATATGATTAAAAATTGGATTAAAAAATTACATCCAAATGTTCCAATAATAGCATTTTTAGATGGTGGATATGCAGAATCATTTGAAGCTGCTATTAAAAAGTTACATTCGGAATATAAACCAAAAAATTATCATATAATTTCTGAGAAAGAACCTAAAAAATTTATTGAAACAATAAAATATGAATTGAATTTAAATTTTAGTTTGGGAATGAATATTAATAATTCTCTTTTACATTATCCCACTAAAGAAGAAAAAATGATTAAGATGATCGCAGATTATCAATTTGGAAAAAATGCTGGAAATTTATTAATTGGTTCTTCAAGTAGATTGTTACAAACAAAAAATGAAGCAATTTGGGAAATTTATAATTATGAATCTTATGGAAAAACTCTTGTGGGAAAATTATTTAAAGACTCAGGGTTTATAAGGCTGTCTTTAGAAGGGGCTGAACGATTACTTCCATTAGGAAAAAATATTATTCAATTGAACACCGATGAATTTCATGGATCCACAATATATGCTCCCGCTCTATTATCAGTTGATCCTGATTTATGTAGTGGAGATGAGGTTATTATAATAAATAAATCTGGTAAATTTTTCGGAGTGGGAAATATGATTATTAATGGAATTGAAGCATCAAATTTAAAAAATGGTAGAATTGCATTAATCCGTAAAAAGAAAAAAAATTAAAAATTCATTATCATTAAAATCTATTTGGTGTCAATTATGGAAAAATTGAAACCATATATTATAAATGAAATTAAAACATTAAAATCGAGGGCTTTAGAAAAAATTAAGCAGAACATAGATACAAATTTAGATAAACCCGTTGCTTCTTGGATAAAAAAGACAAGATTAATTTATTCAATTGGTTATGAATTTACTATAATATTGAAAACATGTGGTTGCAAATGGGCAAATTCGGAATCTGGTGGTTGTTCAATGTGTGGATATTTCATTGATAAAGGTCCTAATAACATTTCACAAAATGCAATTCAAAATCAATTTAAATTTGCTATTAATAAACATGCTAAAGATCTTGAAGAATTGAGTGAAAAAAATGAAAAAATTGCGTTAAAAATATTTACCTCAGGAAGTTTTTTGGATGAATCAGAAATATCACAAAACACATTGATTAATATATGTGAAGATATATCTAACTTAAATTATATCAATGAATTTGTTATTGAGTCTCGACCTGAGTTTATAGAAACGGAAAAAATTAGATTAATAAAAAAGATTTTAAAAAATAAAATTCTAGAAGTAGGGATTGGATTAGAATCTGCCAATAACTACATAAGAGAGGTTATAATAAATAAAGGATTTAATTTACAATCTATAAAAAATTCTATAGATATTTTACATAAAGAAAATGCCAGAGTAAAAGCTTATCTACTATTTAAACCTCCTTTTATAAATGAAAGAATTGCCATTGAAGATTTAATAAAATCTATTAATGAATGCATAAAAATTAACGTAGATACCATTTCTATAAATCCAATTGTAATTCAGAGATATACAATTCAAGAATCACTATTCAATAGAAATCAATTTCGACCACCTTGGTTTTATTCTTTATTTGAAGCTTTTCAAAGAAGTTTAGATAAGAATAAAATTTCAAAAACTTTAATATTATGTTCTCCTATGGCAATTGGAACTGAGAAAGGAATTCATAATTGTTTAAATAAAGATTGCAATAATCGATGGATAAATATATTAGAGGAATTTATTAATTCTCAGAATATTAATTTAATTCAAAATGAAAAATTACCTTATGAAAAATGCAAATGCTGGGCTGAATATAATTTAATGAATGAAAATATATAATTAATATTTAATAAGAATTATGGATTAAGATTTTAAAAAAATATTATTTTTACTTTATTATTAAAAATCTTTATTCAAATACAATTTTATTTAGATTATAAAATATATTTATTTTTATAAAATTAAAAAATTTGATAATATTTTCAGAATTATAAAAAAATAATATATATACGAATTTTTATATATTATTAGATTATATTATCTAGCGTAAACAAAAAGAAGAAAAAAAATGAATCTGACAGTTGATTCATTTATAAAACCAAAAAATGAATTTCATTTAAAGGAAATTTTTATTGAATGGACATTAAATATGGTAGATAAAGAGGATAGTATAATTATTAATATTTCTGGTAACTACATAATCGATACAAAATTTTATAAAAATATTCTTGAAATAGAAGATGCTCCTACACATCATCATAATTATTACTGGCCTTATTATGAACTTATATTCACTAATTTGGATGACAATAAATTTTTTAGTTTAATGGCAAATAGAATTGTTTCGGTGGATATAAAAGATAATAAATTATTTTTTGATTTCATTCTTCATCCAAATGAATTATTGTATGGTTTTGACTTGAATTTTCCTATTCAATCAGGTTCAGCATTAATTACCACAAATAACGAAAATTTAAATTTACTAATAGACATTTTAACTAATAATTTATTAATTGATGAAAAATATCCAATTCCGAGATGTAGGCAATGCAATGGATTATTGACAATTCATGGGCAAAAAAAAAGTACTGATATTATTTTAGAAAATGATTTTATATGTGCTGATTGTTTAAAATCTGCTTCTAATTTTTATAAATTACTCTACTCAGAGATTCTGGCAATATCTGATGAAGAGCTAAAGCAAAAATTTAAAATATTCTATCAATATATAGAAGGAGGTTTGAAATTCGCTGCTGCTATAAATGATTTTGAACTAAAATGTTTCTATGACTTAATTTTACTACAAATTCAAGTAAGAATTGGAAATTTTTCAATTAATAATGCTGAGACCATTTTGGATTTTTACTCTGAAAAGATTAAGAATAATAACTTTAGTAAGTTTGAAAAAGAAATATCTAAATTTAAAAACTGGATGTCAAGTTATAATGATTCAAAAATCAAAAAACAAAGTTTAAAAACTGTTGAAGAGAGAGCCCAAATTATTCAAGATGATTATATTTCTCAAGATAATCTTTTAGAATCTTCCGTTAAAATTATTTTAGAAAATAAAAAAGATCAAGGCTCTGATTTAAACGCAAATAAAAATAATTCTAATGAATTTAATTTATTAAATGGAATAGCTGAGGCATTAAATACTTTATCAACAATAGAGGAAAATTTAGAACCCAAACCTATCACTCCAATTGATAGATTAAAAGCCGTTAGTATTAGTGAAAATAAAAATATTGAAAATCTTAAACCATCAGAGAAATTTAAAAGTAATATACCAGATATTGAGGAATTTTCAATTTATTCAATGGATTTAAATAAAAAAATTATTGAAAGTAAATATGATGATGCCTGGAAAGATGTTGATGAATCAATTAAGGCACTTGATGAACTTATAGCAAAACCAGATAAAGATTCTGAAATTAAAAGCAATGTTAAAGAGTCTAAACCACCATTATTAGAAAAAGAAACTATTCAAGCTCCTAATGACTCGTTATCTTCAATAAAAATCTCATCACCAAACCTGCATCCTCCTCCTTCACTTCATCCTCCTACCAAATTAAATTATTCAAATTCAGTTCCCTCTGAAAAATCCCAAATTTCTGATACTACAATAGATAATCAATCTAAATCACTTAATACAAATGTAATTGAAGGTAATAAAACACCTCAGATTCCATCTTACTTACACCCACCTCCAAAACCAAAAATAAAAAAAGATGATAAATGAAATTATATGCAATATAAAAAAATAGTAATTTAGAAGGTTTAATTTATGATATTTAAGAATCTTTTTCAAAATGCTGAACAATTTTACGCAACAGGTGTTCCTATAAAATGGTATTTTTATTTATTTGAAAATGATCAGCCAAAATTATACGAACAATCTGGTTTATATGATATTATTACTCAACAAGGTTTTGAAGTAAAAATAATCTCTAACCCAAAAACTAAAATTAACAATTATTATAATATATATAAAACAATTAGATTTACAAATAATCAAAATAGCTCTTTTTTTAGTGTTTGTACAAATAGAATCATTTCAATAAATTATTCAAATGATATTTTACATCTCGAATTTAAAATTCATCCCAGCATTACAAAATACTTTTTTGATTATAAACTGCCTTTGGTGTCTTGTTCTTTAGATATAACATGGGAAAAACAATCAATTCAAAAATTATATGATTTAATATTACAAGACTTAATTCTTCAGAATGATGAATACAAGCCTCGTTGCGAATTATGTGATGGATTAAAGGGAATTAATGGAATTGCTAATTTAGATGATGATTATGATAGTAAATTTTTGATTTGTTTTGATTGTATTGAGGTTGCAAATCAATTTTTTGACACATTATTGAAAGATATATATTCAATTAAAGACTGGGAAGAAATGCTTAAAAGAAGATCTGAATTAATCCAACTTGCAAATAGTGGTAAAGTTTTTGCAATAAATATTAATGATGATAAGCTTTTAGGTTTCTATGATTCATTAATAATATTAATTAATTATTTATCAGCAGCAATAGATTTTGAAGGAGCCTCTAGATTACTAGTTAAAATTCAGAGGGATGCAAATAAAAAAGGATATAAATCATTAGAAGAATATAGTAAGTTACTACGAGAGAGTTTCTCTACAATCAATCCAGAAGAGTCTATAAAAAATTATAATCCTCCATCCGTGCCTCAATTAGAAGATGAAGTTACTCACGAAAGTGAAATCAATATAGAAACACCAATAAATCAAGTTCAAAATCTTGAAAAAACTTTGGAATCTCAAGAATTAAATGAAAAATTACAAACAAACCAGGTCCAAACACAACCAATATCACAATCAATTGAATCTGATATACAAGATATTGATATATTTAATAAATTTCAAGTAGATCCGAATCTTCCTTTCGTCACAGCGACTTTAAAAGATATGATTAAAATTTTGAATATACATAAAAAAAATATTTCAAAAGATTCTAAAATAGATGAAAATATATTGAAAAAAGTAGAATCTTTGAAAAGTAAATTATTTTCCGCTTCTAAATCAACTTCAAATTTGGAATCAAAGAACGAAAAATCTCTACCGTCAATGATTGATTATCGAATTAAGCAAGCTGATGAAGAATTTGGAAAAAATGATATTGAAAAAGAAAAATAAAATTTAAATATTAAAAATGAAAATAATTATCTGAGGTGATTTTAAATTTCTACTGAAAAAATATATAGAAAGAAATTTCAATTTCCATTTCCACTGGCATTTTTAATCACTGCTATAGGCGCAATAGCGACTCTAATTACATTGATAATAATTTTTGAAAATAACATCTTTTCAGCATTTCAGAATCCAAAATCGGAAGATTCATTCTATTGGATAATCGGCACAATAATGATTTGTAGTTTATTCTTAATAATTGCATTTTATAACATATTTAATTTTAAAAAACCAAACATTACAAAAAAATCTAAAATCCAAGCAATTTTTTTAATGCCATTATTAATTATTACTCCTATTACTGGAATAATAATTTTAAATTTTGAAAAAATTCCGGACATTAGAGGACCATATCTATCTTGGATGATGAATCCATCAAGCACAATGACTATTTCATTTGAATTAAAACAACCTAAAGATTTTAATATTGAATATAAAAAAGAAACAGATTTAAATTATATTTCAAAGCCGATTACTAGGTTTGAAAAAAGAGAATATGATGGATATTATCATTATTCTGTAAATTTAACAGAATTGGATGCTAATTGTGTTTATTTATATAGAATATCTGGATTTACAAAAGATACATATTCATTTAGAACAGCTCCAGAATATAAAGATATAACTTTTAAATTCATTCTTTATGGAGACACAAGGGAATATTCAAAAGTTTTTGATAATCAACATATCCAACTTGTTCAACAAATGATAAAAGAACAGAATTTAACTCAAATTTCATTTGTTATAAACACAGGAGATTTAGCAACAAGTTATGACGATATTAAATCGTGGAATTTGCATTTTTATGCAATTAGAGATTTAGCTTCAAAAATACCGTATTTTGTGGCTTCTGGTAATCATGAATGGAATTCCGAAGTTCCTTGGTATGATACTTCTCATCAACCTGCCATAGATATTCAAGATTTTCCAAGTAGTGATGATTCTAGTCATAATGTTTATTCTTTAAATGAAACTAGTTACGCATTTGGTTATGGAAATGCATATTTTATTTTTTTAGGTTATCCTCATGCAGGATGTAATAAAACCGAATATTTAAATTGGCTTGAATATCAATTAAAAATTGCCAACGGAACTATTGGAGATGGTTATAATTTTATTTTTATCATCAACCACAGGCCACCATTTGATAGAAGAGATGATTCATATAATGATGCAGTAGATATAATCAAATCGGAACTTCCAATGATATTTTATAGTGGAGTAGATGCTTTTATTTCTGGTCATAATCATGTTTTAGCGATACAAAATATTACATGGTCTGGAGATCCTTTATTTCCAAATTCAAGGAACATGACATTTTTGATTTCAGGTGGAGGCGGAGCTCCATTACGAAATCCAAAATATGGAATTTGGGAAAACAATTATTCTATGGGTTTTTATGGAAAAACAATTTATTGTAAAAGATCTTTTCATTATTATTTAGTAGAGGTAAATCCAATTGAAAATACAATCAAGTTTGATTGTTTTGAACTAAATTCTGGTTATTTACCAGAGGCTAGCTTCATATATCGAAAATAAATTTAACTTTTTTCTTGAATAGGACTTGTTATTTGCCTTAGAAAAGAAATTAAAATTATTTTTTCCTTTATTTAAATGAAAAAAAAAGATTTATAAAAAAAATTCTAAATTTTTATTGAGGAGTTGGAATTTGTTCTGCATTTGTTAATTCATTGCCTTCTACTTTCTCTTTTATTTCAGTTTTCACTTCAGAGCTCTTTTTATCTTTTTTTCTTTCTTTTGTTTTCTTTTTATTTTCTTCAGATTTGGAGTCTATGTTTTCCACAAGAATTTTGTCCAATTCAAGTATCATTTTATAAAGTTCAGCACCTTTATCTGTTAGAAAAATTATTTTTTCATATTCTTCATCAAGTTTATAAGCGATTAATTTATATTTTAATAAATCATCTTTACTTCTATAGAATTCATTTAGATGTATTTTTCTATCTTTCAAAGTTTTGTAGAATTCTGATTCTCTGTATTCTCGGTTTTTAGAATTATAAAGTACATGCAAAGATTCTTCAAATCCTTTTTTTCTATATACTTTAAAAAAATCTGTCATTTTTAAAACCTTTTAAATTTTTTAATTAATATAAAATTTATATTATATATTAACTTTTCTGTTATTAATATTTATATTTCGAAACATAAATTTTTATTTGAATAATAATAAATTTTGTAAATTGAAAATAAAAAATTGAAATTTAAAAATAAAAATCTTTCAATATAATTTCATTTTGAAAAAAAAAAGATTTCATTTTGAAATTATAAATATAAAATAGAAAAAATTGCAAATGCCGGGCGGGGGGCTCGATCCCCCGACCTCCAGATAACTCATTTATTCGATTGTCTCGACCCTTTTATTTATAGATTATGAGTCTGGCGCTCTACCGGCTGAGCTAGCCCGGCTTAGAATATATAAATATTTTATATCTTATGTAATTAGAGCTCCCGGAGGGATTTGAACCCTCGACCTTTGCCTTACCAAGGCAACGCTCTACCAGCTAAGCAACGGGAGCTTTAATTTTTTTAAAATATTATTAATAACTTTCTAAAATTTGTTTATATTAGCTTAAATTTCTCTTGATTAAAAAATTTTATCATTGAAGAAAAATTATAATATTTATGATTTATGGTCCTTTTTTATCGAGAAGATTAGGTTATTCACTAGGAATCGATTTGTTACCTCCAATCAAGACATGCACATTCAATTGTGTTTATTGTGAAATTGGAAAAACTCCAAATTTAGGTTTTGTTTCGATCTCTCATAAAGAAGTAGTTTCTAAAGCTGAATTTAATTTGTTGCAATCTTATATCACGAATAATCTACCATCAATGCTCTATTTAAATTCAATTACAATTGGATATAATGGCGAACCTACATTAGTTGAAAATTTAAAAGACGTTATATTATTTATAAGAGATATTCAATCAAAAATAAAAACAGATATACCAATTTCTATATTTTCCAACTCTTCCACTATCTGTGATGAAAATATTCGTCGAACCTTATTACTATTGGATAATATTTATTTGAAAATAGATGCTGCATTGCAAGATATTTTTATCGATATAAATAGACCACACAATTCTGTTAAAAATATTGATATGATAATAGATTGTATTAAAAAATTTAGAGAGGAAATAAATAATTATCAGGGAAATTTAGTTATGGAACAAATTAGAAAACCAAAACTAATCATTCAATCATTATTATTTAAATCAAAAAACGGGAAAGCAGCACATAATTTTACTAAAGAAAATATAATAAAATTAGCTGAAATATACAAAAGAATAAAACCTGATAAAATACATTTATATACAATAGCTAGAACTCCAGCAGAAGACTATGTAATTCATTTAGATTTAAAAGAATTAATTGATATAAAAAATGAAATGATTAATTTTGCTCCAGAATTATTAAATCTTATTGATGTATTTGGTTAATCATGTCAAAATACAGCTTGGATTTTTGCATATCTTAAAATAATATTTTTCAAAAACTCTTGAAATGATTTTAATTTTGGAAATTTTAATAACTCATTATTTAAAATTCGTTTTTGGATAGTTTTATCATTTGTTTTTAATACAAATTCGTGAGTGGCTTCATCAGGAAGAGCTATATTTCTTTTGATAATTATATTTTCTAGTTCCATATCATTTATAATATTCCATACTTGTTCATTTTCATTTTGCAGTATAAAAAATTGTTTTTCAAAATTAATAATATCTTTATGAATATTTTTAATGAGTATTAATCCATTTTCATTGATTAAAACATTCCATTCTCCATATGGATTTGGAAAATATCTTCCACCACTGGAATAGAAAAATGAAATAGTAGAATCCATATTTAATCACTGTTATTTATTATTTTTATTTGAATTTATCAAATCTGTAAGAATTGGCATCTTATTTCTAATATTAAATTTATTCCATTTTTTAAGAAAAGACTTTTTTGCTGTTATTGCATTTTTTTGATTTAGAAATTCTTCAATATATTTTTTAATGTAATTATCAACGTTTTGGAAATATTGCTCGATAAACTGTGAAATATTATTAATTTCATTCTCATTAGAATTTTTTCTGAATTTTTCAACTAATTCATCTAGTTGTTTGATTCCATCTGATTCAAATTTATTTCTTTCTTTAAAATATATTTTAGTCCAATTTGGATAGTTCATTAAAATTAATCGATGGAAAAATTCATTTCGCCACCATATTTTTAATTCTTCATGAGTATCTGTTCCAAAATTAATTAATGAAGGTAAAGAATTCGGTTTTGTTCGATATAGTACTATAGGTTTATAAAATTGAATACATGGAGCAGAACCACATGTAGTCCAAATTTTAACGATATCTTTACTACTTTCTACAGCCATTGAATTTACAGATTGACTTGGAACAAACATTCCCGAATAATGAACACATATATCTTCAAAACTACTATGTCTAGAAGGATCATATTCAACTTCTTGTTGATCTTCATTAATTTGAATTTTATGAGATCTTAATAAACGAATAATATCTTCAATCTTTGCTTCCTTTTTACTTGCCAATTCGTTTATAATTTTGTTATGAAAATTTCGTCTTTTATCACCTTTGGCCCCTAAATTTTTAATGGCAGCAGAACTTAATCCCTTAGCAGTATAACATTTTTTAAATGAAAAGTCATTTTCATCACGACAAAATCCTTTCTTAATTGCATTTTTTATTGCTTCATCTGAAATTCCATCAAAATCATTTTCTATAGTTAAGCTGTTAGATATACTATAAGCATCATCAATTTCTTTCCAAACCCAATGTTTTCCAGCTGTTTCTAATACATAAGCCTCATTTGGGTCTGCAACAATCCAAGAATTATGATAAGAAGAGTTCTTTTTTCGATATTCACAATTTCCACCTTGTCCATATTTTTCCAATAATTCTATAATATATAACAAAGCAGATTCAGCAGTCTTCTTTCTTTCCAGCACCAATCGTATGATATCCATTCCAAGCAATCCAATTTTCTTTAAAGGTTCTTTTGTAAATACTGCTTCATTTCCTATTACCAAACCAAATTTATTAACACCCATCTCACCTCCATACATCCAAAATGGTTGAGATAATACGACGTCATAAGTTTCCTCAACTTGCGGGACCTCAATATAAGTACATTTAACCATCTCATTTGAGGAGTGCTTCCCACCTTTTATAAATACAATATTTTGAACTTCATCTGGAACTCGATCACTGTTTTTCCCAAATAATAAATTACCATTTTTCGTGTATTGAGATAAAATAACAAATGTATCACACACCTTTACCACCAAACTTAATTCAATAATCAATAATAATCTTGATTTTTTGGTATATTATTTTTAATCTTTTTATTATATTTTTTTAAAAAATTAAATTTATATGAAATATTCGAGTTTTTAATTTTTTGTATAAAAAATTTATAGATTTTTTTGAAAATTTCGAAACTTATTAAGTAGTTCTATTTCTGCAAAATTTAAATTAAAATTAAGTTATAATATTTTTATTTTTAAAAATGTAATTAGTTTTATTTAATTAAGAACTCATAAATTTTTTCAGCAATTTTCTCTTTTGCATGAATTGCAATATTATGTTCATATCCATCCAATAGTATAAACTCCGCATTAGGTATTTTATCTGCGATTATTTTTGATTGATGTTTAATATCATCTTTACTTCCAACGCAAACTAATACAGGTATTTTAATTGATTCTATTTGATTTAACACGCAAAAATCTCCAATATCTTTCAAGAATTCTATAGAAGCTTGCTTATCTGGTAATAAAGAAGTATCTTTCCATTGTGGAAAATTTTCAATTCCTAGTCTTATATGTCTTTTCTTTTTATTTTTTAATATATGATTGTAAAAAATTTTCCAGTAAAAAACAATCATGAAAAATAATAGTTTAATCAATTTATTACTAACAAGACAAGATGAGGTCGATAAAAGAACTAATTTGGATAACGTTTCTGGATATTTTATAGCATATTTTTGGGAAATAAATCCACCCATAGAATGACCAATTAAATAAAATTTTTGATATCCAAACTTTTTCAATAGAAATTCTTGATATATTTGGTATAAATCTTCAACACAATAATCTATTTTATATTTACCAGCTAAACTCTTTTCGCTCCACCCATGTCCTCTCAAATCAAAGGATAAAACAGGCCATCCTCTATTTTTAAAATAATAATAAATCGGTTTTAAATAAAAGTGATTAGCCATATGACCATGCATGACGATTATAGGAATTTTATCAGGTGAATCTCTAATTTCATTCCAATTTACTTTTTTTAGATTATCATACTCTATGTAAATTTCGATTTGATTAACTTTTATTTTTTCATTTGTCATATGAAAATAAATATTTTAAAAGTTAAAATTTGTAGCTTTTAAATTTTCAGAAAATTTTAAATTTTTAGTGGTTTAAGAATATTTAAAAGATATTGTATAATTTTTATTTTTGAAAATCTCTTAATGAGTGAAATATTTAAATTAAGTGAATTTTAATGGATTTAAATTTGTTTGAATATTTAATCAGTGATTTAAAAAAACAATCTTTTTATGAAAATCAAATTGTTCATATTGAAAAGATTGAAAAAAGACCACCAAAATATCAAGATTTAAAACATAAATTACATATTAATATTGAAAATTGGCTTGAACTACAAAATTTTAAATTTTATTCGCATCAAGCTCAAGCGATAGATGCTATTTTAGATGGGAACAATGTAATTATAACAACTTCTACCGCTTCTGGTAAAACAATTGCTTATAATATTCCAGTTTTTCATTCTCTATTAACAGATGAAAAAAGCACGTTTCTTTATATTTTTCCATATAAAGCCTTAGCTCAAGATCAATATAATAAATTATTAGAAATGGCTGATGAACTTGAGATTGACAATAATTTGTTCGGAGTATATGATGGAGATACTCCTCAAGATGAGAAAAATCGAATCGTTAGAGAATCCAGAGTTATTTTAACTAATCCCTATGGATTGCATTTGTATCTCCCTTATATTCAGAGATGGAGCAGAATTTGGAGAAATTTAAAATATATAATTATCGATGAATGTCATCATTATCGTGGAGTTTTCGGTACGAATTTCGCTTTCTTACTTAGAAGGTTAAAAAGAATTGTTGAATCATTAAAACCTACCTCATCTAAACCTAAATTCATTCTAACAAGTGCCACTATTAGTAATCCAAAAGAACATGCTGTAAATCTAACAAGTGAAGAAGATTTTTGCTTGATTGACGATGATGGGTCTCCAAATCCAGGTAAATATATAGTGCTTTGGGACTTACCGATTATTAAGGAAACAGATCAATATA
>Ga0123519_10011882_pt1 | contig 12753 bp, 12 predicted proteins | sample YelNatPaOPRAMG02_FD_87396 | JGI IMG/M metagenome (GOLD analysis project Ga0123519, IMG submission 87396) | Hot spring microbial communities from Yellowstone National Park - Yellowstone National Park OP-RAMG-02 (version 2) | ecosystem: Environmental > Aquatic > Thermal springs > Hot (42-90C) ...
GAAGCCGCCCTGGCCTTGAAGCCCAAGGTGGCGATACCCATGCATTACGGCCCGGCGGAGTCCAAAGAAGTGGTTCCTGGGGAAATCACCTTCCCGATGGGTGACGCCGAAGCCTTCCGGTCTTACTTGGCCGGAAAAATCAGGGTGGAGATCCTGGCCCGGACCGTCTAGAAGTCAATTTCAGGACCGCCGCCGGCTGATGCCGAGACCGGAGCCCAATCCTTTTGGGGGATTCCGCCAGGCCTTTGGCTCCGCCAAAGGCCCAATAGAACAGTGGGGGAACGGACTAAGGCCGGGGGGCCCTTACCCCTCCCCCCCCCTTCCCCAATCCCTTGAATGGCATGATAAACCGGGAAAGGGGCTGATGAAGCCTGCTCTTTGGATGTCCTTTTCCCATCCGGGATAGAGCTGACCTATGGGAGTTTGCCCCTTTTGCAGCATCGCCGCCAAAAAAACCGCCGCCCCCATCTTATATGAAGATGATTCGGTCGTGGCCTTTCCTGACCGTTATCCCCTGGCGCCGGTTCACATATTGATAATCCCTAAAAAGCACATCCCCAGCGTCACCGCGGTGGAACCCGGAGAAGAAGCGCTTATGGGGCACCTGATCATGGTTGCCAAACGACTCGCCGAGGATTTAAGGATTTCGGAAAACGGCTATAAGTTGCTGATCCGGGCAGGAAGACACGGGGGACAGGAAATCAGCCACCTGCACCTGCACCTGATCGGCGGCGCGCCTTTATCTGAGGATATCCGGCCCCTGGGCTGAGATCAGCCCCGCGCCCCGAAACCAGCCTCTGATAAATCAGCCGCCGATGCTGACCATAGGACGGCTCGGGTTGGAGGATCGGCTCAGGGGGAACCCGGCCTTTTCCCCCTTCATTGCCATGGCCCTTTGGAAAAGCACGCGCCCTGACTCATCCCCTCCACCCAGACGCAGAGAAGCCTTAAGATCGAAGTCGTGAGGGGCGAAGAGGCAGGGACGCAGTCTGCCGTCAGCCGATAGGCGCAGGCGGTTGCAGGTGCGGCACTGGTGCCCGCTCAGGGGGCTGATGAAGCCGAATTCCCCCAAAAATCCCGCCACGCGGAATATCCGGGCAGGCCCGGAGGCGGGTTCGGGAATGGACGGCAACAGGGGCCCAAGCTCCTGAAGCCGCTCCAGCACTTGGGGAAGAGGCAGAAAATGGCGCTGCCACCATGGTTGGGAGACGGTGGGCATCAGTTCGATGAAGCGCACCTGATAAGGCCGGTCTCGAGCCAGCATGGCGAGATCAAGGACTTCATCATCGTTGATGCCTTTCAGGACCACACAGTTGATCTTGATGGGGTGGAAGCCCAAGGACGCAGCCTTATCCAACCCTGCCAAAACTTCGGGCAGGTTGTCCCGGCCGGTGAGGCGCCAGTAGCGTTCCCGCCGTAAGGTGTCCAGGCTGATATTAAGATGTCGCAGGCCCGCCTCATAGAGAGCCGGGGCCGATTGGGAAAGCAGGACGCCATTGGTGGTCAGGCAGACCTTGGCAATTCCGGGAACACGCTGCAGTTCCGCCAGAAAATCCACCAATCCCCGACGTATCAGAGGTTCGCCGCCGGTAACCCTGACCTTGACAATGCCCATGGTGGCGGCCAGGGCCACCAGGCGGAGCAGTTCTTCGTAGCGCAGAAGATCCCCACCGGGCAGCTTCCGCCAGTCCCGCCAATACGTGCAATAACGGCAGCGGAGCTGACAGCGGTCAGTAACCGAGAGGCGCAGATAATTGATCCTGGAGGTGGCCGGGTCTATTCCCATAAGTCTAAGTTCCCTTGCCAAAGGAGCAATTTGGATAAATGCAATCCCGGCAGTCCCGGCAGAGGCCCCCGTGCCCCAGAAAGGCCAGTTCGCTCTTGCCGAGGTGTTCCCCAGCCAGAATCCGCGGCAGGACCAGATCCAGGGCCGTGACCTTGTGGTGCAGGGCGCAGGCAGGCACGCCCAGGAGCGGCACCTGGCCGACATAGGCCACCAGGAACATGGCCCCGGGGAGAACCGCAGAGCCGTAATGCACCTCGGTGGCCCCGGCCAGGCGGATGCCGTGGCGGGTGACGTCGTCAGGGTCCACACTCATGCCGCCGCTTAAGAGCAATAGGTCACACCCCTGGGCCAGTTGACTCGCGATGGCCCGGGCAATGGCCTCGGCCTTGTCAGGGCAAAACTCCACGGCCGCGACAGTCGATCCCAAGGCCTCCACCTTTTGGGTGAGAACCGGGCAAAGCGGTCCTGGATCAGACCGTGAAAGACCTCGTTACCCGTGATGATGAGCCCGGTTTGGGCCTGATGCAAGGGCCTGACGGCAACCGCCCCGCCGTTGGCCCGTCCGATGGCCGCCGCCCGCTGGATGGCAGCCCGCTTCATGACCAGGGGAATCGCCCTCGTGGCCGCAATTTTTTCGCCCCGTTTGACCATAGTGTGGTTGTGGAGCGTGGCACACACGACCTCATCCACCAGGTTGAAGGCCGCCAGCGAGGGGATATCCACCCGAAGCAGGCCGTCGTACGCGGCATAGAGTTCAATTTTGCCCTCCCGGGGATTGTTCTCCCAGACCACCCCTTCACCGGCCAGGGCCTCGGCCAGGATGGCCGCGGCCTCATTCTCGTGGATTTCATCCGCGGCCAGGTCCAGGATATAAAGATGATTTTTGCCCAGGCGCTGCAAGCGACACAGGTCCTCTTCACAGACGGTGTGTCCCTTGCGGAAGGCCGCACCCTTAAACTCTCCCGGCCGAATCTCGGTGATGTCATGGGCCAGTCGGGTGCCGACGGCTTCTTCCAAAGAAATAATTTTCATGGTCCAATCCCCTATATTTACTCCCTCACCCCTCCCTGGCCGCGGTCAGCCGCTTGGAGGCACCCTGGTCGGTCCAGAAGAGACTCCGGTGAACCTGGAGACCAGTCCATCTCCGGCCAGGCGATGTTACGGGGTGAGGAAAAATACGCCCCCAGGGCGCAGGGCCGGCACAAAGTCTGGCCGTGGCGCTCCACCTCCCGGTGATCCCGCACCACCTGGCCGCATTTGCTGCAGGTCACTTTCCACCGGGTGGGGCCAGGCAGGTCAAACTCAGAGAGATCAACCTTAACTTCCTGGACCTGAAACATGGCCCCATCCGGCATCATCCGGTAGGCCTGGAGCTGGGCTTCCCGTTTGGTCAGACCGGGGGCATACAACAAGGCCAGATCCCGGGATGCTTCGGTGGAAATGATCCGAAAAGCTTGGGAGGTGGCCAGATTTATGAAGGTGGCGGCCATGATGCCGTAATCCACGAATTTAAGGGAACGCCGGCCCAGCTTGACGTTGGTCACGTGGGCCACCGCGTCCCCGGTGCAGCGGTCCATTTCCACAAAGACGATGAGCTGCTTGAGCTGGGGCAGGGTGGGTGGAATGTCAAACTCCAACAGGCGCAGACCCAGGATACCCATCCGGACTCCCACCACCTGTCCCGGACAAAGGTGGCCGTGGGCGGCCACTGAACCCGAGAGCAGTTCGGTAAAGCGAGCCAGGCTTACCCGTTTCATGGCTTCCCTCCGCGCCACCCTAAACCTTTACCACCTTCACCTGGGATTGATAAAACACGGCACTGCCGCCCACCAGATCAACCAGACCGGTGTTTTTCAGGACCGGGTCCACCCGCATGGCCGCATTGGCGTGGATGCCGGTGGCCCGGCGCGGGTCTGCCGGCACCTCCATCCCATCGATCACCACGGAGCTGGCCCCGTAGGCCCAGTGCCCGTGGCCCAGGGAAAAGGCCACCACCCCGGGACGCAGGCCTTCCAGGACCCGGATGTGGCCGATCATGGATTTCTTGCCGATGGGGCCCAGGTTCCACTCTCCCTCTTCATTGGAGGCGGAAATTATCTTAGCCTTATCGCCGTCGGTCAGGTTCAGACGCCGGGCGTCCACCGGGGAGATCTCGATGAAATTTTCCGGGTAGAGGGCCAACAGCCAGTAATCCGGGATAGTGCGTGATTTAGTGCCCATTATCGGTTTGTAGGTTATAAGGGTCAGATCAAAGCCCTTGGCTTCGTCGTCCAGTTTGCGGCCCAGCACATCCCGGGGGCCGTCTACGAAGTCGGCGTAGGGGAGATAGGTCTTCCCGGTCATGGCGTTCTTGGTGGTGGTGAACTTCTCAAAATAGAGACCCACCATCTTGCCGTACTTGTTGGCCAACTGGCCGTTTTTGTAGGCCTGCTGGTAGGCCTGGAAACGGCCGCCGCGGTTGAGCAGATAAACCACGTGGGGCCAGAGTTCCGGACCCACCACCGCCTGCCATCGCTTGGCATCATAGATCGTGGGCGGCAGATGCCGGCGGGCCTTTTCAAACAAGGCCAGCTCCTCGGCGCTGGCCGCGGGAACCTTGTCGGAACCGTCGGGGTTGTCGCCGAAGGCCAGGTTGGCCACCATGCGCAGGTACAGGTCTTCCTCCCGCTTGAAGTGCAGGCCGGGACCGAAGGCGTTTTCCCCGAAGCCCGGCAACTTGAGCTGCTCGGCCAGGCCTAAAAGCAGGGATTCCACCGAGATGGGCATCTGTTCGCCGAAGACCGTCACCGTCTCCACCAGGGGGGCCGAGACCGGCTGCCGCACGGGCCCCACCTTGGGGGTCACCGAGGGATGGGAGCCGGGAAATTCCCAGCGTTCCAGGTAGGTCAAATCTGGGAAAATGTAGTCGGCATACATGGAGGTCTCACCGATGACGATGTCAGAGGCGAAGATCAAGGGGATCTTCTTGGGGGCGCAGAGGATTTCGATTTGCTTGTGACCCGCCGGCAGGGAGTATATCGGCGTTCCCATGTAAATAAACAGGGCCTTGGCGGGATAGGGATAAGCATCCCCGATACTGGGAATGGCCTCCTCGTAAATGTCGCTGGAAAAGGGATACCAGGGGCGTTTGGCCGGGAAGCCGCTGAAGACGGTGGTTTTGTCATAAGCAACGCCGTGCCGGATCAGAGAGATCCCCCAGGGTTTGAGGCCGCCGGGAATTTTGGTGACGTCGAAAGGCTTGCCCGGCTTATGGCCCCCGGCGTCATAGGTGGTGGCCTTGGCCAGACCGCCCATCCAGTCGTGGTTGCCGATCAGGGTGTTCAAAGTCATGTAAACCAGCACGTTATAAAAGCCGGAGGTGTGCTGGGAGACGCCGCGATGCACGTCGGCCACTGCCTGCTTGCCATGGCTGGTGAACTCCCGGGCCAGATCCACCAGGTCCCCTTCCTCCACTCCGGCGATCCGGGCCCACTCGGCCACGGTCTTGGCCCCAACGGTTTCCCGGTAAATCTGCAGCACGCTCTTAACCTTCCCGCCTTTAAACTCCGTGTCCACCAGCAGGTCGCCCTCCACCGGCTCGGTGTCGCTGTTGGGGTCGAAGGGCTTGAAAGCGCCGCCGGCAAAGACCATAAAGGGGTCAAGGTCCCATTCTCCCCCTTCTTTTTTGGGCCGTTTTTGCGCCGGCAGGCCCAGATCGGAACCGCGCAGGAAGGCCCCCGGAGTGCCATCCGGATCGATCTTCACCAGCCAGACGGCCTGGGTCCAGGTAGGCTCATTATCAGCTTTGGCCGCGGCCTTGTTGGCATTGGCCAGGTAGCGGGCGTCGTAGCGCTGATTATCAAAGATCCAGCGCATCATGCCCAGGCCCACTGCGGCCACGCCGTTAGGCCTTACCGGCAGCCACTTCCAGGCCCGGGCTGCGGTCTTGGAACAGCGGGGGTCCACTACGGCGATCTTCAGCCGCCCCTCTTCCAAGCCGTGGGTGACCTTCTGGGCCCGGAGGGGCGGCCCATAATTGGCTTCATAAAGGCTGGCGCCCACAAACAGAATAAATTCGGCGTTGCCGGTGTCCGCCTGCCAGTAAAACTTGGTGCCCGAGTCCCACTTGCCCTCACTGAACTGCATACTCATGGCCTTGCAGGTGAAATACAGGGATCCCTGACAAACGGTAGTATGGCCATGAACATTTACCGACCCCATGGCCCCCCCGGCAAACCGCTTGAAGACATCCTCCCGGCCATGCTTGGCCCGCCCCCATAGCAGGTAAAACTGGTTGTTTTTGGGCCCCAGGTCGGGATGGTCCGGATCGATGAGGTATTTCAGGTTATCGGCGTGTTTGGCTTTGAACGCCGCCAGGTCCATCTTCTGGTCGGCTACCAGGGCCGCATCTTCCGCCAACTCCTTGGCGATCTTAGGATCGCGGAGCACGCAGATGTCTTTCAATCCCTCCACGTGGCCTTCGCCGAAGAGGTTCCCCCCGTTGGCGATCTCCTTGACGGCCTGCTCGAAGGGGATGGTCTGCCACTTGTTCTCTCCCCGTTTGCCGGCTCGTTTGAGGACCTTGACGATGCGGTAAGGATCGTAGAGGGTCTGGATGCCGGCTTGGCCCTTGGGGCAGAGGGCGCCTTCAATAATGGCCGCTTCGGTGATGGGAGTCTTATAGTTGATTTGAGGCGTGAGGGTCCAGGGACTGTAAGGACTGCCGTCGATCTTGGCCACCAGCCCGTCCAGGATTTTGACCTTGATGCCGCATTGGGTGTTGCACTGCTGGCAAGCGGAGTAAAGCTGGTTTTCCGGAAGATAATGTTTATAGGCATCCCCTATGGGCAGGCTCAGGGTCGACCAATCGTTGCCGGCCGCGGCCTGGGCAAACCGGGACAGGAAATGGGACGCGGCCAGTGATCCTCCCAGAAAGGCGGTGCACTTGAGAAAATACCTCCGGTCCATGCGGGCGTCAATAACATGGCGCAGATCCTCGACCACATTCGGTTTCTTATCAGACATGCTCTTCTTCTCCTTTGCCGGCCTGGATCACCGGTAACCAGCGGGTGCCCAGCAAGAAGGTCAAAAGTCCCAGGGAAATCACCCAGACGCTCACCAGCCATTCATACACATTCGGCACGTATTCCGGCCGGAGGCGCTGGTGGAAGAAGGTGTTCTGCAAGCCCTCCAGTTTATACACGGCCATGTCCGGGATGAGATAGTTCAGCCGCACCGCCAGGAAGGTGATGATTATAAGAAAACAGGCAGTGGCCACCATCTTGGAGTTTTCCGGATACCAGATAAGCAGAATAGCCGGGATGATGCTGCCCAGGAGGATATGAACTATCCAGAAGGCCCACCAGTAAGGGCCAAAGGCGATGAGGTTCAGGCTGGTGACAATGCCAGGAATCTTGGACTGATAGCCTACAAAGAACTGCAAGGCTTCGAGGAAGAGGAAGCTTAGCAGAATGAGAAGCACCACATGCCCCAAAGGATGGATTAATTTTTCATCAGGCTGATAAACATAGGCCAGGAAGGTGATGAGCGCTCCGCCGGAGAGGAGCGCCGCCATGATAAAGATGAGGGGCAACATGGCGCTGTTCCAGATGGGCCGGTTGAGCAGGATGGCGAACAGGGCGCCATGAGCCCCGAAAAAAATGACCCCGATGGGCAGACTGAGATAGGACAAAAAACGGCTGCGGCGGTGGTCCCGCTCCTCTTCCTGGGGGGTGTAGACCCTTTTGCTCCCCGCCAGCAAGCGATAGAACTTATGCCCCGGCCGCTGCTCATCATTACCCCAGTCGATGAGATGCCCCCGCAGGAGAAAATAGAGCCACGGCACATAAATGATCCACATGGAAACGATAAAGACCACCAGCCAAAACAACATGGAGCCCGGGTTGGGGGTGATGAGAAAGCGATAGGTCCGCCAGGGATGGCCCAGGTCCAGACTGATGATAAGGAATTCACACATGAGAGTCACCAGCACGGTAAACGCGGCCAAGGGCCCTAAGTTGGCCAGGAGCTTGATGCGGAAGACATAGGTGAGAATGGTGATGAGAAAAGCGCCGGCGGTGAGGCCAAGAAAATACAGGTCAAAGGCCACCCACAGCCCCCAAGGGACAAACGAGCCGTAGTTCATGGGCAAGTGGCCATAGACCAGGCGCATATACATGCCGAGGCTGCCCACCACCAGACCGAATACCGCCAGTATTATTAGACCTTTAAACCATCTGTCGCTCATGGGACACACTCCTTATTTCAGGTAATAGACCGATGGCTGGGTGCCGAGTTCCTCCTTTAAGCGAAAGACCCGGGGGGAGCCGATCATTTCGAACACCAGACTCTGAGGATCAGTACGGTCCCCGAAGATGGTGGCCCGGCCGATGCAACTGGTGGTGCAGGCCGGCAGCATGCCCACCTTCAGGCGATGCAGGCAAAAATGGCACTTACGGGCGTTGCCCACCGGGGAGTCATGATTGCGGTCGTGCCACTTCCTGCCGTATTCCGCCGCCAGGTGCAACTCATAATCATTGGCCGCGGCCTTTCGACCGAAAATTTTGCCGGGCAGCTCCGCGGTGCCGGCGGTATACCATTCACCGAAGTCCGAGGTGCGGGCGGCATACGGACAGGCCACCAGGCAGTAGCGGCAGCCGATGCAGCGGTTGTAATCGATGATCACCGCGCCCTGTTCGGTTCTCCAGGTGGCGGTCACCGGGCAGGCCTTGGTGCAGGGCGGATTCTGGCAGTGGAGACAGGGCCGGGGAGTGAAGCGTCGCCACACAAAAGGATATTCCCCGGTATATTCCTCCAACACCACCCGGTACACCACCCCGGGGGGCAGTTTGTTCTCGGCCACGCAGGCGATGGTGCAGGCATGGCAGCCAATGCACTTGGCAATGTCGATGACCATGCCCCACTTGATGTCCTGAGGTTTCTTCTGCAAGGCCCGTTTGAGGTCCCGCTGCATTCGCACCAAGGGGTCTTCCTGGGGTAAATCTTTGGCCATGATAGTCTCCCTTTACCGTCTTAAACATTCTCTTTTTCTTGGGCCGCGGCGCCGTTATTGCCGGACTTCAGCCGTCCCAAGGCCCGGGTGAGTTCCAGCGCCACGCCCATCCCTTCTTTGCACTCCTTGCTCAGCAGGCGGAAGGGCATCCCGAAGGGGCCCACGGGCCGGGCCGCTTTCAAGTCCACCTGGACCGGCAGGTCCGTAAGCCGGTCCAGAAATTCAATGACCCGGGGATCGGCAAACTTCTTGACGATGCCGTGCATGCGCACAAAACCGTCCCCGATGGCCTCAATGTCCTCCGGTTTATACACCGCCGCCAGCTTGGCGTACATTCCGACCACGGCCTCCAGGGACTGGATGACGATGGGATCGGCGAACTTTTTGACCATGCCGTGCATGCGCACAAAACCATCGCCGATGGCCTCGATGTCCTCCGGCGAGTAAGCCGAGGCCAACTTGGCGTACATGTGGAGGATGGCCTGGTTGACCCGAAAAATCCCCTTTTGCTCCAAATCATCCAATTTGTCGATGATATGCGGCACCAAGATTTTCAGCAGGGGCTCCATGTCCTGCCACCAGTCAATGAGGTTTTCCAGCTGTTCCAGGGACCAGGCAATGTGCCGGAAACTCAAGAGCAGCCGTTTCAGCAGACAGAAGATGTCCTCCAGTTGAAAGCCGGTTTCCACCTCGGCCAACTCCTCGGTGAGCAGCCTCACCGACGGCGGCATAAGCAGGGACAGATCCCGACCCAAATCCCGGAGGTTCTCCCAGGCATCCCCGGCTTGGCGCCACTGTTCTTCAAAGGCCGTCACCCGGTCCAACTTGGCCTCAATCCGCTCCAGGCGTTCCAGGAGTTGCTCCTCTGCACTCATGGGCGCCTCCTTTGCCGCAGGGGCATCTCAATGTCCGGAGAAAGAATGCCCCGCACCTTGCCGGCCATGACAAATTGGGACTCCAGAGGCAAATGGCTGCCTTTGAGCATGAGATTGAAGTAAACCCAGCGGAACATCATCTTGCCCACGTAATTGGCAAAGCTGATCCCCAACAAATCCAGGGGGCCGAGGCCGGGAAAGGGGAATTTGCCAGGAAGCGGTTCAACTTTGTAATTGAAGTCGAGAAGGGACCCCTTCTCGTAACCGGTCACCACCATTCAGGTGGCATGACCGTCGTAATCCGGTCGGGGCGGATGCCCCTCGATTTCCCGCATCAGGTTGTCCGCGACCACGTCGGCCTCGTAGTGGGCCACCGCCCCGGCCTTGGAAGTGGGAACATTGGTCGCATCGCCGATGACATAGATGGCGTCATAATTTTTCGCCTTCAAGGTAAAATGGTCCGTATCCATGTAGCCCATGGGATCGCCCAGGCCGCTGTCGATGATAAATTGGGCCCCGAAATTGGGGGGGATGGACACGAGGAGATCATAGGGGACCTCCTGGCCGCCATAGGAAGAAATGACTTTTTTGGCCGCGTCCACCTGGGCCAACTGGAAGTTGGGCGTCACCTTGATGTTTTTTTCCTGGCAGATATCCCCCAGCACCTTGGCGGCCACCGGCTTGGTGAAGGCCGCCGACAACGGCGTCACCAATTCGATTTCGATATGGTCCCGCACGCCGTTGAGGTCGAAAAACCAATCCGCCATAAAGGAGAATTCCAGGGGGGCCACCGGGCACTTGAAGGGGAGTTCCGCGATGTTGACCACCACCCTGCCCTTTTCGAAGTATTTCGGCTTCTCCCGTAGCGCCAGGGCCCCTTCCAGGGTGTAAAAGTTATGAACGTCTTTTCCCCAGCCGTCCAACAGGCCTTCCACCTCAGCAGGAACGATGCGGCAGCCGGTGGCGATGACCAGAAAATCATAAGGAAAGTTGAATTGTTTGGTTTTGACCTCTTTTTTCTCCGGATCAACTCCCTCAATTTCATCCAGTACAAAATTGACCCCTGAAGGCACAAACTTGGTTTTGGGTTTGAGGCAATCCTCTTTCTTGTAAACGCCAAACGGGATAAAGAGCCAGCCAGGTTGGTAGTGATGCTGCCAGTCCCGGTCGATGACGGTGATCTCCCATTCCCGCTCCGGCAGGTTCTGCCGCATCTTGGCGGCGATGATCGTGCCGCCGGTGCCATGACCCAGTATTACCAGTCTTTTCATGAACAGCCCTCCCTTATTGTCATTGCCGTCGGCTGGCCTCAGGGGTCAGGGGCTCCAGCCGGAGTTTCCATATTTTCCGCAATACTTTTCAGCCAAAAGAGCAGTTCGTCCTCATTCACCGGTTTGACCAAGCAGGCATAAAGATGGGTGCCGATGAGTTCTTCCAGCCCGGGATGGAGAAGAAGCTTGGAGACTCCCAAAATATGGAGTTCCGGGTGCCTTTTTTTCAAGGCTCTGATAGCCTGACTGCGCACCTCTATGCTGTCCAGATCGAGGATCGCGGCAATCTCCGGCCTGTTCTCCAGGTAGCCCTCGAAGTCTTCCAGGGAATTGAAGAGGGTGGCGGAATAATTGAGTTTTTCCAGGAGGCCGCAGAATTGCCGCCCATTGGCCATATCAGCATCGATGAGTGCTATGCCCGGCTTCTTCCGGCTCATTTCCTGGAAACCCTCAGCCCAGATCATTTGCTGTAAAGCATAGGCAAAGATTGTGCCATTCCTGTTATTCACGAAAATTTTTCATTAAATCAGCAGGCCAAGGGATTTGCCTGATACCGGAATTTCTGGGAAGAGCAGGCAAAAAGCAGGGCGCTAGCGCACTAACTTGTGGGGACAATTATTTCTTTGAAAAATAAAGGGGCGGTTGTCTCAGCGGCGGCGTTCGCTTAAACACCGACACCGTGAAGACACTCGATGCTTAATTTAATTATATCGATTGGTTATCCGTGTCTGAAAAACAGACACAGTCGCGCCTAGTGGACAAATTGTCGCAGAAATGGTCAGTGGGTAGTGGGGCCGGTAATCTTATGACGCTTAAGGATGGCGTAAATGGTGCTGCGGCTCACGCCCAGTCGTCGGGCGGCAAGTTTTTTGTTCCAGCCGCATTCCTCCAAAATTTCCAGCAGGGCCTGCAACTCGCGTTCAGCCATGGTCCGAGGCGGGATGGGGGAGTGGCGCTGCACAGCCAGGGGCAGGTCCCAGGGCTCCAGTTGCCTGCCTTTGGCGAGGACGACGGCATGCTCGATGGAGTTCTCCAGTTCCCTCACATTCCCGGGCCAGGAGTAGTCCAACAGCAGGCGCATGGCCCCTGAGCTCATTTCCGCCAGGTCCTTGCCTTTCTGGGCGGCGAAATGCCGCAAAAAGTGGTGGGACAGCAAGGGGATGTCGTTTTGGCGCTCCCGCAGCGGCGGCAGGGTTATGGGGATGACGTTCAGGCGATAATAAAGATCCTCCCGAAAATTCCCTTTCCCCACCTCCTGCTTGAGATCTTTATTGGTGGCGGCCAAGATGCGCACATCGATGTTGAGGGTTTTTTCGCCCCCGAGACGCTCAAAGCGTCGGGTCTGGAGAACCCGCAGGAGCTTTATCTGGGCCGTGGGGGGAATTTCGCCGATCTCATCCAAAAATATGGTGCCGCCGTTGGCCTGCTCGAAACGTCCGGGTTTTTGGCGCGTGGCCCCGGTAAAGGCACCTTTCTCATGACCGAACAATTCACTTTCCAGCAGGGTGGCAGGGTAGGCCGAACAGTTGATGACCACGAAAGGCTGGTCTCGCCGGGGACTGAGCCGGTGAACGGCTCGGGCCACCAGCTCCTTGCCGGTGCCGCTTTCCCCTTGAATCAGGACCGTGGCGTCGGTGGGCGCCACATCCTCGATGAGCTTATAGACCTTTTGCATCTTGGGGTCCTTGCCGATGATCTCCCCAAACCCGGCTGCAGTCTCCACCCGGCCCTGCAAAGCCTCCATCTCCTCTTCGTGCAGCAGGGCCCGCCCCAAAGCTCCGGCATTCTGATTCAGGATAAGCGTAAGAAATTGAATTTTTTCGGGGTGGC
>Ga0123519_10011888_pt1 | contig 12749 bp, 4 predicted proteins | sample YelNatPaOPRAMG02_FD_87396 | JGI IMG/M metagenome (GOLD analysis project Ga0123519, IMG submission 87396) | Hot spring microbial communities from Yellowstone National Park - Yellowstone National Park OP-RAMG-02 (version 2) | ecosystem: Environmental > Aquatic > Thermal springs > Hot (42-90C) ...
CTGGGTTCAACCGCTGTAAGGACAAGGCCCCTTCCCCGAACTGCCTCTCTTCAGGCGCCTTCGCAGGGGCCTTGGCCGCCTCCACCTCTGCATCCTGGACAAGTCGTTCCTGCTCGCTCTCCTCGAGGCGCCGGCTCAGCTCCTCGACCTTCTTTTCCAGCTGCTTGATGCGCTCCTCTTGGTCCCCTGGTGTCTGCCCGAGGGCGTCCAGTGCCAGGAGGCAGACAGCGCTCGCAATGCTCATCGTCCTCAACATGCTCTTCTCCTTGCGCTACTTGTGCCTACTCACATGCCAGTGACACGAACGACTTTTTCAGGCTTCAGGCGGCGAGTGCTTTGGCGCGAAGGAGAGGACAAGCCCTTCATGGACAAGAGGCCCCTGGACTATGGACGGCCCTGCCCGCGGGGCCAAAGGCAGGACACCTGTCTCAAAAAGAGGCGCCACCATGGGCGCCGGGTTCCACGGGGCCGATGCAAGACAGATGCGGTGCTGGGCACCTGAATCAGGCCGCGGCCCGTTGTGAGGGTACAGGCCAGGGGCGGCAGCGGCAACAGGCCGGTCGTCCGACACCTCTTCCAGGCGGTCGTGGATCAGGCAAAACCGGTGGGCGTGCTTGCTCAGGGCCAGGTGTATGACTGGCACCAAGGGGGCAAGCGCACCGAGCGCCGCCGCAACCAAGAGGGGCCAGTATCTGTACCTGCGTGCGCTCATCTGACCAACTGGCCGGCAGGGTCACCCGACCGACGAGGGAAATATAGGTCTCGGTGTCAGCTAATGCAAGCCGCTCGCCCTCACCCATGCCTGTGCGCAAAGACCTCGACCGCGGCCCGCACATCCTCTGCCATCTGGCTTGCAAGGGCAGCGGGGTCCGGGAAGGTCTTTACAGGCCGAAGCCGCGACAGGAACGAAAGCCTCAACCTCTGGCCCAGGAGGTCCCCTTCAAAGCCCACCAGGTGCGCCTCCACAACCAACTTCTGCACGCCAAAGGTGGGCACTGGACCCACATGGACAGCGGCGGGGAAGGTGCCCTGGGCAATCTCGGCCTCGCAGGCATACACACCTTCGCCAGGCAGAAGCTCGCCCTCTTGGGCCAGATTTGCCGTCGGGAAGCCGAGCTTTTGGCCCCTCCCGGCCCCCTGCACCACTGGCCCGACCAGGGAGAATGGCCGCCCCAGCATCCCCTGGGCCAGGGCCACATCACCAGCAGCGACAAGGCGCCGGATGCGCGAGGACGAGACCCGCACCCCGGCCACCTCAATCGGCTCGAGGACATGGAGGCGCAACCTGGGCTCGCACCTGCGCAAGAACTCGATGTCCCCTTCCCTGTCCCGGCCAAAACGGGCGTCATGGCCGATGAACAGGTCCTGGCACCTGAGTCGGCCCAAGAGGACCTCGTCCACAAAGGCGACCGCACTTGTGGCTGCAAGCTCCTTTGTGAAGGGCACCACGACGACCATGTCAACGGGGCTGCACCTCTCGATGCAATCCAGGCGGTCCTTCAGGGTCTGTATCAGCGGGGGTCTGCGTTCCGGTGCTGTCACCGCCATGGGATGCGGGAAAAATGTCAATACTACCGATGTATTACCCGCCTTGCGGGCCACCTCGACAAGCCTCGAAAGCACTGCCTGATGCCCGAGGTGCACCCCGTCAAAGTTGCCCATGGCCACAGCCGATGGCCCCTTCAAAGCCGGAACAGCGCCAGAAATGACCTCCATCGCGAAAAACCCAAGAAAAAGGCCCTCAATGACCGGCAGGCCCTGCCGGGTCCCAATGCTACCAGCAAAAGAAATGGTGGGCATCAATTGGGCTACCAACAAGACCACAACATCGCTATCATGGTGGCGGCGTTTGAGCTGGACGGTGCAGACATGGAAAGCATGCTCGAGAAACTCGCCGCGTTCCACGACCGGAAGGAATATGTGGACCTCAACTGGAGCGGGACTCTGGAGGATTACCTTGGCCTCGTGCGCGAGAGGCCAGAGGTGGTCAGGTCCGCCTTTCAGCGGCTCTATGACATGATCGTCTCTTACGGGACCACCGAGTACATGGACTCCAAGAAGAAGGTGGTCAGGTACAACTTCTTCCTGGACGAGGCAAACGGCGGCAGGGATGCGATCTACGGGATTGACGTGCCGATCATGCGCCTGGTGTCGGTGTTCAAGGCGGCTGCGGATGGCTACGGCCCCCAGCGCCGCATCATCCTGCTCCACGGCCCTGTCGGCTCGGCGAAGTCCACCATCGTGCGCCTGCTCAAGCGCGGCCTCGAGGCCTACACGCGCAAGCCTGAAGGCGCGATATACACGTTTGGGTGGGTCGTGCCCACGCGGGGCGGGGGCGAGGAGTTCGTCCAGTGTCCGATGCACGAGGAACCGCTGCACTTGATCCCAGGCGAGTGGCGCGAGCGTGCCCTGGCAGAGCTTGGCTACCCGCGCGATGGGGCCCACGAGCATTTGTTCCACGACCTTTGCCCCGCCTGCCGTTTCTATTACCAGACGTTCATGGAACGCTACGAGGGCGACTGGCTCAAGGCCATGCAACATGTGCGGGTCAAGCGCTTCGTGTTCAGCGAGCAGGACCGCGTTGGCATCGGGACATTCCAGCCAAAGGACGAGAAAAACCAGGACTCTACCGAGCTCACCGGCGACATCAACTACCGCAAGATCGCCGAGTACGGGACGGATTCGGACCCGCGGGCATTCAACTTTGACGGCGAGTTCTGCGTCGCAAATCGCGGCCTCATCGAGTTTGTGGAGATCCTCAAGCTGGACGTGGCATTCCTGTACGACCTCCTGGGCGCGACCCAGGAACACAAGGTCAAGCCAAAGAAGTTCCCCCAGACGGACATTGACGAGGTGATCATCGGGCACACCAACGAGGCCGAGTACAAGAAGCTGTTGGCCAACGAATACATGGAGGCCTTGCGGGACCGCACCATCAAGTTCGACATCCCATATGTGACGCGGCTCAGCGACGAGCAGCGCATCTACATGAAGGACTTTGCGCCGGAAAAGGTGAAGCCCATCCACATCGCGCCGCATACCATCGAGGTGGCGGCCATGTGGGCAGTGCTCACCAGGCTTGTGCCCCCGAAGAAGCACAACCTCACCCTCACGCAGAAGATGAAACTCTACGACGGCAAGACGCTGCCTGGTTTCACCCAGGACACGGTGCGGGAGCTCAGGAAGGAGGCTGACCGCGAGGGCATGGAGGGCATCAGCCCAAGGTACGTGCAGGACAGGCTCTCGCACTGCCTGGTATCAAACAAGGGCGGCGGAAACGTCAATCCCTTCCTGATCATGAACGAGCTTGCAGCGGGGCTACGGCACCACAGCCTGGTGACCAGCGAGGAGCAGCGGGCCAGGTATGCGGAGCTGCTCACCTATGTGAAAGAAGAATACGATGACATAGTCAAGAACGAGGTGCAGCGCGCAATCTCGGCGGACGAGGAGGCAATAGCGAGGCTCTGTGCCAACTACCTGGAAAACGTGAAGGCCTATATCCAGAAGGAAAAGGTCAAGAACAGATTCACTGGCCGGGAGGAGGAACCGGACGAGCGGCTCATGCGGTCCATCGAGGAGAAGATTGACATCAGCGACAGCCGCAAGGACGATTTCAGGCGCGAGATCATGAACTACATCGGGGCGTTGGCCCTCGAGGGCAAGCATTTCGATTTCAGGACCAACGCACGCCTCTATCAGGCCCTGGAGGCCAAGCTGTTCGAGGATTCGAAGGACACGATACGCCTGTCCAGCCTGGTTTCTGACGTGGTGGACAGGGAAACCCAGGAGAAGATTGACATCGTGAAGGCGCGCCTCATCAAGTATTTTGGTTACAACGAGGAATCCGCCACCGATGTATTGACTTACGTGGCATCCATCTTTGCCCGTGGCGAGGCCAAGGGGAAACGCTGACGTGGAAGAGTTCGAACAGGCGGTAAAGGGCATCCACAAGGACCAGGCCCGATTCCGCGACATCGTCCGCGGCAAGATCAAGGAGAATCTGCGCAAGTACATAAGCCGCGGAGAACTGATCGGCAAACGCGGCGACCAGATCGTGACCATACCTGTGCCGCAGATTGACCTGCCGCGATTCAGGCTTGGCGGCAAACCGGCGAGCGGTGTGGGACAGGGAGATGGCGATGTGGGCGACCCGCTCGGGGCTGGTGAGGGCGAGGCGGGCGGCCAGAAGGCCGGGGACCAGCCGGGCGAGCATGTGCTCGAGGTCGAGATGACCATCGAGGAGCTTACTTCCATCCTGGGCGAGACCCTGGGATTGCCCCGCATCCGGCCCAAGGGCAAGGATGTGATCGAGGCCCGCAAGATTCGATATACCGGCATCTACCGCGTGGGGCCGCAATCGCTCAGGCACTTCAGGCGGACGTTCAAGCAGGCGTTGAAGCGCTCGATTGCAGGGGGCATTTATGACCCCGACAACCCCCTGATCATCCCGGTTCGAGAGGACTTCAGGTTCAGGAGCTGGAAGGAGGTGCCGCTGCCCAGGTCCAATGCCGTGGCCATCTACATGATGGACGTGTCTGGCTCCATGGGCGATGAGCAGAAGGAGCTGGTGCGCATGACCAGCTTCTGGATTGATGCGTGGCTCAGGAGGCACTACCGGGGCATCGTGGTGCGCTACATCACCCACGACGCCGAGGCCCGGGAGGTGGACGAGGAGACCTTCTATCACTCGCGAGAGGCAGGCGGCACCATGATCTCGTCCGCTTACAAGCTGTGCGCAGAGATGATCGCAAAGGATTACCCCGAGAGCGAGTGGAACGTTTACCCTTTCCATTTCTCGGACGGCGACAACTGGTCCAATGAGGACTCGGCAGAGGCGATCGAGATAGTGCGGTCCCGCATCCTGCCACGGGTGAATCAGTTTGCCTATGGCCAGGTCGAGAGTCATTACGGCAGCGGGCAGTTCTTGAAAGACATGCGGGCCGCCTTCGGCGAGAGCGACGACAGCATGGTCGTGACGACCGAGATCAAGGGCCGTGATGGGGTGCTCGACGCCATCCGCGCCTTCCTGAAGGGGGGACGCTGATGGTCTCGCGGCAGGAGCTACAGGAGTGGGTTTCCAGGATCGCCGCGGTGGCCCGGTCCTATGGTCTGGACTTCTTCGAGACGCGGTTCGAGGTCGTTGACTACGACACGATGAACGAACTTGCGGCCTACAGTGGTTTTCCGTGCCGCTATCCGCACTGGCGGTTCGGCATGGAGTACGAACGCCTGCGCAAGTCCTACACGTATGGGCTTCACAAGATCTACGAGATGGTCATCAACACGGACCCGGCGTATGCGTACCTCCTCGAAGACAACGACCTGGTGGACCACAAGCTGGTGATTGCCCACGTGTTCGCGCATGTTGATTTTTTCAAGAATAACGCATGGTTTGCACCAACCAACCGGAAGATGGCAGACGAGATAGCAAACCACGGGGCCAGGGTGAGGCGCTACATCGAGGAGTACGGACTGGAGAAGGTCGAGGAGTTCATTGACCTGTGCCTCTCGCTGGAGAATCTGGTTGACTATCACGCGCCCTATGTGGTGCGGCGTCGGCCTGCGCCAAAGGAGGAGGAAACGCAGAAGCCCGAGCCTCCCAGGTTCCATACGAAGAAGTACATGGAACCATGGGTCAATCCATCGGAGGCAATGGCCGAGGAGGAGGAGAAGACCCGCAAGGCCCTGGACCAGGAACGGCGTTATCCGCGGGCCGAACGCGATGTGCTCGGGTTCCTTGCCGAACAGGCGCCCCTGGAACGGTGGCAGCGCAGCGTGATCTCGATGATTCGAGAGGAGGCTTACTACTTCGCGCCCCAGCGGATGACCAAGATACTGAACGAGGGTTGGGCCACCTACTGGCATTCACGCATGATGACGGAGAAGCTCTTGACCCCCGAAGAGGTCATTGACTATGCGGACCACCACAGCGCCACCGTCGCCACCGCGCCTGGGCAGCTAAACCCATACGCACTGGGACTGAAGTTGCTGCGAGACATAAAAGAACGCTGGGACCAAGGCCGCTTTGGCAAGGAATACGAAGAATGCGAGGACATGGCCGAGCGCGAGCGCTGGGACCGTAAGCTCATGCTGGGCACGCGCAAGCTGTTCGAGGTGCGAACGGTTCACAACGACCTGACCTTCCTGGACGAGTTCCTCACACCTGAGTTCGTGATGCGCCAGAAGCTGTTTCGTTTCGAGGAAGACGAGCGCGGCGTCTATCGCATCGAGTCCAGGGAGTTTGCCCGTGTCAAGCAGGAGCTGCTGCTACAACTAACGAACCTTGGCGAGCCCGTCATCACCATCGAAGACGACAACCATGCAAATCGCAAGGAGTTGCTCCTCATGCATCACTACGATGGCATACCATTGCGCCACGACTGGGCAGTGGTCACCCTCGGAAACCTGGCGCGCATCTGGACCAGGCCCGTCCACCTGGAGACCGTCGTGGAAGACCGCCGCGTGCTCATGACGCACAACGGCAAGGACTTCTCCCAGAAGAATGCGTGAGATGGGGGCTAGAGTTCAACGTCCACGAATATGTATTTGCCCTCTGAGCGGTACAGGTAGCCCACTGGCTTCTTCAGGCGGATCTTGACCACAACCCCCTCTGAGTCGGTCGGCGGGGCGACCGTGACCTCGTCAACAGCCGTGGGGAACATGCGCGTGACAAGCTGCCTGGCGTCATTTTGGGTAGATAGGGTGGCGTTTGGCACGCGCAGTTCGATCAGGTCCGGACCTGCGCGCACCACGGTGAACTTGTATTCGCCTTCCACCTGGACAAAGACCCTCGAGTAGGTTGCAAACGGCTGAAAGCCGATCCACTGCACCCTGGGAGCAGGCCCGGTAGGAGCGGCCTTGGCTGGCACAGGCGAGGAGTCGCGCACCCCAGGCACCACGCCCTTGTAACCCCTGCTCACGTATATCTGCCCGCCCTCGTCCGCCACCTTCTCGCCCTCGCCAGGCTCGGTGGTGAGGATCGTCCCTGCCTTGGGTTGCTCCTCGGGTTTTGCCACCCCTCCGCCCTGGACCACCGGCGCCTGGGCCAGCGCGGCCCTTCCGACCAGAAGCGTCATAAGGACATACGACCCTGATATCATGGTCATGCCTCCACGAAAGATCATAACTCCGCTGGTTGACTTTCGCCAAATTGCCGGCGTTGGTTGACATGACGCCGAGACCGAATATCCTTGGATGGCTTAGGGGGTGCGGATTAGGAAGCTTGCTTGCGGCTATCGGAAGTTGATACACCCGCATAGCATCCGTGTAGGCTCGGCAGTATCCGATCCTGGGGCGAGAAGGATGTTGCGGATGGAGTACTTGGGTTGTAAAAGGTCTTCTTGGGGGGGCGTGAGGATGGACGACTCTGGCAGGATATCGGGCGTTACGTCTTGGGCGACAAACCTGCGGCTTGCCACCAGGAACTTGGAAAAACCTACGGGTTTCCTACAATTTAGACAGCACACCGCCGCCGTTCCCGAAAATCAGAGTTGGCCGTCGGCACAGTGGAAGAGGCTTCAGGTTGCAGGCTTCAGGTCTGTGGCCCCACAATTGCTGGTAGTTGCACAAGGGTGATCGGAGGGTGGTACGTCCAGCTACCAAATGTAGCTAACGTGTTATAATCGCAAGGCTATTGACCAGAGGTCATCATGCCAGATAGCACCACAGGAGGTGGTGACAACAAACCCCAGTGGGGTCTAGGGTCACCAGTTTACCCTTGGGCGCGGCCCTGGTCTCGCACCTTGAGGGGGACGTGATGAAAGAAGACCTGAAGCGTCGGCAGCAGCGAGTTCAGAGACAGCAGATTGCCGAGCAGTCGGCAGTGGAGGCCCTGATCAGGATGCAGCCGGATGCGGTCGAGTTGATATCTCTGGAGTTGATGGCCCTGCGTAACTTGGGGCAGGTGGACAATGCCCGGTGGGAAGAGCTGTATCTGATGGCCATCCAGTCGGTGGGGCAGGAGGCGGCTGACCGGATGTTCATGCGAGAAGACGATGCGGATGTCGCTGCTGTGATCCAGGCGGTGAGCGATGGTGCCTCCCTGACAGGAGGAGACAAGGAGCTAAGGGACCTGATCGCGTCTGTCGTGGGCGAGGAGCCGGTGACGGTGGATGGCGGCGAGGCTTCGCAAGTGATTGACTTCGATAGAGAGCGGGCCTTGCGCACAAAGAGAGAGGTCGAGGTGATGGCGAGGGAGCTCGGTCTCTCTTTGGCGGATGTAGAGGTCCATGCGGACGAGGAGGCGAGGGAACTGACAGGTGGGGCCCCTGGGGTAATGCGAGATGGCGTGGTGTATGTGGAGCCAGAGTCATTCGACCCTGGCTCGGCCCAGGGCCGCCACGTACTTGGGCACGAGCTCACCCATGTGGCCCAACGAAAGCTTGGACAGGCAGGGGCGTCTGTGGCAGAGGCAGAGGCAGAGGCCAGCAGGACAGCCGACGCCCTTCTGGCTGGTGAGGCAGCAAGACCACCTGTGATGGGGCTTCAGGCCACGGCCAAGGCGGCATACACCACGGAGTCGGAAGAGCCGCCTGTCAAACAAGAAGGGGCGGTTCAGGAGGAGCGGCAGGAAAGACGCCCAGAGGCTGCCTCGAAAGATGTGGAGAAGAGGGCTCGGAAGGGCAAGGAGCCCAAGGCTTTGGACGAAGGGGCGGCGAAGCAGGGCAAGGAGGCCAATGCCGCGGACGAAAGGGCGGTAAAGCTGGCCCGGAAGGGCAAGAAGGCCGCGGAGGAAGGGGCGGCGAAGCAGGCCCGAGATGCAGGGCCTGAGGCAGGGCAGACAGGTCCATCTGAAGAAATGCCAGCTGCTGATGCTGCCGCCAAGGCCCAGCAAGCGGCAGCCGCTCGGGCCGCTGTGGAGAAGCTGCCTCAAGACGCCTCCAAGGTGGCACTCGGGGCCGAGCAGCCCGATGCCCAGGAGAAGAAGGCCCAGGCCGACGTGCAGCAACGGGTCGGGGAGAAGGCCTTGGCCCACGAGGCCCATCGGCCCGCAGAGAAGGCGGTTGATGAGGCCAGGGATGCAGTCGTCATCCCGCTGGAAGAAAAGGTGGGTGAGGCAAAGGGCGAGCTTGCGGGCACGATCGTGGACAATCCTCCTCCGGACCCAGAAATCGAGAAGCTCTGCGAGAAGTTGCGCAGCGAGATCGGGAAGAGGAGGCCAAAGGACGAGGAGGAGTTCGAGCAGACTGACCCAAAGGCCATGGCCGCTGCTGCGGGGTCTGTGGTCCAGGGGGATGTGGGCCAGGAGGTGAACAAGACCAAGGATGGTTATGAGGAGGTGAACGCCCCTGTCCAGCCGGAGAAGCCTAGGGACCCGAGCGAGATACCGCCACCAGAGCCAGTCCAGGCGACACCTGATGTCTCGGCCGAGGATGCGGTCCAGAAGCCCTTGAAGGGGTCCGAAGTCAGCCTGGACAAGGAGAAGGAGGAGGCCCAGAAGATATGGGAAGACGCCCACATGGAGACGCCTGAGGCCAAGGCGATCCAGGATGGGCCCATAGCAGAAGCCCGCAAGGCCAAGGAGGACTTCGACCAGTTTGCAGCCGAGAGGCCCAAGGCTGTGTTGCTTACAGATGCGCAGGTCCGTGCAAACCTTACCGCGGCCCTGGCTGAGGCCGAGCGAAACGCGCTCAAGAACATGGAGCTGGCCCGCAAGGGCGGCATGGATGCGATGGTCGGGCGTCAGGCGGCCCGCAAGGCCGGTGAGCAAGCCACGAGGGCACAGGTCTCGGCACGGATGCAAACCATATTCGAGGACGCCAAGGCCAGGGTGAATGCAAAGCTGCAAGGCATGGTTCCAGCGGCGATGGCGCAGTGGGAAGCAGGCATCAAGCCCCTCACGGAGAACTTCCGCAGCCACATTGACAAGGTTCGCGACGATATCAAGAAGCGGCATTCAGGCATCTCTGGGTTCTTCAAGGGCCTGAAGGATGAAATATTTGGATTGCCAGAGGAAATCACCCGCGAGTACGATGTCGCGGAGCGGGATTTTGTCAACGGCGCCTGCAACCTGGCCCGTAGCATATCCTCATGGGTCAGGGGGGTCACGAACGAGTGCAAGGAGATCATTGCAAAGGCGCGCAAGGATATCAGTGACCTGGTCGCCTCCTTGCCAGAGGACCTGAAGAAGGACGCCCAGGCCGAGGCCGAGGCGCTCTCTAGGCAGTTCGATGAGCTGGAAAAGGGCGTTGACGAGGCCCGTAAGGACTTCAACAAACAGCTTGCGAGGAACCTGAAATCGTCCACTGACAAGGTGCGGGACGAGCTGGACAAGCTCAGGGATGAAGCGAAGGGTCTGCTCGGCAAGTTCAAGGATTTCATAAACGAGTTCATTGACGACCCCCTCAAGGCGATCATTGATGGTACATTGCGCATCCTCGGTATCGAGCCTGAGCGGTTCTGGGGTCTCATCAACAGGGCCAAGGCCGCCTTCCCGGTGATCGTCAAGGACCCGATTGGCTTTGCGAATCGGCTTCTTGGCGCAGTGGGGGACGGGTTCAAGCAGTTTGGCAAGAACATCCTCAAGCACCTTGGCGAGGGCTTCCTCGACTGGCTCTTCTCCAAGATGGGTGAGGCAGGCATCTCGTTGCCAAAGGAGTTCTCGCTTGGGGCCATCTTCAACCTGATACTTCAGGTCCTCGGCCTTGGCTGGAACACCATACGCAAGCGCATAGCCCTGAAGCTCGGTGAGAAGGGCACCACCATGCTTGAACAGATATGGACCTACCTCAAGGTCTTCATTGACAAGGGGTGGGACGGCGTGGTGGAGATGATTCAGGAGAAGTTCAACCCCAAGATGGTGGTGGATTCCATCATCGAGGCGGTGAAGAACTTCATCATCGAGAAGGTGGTCCAGAATGCGATCCTGTGGGTCATCAGCCTCTTCAACCCGGCCTCAGCCCTCATCCGGGCCCTGGAACTTATCTACAAGGTCGTGACCTGGGTGATGGACAATGCGGCTCGCATCTTCGCCCTCATCGAGGCGGTTATGGGCAGCCTTGCCGACATCGCCCTTGGCAACGCCGCCAAGGCGGTCAACCTGATCGAGCACGCCCTCGCAAGCCTGATCCCCATTGTCCTCGACTTCCTGGCAAAGCTGCTGAACCTGTCGGGCATCACCAACAAGATTCGGGAGGCCATCGAGAAGCTCCAGCAGAAGGTGGACGAGCTCATTGACAAGGCCATCGAGTGGGTGGTGGAGAAGGTCAAGGGGCTATTCGGCAAGGGGAAGGACGGAGAAAGGGACGAGAGGAAGAAGGACTCGAATGCAGAGACCCCAGAACTCCCAGTGGAGACATATCAAGACGCCGAAGGAGAACGTCACAAGGTATATGTCGTCACATCGGGTGGGTCCGCCGAGGTCATGCGAGCGTCGGAACATCCGGTCCCCATGGAACAATACTTGAAAGCAGATGGGGTGGAGACAGAAGAGGAGAGTGCATTCGAACTGGTCAAGAAGATCAATGACAGCACCAAGAAGTTCGTGGACCTAAAGAAGAAAGAAAAGCGGACTCCAGACGAAGAAAGGCAATTGAAAGAACTTGCTGACTCGATTGGTGGTATGCTGGCTAGACTCCGAGCAGAGATGGAGAAGATACACGGGGCAGACCCGGAGCTCGAGAAGCATCGTGCCGATTTTGAGCAAGAACTCGGCAAATATGCGTCTGAGGACCCTCGTGCCACCCGTATGGCGGACACGGTCTGCAATCAGGCGTGGAGAATTGCGAAGGCATATGCCGAGAAGACCACGAAGGACGCTCAGACTCTCGATGAACGTCTTGAGGAAATCGCCAAGCAGATTGGCAAGCCCATTGATTCCGGCTTCTTTGGGGTGGTTGGCCAGAGCGTCCAGGATATCGAGCAGTGCGTTCAAAGAGGGTCTTTCCGAGAAAAGTACTTGATTGGATACAACTTTCAGGAATTCTGGGGCAACGAGATTTGCAGGAATGACAAGGACGATGAGTTCTTCCGAAGTGTGTTGCAAAAGGCAAACGAGTATCTGAAGGAGATCCATGAGAGGCCGGTTGATGTGGATGCTTCGATGGACCGACGGAGGCTTGTCAAACCGAGGCTCGACAAGGAGGGGGTCAAGGATCCAAAGGAGAAACCAAAGCACCACAAAATCTACTACGGTTCAGATCCCGAAATGTACCCAGTGAAGTATGGCAAGAAGTATGACAATAAGGCGTTTCGGGAAGCGAGGGCAGGTGAGATGGACCGCAAGTTTCCTTCGGTGCCGATTGAGTTTCTTGACGAGGAGGAACTTCGGTTCCTGTGCAGGAAAAAGGGACAGCCGGATACAGGCAGCAAATCAGAGTTGGTCGAGCGTCTGAACAAGATCGGAGTATACGAGTCGGAAGAAGGCGAAAAGAATCCCATGACGCGAACGAGGATTCGGAAGGACGGTAAGGAGGATCGATACTTGCGGCCGGGCGGAAAGGAAAAAGGTACTGGCCCGAGGGATTCATCCAAGTACTATAACTTCATTCAAGGGAGCCTCGCGAATGTGGTGAACGAGCGCCACTGGTGGGTGAAGAGCAATCGAAAGCTGTCCATGCCTATCAAGGCAGGAGTGTCTGGTACTACGCAGAGATACATGCAGTTCGGCAACACGCTTGGTGTATCGCCTATGAATCATCTGCGCCTCATGCTTCTCGGCGCCCTGATTCCCACGCATGCGCATAGTTTTGCCGAGATCATGACCGCGGCACAGGGATTCCCGGGCTGCATTTACAAAGAAGGGAGCTATA
>Ga0123519_10011890_pt1 | contig 12746 bp, 25 predicted proteins | sample YelNatPaOPRAMG02_FD_87396 | JGI IMG/M metagenome (GOLD analysis project Ga0123519, IMG submission 87396) | Hot spring microbial communities from Yellowstone National Park - Yellowstone National Park OP-RAMG-02 (version 2) | ecosystem: Environmental > Aquatic > Thermal springs > Hot (42-90C) ...
CCCATCGAGCGCTTATTTTTTTCTTGACATGCGTGTGTGAGTGTGCTAGAGTGAGTGTGAGAAGGGAGGATATTAGGATGCATTCTACTACTCGCATCCTTCGCAGATATGATTATCGGCGTCAGCTGCGGCTTGAGATCTGGGCTGATTGGGCACAGGCATCGTATCCTGTATGGTACCGCTGGAGTACTCGGTCAGCGGATGGTGTATGGGTACCTATTGCTGACTGGGACACGAGTGGCTATCAGGTCGCGGATTTTTGCCACAGCTCACATGCAGCGTTGGCGCGCTTGTGGAAGGAAAGGTGGATATGAGATGTAAGATATGCCGAGAAGGTCCTGGACGATACGTCTTGTACCGTCCGCAGGGTGGTTTTATTCGTCTAGAGCGGGCTGCAAACCTACACTGTTATCCTTATATGCGATGGGTAGCAACCGCTCCAGGGTATTATCGAACAGACTTTACCCTGCGTGGGCTAAGGCGCAAGGTATTAGATGACATGTATCAGGAGGATAAACAATGAGGTATAAAATGGAAGACGGTAAGATAGTAGATACTACTCTCGCTGCACAGTCGTGGGAAGAAGCTAGAGATTGGAACGGATCAAATTACGTCAGCAGAAACACTAAATCTCAGTGGAGGCATCAGACATTGTATCTTAGCGCTAAGGGGCGCTACTATCTGGTCCACTCGAATCAATGGCAGGGTAGTACTCCTAGCGCTGAATGGCTGAGCAAGCGTGAAGCAGCGGCATGGTTATTCCACAACGACCATGATGTGCCTGATGGCTTGCACGCGTTATTGGAAGAAGACATCGTAGAGTAAGTAAGGAGAACAATATGAAGAAAGAGAAAACTGAAAACACAACTAGTCAGCCGGCAGAGGAACAGCTGAAGCCGACTGTAACCACATGGTCACAATTCCGATTGTACTGTCCGCGCTGCGGATCGAAGAATATACAGTACAGTCGGGCCGGATACCTTTGTCGACGCTGCGGACAGCGTTTCCGCGGTGACTGGTCAGATGGAATTGTGAGTCCAGCCTAGCTTATCGTTTACTTGCTGCGCTTGGTGCGGCGGCGCTTGCGTCTGCGTCTCCGCACCAATTCGTATCCGTGCGGTAGACGGTATCCATTGAGTTTTTCCTTCAACCTCAGCTTGCTGTGTCTTTTTCGTCTTTGTTTTGCCATTTTATCCTCTTACTTGAAGCGCATTCTCGTATACACTTACCATCAATGCGGCTGCAATAGCGCTAAATACTACCGGCATATAAGACCGAGAAAAAGCGCTAATGATAGCACCTAGTCCTAGCGCAAAAGTTACTCCAATAGTTTCACCTTTCCTTATACTCTCTACGGTTCCACCTTCTTGACGGAAGTGCTCAATGGTAAAGATACTCGGTAGGAACGCGGAGAATATGTGCGCACCTTCCATAGCTGCAAATGTGGACATGAGGATGGTTTCAGTTTGCTGTGTCATTTTTCTTTCATGACCACGTAGCGAGTATCTCCGCGTATGCGCCGTTTCAAGATAAAAGCTCCCTTGTGCTTACGTTCTGCTTTTTCAGCTGTAGATTTAGACCCGTAAGCTCCATAGATAGTAAACTTACGTCCACGTTTTGACATAGTCTTTCTCCATATCTTATCCTAATGGTCCTTCATATGTACCATAGTCTGTATTAGAGGGTGGATTTGGTCCGTAATTAACAAAGTCTGGTGGAAGCGGTAAGCCTTCACCGGGAAACTCTGCGGTAGGTCCAGGAGTAAGGTAGGTAATCTTACTAGTTACCTTAGTCCGAAAATGCAACCATAGTATAAGTAATCCCAAAGCTATGAGGATAAAGTAAGCTTGGTTTTTCTTCATAGGTCACCTACTTAGTCTTATACGGTTCGCTGGCTGGCGTTCCGTCAGGGTTCGCGAAATGCGCTAGCACTCCAGTTAGTCCTTGAACTGCGCTAAGCACCACCACACTCCAAAACTGCACCTTGGGAGGAAGTAAGTTCATAGTTGCGTTCACTCCCTGCGCCACCAGCGCCAGCATTTGAATTATTACGTTAACCGATAGTTTCATCTTAGTTACCTCCTCAAACTGTTTCAAAATTGGCCGAAGTCTAATCCCCAGTCTGATCCAGGTTATTAGAGTCATACTTATTCATCAGCCTTAAAATAAGACGTTCAATCCAATTCAGCCTAGCTTCTATACCTTGAAGTTTGGCATATACTACGATAGAATACCCAATCACAGTAATGACTGTAGGTGCTAATAATATAATTTCAACCGTACTCATAGCTACTGCCACCAATATACTCTTACTTCTCCGCGTGCGCCGGCTCCGCCTTGGTGTCCACTAGGGCAGGTTCCACTAGATATAAAAGCTTGTCCTCCTCCTCCTCCTCCAGGAGCAGTGCCGTTTGCACCATTACTATCGGAGTAAGCGCCTCCTGATCCACCATTACCTCCAATTACACCTAACCCACCGCTACCAGCAGTGCCACTACAACCGCCGGCACCACCACCACCAGCAGCACCATATCCACCTTGTCCGCCACTATTAGGTGTAGCAGTACAATTACCACCACCACCACCACCACCTATCATGGCGTACAAAGATGTACCCTTACCACCAGTACCACCTGAAGTTCCCATTGTTCCTCCTGCGCCCCCGAGGTCCGATCCTCCACTACCACCACCATTTATAACTGTTCCACCTTTTCCGCCGGGCGCGCATAAAGTACCAAAACAACTTTGTCCACCATCGCCGCCCACAGTACCATCACTTCCTGCGGTTCCGCCAGAACCAACTGTTACTGATACACTCCCTGAAACCGGCACATATCCTTGTATAGCGCTACCACCACCACCACCACCACCAGAATTATATGAACCACAATATGCTCCACCTCCACCGCCACCAGCACCGATAATTTGAACATATACAGCAGTTACTCCCGCTGGTTGCGTCCAAGTGCCAGAACTAGTAAATACTTGTGAGTGCAAGGTACCGCCTCCACCAGAACTAGCACCACCAGATTGGAGTAGTTGAGAGTAAGCGCTCACTGAAACTAAAATCGCGATAAATCCTAACCTTACCATGCAACCCATAATCCTCCTGTCACACCACTAGCGGATGCAGACCACTTAACACCGTTAGTCATTCGCACCCAGATGTTAGGTAACATAAGCGCTGAATTAGCTGGAATGCTAAAGCTATTCAGAAGATACACTGGCGTAGCTTGACCATCTGTAACATTTACAGTTATGGCTGAACTGGTAGTATTTGATAGATACAGCGACACGAGGTAAACAGTACTACCAAATAGAGAAGTTAGTGAAGTAGGGACAGCTTGTAAGGATACAGGAGCTATAGAACTAGTGCTAATAGGTCTAGCGCTTTCTACCTTTATCCGGCCGTAGCTATCTGTCGATATGTTCTGAGTGTAAGTTCCATCGCTTCCTGCCACCAGTACAGGGTTAGTTTGATCCACACTGCTTCCTACTGCTTGTGATCCTTGGATATACTGTGCACCAGTACCTACCGGCCCACAACTTGTATGATCGGTTTGCACTAAGTAAACATCCGCCTTATCGGGGCTTCCTGTTTGAGTAGAAGTGCCGCTGATAGTGACCGCAATCCTAGCAGCAGCGCTGGTATGGACATATGCGGTAGTAGTAGATTTAGCAGCAACTGTACCGCTAAATCCCTGCACCGTATCCTGTACCCATCTGCCGGTATTACCATAGTAGCGATCTACATTTGGGTCCCCTGTCTGATATACAGATAGGTTCAGAGAGTGCGTACTAGTCGGATTCAAGTTGCTCACAAATATACATATTCCCTGACTTGGATTTAAAGGCTGGAGTAAGTAAGCATTTTCAATTCCACCTTGACCTTTAACACCCCAGGCTGCAGATCTAGTGAGCACTTGATACGGACCACGAGTAGATATCTGAATATCCTGCTGTGCAAACGTAATGAAGTTCAAAACAGTAAGCAGAACTAACAAGCGCTTCATAGCATCACCTCAATATCTATAGATGCTCCACTTGAAGTAGGAATGGCCCACAACGGGCCCTTCCAATGTAAGCTGACGATACCATCCGCGGAAGCAATAGTCAATCCTTGATCTATGCCTCCAGCTGACATCTCAAGCGTCTCTCTACGATCCGCTATCCTCACATTGGCCGGCCCATATACTTGTAAGTGTACCTTTCCCATCCGCGGTAATACCGCGATCAAGTAAGCATGTGTCGTATCACTTAACTTAAAAAGCGCCATAATATAATACCTCCAGCAATTAGTCCAGCGATCTTAAGCCATGACGGAATAGACGTAGTTGGAGTAACCCCAGGCGTTCCTGGAGTAGTTCCTGTAGTTCCTGGAGTGGTTGTCGTTGTAGTAAGACCTAACTTGTCCAGCAAGTTAGAAACTACATCTCCAGAAGGTGGGTGATCTGCAGCAATGGCGTCAATACATGGTGTAACTAGGTCATACTTTCCACCACGCTGCCTATCGCGTAAGCCGTTTGTTCCCCAACTGCCTAGCGATGGGTTACTCAGCAAGTTCTGAATTTGTTGCCATATCTGCTCGTTAGCTTGTAAGGTTTGTGCTTGCGTAGTTGTAGTTCTACTCCCATTCCAGTAAGCATTAGTATTAGCCTGCATCTGTGCAACAAGCTGATTAAGTATCTGCACAGCCTGCGCTTCAGAAGTTGGGTTACCGGAACCTTGCTTTAGCGCGTTAACAGTTCCAACCGCCACACCAGCAAGACCGCTTAATAAGTTAGTCAGACCAAACTGGTTGGTAGTAGGTTGACTGCTAGTAGCAGTATTTAGAGTGTTGGCCCAATCTGCGCTTGATCCTATAAATAAGTTCCCACCAAAATCACCCATACTTCCTCCTGCATACGTTCCTCCACCAGTAGCAGCAGTTTCGCCTGTAAGTCCAGGTATCGGACTTTCTCCATAGTAATCAACCCAACCTTCCTGTGGGCCGAATAACTGATCGCTCCAGTCTAACTCGCGTTGCATACTTTACATTGTACGATCTACTATCGGTTCCTCACTTTGCTCTCCATAGGGAAGGCTACATCCTGTTAGTAATGATAGAACGAAATTACGTAATCGTATATGGAATGGGAATGGATGATATACCGTCTGCATTAGCGGTGGCATACCTATAGTACCAACAAGAGTACCGCTAGACGGCTGACTTTCGGTAGGAACTCCACTAGCAGTTGGTACATGCTCACCAGAAGATACATTCTGTACGGTCTGCGCACTTTGTGTTGGAGTCTGAAGAATCGGAACTTGAACGTTAACGTCTGATTGTACCGGCCCCGGTCCTACTTGAGAGTACCACTGCGCATTGGCCACTAGGTTTTTGGCATAAGCTGTTATATCCATATCGCCAAACGCTTCCAAAGTGTACCAAGAAACCACTTGACCATCCCAGTTTGGATATTCAGCCAACTTGATCACATACTCTTTGGGCATCAGCACCCAACCAGCACTAGGTCGATTACCACCAGAAGCTGTAGCTATAGGAGTATATCCAAGACTCTTAATAGCTGCGCTTAGCCGAGTAACGTACGCATCTAGAGCAGCATTCTTTGAGTTAGTCTGCTCATCTTGCGCCGCAATCCATTCAGGAGTTAGTTCTGGCATACTATAACCTCCGAAGTAACAACCAGACCGCACCAATTACAACTAAGTATCCACCAAGTGCAAGTGGTAACCCGTCAGGATAAGTGCTACTTAGACCAGCTGTGCCTGGAACTTTAATCTGCGGTAAGGCATTGTTAATACTCCTCAAGTACCCTTGAGTACCGTATAACCTTCCACCGCCAGCAGCAGCAGAACCAGTAACTACATCAATAAAGTTCAAGCTAGCGCCAATCACGATCAAAGTTACCGGTAGATTCTTTTGACTAAACCATTCCTTCATTTTAAAGCCTCCCTTATAGGTTTCAATAATGTAAGCGCTACTAGAGCAATAACTGCTATAGCAACCAACGTTATAGTCGTAGTCGTGCTAGGTGTAAGATTTGGTATTATGCTGGTTTCTTCAACTTCCCATCCGCTAAGTTTAACATTAAAGGTTTGCCAAGAATCTAATGCTGTCTCTAAGGCATTAGTTAAGTCGCTAATAGTAGTAGTTGTAGTTACTACCATTTCTACAGTCCAGCAGCCATATATAGTAGGAAGTTGATACCATGCCGAATCTACAGAAACTACTTGAACTAAGCCAGTAGAGTTCAGCTTACTCCTTATATCATCCTCATTCCAGCTTACAATATAGTCAGCAGACAACTTAGCTCGTAGCTTAGTCCCTGACTGGATCGTGGCCGTATAATCAATAGCTTTTACCCAAGCCATTACACTATCTCCATAAGCTTAGTGTTAGGACTAACACCTAAAGCTTGGCTAACATTGTTTTTCCAATTCTCTTGATCGGATGGATCCGGTCCAGCGTAAATGCGAGCAATCTCTTCTATGGTCATGTCTGGACGATAAAGGCTTGAATTACCAGAGAGCATTTTCTCCACTTGCTGATATAAAGCATTCCAACCATCTTCAGGAGTAGCAAAGTAGGTAATCTCTGTAGTCCCCCATCTTAGATCGCCAGGGTTATTTCTGACGTTCGGAATGCTACCTTCTACGTAGTAACCTTCCGCTCTAGCAATAGCTTCAGCAATACGCTTCACGGTAGCAGATGGAATCTTAGACGTCATATAAGTAATCACTCCAATAACTACTACTGCTAAAGCTAGTTCCACCGATAGCTCCACTTACTTAAGCAGAAGAACTACCGCTACAATTACTAAGCCAACTAAAACAATTGCGCCCACACTTATCCCAGCAATAGTTGTGCTTCCAACTGGCGAAATAAGTGGTGCTGCTGGTGTAGTATAAACCGGAAGGTTCCAAGTATTTGTATCCTGTGTTGATCCACCAATGTTTATAGCACCACCTCCAGGAGTAGGCATAGTTAGTCCACCGCTAATAGTGAATGGAGTCGCAAAATAGTTCCAGTCTCCACCAGAACCTGGCATCAATGAGTAAGCTCCCATACTCGTATCTCCTATACTCGCATCTCCCGTGCTTTCTAAGTACCCTATTCCACCAGAACCGGGAAGGAAGCCTCCGGTAAGAGTATCCTATCCCGGTTCTGGTCTAGATAGATCACTCCAGTCTAGTTCACCTTGCACGGTTTACTTTCTCTGTACAGCTTGAACAGCTTGTGCAACCTGCGCAGCATAGCGCCACTCTTCCCATACAGCAAGAGCAGCTTGATTTGTGGCACCAGTAACGTCGCCTTGAACAAAACAATCCACGTCACCAGTAGGACCAGCAATCAATCCACGCAAGTCAAGGATCTCTTCGTCCATTCCATACTGCACAAAATCAATCAGACCGTAACCTGACGGTAGTGTATTATCGTAAGGGCCGGCAAGATCTTGGCGCATGTCAATTAGGTCACGATATAAGCGCACACTTTTGTTCAGACCACGATAGACATTGAGGTTAGCTAAAGCTGTATCTGTAAGACTAAGGTAAGCGTTATTCCCGCTAGTAGTTGATGCTTTAACTCCAGCCTTTAGCATAATACCACGCAAGCGCCAACCTCTCGGAAGATTAAACAGTCTTACTCCAGTTGCGGTCGTAGTCATAGCAGAACCGGTAAGTTCGGTAAAATATCTGAACACTCGTCCAGGAACAAATCCACGGAACAGGTTCAGACCAGCTTGATAGAACTTACCATAAACCCGAATCTCTGGGCTTCCTGAACTACTACCATAAGCTGAGAAAGTAGAAGCGTTAGTCCCCTTAGTAAAGATACTAGCTTCATCGCCCCAGTATACCTCGAGCTTTAGACTATCATAATTCGGCGCATCTAGTGCCCATTCATCCTGTTTAAATGCAGGCATCTTACCTGGAGTAAATAGAATGGGTAAGTAGAAGTCAATATCATTAGTTGCCGATGCAGTAATACTCAAAGACGCTGGAACGCTATAGGGAGCAGCTTGACCATATATCTTAGCTAACTGGTAAAGCTCTGGCCCTCTGAGGTTAACGATCTCCTCTCGCTGTCCCCGCAACCGATGGAACCCAGATACGACAACATGGTCCACTAAACTATAAGGAGCATCAGCGTTAATCGCGGTAGGTCCACTTGCACTAGGGATAGTTACTCTTAGCCTAACGCGCAAGTGAAGTGAATGGATAAACCTATCCATAGGTAAGTTACCACCTTGGGTAGGCAGTTCATACTTCGTATTTGTGGAAGCAGCATTGATCACAGCAATTTGCTCCCATCTGTTTCTAGCTTGCAAATTAAGTCTCATTTTTTTCTCCTTCATTCCGGCAGGAAACCGGAGTTATTTTACAACCCAACCTTTACAGCAATCGTTTGTCCAACATCGTAACCGATAAATAACAGTGCAATGCCAATAGCTAATGCCACTACATACTCAGCTTTCATAACTTACCTCACTGACCCTTAACTCTAGTCCTAACGTTGCGGTATAGCGCTACCACAATGCCGGCCAACATAGCAGCCACAAACACAGCTACTGCTGACTTAACACTTACTACTTCAATCGAATCTGCCATTTTCTAACTCCTTTAAAGTAGACTTCGACATCCTTCGAAGGCTTAGAGATAACTCGTTCTTGCTCTAAGTTCTTGTCCTTTTTTATTGTAACATCACTCTTAGCTACTAGACGACGCTTAAGTCGCTCAATATACTTAGCCTGTTTGGCTACTTGCTTGCGCAGTTCATCCTGATCATTAGGTTTACTATCCTGCGATGGCAAGCTCTCTTTGGTCGATGAAGGCTCGACAATTTTCTCCTTCTCGTTCCCGCTTTCCGGTAATGTCGATATACCATTCTCTGGGCTTGTCCCAGAGATTGTTTCTTCCAATTCCGCCATAATCCACCCAATAATGTAATACATGATACATAGGTAAGTCACGTATTACATCTGTCCTTATCTCAGGAAACTCTGATTCCAGAACCTTTAAGTCAGATTCTTGCCTAGTCCTAAATACAAATAGGTCACTTGACAGCGCACGACTAAGTTTGGCTAAATCTACGGCCCTATGAGTAGTCATAATAAGACTAACATCATCCGGCGCCTGCCTAATGTACCGGTCTAGCCATTCATCACGCCAGCCTGCGGTTTGCAGTTCAGAAGCTTCATCGATCACTAAAGCGTAATCATGCCAACTCCAAAGCGTCTCAGCAAGTATGTGCCAATCTTCAACCAATGTCGCAGCATCAGGCCGTACCACAAGCAAAAACTCATCCTCAGATAGAGCATTCTCGATTACTTCAGGATCGACTCCACTCCAGGGTAAGCTGGTATATTGCCGGTTAGGGTCAAACACAATGATTGACTTTGACCTTGCGCAAGCTACCGCTAAAGCTAGGGTTGATTTTCCCTGTCGTCTAACTCCCAGTATGGTACAGAGAAAATTCACTTACGTATCGGTTTCCTCTTTTTCTTCCAGCTTAACTTCAGCTTTAGGTTCACTATGTTTCGATTTTAATTCCGCTAGCATAGCAAACTTTTGCTGATGCACCGCTAACAGCGTTAGAACTAAACTTGATTCCTCGGCCCAAGCAAAATCACTAGGCAAGCGCTTAGCCATTACTGTAGCGGTAGGATCAGCAAGTAGCGCTATATCCACATCAGAGTACGACATTACAGATCGCACTTCATCATAAGGTAATTTAGTCTGACGTGCTACAATCCAGGTCTCTAGCGCACCTAGTAAGCTATATATAGGTCCAACTAGCGGTAGGTATAAATCCTTACGTTCTTTAAGATCTAAAGGCTTTTCAAATAGAGGTGTATCTTTAAGCGCAGACTTTAAAGTTTCTCGAGTCTGCGGTCTCATGCTATCAACGTCCAACTTACCGTCAGCTGTTAGCTTCAGCACAAGCTGGCGGCGAGTAGTCCCTAGAGTAGATTCCGCAGGAGAAGGTAGGTTGGCAGATGTACTCTCTAAGTTTTCTGTTGAATTGGTAACTACTCGCCGTTTCGCCATAGCACGATCTAAGGTAATACTATACCGTCTTAGTAAAAATGTCAAGAGGAAAGTTATTAATTAATTACCGTCACTTATACCTCATAAGCACACACTCTCACATCCGCACACACTCTCACACAATCACCCACTCACAGACATAGGGTATACAGTTGCATAATCACACACTCTCACATCCGCGCGCTAACACACTTACACTCTAGCACTCACTCACAGACATGGGTATTCAGTTCGGGGGAGGGAGGGAGTGTGTGTGCGCAAAAGCAAGTGTATACCCTATGATCGAGAGGGAGTGAGTATGAGAGTAAGTGCGGGCGTGCGCTAAAAAAAGACTTGACTTATCATACTCGTCATATATAATTAAGTCACATGCCAAATGCCAAAGCACGATGATCTAATCAATCTAGCGACTATAATAGGCATTTTAAAAGCCGCGATTTGGACAGGACGTATTGAAGATGAAAATCCGGTCAGTGTACTTTTGATCGCGGAACAAGAAAGCGCCAAAAGCCAGTGTCTACTCTACTTTCAAGGCACTCCAACACTACGGTACTTCACAGACTTGACCTCTAAACCTTTATCGCACCTAAAATCTGACATCGAAGCTCGAAGAATCAGGCATCTCGTGTTGTTGGACATCGTACAGATCATGCAGCACCAGCGTAGCGTCAGCAGTCGAACGCTATCACGTCTCGCTAGTCTAATGGAAGAAGGTCAAGCTGCCGTAGCAGACGCTGGTGGAATTGAAGAATGGCGTGGAATGCCAAAAATCGGACTACTAGCAGCGACGACGCCACAATACTATCTAGATCATCGTACTCATTGGCACCGTAGCGGATTCTTAACTCGCTTCTTGCCTATTTGGTTCTCCTACCAGCCTCCAACGGTATCTCGAATACATCAAGCCATTAGACAAGGATTCCGTCTACCGGCACCAAAACCAGAACCACTTCCTGAAGCAGATCAAAGTATAAAGGTACAAATCCCAAACACACAATCAACACTGATAGAACGATTAGCTATCGAACATGCAAAAAACGATGGTTGTATCTATGGATTTCGCTATCATCGTCAAATGAGGGCGCTAGCAAAGGCTTTGTCTGCAATTAATGGCCGAAGGACTGTCACTCAGTCTGAGGTCAAAACGTTAACCCAATGGCAACCATATTTCAATGGGACTAAGCCAATTACAATATAGGAGACTATATGCCAACACTAAGTGATGCTTACAAAAGTAAAGGCACAATCGCACCACCACTACTACATGGTTCCGATTTGCCAGCCAAACAATCGACTATTACCGTAGAAGTAGTGCAACTACGGATTCCACCCGATGGGTTCAATAGTCCTTTAATTATGGACATCGAACCCATCAAAATCGGACATACAACCTACGAGGCTATCGCCCTCAATAAGACCAACACGAAAATTCTAATGAAAATTTTGGGAGACGTCGATATCGACAGCGTCCAAGGTACGGCAGAATTTAGCAAGGTGCTAGTCACTAACCCACAAACTAAAGATCCAACTTATGGGTTGGTTCTAACATCCTTTAAGAAGTCCAAGCGCAAGAAGCGTACTGAATCCGATGACGAAGTCCCATTCTAAAAAACGTTGGACCATCCGCAACTACAACGCAGCGCTACGAGAGATTAAGCGCATCAATCCAAGTCTGACACATAAAGCAGCACAACAAGCCTACCGCACTATAAGGGACCGCTTAAAGCGGTCCCTTACAGGGGCCGAAATAAAAAGGCACCCAAGGATAGCACGACAAGAAGCCAAAAAAGCACTTCAACTAACAGTCAAAGCACCAAAACCAAAACCACCAATAATAATTCGACCTATACCGGTCACTAGCCTTGATGACTGGGTCGAGAACTACAACATTTGGTCGCAGGAAGAAGAGATAGAATTCGAAGAATGGGAATCAACTGCGGAGTATAGAGAATGAGGAACCATCAAATCCAAGTCTCTATTGCGATAAAGAGACCAAAAAAACACCTTATCACAAAGCAGTTGCTACTACAAGCACTCTACTACCGCGCTACAACAGAACAAAACCCTCCTGGCATGCAGATCAAAACTATCGTATGGGATACCGGAAAAAGAGAATATATATATGACGAACACAACGACATCACAGAAGCACTCAACCAAGCAATCCGAATGGGTCTTGAATTCCACTTCCAAGTCATTTAGAAAATTCGGCCGAATCAAAGAATATGCGCATCCGCGCCGCACGCTAATAGATATTGACGGTGGAAGAAAACTACTTTCTGAAACTATGTACCGTATTCCAAGGGTTGCAAGAGTAGTGCACATCAAACCGCAATGGATACGAGTAGACCGAACACAACACGGATGGCATGTAGTGATCCATTGGAATAGGTCACTTAATAACTGGTCTATACTTGCGCTACAAGCTATCCTAGGCTCTGACTGGAGACGTGAAGCAATGAACTGGGATAGGCTGCAAGCAGAACGAAAGGACAGGTTCAGCTTAAAGAGATGGAATATCCTGTATGAGGAAAAGCTAAAATGATCAATGTAATCGAAATGATATACAAGATGCAAAGCTTAAGCATCAACGACAAACTAACTATAAAGCTACCCTCAGAAATAAAAGTGTTTGGCGACATGATAATAACTCTAGGAAACAAAGCATTCGAATTTTTTGGCGACCAAGAAGC
>Ga0123519_10011892_pt1 | contig 12742 bp, 10 predicted proteins | sample YelNatPaOPRAMG02_FD_87396 | JGI IMG/M metagenome (GOLD analysis project Ga0123519, IMG submission 87396) | Hot spring microbial communities from Yellowstone National Park - Yellowstone National Park OP-RAMG-02 (version 2) | ecosystem: Environmental > Aquatic > Thermal springs > Hot (42-90C) ...
GCGACCGGTCAATGGTGTTTTGCCAATTGCCATAGAATTGGCCCGCCGCCAGATAAAAAAATTATTTTTACCAGTAGAAAATGTTGCCGAGGCCGCGGCGGTGAATGGCCTGACGGTTTATGGGGTTGAGGATTTAAAAAAATTGCTGGACCATCTGAACGGCGAGAAAAAATTATTGCCGCAGCAATCCCCGGAAAACTTTTCCGATAGCGAACTCAAAAGTTCTCCAGCCGAGATTGATCTGGTTGATATTAAAGGTCAGTTTCTGGCAAAAAGGGCAATAGAGATTGCCGCGGCTGGCGGGCATAATATTTTGATGTTTGGACCGCCGGGCTCGGGCAAAACCCTTCTGGCCAAAATGCTGGCGGCGATATTGCCGCCATTGACATTTCCAGAAGCAATGATTGTGACCAAAATTCATTCGGTGGCCGGGCTTCTGGCCAATAAATATGGGCTGGTTCGCCAGCGACCATTCCGCAGTCCGCATCACAGTATTTCTGATGTGGCCCTGATCGGGGGCGGGACCATCCCGCATCCCGGAGAAATTTCTCTGGCCCATCGCGGGGTTTTATTTCTGGATGAACTGCCGGAATTTGACCGCAATGTCTTAGAAGCACTGCGCCAGCCACTGGAAGAAAAAAAGATAGTTGTTTCCCGGGCAGCCCGGACCGTGGTTTTTCCGGCCAACTTTATGCTGGTGGCGGCGATGAACCCCTGTCCCTGCGGAAATCTGGGCCATCCGGAAAAGGACTGTACCTGTAATCCCTATCAAATCCAGAAATATCGTTCCAAAATTTCCGGGCCACTCTTGGATAGGATTGATATTCAGGTGGAGGTCCCGGCTCTCCGGACCGCGGAAATTGTTAATTACCAGGCGCCGGCAACCGAGACGGTGGCGGTCATTGCCAGCCGGGTTGAGAAGGCCCGCCAGTTTCAGCAACAACGATATAAAGATATGCGGATTACCCTTAATGCTGACCTCTCGCCGCGGCAGATTAAGAAATTCTGTCGGCTGGATGAAGAGTCCAGAAAAATTCTGGTTCAGGCCATAGAAAAGTTAAAACTCTCGGCCCGGGCCTATGACCGGATTTTGCGGGTTGCCCGGACTATCGCCGATCTGGCCGGAAGAGAAAATATCCTGGCCAGTGATGTTGCTGAGGCGGTTCAGTACCGGTCTTTTGAACGTCAGGCTATCTGAAAAATAATCATTTTAATATTTGATTTTTTGGTATAATAAAAATTATGAAGCAAAGATTTTTTTGGTTTGGGGCAATATCAATTTTATTTTTTAGTTACTGCTCGGGGTTGCTTTCCGCCGATACTTTATCTCATCCGGCGCTCTACTTTGAAAAATTACCGGGACAGAGAGTCCAGTGCCAGTTATGTCCGCGGGAGTGCCTGCTGGATGTCGGACAATCCGGTACCTGCGGGGTGCGATTTAACGAAAACGGTGATTTGAAAACTATTGCCTATGGCTATGTCTGTGCGATGAATATTGACCCGGTAGAAAAAAAGCCACTCTTTCACTTTTTGCCGCAAAGCCCGACATTTTCTATTGCCATTGCCGGCTGTAATGTCCGCTGTGTCTTCTGCCAGAACTGGCAAATTTCTATGTATAAACCATCAGAAGTCCAGAGCGTCTATCTTAGCCCGGCCGAACTTATCCGTCGGGCCAAAGAAAGCGGCTGTCCATCAATCTCCTATACTTATAGCGAGCCGATTGTTTTTTATGAATATGTTCTGGAGTGTGCCAAACTCGCTCACCAGGCCGGATTGAAAAATATTCTGGTCACTTCTGGTTATATCAATCCCGAGCCATTAAAAAATCTGGCGCCGTATCTGGACGGTGTCCATCTGGACCTGAAAGGTTTTACTGATAAATACTACCTGATGATTGCCGGAGTAAAATTGGCCCCGGTTCTTGAGACACTAAAAATTTTACGAGCCAGTAATGTCCACACGGAAATAGTTAATCTGGTCATCCCCACTCTCAATGATTCGCCGGCGGATATCCAGAAAATGTGTCAGTGGATAAAAGAAAATGTTGGCAGTGATGTCCCCCTGCACTTCAGTCGTTTTTTCCCCAATTATAAACTTACCAATATCGCTCCGACGCCAGTGTCCACTCTGGAAATGGCCAGAAAAATCGCACTGGCCGCCGGACTCCATTATGTCTATATCGGCAATGTGCCCGGCCATGAAGGAGAAAATACCTATTGCCCGAAGTGCCGGAAGTTGCTTATCGGTCGCAGTGGCTATACCGTCACGGAAAATAATATCAAAAATGGTCGGTGTAAATACTGCGGGTATAAAATTTCCGGGGTCTGGAAATAAGTGGTAATTAAAAAATCTGATGAAAAAATTTCTTTATCTGAAAATACATAAAATCAAAAATGGGCTGAAAGATTTAACACTCTTAAAAAAAATCCGACTCATTTTTTTTGGTTCAATCGCCTTTTTTCTGCTGCTGTTTGTTTTTGGTACCATCTGGCGTTCGTTTGTCTATCTGGATAAGGTCCCGTTGATTGGGCCGCTCTTAATCAATAAAATACTGGAACTGGCTTTTTTGTTGATTTTTGGTCTATTGTTTTTTTCCGCTCTCTTTAATGCTCTGGGAATTCTTTATAATGCTCCGGATCTGGAGTGGTGGCTGTCGCATCCGGTAAATCTTGCCGAAATTTTCTGGATAAAATTTTTAGATGTGGTCTGGGCGTCCAGCGGCACTTTGATAGTTACCATTCTTCCGATGGTTCTGGCGATTGGCGTAGCCCGAAAAGCAAATGTTAGTTTTTATTTCTGGGCGCTGGTTGCTTTTATTCCCTATATCCTGGTGGCAATAATGCTGGCAGTGCTGGTGGCGATAATTCTGGTTTATCTTTTTCCCCGGGCCCGGCTGCGGGATATCGTTGTTCTGGTGCTGGCTTTTTTTGGTACCGGGATATATGGGCTGCTGCGAATGCTGTCAGTGGAAAAACTGGTTCGGCCGGATAATCTCAATGTGGTTATTCAGTATTTAAACTATCTTAATTCGCCGGTTGCGGTCTATTTGCCATCCTGGTGGTTGCGGGAATTTTTACTGGGACTGTTGCAAAAATATTTTGACTGGTCAGTGTTTGTTTTGTTGTTCGGGACGGTGCTGGTCCTGGCGATTATTTTGAATGGAGTGGCCAGCCGGATTTATCAGCCAACCCTGGATAATGTCCTGATGACCTCGGCGCAGCCCGGCCGGGTCCGGAAAAATTGTGGGTTTCCGACCAGGACGGTTGCTCTCTTCATAAAGAAAGATATCCTGCACTATCGTCGGCAGATGGAGCAGTGGAGCCAGTTGCTAATAATTTTTGGTCTGGTGGTGGTCTATTTGTTGAGCATCTATAAATTGGTTCTGGATACAATTTATCTGAAACTGGCCGTGACCTTTTTCAACATCGGTTTGTTGAATTTTATTGTTGCCGGTCTGGCTTTGCGTTTTGTTTTTCCCTATTTCAGCCGGCAGGGCCGGGGCCTGGCGCTGATTTTATCCTGGCCGATTAAGCGCTCGGTATTGCTAACCGCCAATCTCTATTTTGCCGGAGTCGTGGTCTGGGTGATGGCGATTCTTCTGGCAGTGGTATCCAATTACTATCTGGTTGGTCCGGCGTTCTGGATATTTACCAGTTTAAGTGCATTTTTGAGTTTGGTGATAATAATCCTGGCGGCAGTTTTAGGAATTTTTTATCCCCAGTTTAATTATCAGAGTATTCTGGAAATTGAGGGCTCAGCCGGAGCGATATTTTTTATGGTGGTGGCTCTTTTTTATCTGGCATTTAATCTGGGGCTTCTGGCAATTCCGTTTCGCGATTTTTATCTTTTTTTGCTGAGCCAGGGTGCCGGGCCAAAAAATATCGGTTTTTTATTGGGTAGTTGGTTAGTGGCCGGGTTAAACCGCTGGACCGGCTGGTTTTTGATTGGCTGGTTTGGACTACAATTTATTTTTTCTGGCTGGTTATTGCACCAGGCCCAACAGAGACTTCTGGCTTATGAAGTTTAAATATTTTTGGATTGGTCTTTTTCTGACGAGCGTCCTGTTCTCCCAGGAGAAAGTTTTTTACACCAGTGGACCAACTGATGAGAAGTTGTTAGCGCTCACTTTTGACGATGGCCCGGGGAAATATACCGAAGTAATTCTGGATATTCTGGCGAAAAATAATGTCCGGGCAACATTTTTTCTGGAAGGAAGTCAGGCCGAATACCAGCCCGAAAGGGTAAAAAAAATTTTTCTGGCGGGTCAGGAGATTGGTATTCATACTTACAGTCATCCAAATTTTTATACTTATAAAAAAAGTGACTTTCGCCAGTTTCTGGATAGAGAAATTAAAAAAAGTGTAAATATCGTGGAAAATATCACCGGACAGAAAATTAGACTTCTCCGGATGCCTTATGGCTACTGGCGAGATTGGGTTGGAGAAGTTGTTCGGGAGAATGGTCTGATTGGAGTAAACTGGACCTTTGGCTGTGATTGGAAAAATATCCCGGCTCCGGAACTGGTTAAAGAATACTGTCGGCATATTGCTCCCGGGGCAATTTTTTTAATGCACGACGGTGGAAAAGACCGCTCCCGGACCGCGGCGGCGCTGCCGGAGATTATTTCGGAAATCCGGCGTCGGGGATATCGGATTGTCCCGGTTGGAGAGATGCTGGGGATAAAATAGTTTGCCGCGGGTGGGAGTTGAACCCACATGGACTTAATGTCCACCGGTTTTTGAGACCGGCGCGTATGCCATTCCGCCACCGCGGCTGATAAATCCTGATGCCAGATTTTATCAAATCTTTCAAGCAAAATCAAACTTTTCGGTTCGTTTAAATTTTTTAAAAGTGCGCGGTCTTTTCCAGAAAAATATTTTATAGTGGGAAAACTTGATTTTGGGAAAAGCATTTGATAGAATAAAAACAAGTTTAAGAGTTTAAAGAAAGGATTGCTGATAGTATAGAGTAGACTGGAGGCCAACAAATGTCGGGACATTCTAAATGGGCTGGGATAAAACATAAAAAAGCTGCGGTTGATGCTAAGCGGGGAAAAGTTTTTACCAAAATTATCCGGGAGATAACTATTGCTGCCCGGCAGGGCGGGGGAAATCCGGATAACAATCCCCGGCTGCGCAAAGCCATTGATGCGGCTAAGGATGCCAATATGCCGCAGGACAATATCAAAAAAGCCATCCAGCGGGGCACCGGAGAAATTCCCGGAGTAATTTATGAAGAAGTGGTTTATGAGGGCTATGGTCCCGGCGGAGTGGCGGTATTGCTGGAAGCAACAACTGATAACCGCAATCGGACGACTTCAGAAATTCGCAAGATATTCAGCAAACACGGCGGAAGTTTAGGGGAAAACGGCTGTGTCAGCTGGATGTTTTCTTCCCGGGGCTATATCGCGGTCGAAAAGAGTAAGGTTGGTGAGGAACAGTTGCTATCTCTGGTGCTGGATGCCGGGGCCGATGATTTGCGTACCGATGATGATGATTACTACGAGATTATTACCAGCCCGGAAAATTTTGAGTCATTGAAAAAACTTCTGCCGGAGAAAAATATACCAATTGCTACTGCCGAATTAACTATGTTGCCACAGACCTACATAAAATTGACCGGCGACGATGCCCAGAGGATGATGGCCTTGATGGAGGAACTGGAAGGCCACGATGATGTGAAAAATGTCTATGCTAACTTTGATATTCCTCTGGCGGAGATGAAACAATAGAAAAAAAATCAGAAAATATTTTAGCGGTCGACCCGGGGCTGGCGGATCTGGGCTGGGCGGTGCTGGAACGGGACTCGCAAAAAATAGTTGCCAGTGGCCTGATTACCTCCTCCGCCCGTCTCGCTCTGCCTTTACGTTTAAAAAAAATTTACAACGAATTAAAGGATATTATAGAAAAATATTCGCCGGTTGAACTGGCGATAGAAGAGATGTTTTTTGCTTTGAGTAAGAAAACAGTTTCGGCTTTTGCCCAGACCCGGGGAGTGGTTTTATTATTGGCCGCTCAATATGGCCTGCAGGTTTATGAGTATAACCCGAAAAGAGTAAAAATTGCTTTGACCGGTTATGGCTCGGCGGATAAAAGGCAGATTCAATTGATGGTCCAGAGTTTTTTTCAGTTAGCCAAAACTCCGACTCCGGATGATCTGGCCGATGCCCTGGCAATTGGTCTCTGTCATCTCAATACCAAAAGGTTTGGCAATGTTTGATTATCTCAAAGGTGAACTGGTGGCGGTCTATCCCCAGCCGGCCCGGATAGTGGTAGAGGTGGCCGGGCTGGCCTATGAGGTCTTTATTGCTCCGGCCCTGGTCCGGGAAGTGGCGGATATTGGTCGTGAGGTTAAAATTTATCTGGTGGAGTCCAGTGGTCTTTACGGCGGCGAAATCACCCTTTATGGTTTTCTTAATCCATCTCAGCGCGAGATATTTTTACAACTGCGGGACAATATTCCAGCCACCGGGGCCAAAAAAGCCCTGGAGTATTTTAATAAAATCGTCGGGGATATTGAAAAATTTCAGCAGGCGGTTGTCCAGCGAGATGTTGAAGGGTTAATTCACACTTTTGGTTTTACCCGCAAAACCGCCGATAAAATCATTTCGGCCTTGAAGGATAAACTGGTTCAGGTTATTCCCGAGAAAACACCACCAACCAGGACATCGCCGATTCTGGAAGATGTGATTGCCGCCCTGGTGGCGATGGGCTACAAACCGAGTTCGGCCCGGCAAGCCGTTGAAGAAGTCCAGCGCCGCAACAGCCATAATCCAGTGGAATTTCTGGATATGTTGCGCCAGGCCCTGAGTATAATCCGATGAAAGAAGCCGAGTTCAAACCGGTAATTAGTTCTGGAAAGGTTCTGGCCGAGGAAGAAAGCTGGGAAAATTCCCTTCGGCCAAAAACCCTGTCGGAGTTTATTGGTCAGGATGGTCTCAAGGCCAATCTTTCAGTATTTATTCAGGCAGCCCGCCAGCGCAAAGAGCCGTTGGACCATTGTTTATTTTATTCGCCGCCGGGACTGGGTAAGACAACTCTCGCGCATATTATTGCCCAGGAACTGGGAGTAAATTTAAGAATAACTTCCGGGCCGGTTCTGGAAAGGGTTGGCGATCTGGCGGCAATTCTCACTAACTTAAAAGAGGGAGATGTCTTTTTTATTGACGAAATCCATCGTCTCAATCATCTGGTAGAAGAAGCACTTTATCCGGCGATGGAGGACTTTAATCTGGATATTGTAATTGGTCAGGGGCCAAGCGCTCGCACCATTAAACTGCCGTTGCCGAAATTTACTCTGGTTGGGGCCACCACCCGGGCCGGATTAATTTCTGGTCCTTTGCGGGAAAGATTTGGGATATTGCATCACTTGGATTTTTATGGAAAAGAGGAAATAAAGAAAATAGTCCAGCGTTCGGCCGGAATACTCCAGACCGAGATTGAAGAGGCGGCGATTGATGAAATTGCCCGGCGGGCCCGGGGAACTCCCCGAATTGCCAATCGGTTATTGAGACGACTGCGGGATTTTGCGGATGTGCGCACCGGAGGAAAAATTACCGCTAAACTGGCTGAGGAAGCCCTGGATATGCTGGGGATTGATAAACAGGGACTGGATGCCCTGGACCGGAAAATTTTGCTGGTGATTGCGGAAAAATTTGGCGGTGGGCCGGTCGGGATAGAGACGCTGGCAGTCGCGGTGGCCGACGAAGTGGATACCATTACTGATGTCTGCGAGCCCTATCTTATTCAGATTGGTTTTTTACAACGCACTCCCCGGGGACGCCAGATAACTGCTAATGCCTTAAAACATCTGGGGATAGAATTACCAGCCAACCAAAATGGGCCGAAACTTTTTTAACTGGCAACGTCTCAGAAAATATATATTTTTTATCTTTCTCGTTTTTCCCGGATTAACCCTGGCTCAGGAAATAAAAGTTTTGATTTTTTCCGACGGCGATTATTTTATTCTCCACAGCAGTCAGGATATCGTGGTGATTGGCCGGAATAAAAAATATACTTTGCCTGGTAGCAATGTCTATTCGCTTTCCTGGACTAAAAAATATCTGCGGGTCCGGGGAAAAACAATTGAATTGCCGGCAACCATCACCAGTCCGGCCCAATTGCAGGTTAATGGTATTTTTTATCCGGGGCGATTGCTGGTCCTGGCGCCAAAAAAATTAATCAATGTGGTAGAGCTTGAGGAATATCTTAAAGGGGTGGTGCCGAAAGAAGTCGGACCGGACTGGCCACTGGAAGCCCTGAAAGCCCAGGCGGTGGTCAGCCGAACCTATGCCTTAAAAAATATAAATCGGCACACCAGCGAGGGCTATAATCTTTGTAATAAGGTCCACTGTCAGGTTTATGCCGGACGCCAGGGCGCCAATGAACAGACCGATGCGGCGGTGAGCGAGACAACCGGAGAGGTTTTGACCGAAAATGGCGAATTAATTCAGGCGCTATTTCACGGCTGTTGTGGGGGCTATACCGAAGAGCCAGACAATGTCTGGGATTGGTCGGGAAAGGTTTCTTATCTGGTAGCTCATCCCGACCCTTATTGTCAGAATTATATCCACTCCAGTTGGCAGACGGAAATCAGCGAAGCCCGGATAAGAAAACAACTGCGCGCCGCCGGATTTTCGGTTGGCCGGATAACTGATATAGAAATAGTGGAAAACAATGTCAGTGGCCGGGCAAAATTTTTCCGAATATATTCCGGGAAGAAAAAATTTTTAATTAAGGCCGCCCGGTTTCGTTTGCTGGTTGACCCCTGGCTGATTCGTTCTACAAAAATAACCGGGATAGTAAAAAGTGGCGATAATTTTATCTGGCGTGGTCAGGGCTGGGGGCACGGGGTTGGGATGTGTCAGGCCGGGGCCAAAACAATGGCGGAGCAGGGCTATAAATATCCGGATATTTTACGATTCTATTATCCGGGGGCAATTCTGGAAAAAAGATGACCAGCCCAAAAAGAGAAAAACTGCTAAATACTTCCGCTTATGATTTTTGGTTGCCGGCGGATTTGATTGCCCAGAGACCTTTGCCGGAACGAGATAAATGTAATCTGCTGGTATTAAAATATCGGCAAAATGAAATTGCGGCGGCAAAATTTTTCCAGTTGAAAGATTATCTGAATCCCGGGGATTGTCTGGTTATTAATAATACGAAAGTTTTACCGGCCCGCCTTTTTGCCCGAAAAATTACCGGGGGCAAAGTTGAGGTTCTTTTTTTGGATTTTTCTCCACCAGATTATTCGGTATTGCTCAGTCCCGGGCTGGCGGTGGGACAGAAAATTATTTTTCCAGACGAAACCACCGCCGTGGTAATTGAAAACCGGGAAAACGGAGAGTTTGTTTTACATTATCCGAATGCGATATTACCTTTACTGGATAAATACGGTTTGATGCCCCTGCCCCCGTATATCCGCCGGCTGGCGGATGACTCCGACCGCAAATTTTATCAGACAGTCTATGCCCGAATCCCGGGTTCAATTGCGGCGCCGACTGCCGGGCTGCATTTTAGCCAGGCAATGTTAGAGGATTTTCGCCGGGCCGGAATAAAAATTGCCGAAATTCTTTTGCAGGTTGGGATTGGTACATTTCGTCCGATAAAAACCCCGGATATTCGTCAGCATAAAATGTTTCCGGAATATTACGAGATATCTTCGGCGGCGGCTGGTCTGATTAATGAGACAATAAAAAAGAAAAAGCGACTGATTGCGGTTGGGACAACCGTGGTGCGGGCGCTGGAATATTCGGCGGATAATTTTGGTCTGGTTAAACCGGGCTCGGGCCAGGCCGATATCTTTATTTATCCTGGGTATCGGTTTAAGGTTATTAAAAATATCCTGACCAATTTTCATCTTCCGCACTCTACGCCGCTTTTGCTGGTCTGTGCCCTGGCTGGTCGGGAAAAAATTTTTTTGGCCTACCAGTGGGCGATTAGACAGCGCTGGCGTTTTTTTAGTTATGGCGATGCGATGTTAATTCTGGATGGGTAAAAAATGAAACAGAGAAATTACTGGTTAATAGTTTTCTTGCTGCTGATTTTTCTGGCGATTATCTGGGAAGCAGAAAAAAAATTTGTGGTAAGTTCGCAGAACGAGGTGGATTTGCGGGCTTTTGTCCAGAGAAGGTCGCTGGCAATTCAGTGTTATCTTTGTCCTCAGGAGTGTTATCTGGCTGATGGCGAATTCGGTCAGTGTAAGAATAAGTTAAATCTGGCCGGGCAATTATTATTCTGGGATATGCCGCTGGCTCCGAGAAAAGATGAGAAGACCATTATTCAATAATTTGACCAGAATCAGAAAAATCAAGACCAGGCCCAGATTAATCGGAAAGAAAAAAAGAAAACCGCTGACCAGGCCGCCCAGCCCTGAGCCAACCAGATCGGCGATATAAATGATATTTATTGCTGGTTCAGTGGATATTGATTGAGTGTTTAAAGCCAGAAACTGCCAGCCGACGATTAAGCCAGCCCCCAGAGTCAGAAGTAAAAAAGTATAATTATCGGGCGAGGTCTTTGAGATAATTATGGTGCTGATTATTAGAAAAATTGTTGCGGCGATATCCGTGATGAGATGAAAATGTTCAGCCAGAAAATCAGGAATTTTTAAGTTAACTCCCAGGAAATTTCCCAGCATAAAAGCCGCGCTAAAAAAGCCAATCCATTGGTAAATATATCCCTGCCGGACCTGAAAGAGAGCCAGCAACGTCCAGTAAAAGAGAAAGGTACTAAACGCCGTAGTGCCTATAGAGCGGATGGTTTTTTTAGCCGGGCAGCGGAGAAAATAAAAAAATATTATAAGAGCAATGATTGCCAGGATGCTAAAAGCAATTATTCGGCCGGGACATTTTGCCTGAATACTGGTGCGCCAGTAGGTGAGATAGTAAAAAACTGCGGCCGGCTGCCAATCAGTGTTGAGGATAACTTTTGTTTTTTGAAGTTCCGGTTCAAAGTTTTTCTGCTCGGCCAGTGAGAGATAGTATGATAGATAATTTTTGGTTATAATTTTTGTCGCCAGATTAAGGCGGGAAAAGTTATTTAGCAGAGCCGGGCGGCCCGGAAGGGTCTGATGGCCAGCAATCAATAAAGTGTTTTCTCCAGGCCAGGCCGCCACATTGGGAAATACTTCTTTTAAGGTTTGAAAGATACTGGCATTTAGTTTTTTGAGTTCCGGGGTATAATAAGTCTCGGAGCCGCCAATATTTATTACCAGCCAGCCATCGGGGGTCAGGGCGTTTTGGACAATTTTGAAAAAATCTTTCTGAAAAAAGTAATTCTCGGCCAGGGTTTGTGGACACCGCCCATAGATTAAGACCAGAGAAAATTTTTGTCCACTATTTAGATAAGTGGGGAGTGGTTCGGAAATAAAAATAAATTTTGTCGGGTCAAGGTACTGCCGGATAATCCGGGCAAAATTTTTATCCGCTTCCCACCAGATAATTTTTAATTCCGGGATTTTGTCGGTAATGGCGGTCAGTTCCGGATAATTGCCAATCACCAGCCATTTATTACTCTCCGGCTGATAAATCCGGGAAAAGACCACGGCGGTTTCGTTGTTCAGAGTAAGGGCGGCTGGCAGGGTGGTGGTTGGCCGATTGTTTTGATAGATAACTATTTCTGATTGCCGGTTGACAATTTTGATATTTTGATAGGGAGTATCTATCTCGCTGGATATTCGGCCAAGATTTTTTGATTCAATCTGGTGATAAATTTTTACCGGTGAAAAAAATAAAGTGAGGATAAAAATGGGAGCCAAAAATTTTATTTTTCCTTTACTGGTAAGGATAAAACAGACGATAACCGACAGCAGGTAGATGAAATAAAGAAATGTTTTCTGATGGCCGGGCAAAAGGATAAAAGTAGTGATAATCCCGCCAGACAAAAAACCCAGTAATTCTCCGCGATAGATGTTGTCCGGCGGTTTGCGGGAATTAGTGAGAAAAACAAATTCCATTCCGGAAAAAAAGTTCAATGGCGCCAGGACCATCAGCGAAAGAAGAACTATCTGGGTAAAGTCAAAAATCTGGCCGGGAAAGATAGAAAAAATATTTCGGCCATTGGCCAGGATAAAACTTGCGGAACAAAATCCAGCCAGGTCCAGCAATAAAACTGCGGGCAACAATTTTGTTATCCAGTCCTTTCGTCGGATAATTTGTCCGACCAGTAAACCGGGCAGGCTGGTTAATAGCCATACTCCGAGGATGGTCCCAAAACTCAATTCATTACTGGAAAAGGCAAGATAAAAAATTCGCCAGAAGAATACCTGGGCCGCGATATTTTTTAAACCATAAAACAGACCAATCGCAATAGCGTTCATAATTTTTATTTTAGCAAAACTGCCAATACTTATGTTTGATTTTCACTTTTAATTTATGATATACTAATAAGTGGGAAAAATTGATAATGGGAGGTAATTATGGCCAGAAATTTTGTTTTGAAAGTGTTTGTTGTCCTGGTGGCGGGGCTTTTTTTATTTAGTTGTGCTACGGCGCCTTCTAAGCCCGACTGGGTGATGAAAGGAAGTGGAGCATTTAAGGGTGAGAAAAAGACCCTGTATGGAGTCGGAATTGCCGAGGGGATAAAATCCGAAGCACTGAGGAGAACAACTGCCGACAATCGGGCGATTGCCGAGATATCCAAACAACTATCAACGATGTCCACCTCTTTGATGCGGGACTATATGGCCTCAGCCAATGCCACCGAACAGGAGAAGTCATCCGGCGAGCAGTATGTGGAAAACA
>Ga0123519_10011899_pt1 | contig 12739 bp, 10 predicted proteins | sample YelNatPaOPRAMG02_FD_87396 | JGI IMG/M metagenome (GOLD analysis project Ga0123519, IMG submission 87396) | Hot spring microbial communities from Yellowstone National Park - Yellowstone National Park OP-RAMG-02 (version 2) | ecosystem: Environmental > Aquatic > Thermal springs > Hot (42-90C) ...
GCGGCAAGGGGGGAGTGGCCGGATCGGCTTCCCTGGGTTCCACGAATCGATCTATGGCACAATTCCAATTCGATGAGGGGGACCCTGCCTCCTCCTTTCGAACAAACAGCCACGTTGGACGAGGTGGCGGATTACATCGGGGGAGGCTACCATAAGATCGTCCCTGAGTTTCTCAACGTCCGCTCTCCCGAGGAGAACATCGACCGGGGGATCGGGGTCTATCGTCTCTGGGGAATGGCCTATCGGCCCGAGTTGGTCGGTGTGGAGAGAGAGGTGAAGAAGGAGGGAGACGCGACCCATGTCACCTACCACACCCCGATCGGCTCCGTTTCCTGCAAATATATCTATACCGACGAGATGAAGCGAGCCGGCGCCTCGATCATGTGGATCACGGAGCATGTCATCAAAGAGCCAAAGGACTATAAAATTGTCGGCTACATCTTTAAGAACATGAAGATCGTTCCCGACTACGACAATTATCTCGAGTTCCAGAGAAAGGTGGGCGACAAGGGCTTTGCCGCCGCTTTCGCCAACCTATCGGCCAGCCCGATGCACCACATCATGAAGGAATTTTTCGATGCCACCGCCTTCTATCTCGAGATGTTCGATCATCCTAAGGAGATGCGGGGCCTCGCCGAGGATATGGAGCCTTATTTCGACCAGATTTTTAGGGTGCTTGCCGATTCGCCCGCGGAGGTCGTCTTTTCCGGAGCCAACTATGATGAGATGATCACCTATCCGCCTTTTTTCCGTGACCATATGATGCCACACCTCCAAAAGCTGGCCGACATGCTCCATCCCAAAGGAAAGCTTCTCCTCTGCCACTGCGACGGTGAGAATAAGGGACTTCTCGATCTGATCCCCGAAAGCGGCATGGACATCGCCGAGGCGATCTGCCCCCAACCGATGACGAAGGTGACGATCTCGGAGGTGAAGAAGGCGTTTAAGGGAAAGGTGACCATCTTTGGAGGTGTCCCCTCCGTGGCCCTTCTCGAAGAGAGCATGTCCGACGAAGAATTCGAACGGTTCATGAGGAACCTTTTCCGAGAGATCGCTCCAGGAGATCGTTTCATCCTGGGAATCAGCGACACGACCCCGCCCGACGCCAAATTTGGGAGGCTCCTCAGGATCACCGAAATGGTGGAGGAATGGGGTCGTTTACCCATGGCGATTTAGAACAGAAAGGAGGTCGTGATCAGAAAGGGAGCGTGAGGTCTTTGGGCAAAGAATTTGAACGAAAGGAGGAGAGGAAGATGGAAAAGGACCGAAGGGATTTCTTAAAGACAGCCGGGGCCGCAGCCTTAGGAGCGGGATCCGTGATCGCCGCAACCCGCAAAGCCCATGCCCAGGCCAAACCGCAGTTCAAATGGAAGGCCACCACCCTTTGGAGCGCAGCAGAACTGACGTATAAGATCTTTTCGGATTTCTGTGCCAGGGTGAAGACGCTGACCGACGGAAGGCTCGAAATCACCCCTTATCCTGCCGGAGCGGTGGTCGGTACCTTCGAATGCCTCGATGCCGTGAGCAAGAACGTCCTTCAGGCCATGAACCAGTGGCCCGGCTATTGGACCGGAAAGAATCCGGCCTTTGCGAGCATCGGGGACATGATCTTCGCCTACTCCCATCCCTGGGAAAAGGATGCCTGGTATCACTATAAAGGCGGACTCCAGATGCTGCGGGACCTTTACGCCCAGTATAACGTTTATTGTGTAGGGGTCACCTGGTGGGGGGTTGAAAGCCTTCCTTCCAAAAAACCGATACGAAAGATCGAAGATTTCAAAGGAATTAAGATCAGAGTGCCTCAAGGCATGACCGCAGACTTGATGACGAAGCTTGGGGCCTCGACGATCATCCTTCCAGGAGGTGAGGTCTATTCTGCCCTGGAAAGAGGAGTGGTGGATGCTACGGATTGGGGAACCCCTTCCATGAATTACAGGTTGGGGTTCCATGAAGTCACGAAGTACTTCATCACGGTTTACCACTCGATGCCCGATGGGGACTTCTGCGTCAATATGGACGAATGGAAAAAACTCCCCGACGACATCAAGGTCATCTTGGAAGCCGCTGTGCGGGAGTGGGCTTGGGATTCTGTTGAGCGGGTGGCCCTCGACGACATCCGAGCCATCTCTGCCATGCAGAAGAAAGGGCTGACCCAAATCATTTGGCCCGAGCCGGAATGGCGGAGAATCCGAGAGATGGCGGAACATATCTGGGATGAATGGGGAGCCAAGAATCCTTTAAGCAAGAAGGCCATCGAGTCCCAGAAGGCCTGGCTGAAGGAATTGGGGCGATTATAGCAAGCTTGTTTCCGACGGGTGGAGGGAGGTCTCCTGGAGGCCTTCCTCCCCTGTCATGGAGGTGGGCGATGGCCAGAGTCCTATCGGTGATCGATGCGATAAGCATCTGGTCAGGAAACCTCGTCAGCGCAATCAACCCCATCGTCGTTGCGCTGGTCGTTTACGAAATCGTGAGGCGCTTTGTGTTCAACGCCCCCACCATCTGGGCCAACGAGGCCACGGTTTATCTATCCGCGCTGGCCTATTTACTCGGAGGGGCTTACTCCCATTACTACAAAGCCCACGTTCGGGTGGACATCCTTTACGTCAAATGCCCTCCTCGAACAAGGGCCCTTCTCGACGTGATTACCTTTTTCTTCACGTTCCTCTATCTGGGGGCCCTGATCTGGATCGGATCGGTCTATGCCTGGGAATCGATCAAGGTTTTGGAGAAGACCGGTTCTCCGTGGAATCCTCCGGTCTATCCCCTCAAGATCGCGATCCCCCTTGGAGCGGCTCTGCTGCTGCTTCAAAGCATTGCGAATTTCGTCCGGGATTTAACCTTTCTCGTTAGAGGACACTCCTGATGAGCATCGGATGGATCACCCTTCTCCTTGTCCTTCTATTCATCGCCGTATTGCTGGCGGGCTTACCTCTCGCCTTTTCAACGGGAAGCGTCGCCGTCCTGTTCACCCTTCTTCTTTTTGGCCCAGATACGCTTTTGTTGATCGTCACCCGCATCTTCACCATGATGAACAATTTCATCCTGGTCGCGGTTCCCCTCTTCATCTTCATGGCGTGTATCCTCGAAAGCTCCGGCGTCGCCGAAGACCTTTTCAGGACCGTCTATGTCTGGAGCGGACGGCTGAGAGGGGGGCTTGCCATCGCCACGGTGATCGCCTGCGTCATCATGGCCGCCATGGTGGGCATTATCGGTGCCGAGGTGACCACCTTTGGGCTGATCGCCCTCCCTGCCATGTTTAACCGGGGCTATGATAAGAGATTGGCTCTCGGTTCGGTCTGCTGTGGAGGCGCACTGGCCACCCTCATTCCCCCCAGCGTGGTTTTTATCATGTTCGGCTTGGTGGCCGGCGTATCGGTTGGAAAGCTCTATATCGCAGGTATCCTCCCCGGCATTCTGGTGGCTTCCCTTTATTCCGGCTATATCCTGATCCGGGCCTATATCAACCCTGCCCTCGCTCCGGAAGCTCCACCGGAGGAAAGAAATATCCCCCTCAAGAAGAAAGTGAGCATGTTGACCCGACTGATCCTTCCGGGATTCATTGTCGTCGCGGTCCTGGGAACGATCTACCTCGGCATTGCCACCCCGACGGAGGCGGCGGGGACCGGAAGTGTCGGCGCGATTATCTCTGCGGCTGTTTATCGGAAGCTCAACTGGAAGATGATCAAGGATGCGGCGATTCGAACGATGAAGATCACCTGCATGCTCATCTGGCTCTTTTTCGGAGCCACTGCTATCATCGGCTTCTATACCCTTGCGGGAGGGACCGAATTCGTCGCCAAAGCCCTCTTGGGATTGCCCCTCGGCCGCGTTGGCATCCTTGTGATCATGCAGCTCATCTGGATGGTTCTGGGCTGTTTTCTCGACTGGATCGGGATCCTCCTTCTGACCGTTCCCCTCTTTTTACCCATCATGCAGGATCTCGAGTTTGATCTCGTCTGGATGGGCGTTCTCTATTGCCTGAACATGCAAATATCCTACATCTCTCCTCCTTTTGGACCCGGGGTCTTCTATCTCAAGGCCGTCACCCCCGAGGATATCACCATAGGAGAGATCTTCCGATCGACCATGCCTTTTTTCCTCCTCTTGGTTTTTGCAATCATTCTCGTGAACCTTTTCCCACAGATCGCTCTGTGGTTACCCAGTACGATGATCAAGTAGAGGAACCCATGAATCAGCCCCAGCCGAATTTCGAACGTCTGAGAAAGGCCTTGCACCACGAAGAGCCCGACCGCCTTCCTCTGGCCGAGGCCCTCGTGGCCTATGAAATCCAGTCGCTCTTTTTGGGCAGAAAGGTCACCGATGGGGACCTTCAGTCCCAGGTTGAGTTCTGGATCAAGGCAGGCTATGATTTCATCCCTCTCACGGTAGGGATGATGAGCCCGGGTGAGATCACCAAGGAATCGAGCATCTTCGGGGTCGTCCAGAAAGTGCTGAAGAAGGATCAGGAGACCGAAGAGGTGGTTCCCTGGGATATAGAAGAAAACGGGGTCATATCGGGTCCCGAGGAGTACGAAAGATTCCCATGGGACGAGGCGGCAAAACTCGATTTCCGAAAGTTCCACGAAGCCCAATCCTTCCTTCCCGAAGGGATGAAAATCATCGCCTGTTCCGGAAAAATTTTCACCTTGGCCTGGATGCTCATGGGATTTCAGAATTTCTGTTTAAGCCTCTATCTCCAAGAGGAGCTGGTGGGCCATGTTTTCCAACGGATCGGCGAGATCCAAGTCGAGGGGGCAAAAAGGTTGACCGAAATCCCAAATATAGGAGGGCTCTGGGTGGTTGACGATCTCTCTTACGGATCGGGGCCGATGATCGATCCGAAGTTTTTACGAAGGTATGTCTTCCCGTGGTACGAAGAACTGGCTTCTATCTGCCGAAAACAGGGCCTCCTCTTTCTATTCCATTCCGATGGCAATATCTGGCCCATCCTTGACGATCTCATCTCGATCGGGTTTGAGGCCTTCCATCCCATCGATCCGACCAGCATGGACATCAACGAGGTCAAGGCCCGTGTGGGAAGAAGGATCGGCATCATGGGGAATATCCACACGGACCTTCTTGCGAGCGGGACCCCCGAGGAAGTTTCTCAGTTGACCAAAAAACGAATCAAGGAGATTGCACCCGGGGGTGGCTATGCCTTGGGGTCCGGCAATTCGGTGCCGAACTGGGCTCGCTTCGAAAACTACCAGGCCATGCGCGAAACGGCCTTGGCCTTTGGCCATTACCCGATCCGCCTTTAGAAGGGAGCAGCTTTGATGAGAGAAGAAGAAATCCGTCGTTTCTACGAAGCGTTGAGGGATACCCGCGTCACCTCAACCGAGGCTCTTGTGCAGGAATATCTGAGAAACGGGATCTCCCCCATCACGATCCTGAACGAGGGGTTGATCGGAGCCATGGGGATCATCGGCCAGGAGTTCAAGGCGGCCTCCATCTGGGTGCCGGAGGTTTTGCTGGCGGCCCGAAACATGCAGCGCGGAATCGATATCCTGAAACCGGAGCTTCTAAAGCAAAACGTCGAACCCAAGGGAACATTCCTGATCGGAACCGTGAAGGGCGATATCCACGATATCGGGAAGAACCTCGTTTCCATGATGATGACCGGAGCAGGCTACGAGGTGGTCGATTTGGGCACCGACGTCCCCCAGGAACGTTTTGTGGAAGCGGTCGCGCATCATCGTCCCCAGATCGTCGGCCTCTCTGCCCTTCTTACCACTACGATGCTCGAGATGAAAGGGATCATCGAGACGATTAGAAAATCCTTGCAAAGCCCTCCTGCCGTGATCGTGGGAGGGGCGCCGGTTACCCAGAAGTTCGCCCAAGAGATCGGTGCGGACGGGTATGGTGAGGATGCTGTTCGGGCTGTTGAACTGGCTGACCAGCTTCTTCGTAGAGGGAGGTCATGATGGCTCGAGAAACGATCGAAACGCCCAAACGTCTCTTCCTCTCAGGCCTTTTCGGAGGGAGAAAAGGAAAGCGCATCGCCGTAGCGAACCCGACTTCTATTATTTCAGTGGAGCTCATGGAAAAGACGGAAATCTTCTTTCCTGAAGCCCATCTCGACCCCAACAAGATGGCCGAACTCGCGGCGGCGGGACATGAAATCTTGGGTTTCGACACGATCATGCCTGAATTCAGCGTTCAACAGGAGGCCGCGGCCCTGGGGTGCGTCGTCGATTGGGGAGGCCCAACGATGATGCCCGACGCCAAAACCCACCCTGCCAAAGAGGCTCAAGACATCCATATCCCCGAAAACCTTCTGGAGAAGCCCTCGCTAAAGGTCGTTCTCCAGGCGCTGGAGATTCTGAGAAGAAGCTATGGAGACCGTGTCGGGATCATTGGAAAGGTGATGGGCCCCTGGACCCTTTCCTATCACATGGCCGGGGTTCAAGAGTTTCTACTCTGGACCCTGACCGAACCCGACAAGGTTCGCCGCTTTCTCGATCGGCTCAAGGAGGTCTCTATTCTCTTCGCAAACGCTCAGCTTCGGGCGGGAGCGGACGCGCTGGTCATCGCGGATCATGCTACAGGCGACCTCGTGAGCCCGAAAACCTACCACGACTTTCTTCTTCCCGTTCACCAGGAGATGAACCGGCGGATCGGAGGTCCGACGATCCTCCATCTCTGCGGCAACTGTTCCGATCGCCTCCGGCTCTTTGTGGAGGCGGGATTCGATGCCTACCACTTCGAATGGCAGGTCGATGCAAAGAGGGCCGTCGAGGTCGTCAACCACGAGATGTCCCTGATTGGAAACATCGCAAACAAGGGGATTCTCTTCGGAGGAACTCCCGAAGACGTCTACAGACAGGCCCGCTACAGCATCGAAGCCGGTGTCGATATCCTCGCTCCCGAATGCGCCATTCCCCTCCAGACCCCCCTCGCCAACCTGAAAGCTATCGTCGAGGCCTCGAAGGAGGGGTGGGCCGCCTCGTGAAGGAGGTCTTGTCCCTCTATTCAAATAGAGGAGTTGGAGGAACGATACGAAGCCTCACCGAGGCTTCTCCTCTTTGGTCCGTCAGCATCCGGGTTCGCCTGGGTGGCCGCAGCAGGATTGCAGATGCCGAATCTTGATCCAGGTGTTTCTGACAAAAAGCCGAAACTTACGGGCCCAAGGCGTAGGACCTTTGAAATTGGCCAGGAAGGATTGGGGCTTTCCTCTATGCATCGCTCACTCCTGGAATGGAAATCTCTTCGGTCGGTTCGGCTCCTCTTAGGACGGCATCGGCGGCTCGCTTCCCACTCTCCAGTGCTGTGGGAACCCCTCCCATGAAGAGGGCTGAAAAGGCCTGATAACCCGCCATGTAGAGGCCCCGAATGGGCGTGAGGATAAGATCCTTGGGCTCATCCTCCTGAAAATCTTCATAATCCCAAGACCACCCTGCAACGGCACCTCCGCTTCTTCCTCCCTGATCCTGAACCGTGAGAGGGGTGGCCACATCCATTACACGTATGGCTTTCTCAAGACCCGGAAGCCACGACCCGACTTCTCGAATCAGCCCTTGGGCAAGCCGGACCTTATAGTCTGTGTATTCTGACGATCTTCTCCTCCAACCCTGCCAGAATCGGCTGAAATGGCCGAAGTCCGCCTCGACCCGAAGCACAAGGGACACGCTTTTCCCCGAAAGGATTTCATCCCAGTTCTCCCCCCAAAGGCTCACCTCGATCTCCTGTTCTCCGAGCTCTTCAGGATCGATCTGAGACTTCTCCCAATCGAGGTTTTTCCTTTCCTCGATCCCCCTGTCTCCCCTCTTATCTCCCCGTCGATAGATAACCCTGCTGGCCTCCTTGAAGGCTGATAGATCGACCTTATGCCGATCGACGCCAAGGCAGACCTGAAAGATCGAACCCGTCTGACGAGCCTGTGAAACGGCACGATGCCACCGCGAAGAAACGCTACGGGAATCCAAAAGTTTAAGGAAGGTGGATTTATAATCCCCATTGGAGATGACAAAAGGGGCGTCGATCACTGTTTGGTCTTCGAGAATCACTCCTAAAACTTTCCCATGATCCACCCTTATCGTTTCGACCCCCTTGCTCAGTCGAATCTCGCTCTGAGCCCCCTCCTTCTTCACCACGGCCTGAGCCATGCGATCGCAAAATGATCTCATTCCCTCCCGAGGAAACCAAATCCCTTCTCGGCTCATCAGGTTCCACATGGCACGGAGCAGGGGAAGCCCGCTATACGGCTCTCTCGTGCCAAGGCTTCCAAGAATCCTCCGAAGCCTCCGGTCTTTGACCCGTTCTTGAAGGTAACCGGAAGCGGAAAGATGATCCCTTCGGCAGGATTCAAATCGTTTCCCATCGGATTTAGACTTTGATATCCAATCGCTTGCGTCACTGAAGAAACGGCTCACGCCCTCCTCATCCCCAGGAAACAGTTCGCCCAGTGTCTTGACCATGTCTGAGAACGGCAGGGACAGGGGCATATCGAGATCGAAGGCCCGAAGCCGATAGTGAATCCGAGAAAACTCCAGATCTTCTCCCACTCCCAGTTCTTTTAGCACCCTTTGAACAAGGAGGGGATGGCTGAACCCCAAAGGCCCCATGGGGAACGTGAACCCCTTCCGGTGGTAGACGTAGGCTGTTCCTCCCACATGGGGATTTCGTTCGAAGATAAGAACCCGCAGCCCCGCCTTCGTGAGATAGGCCGCAGCCGCAAGGCCGCCCAACCCCGCACCGATGATCACTACGTCACAAAGCTCTTTCATCGGAAGGGAAACACCACCTTGAGGATGATTTCTTCGAACCCTTGGGACAGGATTTTTCCTTCAGAAGATTGCCAACCGGCTTTGGGTCTGCCAGCTACCAAATGGTCTGCACCCCTACTGAACTGACCGCTCGGTCCCTGGTGATGAGGGGTAACCCCAACATACGTGCAGTAGCAGCGATAATACGGTCGGGCATGTCTGGCAATGCCTCACGGGAGATCTCCGCAACCGATCGAATAACCGCCAAATCGAAAGGCGCAAGTTCCAACGCCGAGTCGTGGTTGACCATGGCCTCGTACAGTTTCGAAAAAGCAATCGTCGGGAGCTTGCCTTTTTCCACGAGATAGATAACCTCAATCATGGAGATAGGCGACACATAGACTGGGTAACCTTTGTTCGCCATCTCCTCCATGGCCGAAAGGGCTGAGGACGACAGTCTTTTCGAATGGAGTAGATACCAAACTACCGCATGAGTATCTGCGACGAGCCCTTCCATCAGACATCTCTCCCTGAAAAGCCCTCCCATAGCTCTCGACGCATCTCCGCAATGTCCTCCTCCGAAATGTCGCCCGCCAAACCTAACCATAAGCCTTTTAGGCTCTTCCTCGGCCCTTTACGACGCCCCGCCCTCAAAAAATCGACGAAATCAAGAACCTCCCTCTGCTTATGAGGAGGTAAAGATCGGAGCTTCTCCAATACAGCTTGCTCAATGTCCATACAGCCTCCTCCTCGCGCCCGCCTCCTGTCCGTTAAAACTTTACAATGAGGCAAACCCTTGACGCAAGAGCTTTACAGATGCATTAGAGGTACGGCCCATTCGGGAGAAAGGGTGAACCTGACATCGGATAGCTCTCAAAAGATCCCGGAAGCTTGACGGACCTCCCGGGCGCTGTTCGCCTAAGTGTGTAAGCCTTTGGGGAGGATCCACTTTCCATAGGGGAAAAATCCTACCGTGGCATCCCTCCCATGCCGCTCCAAAGCCACGGCAAAGGCCTCCTCCATGGAGGCGTAGGCAGGGATCTTCACCTCTTCGAAAAGGGACAAGCGCTCCTTCTCGGTCACCACGATCGCTTGCTTTCTTGCCAGAACTTGTAGGATGGGAAGCCAGAGGCAACCGTGCCAAAACTGCTGCTTTTGGTAGTAGAAATCCTCGTAGAGCTTTTTCATGTTCTCCCGAGTAGGCGGCATGTAATCCTTGGCATAGGCGAAATGGGCAAGTCCTCCCGGAGCGGGGGTGGCAAGGATGATCGTTCCGCCGTCTTTCACGAAATGGTCGAGGTTCGCAATGGGCCAGCACGAATGAGCGAAGAAACGATCTCCGGGAAAAGAACCGCTTATCCCAATGTCGAGACCCCCTTTCGCCAGGCCGGGAAGGTCGAAGGTGTAGTAGCTGTCGTATGCCTTCACCGATTTGCGATGGGTAGCAACCGTCTCACCAGCCTCCACATGGATGATTTCGAGATCCGGGTTGAGGATCACCAGAAGCGACATCTCCAAGCCCGCCATCTCCATGGCCTCTTCGATATCCATTCGCATCACGTTTTGTGGAGGCTCGTAGCCGAGGCTTGAATAGCGCCCTGTCGTCAGGCGGTGATTCCATTCGATCGTCTCGTAGCTACACACGCCGGGAAGGATCATGCTTCCGCCTCCACCGTAACCCCATAGCGTAGCCTGGGTCATGCTCACCGCAAGCCTCATATCGGCTTCGAGAAAGCGGCGATGAACGCTTACGGGAGTTCCCAGGGTGGTTTCGCCCAGGAATTCAAACTCCCAGCGATTCCTCGCGTTGCTCTGATAGATGGGGATCCCGGAACCGAGAATCTCATCGCCCAGTTTTCGGCGCAACTCGGCTTCGTTCATCTCCCGGAGGGCGCCGTTGGCCACAAGGATCTCAGGAATCCCTCCCTGCTCCGTTATCTTTCTCAGAATCGGAGGCAGGAGCTTATGGGCAGGGGTAAGACGGGCGTAATTGTCAATCAGGAGGAGGATCTTCTTCCCCTTCCCGAGGTAGCTCGAAAAGGGAGGTCCTTTAACAGGGTTTTCAAGGCCGTGAACCACAGCACCTTCGATATCCGCAATTCCGGGGGGAAACGTGGTATCGGTCGAGATGACCAGGTTCTTCTCCGGAATATCAAAAGCAATTTTTTTCTCACCGTAAGGGATGTGAACCGTTGTCATCCTTTCTTCCCCTTCGTCCTGTGGATCTCGAGGCGTTTCGTAAGGACCGAAGATGGTAGGCCTTTACATACAGGCCGCCATAGGTGCCTTCGCCTTCGTTCCTATCTTCTAAGCTTTCCCATCTTCTCCAGGTCGTCTGCAATCGAGGAAAGACCGAGACGCTCCAAGCCCTCGCGCGTGGGGAGACCTGTTTCCGGGTCCCACTTTCGGTCTTCGTAGTATTCTTCGAGGATCGCCTCGAACTTCTCCCTCTCGACGACCGCACCGCTGCTCGGCCCCTCTCCTCGGAGGGGTTCCTTGAAAAACCGCTCCGGGATGGTATCGTCCTTTCTTCCCGCTCCTTCCCGTGTATTGAAAGCCTTCTCCACGTTGAACACCCTTTCGCCGCTACGAAGCATGTCCTCATCCGTGAGCTTCGATCCCGTGCACGCGTTGTAAAAACGGGTCGCAAGCTCCACGCCTTTCTTCCTGAGATAGGTAAAGGTCGCCGAGCGATAGTAAGCGAACTTGCAAAGGCCGAGGATGTCTCCGATGGTGACGAAGTCTTCGCTCCATTTGAGAAGCCTACCCTTCCCTTTAACGCCTTGGTAGATGTCGGCAGCCTCCCTGCTTCCGAACCACTTCTCCGCTTCCTCTGGCTCGATCAGCTCCTCGACATACGGATTGGAGCGAAGATGATCCGATCCTCGGGTCGAGGTCGCATAGGACACGGCCCTTACAGGCATGCCTCTTGGATCCCCTGCGGTCATCTCACCGCCCTTGACGTGGATGGCCAATTCCTCAGCGCCCTTCCCGATCTTTTTCGAGGCTCGGTAGGCCCCTTCCGCAAGAAGATCCCCAAGACCTTCCCGCTCGGCTATCCTCCGGGTCATTTCAAGAAACGCCTCGGGATTCCCGAAGTCCAAAGCGAGCCCCTCCGTATCCTCTCTTCCGAGAATACCCTTCTCGAAACATTCCATGGCGAAGGCGATCGTATCCCCGGTTCCCTCCACGTCGAGGCCCAACTGGTTGCAAAGATGGCTGAAGTAGATGACCACCTCGGGGTGATTGATACCGCACGTCATAGAGCGGGCGATACACTCCCATTCCAACTTCGCCACCGTCCCCGCGAAAGGCCCCGAAGGGATGAAATAATCCCTTCGACAACGAACAGGGCACATGGGGCAGGATCCCGCTTTCACCTGATAATTCGATCGAAACACCTCCGGGTCCAAGGGCTCCCAAGGAAAAGTCCCATAACGCCAGTTTCGGGCTCCATGAATGCCGAATTTCACCCGATGGTACATGAAGCGGCATGTTCCATATTTGGTCGCAGGCGCAACGTAGGGATCCGCAGCGATTGTCTCGAGGTATTCCTGATAGGCCTTCTCGTAACCTTCCCGGTCGACCAAACCCAAATCCTTTGTCCCTCTGGCCGCAAGGGCCTTCAGGTTCTTCGATCCCATGACCGCGCCCACCCCGCATCGGGCATTTACCCCTTTGTCGCTTCCATCGTGCATGACCGCGGCCAGGCGAACCCGCTTCTCTCCGGCTGGTCCGATGCAAACGGTCGAAACCTCGAGATCACCCAGCTCCTCCTTCAGAAGCCTATCGGTCACAGAGGTTGTCTTTCCCCAGAGGTGGGATGCATCACGGATTTCGACTTTGTCGTCGTCGATCCAGATGTAGACCGGTTTCTCGGCCTTCCCCTCGATGATGAGGCAATCGTAACCTGCGTATTTCAGGCTTGCCCCCCAGGTTCCGGAGGCGTGACCATCCCCATGCATCTCCGTCAAGGCCGATTTCGTTGTCAGGGTTGTCCGGCTCGCTGCAGGAACGCCCGTTCCGAGGAGAGC
>Ga0123519_10011900_pt1 | contig 12737 bp, 7 predicted proteins | sample YelNatPaOPRAMG02_FD_87396 | JGI IMG/M metagenome (GOLD analysis project Ga0123519, IMG submission 87396) | Hot spring microbial communities from Yellowstone National Park - Yellowstone National Park OP-RAMG-02 (version 2) | ecosystem: Environmental > Aquatic > Thermal springs > Hot (42-90C) ...
ATTTACCTCAATACATACATACCCTTTCTTTGTTTTCATAAGATCAATACCTATAAAATCTCCTCCAATAACCTTTTGTATTTTTTTGCATAAATTCTTTAACTCTAAATCTATATTGTATTTTGATGCTTTACCTCCAATTGCAATGTTACTTCTAAATTCATTCCCTATAGATGTCCTCCCCATAGATGCGATTGCATCATCTCCTAATTGAATAACTCGAATATCAGTAGGTTCATTTTTATCCCTATCATCAGGACCTATATATTTTTGAAGATAATATATTTTATGATAAACATCTCCCAAAACTTCTCTATCTTCTATTATTGCTTCGGCTGAATTATAATTATCTAATTTCGCTATTAAACGACCCCAAGAACCTATTATTGGTTTAATAATTGCTGGATATTTAATTTTATTCTCAATAGATTCAATAGAAGCTTCTTTTGTAAATGTAACAATTGTATATGGAGTTTCAATCCCATTTTCCTCTAATTTGAGAGAGGTTAATAATTTATCGCCACAAATACGTAAGCAATTAAAATTATTTATAACTTTATATCCTTTCATTTCCAATATAGCAGTAGAATATAACCCTCTTGTAAAACTTAAGGATCTTTGAATAATAATATCTAACTCACCATATTTATCGATAATATCTGTTTTTTCCTTTTTTAATGATAAAATTAAATCTTGATTATTAATTTGAACAACTTTATGGCCTTTATTTTCTATTGACTTTATTATTTGCTTTTCCTCAAAATTAACTCTATTTAATATGATTCCAATTTTCATCTTTAAGCAATCCTTTATTAAAATTTATTAATTTAATAAATATATTTTAAAAATTAAATTTAACGAAATAAATTTTTTTTTAAATCAAAACTTATTAAAAATATAATTAAATTACGTGAAAATAATGGCAAAAATTTCAATAAAAATTGATTGGATGAATTTTAGAGTTGAATTTTCTCCAAATATAAATATTATTGATGTTAAATCTGATAAAGATAAATCAACAATTCATTTAGAAACTAAAGACATATATTCTGATAAGGAATATACTGTCTATATTTTATCAGAAGATAAACTTGAAAAGGAGGAGCCTTTTGATGAAGAAGATCGATTCTGGAAAGGTTTTATTGAACAATCTGGGCAAAACCAAATCAAAACTAGTACAGATCAAACTTCCCCCATCATTTCCCCACCTTCAACTTCTTTAAATAGAGAAAAAGGTATTGAAGACCCTAAATTAATAGAACGTCGTAAAATTGAATCTCAAATGGAGACTATACAGAAAATGATTTCAAAAATTGATTCCGATTTTCAAAAAGGACTAATTAATCAAGTAGAATATATTAAAAGGAAAGAATTTTTAGCTGAAAAAATGGGTATTTTAATGGGAAAACTCGAACAATTATAGAAATTTAAAATATTTTAAATCTCTATAATTAGTTAAAAAATTATTTTTAAAATTTTTTATTGTATTGCTAAATTTACTGTCATCTTTTTTGAAAATTTAATTCCGATATTCTTAATTATTTTAATTTTTTATATATTTTTGTGATCAATCATCCATCAAAAGATATTTTAAATTCTAAAGGAACTTGTCTAAAAGGAAAAATTATTTGTGTTTGTGTCACAGGTAGTGTGGCAATAATAAATTCAGTAAATATTTGTAGAGAATTAATGAGATTTGGAGCAGAAGTTTATGTCGTAATGTCAAAAAATGCTGAAAAATTAATTTCTCCTGATATATTTCACTGGGCAACAGGTAATCGTGTCATCACTAAAATTACAGGTAATGTGGAACATATATTATTAGCGGGAGAGCGGCCGGGTAAAATAGGAAAAGCAGATTTAATTTTGGTTGCTCCTGCAACAGCTAATACTATTTCAAAAATAGCACATGGTATTGATGACACATCTGTTACCACAGTAGTGACAACTGCAATAGGAAGTGGAACACCTATAATTATCGTACCTGCTATGCACGAAAGCATGTATAAACATCCTATATTATTAGAAAATATTGAGAAATTAAAAAATTTAGGCATTGAATTTATTTTACCAGTTATAGAAGAAAATAAAGCCAAAATGGCTCCTAATTCGTTTATTGTTAATTTTATAATTGAAAAACTTACAATTACTAAGGATTTGAAAAATAAAAGGTTTTTAATAACCACTGGTCCCGGTAGAGAATTTATTGATAGAATTAGATTTATTTCCAATCCATCAAGTGGGAAAATGGGAGTAGAACTCGCAAAAGAAATAAAGGCTAGAGGAGGTGATGTAACTTTAATATATGGAAAAGGTAGTACAGCAGAGCTTCCATTTAATCTAAAATGTATTTCAGTAGATTCAGCTCAAGATTTTCTTAATATAGTAAAAAATGAGCTCAATAATCAAAAATATGATGTTTTTATTTCAGCAGCAGCAATTCCCGATTTTACACCAACAGAAAAAGTTGAAAATAAAATTTCATCTACTGTAAATGAACTAACTATTAAGTTGAAACCTACACCTAAAATAATAGAAGAAGTAAGAAAAATTTCAAAAGATATATTTATAGTTGCTTTTAAAGCAGAATCAAATTTAACATCTGAAGAATTAATAAAAAAAGCATATTTGAGGATGAAGCAAGCAGGTTCAAATATGATTATAGCAAATGACGTTTATAATAATCCTAATGCAGGATTTCAATCAGAAAAAAATGAAGTTTATATAATAAAAGAAAAAGATAATAATATTAATGTTCAACATGTGGAATTAAGTTCAAAAAGAGAGGTTGCAAATAAAATTATAAATTCTATAATTGAAGAATTCCAAAATAAAAAATAAAAACAGAATTATTTTATGTTTCTCATAATATTTTAAGGTTTTAAAGGATTAAAAATTAGTAAAATTCAATTTTTATAATTTTATAAAAAAATTTTCCTCTCTAAAAGTTTAAATAAAATCGATATATCTAATTTAAATTAGATTAAATATAAGAAATAAAAAATAATTTTTTTTAATTAAAAACACAAAGGAAAATATAAAATGTCTAAAATTGAAATAGAAAAAAATAAAAAGGAAAAATATAAATATTCAGACATAGAAGAAAATCAAAATTCAAATAAGAAAACAAAAATAAGTGATAATAAAAAGATGAAAAAAGATGTACAAGATAAAAAACAATCTACTATAAGAAAAAAATATTCTAAATCTTCTAAAGAAATCAAAGATAAAGAAAAGTTAGAATTAAGTAATTATGATTCTTCTAAAATTAAAGCTTTAGAAGGATTAGAAGGAGTTAGAATGCGTCCGTCCATGTATATTGGGGATATTGGAATTGGGGGAATTCATCATTTAGTTTATGAATTGATTGATAATTCTATTGATGAGGCATTAGCAGGATTTTGTAATACAATTATAGTAGAATTACAACCAAATAATTGGATTATGGTAGAAGATAATGGACGTGGGATCCCTACTGGAATTCATCCCGAAAAAAAAATTCCTACTTTAGAATTAATATTTCAAACACTTCATTCTGGAGGTAAATTTGATAAAGAATCATATAAAATTTCAGGAGGTCTTCATGGAGTAGGTTTAGCTGTTATTAATGCTTTATCTGAAAAAGTGGAAGTTACTATTTATCGAGAGGGGAAAGAATTTTATCAAGAATTTTCTAAAGGTAAAAAATTAACTGAATTAACACAAAAAAAACTTTCATCTAATATAAAAGATAAAACAGGTACAAAAATTCGATTTTTGCCAGATAAAGAAATTTTTAAGAACTTAGATTTTTCAAAAGAAGTATTTGAAAGAGAACGCATAATTGCTAGACTTCAATATAACGCCTTTTTAACTCCAAAATTAAAAATTATTTTAAGAGATATAAGGGAAACTCCATATGAAAAAATATTTTATAATGAAAATGGAATTATTGATTTTGTAAAATTTTTGAATGAAGGTAAAAAGACATTATTCGATGATATTATATTTTTCGAAGGAAAAATTGAAAATGTAGAAATTTCTATCGCATTTCAATATTGTGAAGATTCATATTATGAAAATATTTTAGGTTTTGTTAACAATATATATACAGAGAATGGAGGAACCCATATTACAGGTTTTAAATCAGGTTTAACTAAAGCAATAAATTATTTTGCACCAAAATCGTCTAAAAAGCAGGAGATAAAATATACGGGAAATGATGTAAGAGAAGGTTTAACTGCAATAGTCTCAATTAAAATCCCTGAACCACAATTTGAAGGTCAAACCAAAGGAAAATTAGGAAATTCCGAAGTAAAAAATTACATTGAAGACTTTTTATATAATGAATTAGTAAAATACCTTGAAAAGAATTCTAAGATTAAAAATTTAATTTTAAATAAAGTAGATGTTGCTCTAAAGGGAAGATTGGCAAGCCAGAAAGCGAGAGATTTTGTCCGCCGTAAAAGTCCATTAGAAGTTGGTAAATTACCCGGAAAATTGGCTGATTGTTCTTCAAAAAATTCGGAGGAATGTGAATTATTTATTGTTGAAGGTGATTCTGCTGGAGGATCTGCGAAAGAAGCTAGAGATAGAAGATATCAAGCAGTACTACCTCTAAGAGGAAAGATACTTAATGTGGAAAAAGCTCCAATTCATAAATTACTTGAAAACAATGAAATAAAAGCTCTCGTTACTGCGATAGGTGTAGGTATTTCTAAATTTAGTTTTGAATCAGAAGAAGACGAAAATGAAGAAGAAGAAAATGAAGAAGACGAAAATGGAGAAAAGCTAAATGATGCTCAAGATGAAGACGAAATGGAAAATGAAAAAGATATAGAAAATGAAGAAGAAGAAATAAATACTGAAAATAAAATGGGAGAAAATGAATTGCAACAAGGAGCAATGGAACCAATAACAAATGAAAATATGGATGAAAATATAATTAATAATGCTCCAATTGAACCAACAACAAATGATGGATCAAACAAGGTGGAAAATGATAAATCAATTGTATCTACTATTAAAAATGGAGTTAAAGTTAAAATTAAAAAGAAGAAAAAAATTGGATTTGATATTAGTAAATTAAGATATAATAAGATAATTATATTAACAGATGCAGATATTGATGGACAACATATTAAGACATTATTACTTACATTTTTTTTTAGATATATGACCGATTTAATACGTAATGGACATGTTTATATAGCGGTGCCACCAATATATAAATTTACATATAAAGACGGAAATAAAAGCTATGAAGAATATTCATATGAAGAATCAAATTTAGAGTTTCAATTACAACAATTTTGTAGAAGAAATAATATACCGAAAGAAAAACAGAATAAAATACATGTTCAAAGATATAAAGGACTGGGTGAAATGAATCCAGAACAATTAGCGGAAACGACTCTCAAACCAGGAATGCGAAAGTTGGTCCAAATAAAATGTGATGATTTAATTTTTTCTGATATGCTTTTTTCAAAACTTATGGGGAATGAAGTAGGTCCCAGAAAAGAATATATTATGGAACATTATAATAAAGTAAAAGAATTAGATATATAAGAGTGTTAGAAAATGTCATTAAAATCTGTTAAAAAATTAATACCTATTAAAGAAAAAATTTCTCACCGAAATATAAATAATGAATTAGAAGAATCTTATCTTTCTTATGCAATGAGTGTTATTGTTGGTAGAGCTATTCCAGATATTCGAGATGGGCTAAAGCCAGTTCAGCGTAGAATTATTTATAGCATGTACGAAAATAATAATACTCATGATCGAAATTTTACTAAATGTGCAAGAATTGTAGGAAATGTGATGGGTCATTATCATCCTCATGGAGATGTATCAATATATGATTCACTTGTTCGAATGGCTCAACAATTTACTATGCTAATTCCATTAATTGAACCGCAAGGTAATTTTGGATCTATTGATGGAGATAATCCAGCTGCAATGAGATATACCGAGGCGAGATTATCAAAAATAGCTAAGGAGATGACTGATGATTTAAAATATGATACTGTAGATTTTATTGATAATTTTGATGGAAGCTTGAAAGAACCTCTTTATTTACCAACTAAATTTCCAAATTTATTAATTAATGGCGCAAATGGAATTGCTGTAGGAATGTCGACAAATATAATGCCTCATAATTTAAAAGAAGTGATGAACGCTGTTATAGAAGCAATAAATGTAGGTGATAAATTTACTTGGGAAGATGTTTATAAACATATAAAAGGACCTGATTTTCCTACAGGAGGAATTATATATGGAGACGAAGGAATTAAAAAATATATTAAAACAGGTACAGGAAAAGTAACAATAAGGGCTAAATATCATATAGAACAATTAAAAACAAAACGAGCAATTATTATAACAGAAATACCTTATGGCGTTACTAAATCCTCCATAATAGAAAAAATTGCAGAATTAGCTAGTGCTGGCAAAGTTGAAGGAATTTCGGATTTAAGAGACGAAAGTGATAAAAATGGATTAAGAATTTACATTGAGGTTAGAAAAGAATATGATCCTGATTTAATAATGAGTTACTTATTTGAAAATACACAACTAGAACAAACAAAAGTAGTTCAAAATTTAGTGCTTACTCATAACGGTCTAAAACCGGAGATCTTAAGCGTAAGAGACATTATTGCAAAATTTATAGAATTTCGAGAACAAATTATTACACGGCGAACCCAATTTCTTCTTAATCAAGCTCAAAAAAGATTACATTTAGTTGATGGGAGATTAATTGTGGTTCAACATATTGAAGATGTTATTAATATTATTAAACAAAGTACAGATGCAAAAGTTGCTCTACAAGAATTAAAGAAACAATATAAACTTTCAGACGAGCAAGCTGAGGATATCTTAGAAATGAAATTAAGGCAACTCACAAAATTAAATATAAATCAATTAATAGAAGAACAAAAAGAACTTCAAAACAATATCTCAAAATATAAAACTATATTAAGTAATAGAAACGAAATAAGAAAAATTATAAAAGAAGAATCGCTTGAGATCATTAAGAATTATGGTAAAGATAGAAGATCATCTATTGAATATAAAAAAAGGCCTGAACACGACGAAATGGTAAGTCAAATCCAAGAAGTTGATTCGCATATTTTAATATCAGAGTCTTGGCGAATAAAAAGGATAGATATAGATAATTATAATGAAAAATTCACTCAAATTGAAGATCAAAGAAAATTGTTTAATGAAAATATTCGGTATAACTTCTATGTAACTTATAAGCATTCTCTTTTAATTTTTACGCAAGCTGGTATGGTGTATAGTATTAACACAAAAGAAATCCCTCTGCATATTAATTTAAAATTAAAAAAGGATAAAAATCTATCAGAATTTATAAAAATTGAGGAAAATGATTGTATTGCAGATGTTATTGCAGTACATGAAGTTGATTTTGAAAAAAATTATTATTTACTTTTTCTTACTTTAAAAGGTTTCATTAAAAAAACTAAGTTAAGTGAATATAAATCAATTAGGTCAAATGGTATAATAGCAATTAATATAAAAGAAGAAGATAAACTTTTATTTGTGAAGATTTGCGATGATGATTCGGAAATTATTTTAAAAACAAAAAATAATGAAATGTATGTCTATAATTCAAAAGATATTAAGGCAACAGGCCGAACAACAAGAGGTATAGTTGGAATTAAATTAAAAGGAGAAGATCAAATTAATGAATTAATTATTAATAAACTTGAAAAAAAATTAATTCAAGAAAATCCTTCACTTACTCCAACTCATACAATTCAGCCCCCTCTACCTTCAGATCACAGCAATATTCCTAACAACTCTATTGAATATCCTTCAGTAAAAACAGAAGATAAAAATATTACAACTGATAAAAGTATAGAAATAGCTAAAATTACCCCAGAATTAAAAACAAAATCTGAATCAATTAAAAATAAAATTACTAGTGAAAATATTTTACAAATTCTCTCAGATAATAAATGGCATACAATTGAGCATATAAAGAGTAAACTTGAAGTACGTACAATGGACGATATACAATTATTGGAAATAATGTTAAAAAAATTAGCGGTTTTAAAAAAAATTCGAGTTGGTAAAACTAAAGAGGGACTTCAAGTTTGGAAATTAAAAATTGAAGAAGATGAAAAATCAAATTAAAAATAACTTTTTTTTCATTAAAATTTTAAATATTTTTATACGAAAAAAATATAATTTTAAAAATTTAAATTTATTTAAAAATAAAATTAATGAATAATAAGATTTTAAAAAAGATATATTATATTAATTATGGGGGGGAAAATTTAACTGATTTATAATTTTTCAATAATAAATTCTACAGGATATCCTTTTTTTTATAAAGAAATATATGAAACTCCAAAAAATGTGGATTTACATTTGAGATTTTATGATTTTTGTAATAAGAAGAGAATTGTTGAAGAAAGAATTGAAGGATTTGAATTATATGCGGGATTAATTAGCGCATTAAATGAATTTTCCAAATTACTTGGATTTAAACTTGAATTATTGAAATTTAAGGATATTAATTTAGAAAGAGAACAGATTGATAAAAGTCGAATTAGAGTAATAAATCCATATCATTCTGTTGAAATTCCATTTGGTTCTGATGTAATTTTTAGTTGTGAGAATGAAAGATTTTTGAATATATGTGCCCTCCAAGCGAAAATGAATATAATTTATGATTTAATAATAAAAAATAAAATTCCTTTGGGTCCAGAAAAGAAAATTTCAAGAGTTGAAGAGGAATTTATACAAAAAATTCTTGATAATTATCATGCTAAAGAAAATTTAAATAAATCTATACAAAACCTTGAAATTAAAATAAATGAATTAGTTTCAGAATACAAAATTTATGGTTTAATTGGAATTTCAATATTATCATTTGATGCATGTATTTTAAAAGTTTATAATTTCGATGAACAAACTCTTTTAGAATTATTAAGAGATGTTGGAAAACTTCCTGAATTAGAACCATATTCATGGGAGGTTGATATTGCAAAATATAAAAATAAAAAGTATTTTCTATATTTGATCAATTCTGGAATAGGAATTAAAGTTGAAAAAATATTTATGCCTTATTATTATTTATTGATTTGTGATATAGACTCATATCTAGGAGAAATTCCTCAAATAATTTATAAAGAATTAAATTTTATTTTAGATCAAAATATTTAAAGATTTTTATTTATTCTTAATAATTTTATTTATTCCTTGTATTAAAGCTAAAACTGAACTCATTACAATATCTTCATTAATAGCTGAAGCATTCACTATTTTTTTAGTATTTTCATCCATAAGTTCGATAAAAACTCTCCCTAATGCATCAGTTCCTCCAGTTATGGCATCAATATTGTATGAAAGTAATTTCAATCTTAGATCTTCCCTTATCAATTTTAAAATAGCTTGCATACTAGCATCAACTGGTCCTACACCAATTGAGGACCCTATTTTTGTTTCGTAATTTCCATTTTTTCTTATTTTTAATTTTACAGTAGCTGTTGGTGTAACACTACCTGTTAAAACGGTTAATTCATCGAGTATCACATATTTTTCTTCTTTAGGCAAATCTCCAATTTCTTCTCTAATAATGGCCATAAAATCCTCCTCCATGACTTGGTGTCCTTTATCTCCAATTTCCTTTATTCTTCTAAATATATTTTCAAGTTGTTGTTCTGTAAATTTAATATTCAAGCTTTCTAATTTTTTCTGAAGAGCTGTTCTGCCACTATGTTTACCAAAGCTGATAGATTTTTCTAAGATTTGTTCAAGTGAATCACCTCTGTCTATACCTAATAGCTCGGGTGTGATTGGTTCATAAGTTCGAGCATTTTGTATCATAGCTTGAGTATGTATTCCAGATTCATGTAAAAATGCATTTCTTCCTATTAATGGGAATTGAGGATGTATTCTAAATTTCGAACCGCAGAATGATTCTACTAATTTAGATAATGGATATATTTTTCTTGTATTAATATTTATAGGTATGCCATATAAAGCATATAATGCCATTGCACATTGTTCAAATGATGCATTTCCGGCTCTTTCACCAAGCCCTAATATAGTTGTATGGATTTGTGAAGCACCATTTTCAATACCACCACAAATACTATTTGCCACGGCTAATCCAAAATCATTATGGCAATGGCAAGAAATTCTTATTTTAGAAGGTAAGGATTCCCTTATTTTTCTTATTATATAACCATATGCAGTAGGACTTATAGTTCCCACAGTATCTGGTACATTTATTCTTGTAGCGCCCGCTTCTACGGCTTTTAAATTTGCTTGAATAAGAAAATCTAAATCTGACCTTGTAGCATCTTCTGCTGAAAATTCTATAATATCGAAATGTTGTTTTGCATATTCAACCATTTCTGAGATTCTATCTAAAACTTGTTCTCTCGTCATTTTTAATTTGTTTTTAATATGTAAATCAGAGGTGGCAATAAATACATGTATACTATCCATGTCCGAATCAATAACTGCATCAATATCTTTTTTTAATAATCTGGCAAGACCAATTACCTCACATTTTAATCCCATATGCGCAATTTTCTTGCATGCTTCAAAGTCTCCTTCGGAAATCACTGGAAATCCAGCTTCTATAATATCAATTCCAGCATCATCAAGTCCTTCTGCGATTAATTGTTTTTCCTTAATAGTAAATGAAATACCAGGCGTTTGTTCTCCATCTCGTAATGTAGTATCAAAAAAATATATCCTCTCTGGAAGTTTTAAGTTTGATTTAATAACTTCCATCATTTGAGATACTTTTATTAATTCTTGTTCTTTTGACATTTTTCATTTTCTCCTATTTTTTAAAATAAATCTTTTAAAAGTAAGAATTTTTTCATTAATGTTTTTATTATTTTTAAATGAAATGAAAATATGCTCAATATTATTAAGAAAAGTAATTTTAAAGAACAAAATCAGCTCGAGTCATTTTTAAACCTCAAATTAAATATAAATTTTTTATATTTTAATAAAAAACTTTTTAATTAATTTAAAATTTCTTTTATTTTAAATTTAATGAAAAATTTCGTTTAAATTATGATATATAAATTTTTATTTTATTTTTATTTTAAGATGTTTAATAACCGTTTATAGATAAATATTGGCTATTAAATTGGAATTTAAGTATAAAAGTAAAATTAAATAAAGATAAAAGGAATGTGAAATTAATAATTATTAAACAACCTCTTTTATTTTATTTTTTTTATATTTATTCCTTTAAAGAATAGAGTCCAAACTATGATTAATCAGGAGATATGAGCTATTTTAGCTATGAAGGTTTATAGTTACTATGAGTTTGAACTTCTATTCAAAGAAAGAATAAATAATTAAAATTTTAATATTTTAAATTTATTTTTTTAAGAAATTTTATATATAAAAAGAATTAAATTTTAAATAAACATATTTTATTATAATAAAAAAATAATTCAACAATTACAAATTAAATTATATTTTAATATAGGAGCCGTGATTTAAAATCGTCAAGATTACTAATCAAAATCAAATTTATATGAAAATAGTTTATTGGGGTCCAGCAGGAGGAGGTAAAACAACTGCCGTTGATACATTATATAGAATATGTAAAGAAACTGAAAAAGAATGGATCCCCATAGGTAAATTAACTAAAATAGCCATGGCATCAGGTTCAACTTTATATTTTGATAGAGGTATATTCCAAAACAGAAAACAAACTAATATTCATCATCATGTATTTACTGTAGCCGGCCAAAAAAGATTTTCTCCCCTAAGAAAGGAGGTTTTTGAAGGGACAGATGGAGTTATTTTTGTGGCAGATTCTCAAAGATCACGATTGGATGACAATATTGAATCATTAAAAGAATTGAAAAAAATCTCAGAAAATAAATTAATTATTGAGATACCACTTTTAATAATGTTAAATAAACGAGATTTAGATGATTGTCTTTCTATTCAAGAATTTGAAAAAATCATAAAAGAAGAAGGTTTATTATTTGAACCAAACCATGAACTAGCAGAATGGAATCCATTAATATATGAGACGGTTGCATTGTATGAAAATGCAAAAAATGTTTATCGAATATTTGCTGAATGTGCGAGAAGAACTATAATTTATCAAGCATATGGAAATGGACAAGCTCCAACTAAATTGAAAGCCAAGCTTCCTAAAGAAGTACCAGATCTGTAATTTTTTTAATTAATCTGAAAATAAAAAGTTCTGATTTCTTTACGAAATTTCAATTTAAAATTAAAATTCTTGCATTTTTTCATTTTGGCGAGCTTTTTTGTAAAGCGAAAAAGTATTTAATGTAAAAAAATTTAAAAGTATGTAAAAATATATTTTAATCATGTGGTAAAAAAGCATTCTTTACCGATTTTGGATCCAAAAAAAGTTTTTTATAAAAGCTCTAAAAAAGCAATTCTATTCTGGTCCAAAAAAGCCTTTGCAAATAGAAAAGAGAATTTTTTTGATAATATATAAGTCTGGATTGATTTTTATGGTTTATAACATTGGAGATGAAGTAAGAGTTTTTGTTCCTCATAGGATTTCTGGATTATTTCAAATAATAGAATCAAGTGGTGGTATACCTATTGAGGATGTATCAAAAGTTGGTTCTAGAGGAGGGGGGCCTTCTTTAACAGCTTATGGAACTACAAAAATTAAAATATTAGATGTACTAAATGAAGATGAGCCCTCAAGTTGTACAATTAATATAAATAACAATAATGTAGAAATAGAAATATCTGAA
>Ga0123519_10011904_pt1 | contig 12735 bp, 9 predicted proteins | sample YelNatPaOPRAMG02_FD_87396 | JGI IMG/M metagenome (GOLD analysis project Ga0123519, IMG submission 87396) | Hot spring microbial communities from Yellowstone National Park - Yellowstone National Park OP-RAMG-02 (version 2) | ecosystem: Environmental > Aquatic > Thermal springs > Hot (42-90C) ...
AGGTCTATATATCTTCTGGCCAAGGTATTGGCTGCACAATAGCAACCCGCCCCTTCGGGACGACCCATGGCCAGAAAATCGAAACCCTTGGCCTCCGTCAGGGCTTCCTGGACTTTATATTCAAACCAGACATCCTTTGTCATCCCTACGGGAACTTCCTCTTTCATCAATTCTCTCATCTCACCGATGGTAGATTTTACTTCGATACCCAAAACTTCGTTGAAATTCATGTTGGCGTCGGCATCGACAGCTAAAACGGGACCTCTACCTTTGTCCAACAGGTATCTTACCACCAATGCGGCGAATGTCGTTTTCCCTGTACCCCCTTTTCCGGAAACAGCGACGGTGAAACTCATAGCGCCGCCACCTTCCTTCGCGCCCGGAGCCTTCTCATAACCGAGGGAAAGGCATTCTCATTTGTATGGGGTAAAAACATGGCGGCTAAAAATTCATTCATAAAACCGGCATGATTGCTCAGTTCCAAATTGGTCATCATAAGGGTGATACGTTCCGTTTCTTTTAATAACTCTTTCGAGAAGGAGAGCAAACGGGCTCCTAAGAGTGAACCGTTGCCGACAAAAATAAATTTACTTACATCGATGTCCGGTAATAATCCGATAAAAATAGCCTTTTCTATATCTAAGTGGCGCCCAAAACCCCCGGCAATGATAACCTGATCCAAATCCGTAAAATCCAAGCCTACACTATCGAGAAGAACCTTACAGCCGGCATACATGGCTCCCTTTGTGCGTATCAAGTTTTCAATATCGAGTTCCGTTAACACAATGTCCTCTTGTATGTTTGTTTCTTCTTTATAGGCAAGGACATATTCAAAACCATCAGGTCCTCTCCGTACCCTTTTCGTGGACAGATTTTCCAAAAAATGGCCACGCTGGTCGATGATTCCCACTTCCAATAATTCAGCCACAGCATCAATTAACCCTGAACCGCAGATACCGATGGGCTTTGTCCGACCGATAGTTAAAATCATTGGTTCATAGGTATGGGGATTGATACTCACCTCTTCAATTGCCCCCCTCGTGGCCCTCATACCAAATTTTATCCCAGCTCCCTCAAAGGCCGGTCCCGCCGAACAGGAGGCGCTTGCCAACCAGTCCTTATTTCCCAAGACAATTTCTCCGTTAGTCCCAATGTCCATATAAAGCGTAAGCCGCTCCCTCTGGAAAATACCTGAACCTAAGATACCGGCCACTATATCACCCCCTACGTAACTGGCCACCATAGGAAAGATATAAACGTGGACATGTTCACCCAAATTGATCCCCAAATTAATGGCTCTCACGGGTGGTATGAAATTGGCCGTAGGAACATAGGGCTCCTCACGGATGAATTTCGGGTCTAGCCCGAGCAGTAGTTGGGTCATTGTGGTATTGCCTGCCACTACCAGATGGCTGATAAGATTGCGGTCAATGTTACTCATACGGAGGAGCTCATCGATGATACCGTTAATTGTACCTATGATAGTTTCCTGCAGTTTTTTTAATCCCCCTGGCTTTTGCGAAAAGACGATCCGCGTTATTACGTCTTCACCGTAACTGATTTGGGCATTGTAATCGGATGCCTCAGCTAGGGCAAACAGGGTTGAACCATCGCAGTTCCCGTCGGGGCAGGCTACCACTTTACACTCGTTTAAATTCAAGAGTTGGCCGAAAACGGTGGTGGTACCTACATCGATAACGATGGAAAAGTTTTGTTTAGTCGTATCTCCTTCTTCCACATTGATGAGCTTGTAACCTTTTCTTGTAAGCACCAAAGTAACCGTAACCTTCCAATCGGCCTTTCTCAAAAGATGACTAAGCTTTTTAATGACGCGAAAATCTGTGGAGATACCATTTATATTATGCTGCCGATTGATAGCGGAAATCAGACGGGTCAAGTCACTTTTGTTGTCTTGAAGAGTAGGTGGTTCCAACTCCACATATCTTTTGAATACCGCCGGGTCCACATCCCAGCCCTGAACTAATTGATAGATATCTTTAGGTGAAAGGAGATAGGTGGAAGTCCCCCTATCTCCTTTCAAGGCTAAAGTCGATCTATCTATCTGTGACTCTAAGGGAATCTCTACTATAAGGTCACTTTTTATATGGCTCTGACAGGCGAGTCTAAAGCCCAGGGTATACTCTTCTGGCGAAAGTTTCGCATTTTTTCTATAGTCGATTTCTCCCTGCACAATTTTTACTTTACACTTGCCACAGGTTCCACTTCCCCCGCAGGAAGCATTTATGTGGATACCGGCAGTCATGGCTGCTTGAAGAAGGTTTTCCCCTTCTTCCACATAGATCTTCCTGTCAGCGGGCTGGAAAGTAACCTGAAAACGGCCCACACGTCCTCCTTGCACTTAGAATAAACCGATAACCTTTCCCGTTTCCACATCTACGTCAACCCGCCGGAAAGCAGGATCTGAGCTCGTTCCGGGCATAAGGCTTATAGTCCCGGTCATGGGACATAAAAATTTGGCACCTGCAAAAATAAGAACATCTCGGACTGGCAAAATCCACCCTTTAGGTACACCCTTTAAGGTGGGATCATAGCTTAGGCTCAAGTGAGTTTTTACCATCATAGTAGCGAAGTCCTTCATGTTCGGATCTGCTTCCAGACGCTTCGCTTTCGCCTCTGCCTCAGGCGTCCAGGAAACACCATCGGCCCCGTAAATTTCTCTCGCAATTATTTCCACCCGCTGTCTTAAGGGGGTTTCCAACGGATAAAGGAAACGGAAATCTACTTCATCTTTGCAAGCATCGAGCACCGCATCGGTCAGCTCTAAGGCTCCTTCTCCTCCTTTTAGCCAATGCTCAGAAACGGCACAACGGGCGCCTGCCTTTTCCGCGTACCTTCTTACTAAGGCTATTTCGTCCTTCGTATCGGTATGGAAAGTATTGATGCACACCACGGGACTGATACCGGATTTCTTTATGATGCTAATATGGTGCATCATGTTGTCTATACCCTTTTCGAGGAGTCCAAGATTCTCTTTTGCATACTCCTCCGGTAGAGGTCGGCCCGGAACAACCGTCGGTCCCCCACCATGCATCTTCAATGCTCTGATTGTGGTAGTAAGAACCGATACATTGGGTTTCAAACCACTTAATCGGCATTTCACGTTCCAGAATTTCTCAAATCCAATATCAGCTCCAAAGCCGCTTTCTGTGACGTGGTAATCGAACATCTTAAGGCCTATTCGGTCGGCAATGATGGAAGACTGACCCACTGCAATATTGGCGAAGGGTCCAGCATGGACCATGCATGGTTGATACTCTGTGGTACACATTAAGGTGGGATTTATGGTGTCACGCATCCAGGCACACATGGCACCGGCCACTTCGAGGTCCGTCGTAGTTACGGGATTTCCTTTTTTATCGTAGGCTACGATAATCTTTCCCAATCTTTCCCTTAGATCTTTTAAGTCACGGACAATGGATAAGATGGCCATGAGTTCCGAGCTTACTGTAATGCCGAACTTGGAAGCCATCATGTAGCCGTCCATCTTCCCACCGATACCCATAATGATGTTTCTTAAACCTTGTGCACAAAAATCGATAACCCAACCCATCTGTACATTGGTGGGGTCTATATCAAGGCGACGGAGATTTCTTTTGGCCAATTCGGCATCGTCGTAATTCCTCTCGTGTTGCATCCGGGCATTTAAGGCCACCATGGCCAAATTATGAGCATTGGTAATGGCATTAATGTCACCCGTTAAGCCAAGGGAAAATTCTGTCATAGGGATAAGCAAGGCTTTACCACCGCCTGCAGCCGTTCCCTTGATATTCATAGTGGGGCCACCCGAAGGTTGACGCACGCATCCTCCCACATTCTTTCCCCTTTTACCTAAACCTTCTATCAGCCCCATTGTCGTCGTCGTCTTACCTTCTCCTAAAGGAGTGGGGGTAATTGCTGTAACTTCAATATATTTTCCATCCGGCTTGTCTTTCAAACGCTCAATTATCTTCATGAAGTCTAGTTTACATATTCTTCCATAGGGAATTACTTCGTCCTTTTTTAGACCTAATTTGTCACGCCATTCTTCCACCGTCGGCATGTTTTTTTCGGCAATATCACCTATCTGCCAATCAGCCAATTTTCGAGGATCCGCCTCTATATATTCTTTGGAAATCTCAAACCCCATATCTCCTCCTAAAAGTTTTTTAGTCAATTGGAAAATACACAATTAATTTATTTATTCTTATATCTCACCCCTTTCTTTTTTAAAGGTCAATTTTCTTTATGCAAATGGGAGCCATAGTTTACACGACCTCTATATCAACACCCTATCTTTCTGTCAAGGTTTTTTGGCTATAAATTAGCTAAATTTTAATGATGAGGAAATTAGAATGATAAAGAAGAACGGCGATCCTTCTGGGCCTCCCATCTTTGCAAATCTTTCCATACCTGCTCCACTTCTTTCTCTGTCTTCTCCAGGGGAAAGCTATTGTCAATTACCACATCAGCAAGGGGGATTTTTTCTTCGATGGGCATCTGGCTTGCAATCATGAGCATTGCCCTGTCATAGGGAATGCCATCGCGCTTCATAAGGCGTTCCAATTGTTTTTCTTTCGGAATAAAGACTAAAACAACCACATCAAAGAGGGGGGCACTATTCGTCTCGAAAAGGAGGGGAAGATCGGAAATCACGATTTTTGAAGTCTTTTCTTTTTTTATCTCTTCGATTAATTTTCGCCACTCTGCAAAGACAAAAGGATGAACAATATCATTTAATTGTCTTAATTTAGAAAGTTCCTGAAAGACAATAGCTCCCAATTTCTTCCGGTCTATTTCTCCGTTGGAAAGGAGTATTTCATCACCAAAAGTAGACACTATTTTCTCATAGGCGGGACTTTTGGGTCTTATCACCTCCCGTGCCAATTCATCAAAATCGATAATCTCAGCACCTCTTTCCCGGAAGAGATGAGCTACCGTTGATTTGCCGCTCGCTATCCCTCCTGTAAGACCCACATTCAACATGCCTTCTATCGTCTCGCATTTAATTGGTAAATAACCTTTAAGCCTTCGAGGGTTAACATCTCTTCGATTGCCTCAATGCTTTTCGTTAGGGGGGAGATGACCTTAGCCAAACCTCCTGTAGCTACAACGAAGGGATTACTCTTAGATTCGTTCTTCATCCTTTCTACGATACCATCCACTAAACCAGCATAACCATACATGATTCCCGCCTGCATACTGCTAATTGTATCTTTCGCGATGATATTTTTTGGTTTTACAAGCTCTATTTTCGGTAGTTTTGCTGTTCGGGCAAAAAGAGCCTCGGTGGAAATCATGATTCCTGGGGCGATGCAACCACCTAAATACTCCCCCTTTCCCGACACGTAATCAAAGGTAGTTGCCGTACCGAAATCGACCACGATCAATTCCCGACGATATTTGCTATAAGCGGCCACGGCATTCACAATGCGATCGGCGCCCACTTCCTTGGGATTATCGTAGTAGATAGGCATACCCGTCTTAATACCTGGACCTACGATCAGCGGTTTTATGTGAAAATACTTCTCACAGAGGGGCTCGAGAATATTTATCATCGGTGGAACAACGCAAGAAATGATGATATCAGCTATAGCTTTGGAATTGATGTTTCCTGCATTATAAAGGTTATAAATTAGGATGCCGTATTCGTCAGCAGTCTTCTCAATGTTCGTCCTGATACGCCAATACCTCACCAATTCATCGCCATCAAAAACGCCAAGAACCGTATCGGTATTACCCACATCGATTACTAAGAGCATTGTCTTAACCTATGTTAAAAGGGTATTTCCGGCGAGAATGCGATGTATCTTTCCCTCATCATCAGTAATAAAGAGTGCTCCCCGATCGTCAAGTTCGGTGACTATACCGGAAATCGTTTCCTCACCTGATCTTACCGTAATCGGTTGGTAAAGGGGAGAAAAGTAAAGCCACCGTGCTTTAATTACGGAAAAACCCAAATTCAAGAAAAGCAGGTAGTTTCCCTCCAAATGGTAAAGGAGATCGGAAATAACACCCACCCGGGAAAAAACCTCTCCCTTTTCAGCCCTCATGGAAGTTGCCCTTTCCCTCAGTTCCTCGGGAAGGGTGGTCACATCAAGATTTATATTAATTCCTATGCCCAAAATCACAAAATCCACTTGATTACCCCTTACCTTTGTCTCCATCAAGATTCCTGCTACCTTTTTCCCCGACAAAAGCACGTCATTTGGCCACTTTAGACTTACCTTTTCCGGAAAGAAGTTACTCATACACTCGGCAACGGCTACACCACTCAACAGTGGAAGGGGGGAAATCAGTTCGGCATTAATTTTCGGTCTCAAAATAACGGACATGTAAAGATTGACACCGGGTGGAGAAAACCAAATGCGACTCTCCCTACCCCTTCCCCGGTATTGGTAATCGGCAATAACCACCGTTCCTTCCGGTTTTCCCTCCAAGGCCAGATGCCAAGCTACCTTATTGGTAGAATCTACGGCATCAAAAATGTATAGGGTTTTACCAAAAATGGTACTTTTGATTACTTCTAAGATTGCTTCTTTATTTAAATCCACGGTAATTTTTATCGTAACATGACCCTAAGTGATACATCGGCGGCCTTCACCGAGTGGGTTAGAGATCCCGAGGAAATATAATCAACACCCGTTTGAGCCATTTGTTTTACATTATCCAAGGTAATGTTACCCGATGCCTCCAGTGGTATTCTACCTGCCACAAAATCCACAGCCCTTTTTACTTCATCGACGGTCATATTGTCACACATAATTATATCGGCACCAGCCTCTAAGGCTTCGGGAATCTGTTCCAATTTTTCTACTTCTACTTCTACTTTTACCGTAATCGGTATCCTTCGGCGTACGCTATTGACGGCTGCAGAAATACCGCCTGCCGCGGCAATATGGTTTTCCTTGATCAATACCCCATCAAAAAGACCGAAGCGATGAGAGTAACCCCCACCGACACGCACGGCATAGGTATCCAGTATCCGCAATCCCGGGGCTGTTTTTCTCGTATGGATAATCTTTGCCTTGGTGCCCGCTATGGCATCTACAAACTTTCTTGTCATGGTGGCAATACCGCACATACGCTGAAAGAGGTTTAAGGCCGTCCTTTCTGCCGTAAGTATGGCCATAAGAGAGCCTTCAATTTCGGCAATTAAATCACCTTTCTGAACTTTTGCCCCATCCTCAACAAAGGAGGTAAATTTAAGATTTTCGTCAATAAATAGAAACGTATCCCGAAAGACGTCAATACCGGCTATAACCGTTTCCGCTTTGGCCAATGCCACAGCCTTACCCACTTCATTCCCCCGTAAAATGCCACTAGTGGTAAGGTCACCAGAACCAATATCCTCTCTTAGGGCACGTTCGATGATAGCCCTTACTTCAATGGCTTGTGCTTTTAAAGTTTCCTTCATCTTCTAACTCCTACAAAATCAAAGGGTTATACTTTGAGAAGGGCGATCGATATCTTCAAACTTTTTCAGCGCCCTTTCCAAAACGGCCTTTTTCTCTCTCAATTCATGGTATCTCCTTTCCTCTTTTGCAACTACATCCTCCTTTGCTTTTGCCAAGAAATCTCTATTGGAAAGCTTTTTGCTGACCATTTCTAAATCACGAGAGATCTTTTCAATCTCTTTTTTAAGCCGTAACTTCTCTGCCGTAATATCCACAATGCCTTCAAGCATGACAAAAATGCGACAATCGGCTACTACCGCCGTAGCTGCCCCGAATGGTTCTATAGGGATGAGGGAAACGTTTATCCCCTCCAGATTGGCCAAAGCCATGATGAAATCCTTTCCCCATTCGATAAGTTCTTTGCTTTTTTCCTCCTTCGTATGCACCACTACGGGCAACTTTTTAGACGGTGCTATCCCCATCTCTCCTCTAATATTGCGGATTGCCGTAATAGTATCTATGAGCAGGGACATATCTCCCTCTGCCGATCTGTCATTTAGTTCCGTATTCTCTCCCGGGAAGGAAGCAATCATCAGAGGGCTATCTTCGGCAAATAAATGTTGCCATATTTCCTCTGTCACAAAGGGCATAAAGGGATGGAGCAACCGGAGGATGGTATCCAAAACATTAAGAAGGACATACTTAGCGGCTTTTGTAGAACCCTTTGTCGTTTTCCTATAGAGAATGGGCTTTACTAACTCGATATACCAATCACAAAACTCGTGCCAGACAAATTGATAAATTGCCGCTGCTGCCTCATTAAAACGGTATTCATTAAGCCCCTTCTTGACTGCGGAGATAGTGTCATTCATCCGGGAAAGTATCCAACGATCAATAATCGATAACTCTTCGTGAGAAACCTTTTCCGCAGGTCTTTCCGTGTTCGCTTCTACGAATTTTGCTGCATTCCACAGTTTATTCACGAAAAACTTATATCCAGCAATTCTCTCTTCCGACATCTTTATATCCCGACCTTGAGCCGTGAACGCAGCCAGGGTAAAACGGAAGGCATCGGCTCCATATTTATCTACCATTTCGATGGGGTCGATTATATTCCCCTTTGATTTGCTCATTTTTTCGCCCTTTTCATCACGGACCAGAGCATGGAGATAAACATCGCGGAAGGGTACCTCTTTCATGAGATAAAGACCCATCATCATCATTCTTGCTACCCAGAAAAAAAGAATATCAAAACCCGTAATCAGTAACGATGTAGGATAAAACGTTCTTAAAGCCTCCGTTTTCTCTGGCCAACCCAACGTAGAAAAGGGCCAAAGGGATGAACTGAACCACGTGTCAAGCACATCTTCATCCTGTTTTATCGTATTTTTCCCACAGGCATGGCACATCTGCGGGTCTTCCGTGGTCACGATCACATTTCCACAATCACAATACCACACCGGAATGCGGTGCCCCCACCAGATCTGACGGGAAATACACCAATCCCTGATATTATTCATCCACTCAAAGTAGGTAGTTTCCCAGCTTGTGGGAATAATTCTCGTTTTCCCTTTAAGAACGGCATTTATTGCCGGTTTCGCCAATGGCTTAACCCTCACGAACCACTGCCTTGATACCATGGGTTCAATGTCCATACCACAACGATAGCATCTACCTACATTATGCTTGTAAGGCTCCTTGCCTGCCAGATAGTGACCACGATCAAGGTCTGCAAGAATCCTTTCCCGGGCTTCATAACGATAAAGACCTTGATACGGTCCTCCCGCTTCATTAATAAAGGCATCACCGTCCATAATTTTTATTAGCGGCAAATGGTGACGTTCCGCTATGGCAAAATCGTGAGGGTCGCAGGCCGGTGTAATTTTTACCGCTCCTGTACCAAAATCCATGGACACATATTCATCGGCAATAATGGGAATCCTACGATTCAAGAGAGGTAGTAACGCCTCTTTGCCGATTTTATCACGATGACGTTCGTCCCGGGGATTTACGGCAACCGCCGTGTCACCCAACATTGTTTCCGGACGCGTGGTAGCCACCACTATCTCCCCTCCTCCTTCGGTGAGGGGATAACGAATATACCAGAGGTAGGATGCCACTTCCTCATACTCTACCTCAAGGTCGGAAATAGCCGTATGACAACGGGGGCACCAATTAACTATATAATCACCCTGGTAAATCAGCCCATCCCTGTAGAGACGTACAAAGGCTTCTCGCACTGCCCGCGATAGTCCCGCATCCATGGTGAAACGCAGGCGTTCCCAGTCACAGGAACAACCGAGCCTTTTTAATTGATTGATAATCTCTCCACCCCACTTATCCTTCCATTCCCAAACTTTTTCGATAAATTTTTCCCTCCCCAAATCATGACGGGAGATACCTTGAGCCGATAGGTGTTTTTCCACAACATTCTGGGTTGCTATACCGGCATGGTCTGTACCGGGCATCCAGAGGGTATTGTAACCCTCCATCCGGCGGAAACGAATCATAATATCTTGAAGAACATTATTCAGGGCATGCCCCATATGGAGCATACCCGTTATGTTGGGAGGAGGAATGACGATACAGTAAGGTTTTTTTTCACTCTTGTCTTCTGCATGGAAGACGCGTTTTTTTAACCAATAGTCGTACCATAAAGGTTCGGCAGATTTTGGATCAAAGGATTTACTTAAAGGTTCCATAGACTATTTTCTACTCCTGTTAAAAGAACTTTAACTCCTCCTTAAATTTTCTAATGGCCAGTAAAGCATCAACTCCAGCTACCGGCTTATGGGGAGCAAACTCTCCTGAGGTAAAATCCTGGACTTCCATAAAGCCCCGTGAAGTGACTACCATGACGGCGTTGAAAAAGGGCAGGTCCGACCTTAAATCAGGGAAGGGAGAAGTCTGACCGATGAATTTCGTCGCCAAGGTATTGTCCCCCGTTACTTTTATCAGGATATCCTCTATCATCATGGCATAAGTAGCTCGGTCCACAAAATCATAGGGATGGAATAAACCATCGGGGTAGCTCTCTAAGCCGCGAACACCTATTTCGAGGATTCCCAAAATATCCGTCTTGAGGGGATGCTCGGCAATATCCTGGGGTATTTTAGTTGAGACACCGGCTTGAGATTTGGCTTTCTCCGGTGTTTTGAAGGAGGTGTCAAAAGTTTTGATGGTCCTTTTCCTGTAGAGGTTATCGATCCTCAATTCTTCCATAAAGAGAGCGGCTGCATCGGCTCGGGTAATTTTTTCGAGAAGGGCAATTTTCTTACCCGTTATCGTCCCGGGCATCGCCCTTTCTATCTTCTGGGTGAGATTCCATTCCTTATCGGCCTGGCGCACATATTCCTTATTGATATCGATGACTTTTCTAAACATCTGTCCAGCTTGAGAAAAATCAAGGGCCGTTTTATAGGCCATGCCCATATAATAATAGGCAGCAGAAGCTTGAGGGTCTATCTTTATGGCATCGTCAAATTCATCTCGGGCTTTTTCCAACCAATTTTTATCCAATTTCCCTAAAGTATAGATCCTTATACGGCTTACATGAACGAAGAGCTTTTCTTCGTTGCTTTTGGCGTATTTATCGGCTTTTTTTATGGACTCCATTGCTCCCTTAAAATCGGCGTTTAAAGCCGCCACGAGAGCTACCCCAGCATGGGCCATGGAGTATTTTGGCTCAAGTTCTAAGGCGAGATTAAATTCCCTCAAGGCTTCTTTTGTTTTTCCTTCATCCAATAGTTTCAGTCCCGAAAAGGTATGATGCTGCGGTGTATCCAACTCACTTACCGGTTTCCTTACCTTGGGCGCACAAGCCGCAAAGGTAAACAGAAAAAGGGAAACTACAAAGAGGATAAACCATGATTTTTTTGTCTCTCTCATCGTCTGCTCCTTTCTTTAAAGGATTAGTTAATTATCTATGGGGAACAGTTTAAGTCAAGCCTTTTCCCTCGTAAAACCTTTCAATATATTCGATAAGAGCAGGGAATTCCTCCCGCCTGAACCAAATAATTTCTCTATCTGCCTTAAACCAGGTCAACTGCCTTTTGGCATAATGTTTTGTATCTCTTTTTAGGGCAAAAATAGCCTCCTCCCTTCCCCATTCGCCAAGAAGATATTTTGCCATATGACGGTAACCCAAAGACTGCATTGCCTTCAAGTCTGGTCCGTAACCTCTATCCAAGAGTCCCTTAACCTCTTCTTCCAGCCCTTGCCTGACCATCTCATCTACCCTCTCATCAATCACCTTATAGAGCTTTTCCCTTTCCGTGTATAGGCCAATTTTTAGAAAGCGATAAGGTCTGTCTTGAAAACGATGGTGTCTCTGCATATCGATAATTGATTTCCCCGTTAATTCCCATACTTCTATTGCTCTCATTATTCTCGAAGCGTCGGTCGGTTTGATAACTGAAGCTGCTTTTTCATCCCTCTCTTTCAACATCTCGTATAGGCGCGTCGTTCCCTCACGGTTCTTAATTTTTTTTAGGTATGCTCTTAATTCCACTGAGGAAGTAGGGCAGGGAAAGAGCCCTCCTAAAAGGGCTTTGATGTATAACCCACATCCCCCGGCAACGAAAAAAGATTTGCCTTCCGCCGTTAATCGCCCGATTGTTCTTCTTGCCTCTTCCATAAAAAGAGCAGCATTAAAGTGTTCATCAGGATTTACCACATCGATCAAATGATGGGGAATTAACTCGCGAAAAAGACGGGACGGTTTTGCCGTCCCTATATCCATATAGCGGTAGACCTGCATAGAATCGGCGCTTATTATCTCGCCCTGGAAATGTAGTGCCAGTTCTAAGGAAACGACCGTTTTACCCACTCCGGTGGGACCGGTAATAACCACAACAGAATTGGCCATACTTTATTCTCTTCTCTTAAACATCTTCTCTAAGTCCATCAAACTAAAAGTTATCATAATCGGTCGACCATGGGGGCAAGTCAAGGGAAAAGTTTGCAAACTGAGACTCTTAAGGAGGGCTTCGCCTTCTGCCGGCTTCAGCACATCACCTTTTTTTACAGCCGCACGACAGGCCAAAAATTTTGCAATAGCATCCTTTACCGTATCTTCCCGGGGTGTTCCTGCTTCCTCTATCTCCTCAATAAGAAAGAGGATTATTTCCTTCGGGTCATACGAGGTGAGTATTTCTGGAAGGGCGTTAATTATTATTCTTCCAGTCTCAAGCCCTTCTATATCCCAGCCACTATTGTGCAAAATTTCCTTATGTGCCAGAAGAAAGGCTGATTCTTTGGGACTTAAATCCAGCTCCCGAGGAATTAAAAATCTTTTCTTTAACCTCCTTTCAGCAAGAGTAGTTTTAAATTTTTCGAACAG
>Ga0123519_10011908_pt1 | contig 12730 bp, 7 predicted proteins | sample YelNatPaOPRAMG02_FD_87396 | JGI IMG/M metagenome (GOLD analysis project Ga0123519, IMG submission 87396) | Hot spring microbial communities from Yellowstone National Park - Yellowstone National Park OP-RAMG-02 (version 2) | ecosystem: Environmental > Aquatic > Thermal springs > Hot (42-90C) ...
GGTGCCGTATGTTGTTTTCATGACGGTGACGGAAGGAATTTCAGCACCAAGGATTCGGAAAAGCACACCCCGAGAAGACGCCCCAGAGTCTTAAACCTGCGTCTGTATCCGTGAGCCCGTATGACTGAGCTGCGAATATCGAGGATTGTGATGTAAAAAAGTTCGATGAAAACATCAAGGCAGGAGCAGAGCGCGCACTTCAGTGTTCCCTACAACCCTTATACGAGTGCAGGGGTATCGGCTCGAGGCGGCAAGCGCATAGATCGCGCAAAGGTGCCGTCTGCACAATTGGAGGTTGCACAGCGGTGCTGGCGGCTAGAACAAATCGCAAGCAGGCACCAACTTCTAGGTAACCGGCGCTGAGCGCTAGCGCACGCCAAAAACCCTGCGGTACTGGCGGCACATGACGGGCTGCAGCGCCTGCATCAGCTGCGGACCCGCACCTATGATGCTGTGGTTGTACAGTGCGCCCGGAGTGCACCTCTCCCATACCGTTTACTGAACAGCACCTCCCATATGAAAATCATACACGCGAAGAACTATGGTACATGGATAGCGGAGAATAGGCGATGCAGGAGACCACGGCACGCTGGCGTCATCGAAAAGTAGAGAATGCTGCGTCGCGATGGGTAACGCTGAAACCCTTCTTCGCTGATGCACGACGCGCCGCACCCGCCCTGATTCACACGTCCAAAACATGAAGGTTACCGGTAACCACGCAGTTCTCGAGCCGAGATCCCGCCGGAATATCAATAGACGCTCCCGGCTGGGCGACAATGATGACCGTACCGCTCAGTTTGCAGCGTTTGCCGAAGCGCACACTGCCACTGACAGTTAATGACTCTAATTCTAAAATATCCGGCATACTCTCGAAACGGCTACTAAAGTCGCTCACTTTTTTGAATTCTGGACCCAACCGAATGACTGGCGTGCCGAGTTCAGCCGGACGCTCCGGATTCATACTAACATACCCCGAGACGATATTATAGAGATTACTTTGAATCAAGAGCAGATCGGATGTTGTCTTGACGGGCAGGAAACGGCTGCGTGGAACGTTAATACCCATGACGCGCTGGAAATGGGTAATGGCAGCACCCATAGCCGTCTCGAGCTGCAGCACGGTTTCGCCTTTCACAGTCTTCGTGTTGGGGATAATATCCAGCTCCATGGAGCCAGGTCCTCTGTCCATGATTCGCTTGAGCGCCTTGAGTTGGATCCACAAACTATTGGTATTGAATACTCGGAATTTGGATATGTTCTGGAAATCTCCCAAGTGCTCCTTATCGACCTGCGCGACTTCTAGCAACCTCGGCTTGCCTTGGTACGTGATCAGCGTGCCTCCTTTCCGATCGGAGCGAGTTCTCGTTGCCATTTCGATTGTAAATTCAACCTGATGATCCGCGATTGCTTTGAGAATCCGCGTATCCAAGGACGCTCCAAGGTTGTCACTGTTACTCACGAATATCCATTCCTTGCCCTCGGCGAGCAGCCGATCCAGCATGCCCGATTGCAGAAGCGCATCATACATGTCGCCGTGACCCGGCGGGTACCAGTCCTCCTTGTCGTACACTTCAGAGTCGAGGCACAGGGGTCGCAGTGTGTCGCGCACCAGACGCGGATACCTAGACTGCTGAAACGTACGAATCGGAATGAGATCCTCGTACTTTCGAATGACTTTCAGTGTATCCGCATCCGTGTTAAAACTATTCATTAGGAGAAGAGGCACCTTGATTTGATACCGCTTGTTGATGGACTCGATCTGCTTCACGATAATGTCCAAAAACGTCTGTCCCGAGCGGATTTCGATCACGGACTTGGGGCCCGAGCACCCCATCGAGGTGCCGAGGCCTCCGTTCAGCTTCAGTACAGCGACGCGGTTTAGAAGCGCTCGCGCCTCAGTTTCGTTCGGTTCGGGTAGTTCTGCGTAGGGTCGCAATAGCTCCGCCGATGGCGGCTGGATCTGGTCCCAATCCAGTGCCGCGGACGCACTGGAGCGCGTCTCCAGGTACCGACCCAACAGGTGCACAAAACCCTGTTGTTCTGCTTCGCTCATGCGTGCACGTACGTCAGTCGCCCTTTCATTGATTTGACGTATTTCCTCCAACAGTGCCTTCTCCAGAGACTTGTCTGTGAGGTGAGCGAAGTTCGCAAAAGAGGCATCGTGGCTGGTTCGCACCAAAGGCATCGTGTTCGGGTAAGAGTGTGGACACCGCTCCAGAGCTCTTCACTCGTTTCAAGCACGCACAACGCTCAAGTAAGTAGACTTGTCTTGACCTTGCTTCAAATTAGAGCAGTAAGTCACCAGTAACGAGCTTGCTGGTGCCGTTCACAGTGATACCACCTACTTGAACAACGAAGAACACGTGTGAAGTCTCCGTCGTCGCCTGCTATTTACCCGGCGCGTGGCGCATTGCGCGCATTATTGCCACACGAGCGCCTTTGGATCGCCGCGCATTCGCTGGCTGGCTGGCTGGCTGGCTGCCTGCCTGCCTGCGTCGCAGCGAATGCCGACACGTATATGCGCCGTACGCAGGCACGCACGTAGACCACACATCGCGCGGCGCCCGAGCGGATCGCCCGCCAGCTGGAGCGCGCGTTGATCCGCTGAATGCTGGAGCGCGCGCTAAGCGTACCCCGAGCACACCAGTGAACGAGACGTCCATTTCATGTCCGGAACGAGAACGTCACGTCGTTCTGTCTGCGCTGTGCAGGGCACTGATCGTCGCGGCGAACGGCTGGGATACAAACGAGACATCCACAGTCGTTGAGTGGATGGAATCTCGGACGCCCGGCTTGCAGACTGATCAGGCGCACGCGGAACGGCAGATTCACTGTGAATGTGCTGTAGGCTTTTGTTTGATTCGCGGGAACATGCATGCATGCATCCAGGGCATCTCCCTTGGAACACGGACGCTAGACCAAGAACAATCGTAGGCGGGTGCATGCGTGCGCAGTGGCAGCACGCATGGTGCATTGCATGCGTGCATGCATTTCCCGCGCAAACGCCTGGAGCCGGGGCATGCCAGCGCTGCGCTCATAGACGCGTTCCGTACAAAGCAGCGCGCTTCAGGGCACTGCACGCTCTCCGGGGTGCTCGTTGGGGTCATTCCGTACCGGTATCCTGCTCTTCCCAGCGAGTAGCTGCCCAAAGTCGAATGCCTGCGTGACGTCTACGTGAGTTTTCAGCGGCAGCGCGTCAGGTGACCTCGGAGCGCGCTGCCTCGAGGGTGCAACGGACAACTTGGCAAGAGGCGCCACTCGCGTCCGGTGCTCGCATCAACAGGTGGGCTGAAGCTTGAGCGGAGGCGTTTTTATAGCCGCGTAGACAAGAATCAGTGACAACAACACGTCGTTTAGGATGATGCGCGGTTGGCGTGTGTGCAGCCTAAAGGCGGGGCGTGCACGTTGCACGGGTGCCGGCACCCTCGTGGACGCTTCGATTGCACTCGGACGCGCTTGCTGGTAGCGGCAAGCGCGGACCGCTCCACGCCGACTTGCACGTTAGCTGGGTACGTGCGCAGCGCTACGGGTCAAAGCCCAGGGCCTTGCGATATGCAGCCTCCTCGCGCCAGGTGAGGCGATCACGGACCCAGTCGCCGCTGGAAGTGCGACGTCGATATCTCGGACGATTTGTCCCGCCGCCGAAGATATCGACCAGGTCGCAGGTATGGACGCGGGGAAATATGGTGTCTGGATCGACACGCGTTTGCTCGATTAATGCTCCATAGAGACGATGGCTCCGCGCCCATTCCGGTATGAGGTGCCGCTTAGCAGCGGGCACCGCAGCGCTCTCATCATCCGAGGCATCCGCCGAGTGGTGTCGCTCCGGAGTCAGCGGGTACTCCGCGGGAGCCTCGTCCGCGGCGGCAGCAGCAGCGGCAGCAGCAGCAGCAGCAGCTATCTGGGACGCTGGCTTTGTCCCATGCGACTTGAGCAGACCACTCGCTACGACCTGTTGTTGAGGGAGCGGCGCAAGACGTGCCTGCTGGCGCTCGGTCTCCAGTGCGAGCCTTCTTTGATGCTCCAAAATACGGCGTCGTTTCTCCTCGCGCCGTTGGCGGTATGCGTCCTGGACATCGAGGGGCGCCTCTGCATCCACGGGAGCTTGCCTTGGAGATGGATTCCCGTTGAGATCGACCAGGGGCTTCACTGCTGTGCGCGAAGGCGTCGCTGAGACAGGCGTAAGCGACGTCGTGTCCACTGCTGTGGGTTGTTTCAGCGAAGCTGGGACGCAGTTCGGCGAGGCGCGCTGATCCATCCGACTCTTGAGCGTCTCGGGGCTGGGCGAAGCCCCGCGCACGCGCTTGCTCGATTGAGGCATTGTGGCTATGACGATCCGGTAACGAGACGGGCTGCTCCTTGCGTGCCCCAGCGTTGCCCATGCTTTGTTTGGTGACGGTTTCAGCACCGAATTTGTGCCGGTGGCTTGCAGCTCAGTGGCGTTCTGCAGCGGTTCTACTTGCATGCGCGCTGGTGAATGCGTCTGACGAGTGGAAACCGCTCCAGCGGAAATTGTAGCGGATGCGGTGGCGACGGCAGCGTTCCCCGGCAGACCATAGCCGCTGACATCCTGCTCCAGCGGAGGCGATGGCGCAGCTCTCGACGTGGAGCGCCCGGTGCGATGGCGATCCTCGCACATTTCGTGCTGGACCGTCGAGCTTCGGTCGCCGGCAGCTCCCACAGCTTCGATCCGACTGGGACTGGGGCACGCCGGGAGCGCTCCAGCACGCATCGCGCGCAACCGCTCGATGCGCGTGCGCAGGGCCTCGGTTCTCGAGAGCCTGCTAGAAACACCGCCAGGTGCGCCGCCAGGTCCCGGCTGGCGCTCACCACCAGGCGCAGCTGCGGCGTAGAGGGTATGGTGCGGCATGGGCGTTCCACTGGCGTGCGCTGGTGGCATGATCGTTTCGTCTACCGCTGCGGGAGCGCGCTTCGGGTCTGCAAGTCGCAGTGCGTGAGCGTCGTTGCCGTCGTATGCGACGCTGGTTGACGCTGCCGGCGCTCTACGAACGGAAAGCAGCATCTCCGTCGCAGTTTGCGAGCGCTCGAGCGCATGGAACGACCCGTCTATCGCGTTCGTGGCGTCAGATGGACTGCGCGATCGTGAGCGTCCCGCTTGCTGGTCACTTGCACCAGCTGCAGTCAATGGCGAGCGAGGACGGCTGGGCCTCGCTAGTTTGGCGTTGGCAGTCGTCGCCTGGCCGGAATCCGGTACCAGCGACGCTGCCGCTGCCGCTGCTGATGGCGCTAGTTCGACCGGCGCCGCGCAGCTCGGCATCGCTACCGAACTGGAGTCGCTCACCACAGCGGGTTGCTGTGCCGCGTCCGCCGCGCAGTCCAGGTTCCCGACTTGCCCATTCGCTGCTTCCTGGCCACATGACCCAGCTCGGATCGCATCCGCGTTTTCCGCAAGTGCGCCGTTGTCGTCGCTCGGTACTGTGGCCAATTTTGGATCGCATTCGAGCGTCTGTTCCAGTTGGAAAATCTGGCCTTCAATGTCGGTCGCATTCACGAACGAGCCGGGGCTGGATGCGGTTGGCGAAGCGCAGCGCGCGCGATAAACCTGTTCTGGGCTCGCAACCGAGTCGATTGGCGCCATCGCGAACGCGGCAACTGGCCGATGCGCTGGCGCAGGTGACGCGGACCCACGGCCCGGGTGCATTGTATGCCGCCCGGGGCTCAGTGAAGCCGAACGCTCGCGTGTACCCTTCATCTGCGCTTGAGATGCCGTCACGCCCTCCATTGTGGAGGCGCTGTTCTCGGGCAGAGCGCTGGACGTGCCCAGCTGGCGCATCGCCGCCGACGCTTGCGCATCAACAGCCGAAGCTTCCGTCGTAGCATTGCCACTGGCACTCAGGGCATGCTGCGCTCGCGCGAAGGTTGGCAGCGGCAATGGCGTTATCGGCGCGACAGCTCCTCGATGCACAGACGATCGGCGTCGTGCCCGAACCGTCTCTGTGGCATTCTCCGCGGAAAACGATTCAGCATGGTCGCTCGGGTGGCATTCGGCGGCGAAGTCGCTGCAGGTGACGCTGCCGGCACGCTGGGCGCCATTCGTCAAGGCCGTCATTGTGCGGATCGCCTCTGGCGCCGCAACCTTTTGGGGTTCGTTGTATTCGAGCTGTGCGCTGTTCCGCTCTGGATCCACTAACGACCGCCGCATTGGCGTTGATTGCGAAAGCATTGCGGAGCTACGTCGATTCGGTGCTGTTCGATGCACCGGAGACGATAGATGCGATGCCGGGGTACGCAGTGAGCGCTCCTTGGTCTGGGAGCACGCTGCCGGTGTTCGGGGCAGGGCCTCATCGCCCGCTTCGGCAGCGTTCATCCGCGGCGAATGCCCTGAAGCGTTATCAAAAGCTGGGCGCGTTGCGAGAGACCCTGGAGTATGCCACTCGTTGCCAGCAGGGGCCTGTAGCGAAGCCTGAACACCCCTGATGGTCTCTGTGGCAACGTCTTGGCCGGGATTTGTCACAGTGCAATGTGTGCGACTGTTCGCATCGATAGTGACTGATGCGCGCGACATCATCTGGCTCGGCGACATGGTGCCTGACGCTGAGCGATGCTTACGAATCGAGTCAGATGGCACATAAGCCGCAAAGCGCGTCTCCTGCAAAGACGCTGCACGGCGTCTGCTGGACATCGATGGCGATACACCGGTTTTTGGTGTCGGCGCTGGCGACGCCCTTATCGACATTCGTTGCCATCGCGCTCTATCTGCGATATTCTCGGTGACGTTTTGGAGGCTGGACCGCGGAGCTGCACCACCCCCAGACGCTGCTCTGGATTCCGCTGGGATTTCGCAACTGCTCGCCACGGTCCCGGTGACTTGCTCGAGCGATGACCTCACTCCTGGACACCGTTCACCCACATCTGGTGCCATTCCATCGACGTCGTTCTCGGATGGGGCGTGTTGCGGACTAAAGCGCAGCGCGGCAGGCAACTGACCCTGAATGCACCAAGAGAGAGGGTTCAGTGGTGAATCAGCAGCGCTGGGCGATGGCGACTGCGCTGCTGCAGGCTGTTCAGCGGCAGGTGCGGGCATCGATTCGCAGCGAAACGCAGATGACGGATCAGTAGCCAGAGGTATGCTCGCGGCCTCCGTGCGCATAGCTGTGTCCTCGTCCGCGATGCCATTATCATGCGGTTGTCGCGGTGATGGCGGCGAGACGTCCCCGAGCACCAACGAGCGCGTCGGAAGATGCTTGGGGCAGGGACTGCATGCCTCGACTGCTGCCCCGCTGGATGGAATATCGCCGCGCGGCGGCGTCCATTGCCTGTGATGCATATCGCTTGGCGGCGTTTCCGACACTGCTGCAGCTTTTTGCGATACGAACGATGATCCGTGAACAGCTAGCCTGGCGCTTTCGACCCGAGGCGTCGTTGGCGTCGTACTGGGCCCAGGCAGGCGCAGCGCATCGGCCGCTGCGCCTCCAGAGGGATCCACAGATGTCGATTCCGCGGGCGCGAAATTTTCGCCTTGCGGGTCGCTCTGGGCCGCGGGCGAAGCTGCCAATGCTGCAGCTGGACAAGCACTGGATGTCCCTGAGCCATGTACGGGGTCTGAAGCGGCGTCCGCAGGGTCCTGCTTCACCAAAGCCGCCGCCGCCGCCAAATCGATACGGGCTTGGCTCGTCGACGGTCGACGTTCTGGATGCGACTCTGAATGTGCAGCAGATGTCGAGGCCGGGTGATGCACATCGTACCGCGGCGAAGGCAGCGCTTTGCTGGCACTCCCTGCAGCCGATGCCGAATCGTCGGCTTGCGCGGACGTCCAGTTTGAATGAATCTCTCCAGCAGTGGACGGCTCTATGGGCACCGGCTCCTGCTCGGTTGCTGCTTGCTTCTGATGTACTCCAGCTGATGCATGGGGCGCATCCGCCGCTCCGTTTCGTGTTCGAATGATGCACGGGCTCGTGAACGAAACGTTGTGCGCATCGCGAATTTGCACTCGAGTCTGAAGCCCTGGCAGGGCTCCATTGAGACTTTCCGATATTGCCACCGGAAGCGAGGGACGCGATCGATTGCATAGGCGGGCGCTTTTTTCAGGCAGCGAAGCGCTTCGCCTGTTATTCGCGCCTCGGCCCTGATCCGGTGATATGGTGTCTGGAGCCCTCGATGTTGCGCGCCGAGCACCATGCATCGACTGCTGCCGCTCCGCTCGTTTCGACGACGCTGTTCTTGGCGATGCCATGCCTCTGGATACCGGCGGTAGGGTCGTGTTCTGCAGAGCGTCTTGGGGACGGCGCCGACGCCGTCGTGTTCGGGTCGGCATTCGCTCGGGACTAGCGGGCGCTAGGCGCTTGATTACCGACGACTCCCGCGCTGCTTTGTCCGCACCAGAGCGTGACCTGGACGGCGGCGCCTGCCGTTGACGGCGTCTCGGCATTGGCGCTCGCGGTGCTCGTCGCGTTTGCTCTGGAGTGCTCTGGCCCAGCGATATGTTCGTCATGGGCGTCATTCTGCTCGTGTTGGGTTGGTCGACAGCTGCGCTCAGGTTAGGAGCGCTTGGCGCGCACTTTTCGCAGAACCAATCCTTCTGGGGCACCTGGTCCAGCGGCGGCCTACAGCAGTACGTGTGGAAACAGTCATCGCATCGATCACATAGAAGCATCAGATGGGGGTCCTCCATGCCCTTGCATCGTCGGCAGTACGTCTCGTCCTTGTGCGGGGTTCGATTCTCCGCCTTGGCCCGTGAGAACGGCGACAGTAGCTCTAGGGCCAATGCCCGCGCACGATCTGCAGTGCTTTGCTGATGCCGTCGAGCAGTCGCACGGGGTGCTCGTGTGGCGAGGTCGTTCGCGTGCGTCTCAGACGATGGCGCTACTCGAGCCAGACCAGAAGCTCGCCGTTTTTTCGGTCGCAGCGGTACAGCGGATGCACCTGAGTCTGCCTCTGCTCCATCAGCGGCACATGTGGAAGAGGGTCGTGAGAAGCGCGCGCTTCCAACGCGCTGCACGGGCGACTCGCGGGCACCATGTAAGGCCGGTGCTGCTGCATTTAGCACCGCATCGCGCTTAGGTGAAACGGGTTGCGCTTCCTGCTCAGATGCGTGCGGTGGCGGAGCACGCTTTCGTTGCACGCGTGACCTTTTGGTGGCTTGCGAGGTGCGACCGGCTGTCTCTCTCGTTGATCGCCCGCAGGCGATACTGAGCGCATCCGTTTCCGCTGGTGCTGCCCTTTCGGCTGCCTGTATCGAGGGTGACCGGTGAGAGCGGCGGTCTTGGCGCTGTGCGCGCTCTCTTATGCCTCGTCGCTGGTTCGTTTGACGCTGCCCTGCGTTGGAGGCAGGCGATCCAAGCGGCGACTCTGGCGGTGCAGGTGTGCGCTGCTGTTCTCGGGTGCCAGCGTAACGCTCCGATGGAATGTTGGGGCGCTCGTCTTGCATGAGCTGTTGATCATTGTTCTCGTCGTGGAACGCGAACTGATCGGATTCTGCTGCAGCGGCACGTTCCAACGATGACGACGACGGCAGTGGCGACTGGGCGCCAGACCTGATCGGGTCTGGCTCTTTTCGTGGCGCGTTCAGTACGACCGGTATCTGGGAATTTTGTCTAGAGTCATTGGTTTTGCGCTCGTGTAGTGCAGTGAGACGACGGCGTCGGCGCGCGCGAGCGTCCAGCATCATGCTCTTTCGCGATGCCGCGGGCGGCCGCACAAGGCCTACGAGCGAATGCCGCGGGTCCCAGGTCTTCCATCCCTGGCCGGGTGGCCTCGTGCCCGGTGCGACTGACTCGCACATGCTTGAGATGCTGTTGCTTTCAGCACGACGGAAGAGCGAGCCGTGTGAGCTGGTGTCTCGACAATCGTCGGACGGAGCAGCAATTGAGGGTGTTTCGCGACTTGGACCTCGACAGCCATCGGATGATTCACTTGCTGGCAAATGATATGACGCCGCTACCTTGAAGCGTTGCGGTTCTGCTGGCGATGCAGCGGCACTGGCGACGTTGTTCGTGTCGGGCATTGTGGTGTTCCCCAGCGAGTCAATGGCGTGATCAAGTGCGCTTCTTGCCGCCGCCGCCGCCGCCTCGTGACTGCTAGTCGGAATCTCTGGCAACCTTGTCGCACACGCGCGAATCGTCCGTTGGAACCGAACGATTTGTGCTTCATATTCGCCCAGTAGAACAGCCTGCTGTTGCTCTGCAATGTGGTGGAGCGCATGAATGGCGTCCAAAACTGTCCGCTTTCGAAAAGCGTCGCGCGTAGACATTGGCGCTCACAACTCGAAAGCCCACTAGCGTCCTCTTGTACCGCGTAAAAGGTATGTTTCTCCTGGTCGAAAGCCGGTTGCTTGGACAAGTTCGAAGCACGTCACTCCGAGGCGGCGCCACGGTACTGCTGCCAAGTCCCGATAGCACAGCGAGGTCGAGCGGTGCTGAAACGACACGCAGCGGCGACGTGGAAACGCGCGGCCTTACACAACTGTCTTGTTCGCTCCTGTGCCCTGATGACTCGGCACACAAAGCTGCCTCTGATATCTGCTGCCCGTTTACGTTACGCTCGTGCTCGGCGAGCAGCGCGATCCCAGGTCGCAGCGTCGAACAGTCCCGGAGCGCAGCGATACGCCCACACGTGGCGTTGGAAGCGCCGGCTCTCCTGGAGTTTAGCAGGCGGTAAAACAGGGCGATAACGCCCCGGATCAAAGAAGGGCTCTGTCTGGTGCAGATAAACTCGACAGGCCCGTTCAGTGGGGGGAGAAGAGCTCGACGCACGCGCTCGATGCCGTCCGAGCGCGGAACGTGGCTCGCCTTCTCGGTGCAGGGACACACTGGGTGCCGCAGCCGGCAGCGCGAGGCGGCCGTCTCCCACGATGATGCGATCGCGTCGGGAATTCAAATCGACGGATGCGAGGTTCAGGAGAGGGTCTGGTTTATTCATTTATGTTCGCTTATGTCTAGTATGCTCCCAGTGATGCGAGGCAGCCGTGGTAGTACGCGTTCAGCGTGGCTGCGTGATCCACGAAGCGCGGGCCGATATTTCTGATGACGAAACGATAACCATTGACCATGGATCCCAGAATTCGGGATGGATGGATGTATAATGGCTCTCGAAAAGTGTCCATGATGAACCACCTACCTTCAAGTTCCAATAGCTATACTTCCTCTCGGATTTACTGGTCGTTTCGTATGTTCTATCGAGCGCCGAGTGCCTGCTGTGGGCACCCGCCGAAGCGCTTCCACCGCTGCAGCAGATGCTGCACGGCGACAGAACAGCTTTGCCATACCACTGAGAGCGTCGGCTCGAGACGTGGTTCATTCGATACGGGGCCGGAGTACATAGTAATTCTGGGAGCCTGCGACAGCGCGAACCAATCTACCAGGAGTCCACTGCGACCAGGGCGATGCCCAGATGCAGCTTTCCTGCGTCTAGTCCCAGAATGAACTGCTTTGCGAACGAGCTGCGCGGGTCTCGCCACAGCACCTGCCACTGGAGGGAGCATGAAGCACTCGTCTTGCAGACTCGCCCGGCTCGCGGACCTTCCGCTTAGGAGATTCACGTTCGGCAATGTAGAAAGCTTTCCATTCTTATAACGTTTATCGTAGCGCGACCCGATGTCGTTGGTGGTACTGGCGCTGCCAAGCCCCGGAGTCCCGACTGCTGCCCCGGTATTTTCGGGACGACGGGGATCGATATTCAAGGAGCATCTGCAGTGTGATCATGATTTTGAACAGCGAGCCTGGCAAGGCCGCTTTCGAAGTGCCCCTAGCCGCTGCACCGTGGCACGGCTCGCGAATCGGCCGCTCCAGACGTTGCCTCTGGAGGTTGCGTTGAATAAAAAACCGCAGTTCCTGTCCAATATCCTGAGAAAATCAGGATTATCACGAATCGCATGTATGGTTGCGTACAGAGGCGCTTGACGCAGTGTTCGGCGACTGCTCCTGCGTCGTCGTGGACCTAAGAAGCGACGTTCGCAGCGCCTACCGCCGCGACTAGTATGGATACGCATCCGGCAGAGCGATGAATCCCTCGTATATGGGTAATCGCCAGCCAGCGGCCGGGATCCAATCATTACGATGCTTTTGCAGTCGACTCCTGTGGGCGCTCCCAGGGTTCGCATGCACTGTGTATCGTGCACATGCCCCGGTGCTGATGAGCGCTGGAGATGCCAGCAACTGGCAGCGTCCATGCATGCAAGGCATTCTGATCAGATTCAAGTATTTTTGGAAGATGTGCGATTGCGGAATCGAACGGGGGATCTGCAGGTGCGCGATCTTTATCGGCATCGAGGGAGGCATCTATCATGCAGCAGTAGCGCAGAGTTTCATGGATCACCACCTAGGCTTCCACTCGAAAAACATAGTCCATTCATACAAGCTTGTAGGTGCCGAGCCGACGATGAGTGCGTATAAAGACGCCAGTAGCACCGTTCAGGACACTGCACGGAAGCGGAAGGGTTTTGGCGTTCCCGCGCTGGTGCGTCATCTCAAAGAGATGCGCGGATCCTATGCTGTAAACGTGACTGTGCAAGTATCGCAGCAGTTTAGGCCAGCAAACGGAACGACACGCGCGACTTTCGAGCATTTACACCCATACCAGATAAGAATGGTATGGGTAGACTCAATTCACAAGGGCATCTACGCTAGAGTCCGGTCTCCAAGCATTGTCGTGAACACCAGGCTGTGCGGGATTTTTCTCCAACTGACTCCTTTTCCTCTTTCTCGTATCCGGCATGAAACACGCTGGTCACGGTTTCGCTCCAGCGCCGTTGTAGGCATGCAAACGATGTTGA
>Ga0123519_10011912_pt1 | contig 12727 bp, 10 predicted proteins | sample YelNatPaOPRAMG02_FD_87396 | JGI IMG/M metagenome (GOLD analysis project Ga0123519, IMG submission 87396) | Hot spring microbial communities from Yellowstone National Park - Yellowstone National Park OP-RAMG-02 (version 2) | ecosystem: Environmental > Aquatic > Thermal springs > Hot (42-90C) ...
GCGGGCTGAAGCGAATGGCGTTGACCAGCAGATTTTCCAGCAGGCTGTCCAGCTTGGCACGGTCTGCGTGCAATTGCAGCACGGAACAGGCGCAATCGACGCGCACGTCGCGCGCGCGCAGGGCGAGGTGATTGCGTCGGATCAAACTGGCGAACAGTTGCCGCAGCGCCACCGGGCCGAGGTGCAGCGGCGTGGTGTCGTGCAGCGCGCGGTCGTAGTGGATCAGGCTGTCGATGCGCTGGTGCAGATCGCGCACATTGCCGCGCATGATGCGCACGATTGCCTGCTGCTCGGCGCCGAGCGCGCCGGGCACGCCGTCGGCGAGCAGATCGACGCCTTCCTTGAGCGAGGCCAGCGGGGTTTTCAGTTCGTGCGACACGTGGCGCAGCAGTTGCGATTTCTGCGCCTCCAGGTCGGCCAGACGGCGGCGCAGCCAGTCGAGCTGGCCGGCGAGATCGACGAGGTCGCGCGGCCCGGATACCACCGGCGCCTGATCCAGCCGACCATCACCGAGACGGCGGATGGCCTGTTTGATCTGGCGCAAGGGTCGGCTGAGCAGCCACGAAAACACCAGCGCCAGACAGACCGACAGGCTGATGCTGGCCAGCGCCAGCCACCCCAGCACCGACCAGACCTGCACGGAGACCTGCTGCAGACGTGCCTCCTTCGCATCGACCAGGCGGTTGCTGTGGTCGATCAACTGGTTGGCCGCGGCGCGCAGCGCGGCAAACTGCGGGTTGAGCGCATCGAAAAACCGCGCGCCGTCCTTGCCGCCGTTCCACGCGCCGACGGCGGCGAATACCGCCGCCTCGCCGTGGCGCAGGGTGTGCAGCGTGCGCTGCGGCGCCGCCGGCAGCGGCATGGACTGCAGCAGCGCGGCGTCGCGCGCAAACGCCGCGTGCACCTGCTGCACGCCGCGGCACAGCGCGGCGTCGCGCAGCACCAGGCATTGTCCGCTGGCGCGCTGCAAATCGTCCACGTCCTGCGCCAGCTGGCGCGAGCTGCGCGTGAGCTGCACCGCCTGCGCCACCGAGGCACGCGCCTGTGCGGCCATCTGGTCGAACAGATACGCCGTGACCGACAGCCCGAGCAACAGGGGCAGCGCAACCAGGGCAAAGCCCCACAGCAACAGCGCGCTGAACGACCGGTTCAGGGCAGCAGGCAGGGCCATCGGGCAGCGGCGGCGTCAGACGCCGTAAGTGTCGCGGTACTTTTGCACGGCCGGCTGCCAGCGTGCCAGTTCGGGGTGGCCGCTGGCGGCCAGATAGCCCAGCAGCGCGTCGAGGTTGGCGATGGAAATCACCGGCAGGCCGTAGTCGCGGCTGACGTGCTGCACCGCCGAGACGTCCAGGGTGCGGCCGCCGACGGCAGCCTTTTCCTGCCGGTCCAGGGCGATGAGCACCGCCGCCGGCTCGGCGCCGGCGGCGCGGATCAGGCGCACCGCTTCGCCGGTGGCGGTGCCGGCGGAAATCACGTCGTCGACGATGACCACGCGGCCGCGCAACGGCGCGCCCACGGTGGTGCCGCCTTCGCCGTGATCCTTGGCCTCTTTGCGGTTGTAGGCAAAGCCGACGTTGCGCCCGCGCCGCGCCAGCTCCACCGCCACCACGGCGGCCAGCGCAATGCCCTTGTACGCCGGGCCGAACACCACGTCGAACTGCACCCCGCTGGCCAGCAGCGCGTTGCAGTAGAACTGCGCCAGCCGGTCGAGCATGGCGCCGTCGTTGAACAGGCCGGCGTTGAAAAAATACGGCGACTGCCGCCCCGCCTTGGTGGTGAAGTCGCCAAAGGCGATGACGCCGCTGTCGACGGCGAAACGGATGAAGTCCCGGGCGTTCTGCCCGGCAGAAGCACTGTGTTGAGCTGTCATGGCGATGCGATTTGCAAACGGGGGGCAGGCGGCCAGGCGGGCCGCAGGCGAAGACCAGCAGGCGCGCCGCGGCTGCGCGGCACGCGCCGGCGGTGCCGCCGGCGCTGTGACCATCCCCGCATTGTGCCGCAGCCCCGGCGCGGCCAAACCGCTACAGTGCCGGCATGCTTGCTTATCGCCATGCGTTCCACGCCGGCAACCACGCCGACGTGCTCAAACACCTCGTGCTGGTGCAGGTGTTGCGGTACATGAACCGCAAAGACAAGCCGTACTGGCTGATCGACACCCACGCCGGCGCCGGCGGCTACGCGCTGCACGACGCCGCCGCGCAAAAAAACGCCGAGTACGCCGACGGCATCGCCCGGCTGTGGTCGCGTGGCGACGCGCCGCCGGCCGTGGCCGACTATGTGGCGCAGGTGCGCGCCTTCAACCCCGGCGGCGCGCTGCTGCATTACCCGGGCTCGCCCGAGCTGGCGCAGCGGCTGCTGCGGCCGCAGGACAGGCTGCGTCTGTTCGAGCTGCATCCGAGCGACTACCGCCTGCTCGACGCTGCGTTCGGCGCGCTGCCGGGGGTGCAGGTGCGCCGCGCCGACGGCTTTGCCGCGCTCAAGAGCCTGTTGCCGCCGCCCGAACGCCGCGCCGTGGTGCTGCTCGATCCGTCTTACGAGCTCAAGACCGACTACGCCGCGCTGCGCGCCACGCTGGCCGACGCCCTCAGGCGCTTTGCCGTGGGCACGTATGCCGTGTGGTACCCGCTGCTGCAGCGGCGCGAGGCGCACCTGCTGCCGCAGCAGTTGCGCCGTCTGGCCGGCACGGCCGACTGGATCGACGTGCGGCTGCAGGTGCGCGCCGGCGACGCCAGCGGCTTCGGCCTGCTGGGCAGCGGCATGTTCGTCATCAACCCGCCGTGGACGCTGGCTGCCACGCTGCGCCAGACGCTGCCGTGGCTGAGCGCGACGCTGGCGCAGTCCGCCGGCGCGCGCTTCGTCCTCGACCAGCAAGCGAGTTGACGCCGCCCAAAGCCGCGGTCACGCCGCGCCGATAGACTGCGGGGACACCGCCGGGCGGCGCGATCGGTCCGCGCCCGGTTTTCGCAGGGAGGGTTTGATGCGCCACGTTCGTCTTGCCATCGTCGGCGCCGGCACGGCCGGGCTGACCGCGCTGTCGCAGGTGCGCAAGCACACCGACGACTTCGTCATCGTCAACGCCGGGCCCTACGGCACGACCTGCGCGCGCGTGGGCTGCATGCCGTCGAAGGCGCTGATCCAGGCCGCCGACGATTTTCACCGCCGCGGCGCGCTCGACGCGCTGGGCATCCGCGGCGCCGACGCGCTGCGCGTCGATCTGCCCGCGGTGCTGCAGCGCGTGCGCGACTACCGCGACGCGCGCGTGGCCGGCGTGCTCGGTGCCACGCAAAGCCTGTCGCCGTCGCAGTCCATCGCCGGGCGGGCGCGGCTGGACGGGCCGGAACACATCGTCGTCACCCACCGCGACGGCCAGGAGGAGCGCATCCGCGCAGACCGCATCCTCATCGCCACCGGCACCCGCCCGGTCGTCCCCGCGGCGTGGCGTGCCTTCGGCGGGCGCGTCCTCACCACCGACGAGCTGTTCGAGCAGACCGACCTGCCGCGGCGTCTGGCCGTGGTCGGCCTGGGAGTCATCGGGCTGGAACTGGGCCAGGCGCTGGCGCGGCTGGGGCTCAAAGTGCACGGCTACGAGTTGCGCGACACCGTGGGGCCGCTGACCGACCCGGTGATCCAGGCCGAGGCGCGCCACCGCATCGGCGCCGACTTCCCGCTGCATCTGGGCCGCGCCGTGACGCTGCGCGAAGGCGGCGACGGCAGCCTCGTGGTCGATGACGGCCAAAGCGCCGTCGAGGTCGACGCCGTGCTCGCCGCCATGGGCCGCCAGCCGAACATCGACGGCCTGGGGCTGGACACCCTGGGGGTGCCGCTGGATTCCCGCGGCTTGCCGCCGTTCGACCGCAATACCCTGCAGATCGGCGATCTTCCGGTGTATTTCACCGGCGATGTCAACGGCGAACTGCAAATCCTGCACGAGGCGTCGGACGAAGGTTTCATCGCCGCGTACAACGCGCTGCACGGTCCGACGCGCTTTCGCCGCCGTGTGCCGCTGGCCATCGCCTTCACCGAGCCGCAGATCGCCGTCGTCGGCCAGAGCTGGGCGGCGCTGCAGGGGCAGGCGTTCGCCACCGGCGGGTTCAACTTTGCGCAGCAGGCGCGTGCCATCGCCATGCTGCGCGCCGCTGGGCAACTGCACGTCTACGCGCAGCCCGGCAGCGGCAGACTGCTCGGCGCCGAGCTGTGCGTGCCCGGCGCCGAACATCTGGGCCATCTGCTGGCGCTGGCGATCCAGCGCGACATGACGGTGGCCGAGCTGCTCACCCTGCCGTTCTATCACCCCGTGCTCGAAGAGGGTTTGCGCGCCGCGTTGCGGGTGCTGGCACGGGCGGTGTATGGTGAGGCGCCGCTGGAAATGGCGCGGCTGTGACGCCGCCAGCCTGCACGGCGGCGGTTTTTTGACTGCGGGAAATCGCGATGACCTTCGATGTTGCCATCATCGGCGCCGGCCCGGCCGGCTTGTCCATGGCGCGAGCGCTGGCCGGCAGCGGCCTGCGCCTGGCGCTCGTCGAGCAGCAAAGCGCCCAGGCGCTGGCCGAGCCGCCGTTCGACGGCCGGGAAATCGCGCTGAGCCTGCGCACCCTGCGCATTCTGCGCGAGCTCGGTGTGTACGAGCGCATTCCGGCCGACGAGGTCTATCCGCTGGAACAGGCCGTGGTGTTCAACGGCAACGACCCGAATCCCATGCGGGTGTCGCCGCTGCGCGGCAACACCGCGCTGGGCGCGCTGGTGCCCAATCAGCACATCCGCCGCGCGGTCTGGGCCGCGGTGCAGGGGCAGCCGGGGCTGACGCTGTTCGACCGCACGCGGCTGGGCGCGGTGCACACCGGCGCCGACGGCGTGGAGCTCGAACTGCTGCCGGTGACCGACGGCGCCGCCGCTGCCGGGACGGCGCCCGCGGCGGTGTCGATCCGCGCCCGCCTGCTGCTGGCCGCCGACAGCCGGTTTTCCGACACCCGGCGCAAGCTCGGCATCGGCGCCGATGCGCACGACTTTGGCAAGACCATGCTGGTGTGCCGCATGCGCCATGAGCAGCCGCACCACCACACCGCGTGGGAGTGGTTCGGCTTCGGTCAGACGCTGGCGCTGCTGCCGCTGTCCGAGCATCTGTCGTCCGTGGTGCTGACCCTGCCGCCGCACGAGATGCAGGCGCTGCTCGAACTGCCCGACGCCGACTTCGAGCGCGACATCGCGCGGCGCTACCAGGGGCGGCTGGGGGCGATGCAGCGCGTGGGCAGCCGCCACACCTACCCGCTGGTCGGGGTGTACGCGCAGCGCTTCGTCGGCCCGCGCTGCGCCCTCATCGGTGACGCTGCCGTCGGTATGCACCCGGTGACGGCGCACGGCTTCAACTTCGGGCTGCACGGCGTCGAGCTGCTGTCGCGCGAAATTCTCGCCGCGGTGCGCAGCGGCGGCGACATCGCCGCGCCCGAACGGCTCCGCCGCTTCGACGCGGCGCACCGCCGCGCCACCCTGCCGCTGTACATGGCGACGCAGGCGATCGCCACGCTGTACACCGACGACCGCCGTCCGGCGCGGCTGATCCGCCGCCTGGTGCTCGACGTCTCCAGCCGCATCGGCCCGCTCAAGCTGGCCATCGCCACCGCGCTGAGCGAAGACGGCCTCAGCCTGCGCGCCCTGCTGCCCCGTCCGGGGGCGTGAGCGCCGCGCTCACAGCGCGTCGTGCAGCGCGCGGAACGCGCCGTCGCGGCGGGCGAGCAGTTCCGCTGGCGTGCCGCATTCGACGATGCGCCCGGCCTCCATCACCAGCACGCGGTCGACGGCGGCAGGCAACGCGGCGATGCGGTGGCTGATGAGCAGCACGGTGCGCCCCTGCATCAGCCGGGCGATGTCGCGCAGCAGGTCGCGCTCGGTCAGCGCGTCCAGCCCTTCGGTCGGTTCGTCCAGAATGAGCAGCGGCGCGTCGCGCAGCAGCGCGCGGGCGATCGCCACCCGCCGCGCCTGCCCCCCGGACAGCCGCATCCCGGCTTCGCCCACCCAGGTGTCATATCCCTCGGGCAGCGAGACGATGAAGTCGTGCAGTTGTGCCGCCTTGCACGCGGCGACGATCTCCTCGTCCGTGGCCTGCGGCTTGGCCAGCATCAGGTTGTCGCGGATGGTGGTGTTGAACAGATACGTGTCCTGCGACACCACGGCGATGTGCGCGCGCAGCGCCTGCGCCGGCCAGGCGCGCAGATCGTGCCCGCCGACGCGCACGCTGCCCTCCTGATAGTCCCAAAAGCGCAGCAACACCTGCACCAGCGTGCTCTTGCCCGCGCCGCTGGGGCCGACCAGCGCCACGCGCTCGCCCGGCGCCAGCGTCAGGCTCAGGCCGTCGAGCGCCCAGGCGGTGGCCGCAGGGGCGGCGGGGTAACGCAGCCGCAGGCCGTCGATGCGCACCTCCGGCTGCGTCCACTGTGGTACGGGCAGATCGGCAGGCTCGTCGATCTGTGGCCGGGCGTCGAGAATGGCGAACACCCGGCGGGCCGCGGCCAGCGTTTCGCCCAGCATCTGCAGCGCCAGCGGCAAGGGCAGCACGGCCTCGAAACTGGCGAGCACGAACAGCGCGAGCATCGGCAACTGCGCCGGGGCGATCGCCGCCTGTCCCACCAGCGGAATGGCCAGCAGCAGCGTGCTCCACATCGCCAGGTTGGCGCACAGCCCGAGCAGCCCCTGCGACAGCCCGCTGGCGCGGCTGAGCTGACGCTGCTCGGCGATCATCGCTTCGCTGAGCGCATCCAGGCGCTGCGCCTGCTGCTGCGCGCCGCCGTAAATGCGCAGCTCGCCCAGTCCCTGCAGGCCATCGACCGCGGCGCTGCGCAACTGCGCACGCAGCGCCACCAGCCGTCGCCCCGGCGCGTGCCCCAGCCGCAGGGTGAGCAGCGGCACGGCGCCACCGGCCAGCAGCAAAAAGAATAGTGTCGATGCCGCCACGCGGCCGCTGAACAGCGCCATGGCCGCGACGATCGCGCCGCCGCCCGCCAGCGCCACCCCTACCGGCACCAGCACCCGCAGGTACAGGTGGTTGAGAGCGTCGATGTCGCTGAGGATGCGGCTGCTCAGGTCGGCGCTGCGCAGTTCCTGCAGTCGCGCCGGCGCCAGCGGCTCCAGATGCGAATAGAACCACACGCGCAGCGCCTGCAGCAGGCGGAACGTGGCCTCGTGCGTCACCAGGCGCTCGATGTAGCGCCCGGCGGTGCGGGCGATCGCCATGCCGCGGATGAACGCCGCCGGGGTGAAGTAATCCATCACCGCGCCGGCCAGGCCGACGAGCGCCATTTGCGCGATGAACCAGCCTGAGGCGGCCATGAGCGCGACGTTGGCCAGCAGCGTCACCAGCGCGGCCAGCGCGCCCCACAGCATCCACTGACGGTAGGGGCGGAACAAGGCGATCAGCCGCCGCAGGTCGGCGCGCGCCTGCGCCGCGTCCAGCCCCGGGGGCAAGGGGTTCCACTTCATGCCGGCGCCTCCGCGGCGACGGCCGTGTCGTGTGCGCGCACCAGCGCGGCGAAGGCGCCGCCGGCGGCCAGCAGCTGCGCCGGGGCGCCCTGCTCGACCACGCGGCCGGCGTCGAGCACGACGACGTGGTCGGCCTGCAGCACCGTGCTCAGACGGTGCGCGGCGAGGATGACGCAGCGTTGCCGCGCCTGCGCGATCAGCGTGTCGCTGACCAGCGCCTGCGTGCGTGCGTCGAGCTGCGCCGTGGCTTCGTCGAGCAGCAACAGTGGTGCGGGCTTGAGCAGCGCGCGCGCCAGCGCCAGCCGCTGCACCTGCCCGCCCGACAGCCCCAGCCCGCGCTCGCCCAGCACGGTGGCGTATTGCTGCGGCAGCGCGGCGATGAAGTCGTGCGCCTGCGCCGCACGCGCGGCCTGCTCGACCTGCCCGTCGCTGGTCTGCGGACGGCCGAGCGCGATGTTGTCGCGTACCGTGCCTTCGAACACATGCGGGCGCTGCGGCACCCAAGCGACATGGCGCAGCCAGTCGTCGGCGTCGAGCGCGCCCAGCGGGATGTCGTTCACCAAAATGCGGCCCTGCTGCGGCTGCACCAGGTTCATCAGCGCGTGCAGCACCGTGCTCTTGCCTGCGCCGCTGGCGCCCACCAGCGCGGTCAGCCCGCGTGCCGGGGCGCTGAACGACACCGCATCGAGCGCAGGCGGCAGATCGCTGGCGTAGCGCACGCTGACGGCGTCGAAGACGACGCGCACGCCGGCAGCGCCGTCCAGCGTGCGCCTGCCCGAGCCCGGCGGCGGCGGTGCCGGGGTGTCGAGCAGTTTGAGCAGCCCCTGCGCGGCGCCGATGGCTTCCATGCGGGCATGGTAGAAGGTGCCCATATTGCGCAGCGGCAGGTAAAACTCCGGGGCGAGCAGGAGCACGAAAAAGCCGTTGAAAAACCGCATCTCGCCGTAAAACAGGCGAAAACCGATGAACACCGCGACCATGGCGATGCTGATGGTGGAGAGAAACTCCAGCACCACCGACGACAGGAACGCCACGCGCAGCACCTTCATCGTGCCGATGCGGTACTCCTCGGTCAGCGCCGCCACCACCTCGGCCTCGTGGCGGCTGACGCCGAACAGCTTGAGCGTGGTCAGGCCCTGGATGCTGTCGAGAAACCGCGCACTCATGCGCGCGAGCAACTGCCACTGCTGCTGGTTGAGCGTTTCCGTGCCCTTGCCCACCAGAATCATGAACACCGGGATGAGCGGCGCGGTCACGAGCAGGACGACGCCGGAAATCCAGTCCTGCGGCAGCACGAACACCAGAATCGACAGCGGCACCAGCGCGGTCAGCGCCATGTTCGGCAGATAGCGGGCGTAATACGCTTCGAGCGCGTCGATGCCGGCCACCAGCGCGTTGGCCAGGTCGCCGCTGGACTGGCGGGTCAGCCACAGCGGGCCCAGCGCCTGTAAATGCGCGTACAGCCGTGCGCGCAGCTCGCGCCGCACCTGCGCCGCCGCCTCGAACGCCACGTTTTCCGCGGCACGCACCAGCGCGAAGCGCAGGGCGAAGATCGGCAGCATCGCCGCCAGATCGACCCACACCGCCGCCAGCGGCCGGTGATCGATGATCACCGCCGACACCACGCGCGCCAGCAGCCACGCCTGCGCGATGATCAGCCAGCCTGCAGCCAGGCCGAGACCGACGGCACGGTGCAGCGCCGGACGGATGTCGCGCCGGCGCGAGCGGAGCCAGAGTTCTTCAGCGGTGGCCAAGGTGCAAAGGGCGGCAGGGCGCAGGAAAAAACGCCATGTTAGGCGCAGCCGCACCACGCGGAGTTCCGCCGCCGGGGGTAAATTTCATCCCGATCAGTCGCGCTGCGGGTTGCGCGGCGGACAATGGCGCATCTGGCGGCGCCGGCCGCAGCGCCGATACCACTCAGGAGCTCTCATGGACGACAAACAGCCTCGCGTCACCCTGCAGCAGGTCAAGGACTACCAGTTCGACATCCATTACGCCGACGATCGCCCGGCCATCCGCAGCGACGAGCCGCCGCCGCTGGGCGCAGGCGCCGGTCCGTCGCCGTCGCATCTGCTGCTGGCCGCGGTGGGCAACTGCATGAGTTCCAGCCTGTACTTCGCGCTGACCAAGTTCAAGCTCGACCCGCAGGGCCTGACGACCCACGTCAGCGGCGACATCGGGCGCAACGCCGCCGGACGGCTGCGCGTGCTGTCGATTGCCGTGGACATTCACATGGGCGCGGGCAGCCAGGGCATGGAGCGGCTGGACCGCGTGCTGCAGCAGTTCGAGCAGTTCTGCACCGTCGGCGAAAGCGTGCGCCAGGGCATTCCGGTCACCGTGTCGGTGTACGACGGCAACGGGCAAAAACTGAAGTAATTGCGCAAAATGGCGGTTTTGCACCACACACGAACCGCCATGACCGCATCTTCTTCCCCGCCGGCAGCCGCCGGCGGCTTCGCCGACGCCCGCGACACCTGGAACGCACGCTTTTCCCAGCCAGGGCTGTACTACGGCGCGGCGCCCAACGCGTTTCTGGTGCGCGAGGCCGCCCGCCTGGCGCCGCGCAGCCGCGTGCTCAGCGCGGCCGACGGCGAGGGCCGCAACAGCATCTGGCTGGCAGCGCAGGGGCATGAGGTGACGGCGTTCGACATTTCGCCGGTTGCCGTGGACAAGGCGCGGCGCTGGGCCGCCGAGCGCGGCGTGCGCGTGGATTTTCACGTCGCCGCGGTCGATGAATGGGACTGGGAGCCCGGGCAGTTCGACGCAGCGGTCGCCGTTTTCGTGCAGTTCGCCGACCCGCCGTTGCGCCAGCGGCTGTTCGACGGCTTGTGGCGCACGCTTAAACCGGGCGGGCTGTTGCTGGTGCAGGGATACAGCGTCGAACAACTCGCCTTCGGCACCGGCGGCCCCGGGCGCCGCGACCATCTCTACACCCCGGAGCTGCTGCGCGGGCTGTTGCCGCACGCCGAGTGGCTGCTGCTGCGCCAGCACGAAGCCGAGCTGCACGAAGGCCGCGGCCACGTCGGCCGCTCGGCGTTGATCGACGCCGTGGCCCGCAAGCACGACGCCGCTGCGGCTTCCTAGAACGGGATGTCGTCGTCCATGTCGGCGAAGTCGGCCGCCGGCTTGCCTGCCGCCGGGGTCGCCCGGGCGGCGGGTGCGGGGCGGCTGGCAGCGGAATCGCGGCTGCGGGGCAAGCCGTCGTCCTCTCCCATGCCGGCGCCGTCACGGCTGCCGAGCAACTGCATTTCCTCGGCGATGATTTCCGTGGTGTATTTGTCCACGCCGTCCTTGTCGGTCCACTTGCGCGTCTTCAGCCGGCCCTCGACATACACCGGGCGGCCTTTTTTCAGGTATTCGCCGGCGATTTCCGCCAGCTTGTCGTAGAACACCACGCGGTGCCACTCGGTTTCCTCGCGCTTGTCGCCCGTGGCCTTGTCCTTCCAGTTGCGCGACGTGGCCAGGGTGATGTTGCAGATCGCCGCGCCGCTGGGGGCGTAGCGCACCTCGGGATCTTTGCCGAGGTTGCCGATGAGAATGACTTTGTTGACGGAGGCCATTGCAGTGTCCTGAAGGGGTACGGAGCGGGTTCAGCGGCAAGCATAACGCGCCCCCGCGGCAGGCGGGGGCGGACGGACCCTGCGGGGGTCAGGCGTTTTGCGCCTGCACCGCAGCGTCGCCGGGTGCGGGCTGGTGGCGCCGCGGCGGCGGCTGGATGGTGGTGGATACCGCCAGCCACACCGCAGCCAGCGCCGCGGCGGCGAGGAACACGCCTTCCTTGCTGGCGTATTGCGCCAGCAGCCCGCCGATGGCGCCACCGGCGAACAGCCCCAGCGACTGCCCGGTGTTGTAAATGCCCAGCGCCAGCCCCTTGCGGTTGGGCGGGGCGGTGCGCGACACCAGCGAGGGCAGCAGCGCCTCCATCACGTTGAACGCGAGGAAAAAGCAGAATAGCGCGGCGATCAGCGCTACGGGATGTTTGTAGCCTGCGGCAAAACCGAGCATGGTCAGCACCAGCAGCGCCACGCTGCCGACGAACACCGGTTTCATGTAGCCGTATTTCTCCGCCCAGATGATGCCGGGGATGGCCAGGGCGAAGGACACCAGCGTCACCGGCAGGTACACCATCCAGTGGTGCAGCAGCGGAATGCCGGCGTATTGCACCAGCGCCACCGGGACGACGACGAACATGCTGACCTGCAGGAAGTTGACGACGAAAATGGAAAAATCCAGCTTGAGCAGCGCCGGGGTGAACACCGCTTTCGCCCAGTGACCTTCGATTTCCTCGGAGTGCGTGGTCATCGGCGCGTTGGGCACCACCCAGATGACCACGGCGATGGCCAGCAGGGCGAACAGCCCGGTGAGGTCGAACATGCCCGGCACCGAAATCGCGTGGTACACCGGCGGCCCCAGCACCAGCGAGGCGATGAACGCCAGACCGATGGTCATGCCGACCATGGCCATCGCCTTGGTGCGATGCTGCTCGCGGGTGGAGTCGGCGATCAGCGCGGAAATCGCCGCCGAAATCGCCCCCGAGCCCTGGATGGCGCGGCCGACGATGATGAGGTACAGGTTGTCGCTCGCCCCGGCGAGGAAGGAACCGATGGCGAACAGGGACAGACCGAACACCATCACCGGTTTGCGGCCGAAATGGTCGCTGGCCAGGCCGAAGGGAATCTGCATCACCGCCTGGGTCAGGCCGTAAATCCCCAACGCCAGACCGACGAGGAACTTGTCGTGGCCGTGCGGCAGATGCTGCGCGTAGACCGCGAACACCGGCAGGATGAAAAACAGCCCGAGCATGCGCAGGCCGTAGATCGACGCCAGCGTGCCGCTGGCACGCCGCTCGGCGGGCGTCATCGCATCGCGCAGCGGCGGACGTGGGGGGGTGGGGGCAGATGAGGACATGGAACAAACCGCGCCGCCGCCCTCGCGGGCGCGCTGGCGCAAAGCGCAACGGTTCAGCCGGCCCGGCCATACACACCGCCGGGCCCAAGGCATTATTTTCGCCGAATCTCTTTGCTGCAGAGGCGCGCAAAGGGGCAAAGTGCCGCAGGTTTACATCCTGTTGCATCAAAACCTGCGCGCCGCGCAATTCCCTGCGCCGCCGCGTGCCGTGACCCGGCTATGCGCGGGGCCTTATAGTGGCGGGTTCGTCGTTTTGCGCCTGCATCATGAATGACCCCGCCCCGCCGTTCGATGCGCCCGCCAGCAGCCGGGCGCAGGCGCTGATCCGCGTGCGTGGCGCGCGCACGCA
>Ga0123519_10011913_pt1 | contig 12725 bp, 9 predicted proteins | sample YelNatPaOPRAMG02_FD_87396 | JGI IMG/M metagenome (GOLD analysis project Ga0123519, IMG submission 87396) | Hot spring microbial communities from Yellowstone National Park - Yellowstone National Park OP-RAMG-02 (version 2) | ecosystem: Environmental > Aquatic > Thermal springs > Hot (42-90C) ...
ACAAAGTTACGGCGGCCACAGCGACAGGGAAACGCCCGGACCCATCCCGAACCCGGAAGCTAAGCCTGCCAGCGCCGATGATACTACCCAACCCGGGTGGAAAAGTAGGACACCGCCGAACACGATTTAAAGTCCTGTGCCCCCCAATTCGATTGGGGGGCACAGGCATTTCGTCGATAAGGCTCAATCGAAGAGGGATAGCGCCGAGGACTTCCGTTCTTTCTCCAATGCGAGCAGCGCTCGTTTGCGCTCCACGCCGCCGCCGTAGCCGGCAAGGTCACCGTTTGCGCCGATTACCCGATGGCAGGGCACGATGATGGCGATCGGATTGCGCCCATTCGCCAATCCGACTGCGCGGGCTGCCCCGGCGGCGCCGATTTGTTCGGCGATCTCGCCATAGGATCGAGTTTCGCCGTATGGGATGGTCGTCAGCGCCTGCCAGACCCGCCGCTGAAACTCCGTACCGCTCATACTGAGTTCCAGGTCGAAGTCGCTGCGTTCGCCGGCAAAATATCCGCGTAGTTGATCGACGGCGTCGGGAAACGCGCCGTCGTCGAGCACCCAGCCGACACGGTTCGGCTCGTGGGTCTGATCCACCATGCGCAGGTTCGTCAGTACGTGACCACGCCCGGCCAGGGTCAGCAGGCCGATCGGGCTGTCGATAGTGCGGTAGCAAATCATGCGATCTCCTTTGATGGCCTGCGGTCCACCGGACGCTCCAACGTCGAAGCACTGCTTACGGACCCCGGTCATTCTCAAAGTAGCGCGTGATCCTGATGCCCGCAGCCGCGAGTCTCTCGCCGGCGTCGCCGTCGCCAACAGTTCGGCTGGCCCGGCACGCCCACCGATCGGGCCTGGATCCAGAGCATGTTCGGTCAGGTCAAAGACGAATGGCCGCAACCGGAGAAGATTACCACCCAGGCGAGCTTGAAGCCGAACTTGAACTCGTCCGGGCGCAATACAAGGGGGTTCGGCTCCATGCCGACCTACGCTATGTGACTCCCAACGCCGAACACGAAGGACGAGGTGATGCCATCCATTCGCACCAAACGCCGCGACGAACTCGCCTGCGCGCGAGGACCGCATCGTATACCGTCGATGCGCGACTACTGGAGAGAATCGATGAGCACACCTCGGTTTTGGCTGGTATTTCCAACCGCAAATGGCTCATTAATTCAAACACGTGTCCGTATTCCGACCAGAAAGGGATAACTTTTATGGTGAAATTGCGTTGGTCAACCCTTGGATTTCTGGCAGGCGGGGCGGGCCTGTTGGCTCTGATGTCGATGGCGAATTCCGTGATGGCATTCGGCGACTCGGCGAATATCGGGCCCGCCGAACCGACCGTCGGGCTCGTAATGGGTGGCAGCGGCGAGCCTATACCTGGCATTGAGTACGTCGATACCGCCAACACGCTATACATCGCCAACTCGCTCAGCAGCTCTCTTTTACCCTACTCTGACACCACATACCCTGGGGTGCTGATCCACGGTCTGTTCACGCCTGAGAACTTGTACCCGCTATATCTGCCACCGGGCCCGGACGCGTCTCTCGTCAAGCAAATGCCCCTCGATACCTCGGTGGCGCAGGGCGTCACCATCCTCAACGACAACATCGACGCCAACCTGGCGGCCGGAGACCCTACGACAGTGTTCGGTTATTCCCAGAGCACTCTGATCGCCGGCCTGGAGATGCAGCAGCTAGACCCGTCCGGCACGCCTAGTGATCTCCCCCTGCAATTTGTCCTGATCGGTGACCCCAGCGCTCCCAACGGCGGTTTGCTGTCGCGCTTCGTCGGTCCTGACCTCCCGCATTTGAGCATTGCGAGTTTGGGTATCACGTTCTATAGCGCCACCCCGGCCGACGATTTCCACACCGTGGTTTATTCGCTGGAATACGATGGCTTCGCCGACTTCCCTCGCTATCCAATCAATTTCCTATCCGATCTCAATGCCTTTCTGGGCATAGAGGATATCCACGGCAACTATCTCAACTATCCCTCAATCCCCGGCCCGACGCCCGAGCAGATCAACGATGCCATCCCATTGGCGACGTCAGGTCCTACCGAGACCAGTTATTACATGATTCCCGTCCAGAACCTGCCGCTGCTGGACCCGCTGCGCAGCATCCCGCTGATCGGCAACCCGCTAGCTGACTTGTTGCAACCAGACCTGAAGCTGATCGTCAACTTGGGCTATGACAACCCCAACCCTCTAGAGGGCTGGGATGCGGGGCCCGCGAATGTTCCCACTGAGTTCCAGCTTTTCCCGTCCCTGGGCCAAGTCTTAGGCGCGATCCAGCTGCTGCCGTCACAGACCGAAGTGGGAATCCAGGACTTCATCGGAGATTTCACCGGTAGCGGACCGAACCCGGTTTCGCTTACCTCTCTGCTGGACCCCGCCTCGGAGGACGTGCTCGCGGGCCTGACAGCGTTGCAGGCCATCGCCAGTAATCCCGCCCAAACGGTGACTGACATCGCCAACGCCGTGTCGGGTGAGTTTTCGGCGATCTACGCCACTTTGTTGCCGACGGCGGATATCGCCAACGCGCTGTTGACGACTGTACCGGCATACGACCTCGGCCTTTTCATCGACAACCTCGGTGACCCGCTAAACGCGATCGGGTTACCGATCGCCGCTGATACTGCGCTGGTGACGTTGGCAGCCGGGTTCGAGTTCGGGGTGCTCTCGAGCCTGATCCCCTAGTAGAAGGAGAGCGTCAACAACTGCAGACCAATCGCCTTCTGGTACATCGGCTTGGCGATCGGCACCGGTCGCTCGGTTGCGATCCCGATCCGTAACTTCTTAGCCGCCGTTGATCAGCGAGCGAGGGCGACCCCCGCTGAGCGGGTTGATCCGCATTCTTTGCCGCCCAAGCCGCCGAGGGACAAGACCTTGTGCACGCCGTGGCGTTGGGCCAGGCCGCGGGGATGGTGCGGTTGGGCCGGGCGGCACTGGATGGGACCAAGGCGGGGGCCAACGCCTCCCAACGCAAAGCGATGAGCTCTGCGCGGATGAGCAAGAAGGTCATCGCCGCTGGAGTCTCGGCGTTGCTGTTGGAGGCCGAGCGGATCGACAAGGCTGACGGCAAGAGGTTTGGCAAAAACCGCCGCGGCGACGACCTGCCCCAGGAGCTACGTCGCCGCGAGGAGGCTGTGCCAGATCGTTTGTAGCCGGCGACATACGGGCAGTGCTTTCCACAGAACGGGCCGAAGCCCGCAGCGACGTCGTAAAAGTAAAAGCCGTTGACCAGCCCGGTCGCCGACACCATCCACGGGTAGGAGCCACCGTGGGCGTCGCCGCGTTTCCGGACGCGAAACAGCTTTGTCTTCTCCTGCGCCCGGTCGACAACGAACAACCCCGTCGGGTGTTCGTGGGCGAAGTCGTCTCTCCGGTACCTCTTGGGGAAGTTCACCGACGGCAGGCGCTCGTCGCGCGCCAATCGGTGCACCGCCTTATCGAACGCCTCGGAGATACGGGCCAGCGGCGCGGTCGAAGCGACCGGCAACCCCAACTGGCGATGCGCATAGCCGACCAACCCGACCGGATACTGCAGCTGCAGAGCACGGTCGCGCCACGGTCATCACAGGACAGCGATCGGACGGGTGGCCAGCCCCAGCCAACCAACCGCGCCGTGCGGTTCACACGCCGGACCGGCCATTCGGTCCTAGCCGCACCTCGTCCGACCGGAGCTCCCAGACCAATGGTGACCAACGACGCGTCCCGTCGCGGTGGGGCGAAGCCGCGTTAGGGTTAGGCAGGGATGGCTAATCGGGTCGGTTGGGCGTGACCACGCAGCATCACCGTTTCGCCCAATGACCAACGTGCACGCTCGTTTTCGCTCGCACCCGCAACGGTATCCCAGGACGCCAACAATCGATCAGGCTCAGATTTGGCCAGTTCGCACAACCGGGCTGCCTCGTTGACCGGCTCGCCGATCACCGTGTATTCGAATCGCTCCTTGGTGCCGACGTTGCCGGCGACCACCTGTCCGGCAGCCACTCCGACGCCGGCCGGGCATTCCGGCAACTCGCTGGCCAACCGGCGGGCGATGGCGCGCGCGGCTGCCAAGGCCTCGTCCTCGGGGCATTCGAGCCGGTTGGGTGCGCCGAACACCACCAGCGCGGCATCGCCCTCGAATTTGTTGACCAGTCCGCGGTGGCGATCCACTTCTTCGACGATCACCGCGAAGAACCGGTTGAGCAGTTGCACGATTTCCGCGGCGGGCCTGCTGGTCACCAAGTACGTCGAGCCGACGATATCAACGAAAACCACTGCGACGTGCCGCTCTTCGCCACCCAGTTCCGGTCGCTCACGTTCGGCGGCTGCGGCGACCTCACGCCCGACGTGCCGGCCGAAGAGATCGCGCACGCGTTCGCGTTCGCGCAGACCGTTGACCATCGAGTTGAAGCCGCTCTGCAGCTCACCGAGTTCGGTCCCGTCGAATACCACCAGGTCGCCGCGGAGATCACCCTGCTCGACACGCTTGAGTGCCGCGCGCACCACCCGCACCGGTGTCGCCGTGAGCCAGGCCAGAGTCCACATCAGGGTGAAGCCGACGACCAGCGTCGCAAGCGCGATGATCAGCACGCCCACCGCGAACTGGGTCTCGGTCAGATTCCGCAGCAACAGCTGAAACAACGCCAACAGGGCGATGCCGACCACCGGCACCCCGGAACCGAGGAACCACACCGCCATGGTTCGGCCCATGATGCCGACCGCCAGCCGTCGCGGCGGCCGTCCGGCTTCCAGCGCCTGCGCGGCGACCGGCCGCAGTGCGAATTCGGTGCTCAGATAACTGCTGGTGGCGACCAGCAGACCGCAGATGCTCACCACGAACAGGAATCGCGGGATGAACATCCTGTTGACCAGGCCGTAGAGGGTCGTCGACAACGCCGCTGCCAATCCCCACAGGATCAGCTCCACAATCGCGACGCGGCCCGGGGCCAGAAAAGTGTTGCGTTCGTCCTCGGGAGTGGGTTTGCGTGCCTCGATCGCCCAACGCAGTGTGAGCACCATGCGCCTGGTGATCCAATACGCGCCCAGCGCCAGCGCCACCGTAACGTAGGCCGGCATCGCCGCGAAAGTGATCCACAGCGGAGCATCGGCGAAGATGCTCGGCGCCGGAATCGCGACGGTCACCAGCAGCGCGGCGACGGCGATACCGATCAGGTTTGCCGTCACGACCAAGACGGTGATGATGATCTGAATCCGCACCCGGCGGCGACGCGGGCTTTCCGACACCCGCCCGAGTAGCCACGAGCCATACGCGGGGGTTTCGGGCAATCGACCGCTCTGCCGGGTGACTGTCTCCAGCAGCTGTCCCAAGCGCTGCGCAACAGTTTTCCTGGCCATCATGGTGGCGTCAGCCTATGTTGTCTGGGCTCGAGCGGAATAATAGCCCTAAGCTGAGGCGGATGCGTCTTGTGATCGCCCGGTGCAGCGTGGACTATCTCGGCCGGCTCACCGCGCACCTGCCATCGGCCCGCAGGCTGGTGCTGTTCAAGGCCGATGGCTCGGTGAGTGTGCACGCCGACGACCGGGCCTACAAGCCGTTGAACTGGATGAGCCCGCCGTGTCGGCTCTCCGAGGAGATCGATGGGCCAACCCGGCTGTGGGTGGTGCAGAACAAGGCCGGCGAGCAGCTGCGCATCACCGTCGAGGACATCGAGCACGACTCGAGCCATGAGCTCGGCATGGATCCGGGCCTGGTCAAAGACGGCGTCGAAGCCCACCTGCAGGCGCTGCTGGCGCACCACGTGGAGTTGCTCGGCGCCGGTTACACGCTGGTGCGCCGGGAGTACATGACCGCGATCGGGCCGGTGGATCTGTTGTGTCGAGACGAGCGCGGACGTTCGGTAGCCGTCGAGATCAAACGTCGCGGCGAGATCGACGGTGTCGAGCAGCTTACCCGCTATCTCGAGTTGCTCAACCGCGACAGCCTGCTCGCGCCGGTCACTGGGGTGTTGGCCGCCCAGCAGATCAAGCCGCAGGCGCGCACTCTGGCCGCCGACCGCGGAATTCGTTGTCTGAGGCTGGACTACGACAAAATGCGGGGGATGGACAGCGACGAGTACCGACTGTTTTGACGCTGCTCAACTAAGCTGGCAGGATGGCGCGCCGTAGCGCACCCCACAGTAGGCAGCGGCCGGGCGGGTCGCCGCCTATCACGCGCAGGTTCGAGACCGGGCCCGACGGCTACCAGTACGAGGTACGCCCAGTCGCAGCTGCCCGCGCCGTCAAGACCTACCGGTGCCCCGGATGCGATCACGAAATCCTTTTCGGCACAGCGCATGTGGTGGTGTGGCCGATGGAGTTAGGAGAGAACGCGATCGAGCACCGGCGGCACTGGCACACGCCGTGCTGGGCCAATCGCGCCACCCGCGGCCCGACCCGAAAGTGGTCCTGAAAGCGGTCTTAGCCGGAGTCGGAATCGGCGGCCGGTTCGACCAATTCGATCAAAACACCGCCGGCGTCTTTAGGGTGGATGAAATTGATCCGCGAATCCGCGGTGCCGCGCCGCGGCGCATCGTAGAGCAGCCGAAGCCCCTGTTCGTGCAGCCGATCGGTAAGGGTTTGCAGGTCGCTGACCCGGTAGGCCAGCTGCTGAATGCCGGGGCCGCGCCTGTCCAAGAATTTCGCTATCACCGAGGACTTGTCGATCGGAGCCATCAACTGCAGCTGCGTGCTGCCGACCGGGGCGCCGCGCACCGCCAACATTGCCTCCCGGATGCCCTGCTCGTGGTTCACCTCTTCATGTACCACGATCATGCCGAGGTGGTCGTGGTACCACGCAATCGCAGCGTCCAGGTCCGCTACTGCGATCCCGACATGGTCGATCGCCGTCACCAATGCGCTGGCCAGGGTGCGGCGGGCGTCAACGTGTTCGGTGGTCACACCGTCACGGTAGCCTGGCGGGAAAGGCTGCGCGTCCCCGACCCGTGTTCTGGCCATTTCCGCTGGTTTTGGAGGTTCTCATGACGACGTCGGTAATAGTTGCTGGTGCACGGACGCCAATCGGCAAACTGATGGGATCGCTGAAGGACTTCTCGGGCAGTGACCTGGGCGCCATCGCGATCGCAGGCGCCCTGGAGAAAGCGGCAGTGCCGGCATCGGCAGTCGAGTACGTGATCATGGGCCAGGTGCTCACCGCGGGGGCCGGTCAGATGCCCGCCCGGCAGGCCGCGGTGGCAGCCGGCATCGGCTGGGATGTTCCGGCGCTGACGATCAACAAGATGTGCCTGTCCGGTATCGATGCCATCGCCCTCGCCGACCAGTTGATCCGGGCCGGTGAGTTCGATGTCGTGGTCGCGGGCGGCCAGGAGTCGATGACCAAGGCACCGCACCTGCTGATCGACAGCCGCGCCGGGTACCGGTACGGCGATGTGACGGCGTTAGACCACCTGGCCTACGACGGGCTGCACGATGTGTTCACCGACCAGCCGATGGGCGCGCTGGCCGAGCAGCGCAACGAGACCGACAAATTCTCCCGTCGCGAACAGGACGAATACGCAGCGCGGTCGCATCAGAGGGCGGCCGCGGCGTGGAAGGACGGTGTGTTCGCCGACGAGGTCGTGCCGGTGAACATTCCACAGCGCAAGGGCGACCCACTGCAGTTCAACGAGGACGAGGGCATTCGTGCCAACACCACCGCGGAGTCGTTGGCGGGACTCCAACCGGCGTTCCGCCCGGACGGCACGATCACGGCGGGATCGTCGTCGCAGATCTCCGACGGCGCTGCCGCGGTCGTCGTGATGAACAAGGACAAGGCCCGCGAGCTGGGGTTGTCTTGGTTGGTCGAGATCGGTGCGCACGGGGTGGTGGCCGGACCGGATTCGACACTGCAATCGCAGCCCGCCAACGCGATCAAGAAAGCTCTCGGTCGCGAAGGTATCTCGGTCGACCAGCTCGACGTGGTGGAGATCAACGAGGCTTTCGCCGCGGCGGCGTTGGCCTCGCCCAGGGAACTCGGCGTCGACCCGGATCTGGTCAACGTCAACGGCGGCGCGATCGCTTTCGGCCATCCGATCGGCATGTCCGGTGCCCGCCTCACGCTGCATGCGGCCTTGCAGTTAGCGCGCCGCGGTTCGGGTTACGCCGTTGCGGCGTTGTGCGGCGCCGGCGGGCAGGGCGACGCGCTGATTCTGCGGGCCGGCTGAGGCTTTGGCCACCGCACCGATCTGGATCGGAGGTTGCTGGCGTCGCACATCCCAGGCTGCCGTCGCCGGCTGTGATTTTCGCCACTGTGATCTCCGGATCCGGGTGGGGAGGCGCTGACAGCGGCGTGCCAGACTTGACGATGTGACTCGTCCCCGACCCCCGATCGGGCCCGCGCTGGCCGGAGCGGTCGATCTGTCGGCGCTCAAACAGCGCGCCCAGCAGAGCGACGCGGCCGGGTCGGCGCAGCCGGCCGGTCGAGAGATCACCGAGGCCAATTTCGAAGACGAGGTGCTGAGCCGGTCCAATCAGGTGCCGGTCGTGGTGCTGTTGTGGTCACCGCGCAGCGACGTGTGCCTGCAGTTGGCCGATACCCTGTCGGGTTTGGCGGCCGCGGACGGCGGCAAGTGGTCGCTGGCGATGGTCAACGTCGACGCGGCGCCGCGGGTGGCCCAGATCTTCGGTGTCCAAGTGGTCCCGACCGTGGTGGCGTTGGCTGCCGGACAGCCGCTGTCGAGCTTTCAGGGCGCTCAGCCGGAAGACCAGTTACGCCGTTGGCTGGACTCGCTGCTGTCGGCGACGGCCGGCAAACTCAGCGGCCCGCCGGACTCCGGGGAACCAGAACAGGTCGACCCGGCGCTGGCGCAGGCCCGCCGGCAGCTCGAGGACGGCGACTTCGCTGCTGCACTGGCGTCCTATCAGGCGTTGCTGGACGCCAACCCCAACCACGTCGAAGCCAAGGACGCGGTGCGTCAGATCGCCTTCTTGATGCGGGCGACCACTCAGCGGCCGGACGCGGTGGCGGTCGCCGATGCCGCGCCCGATGACATCGAAGCCGCGGTTGCCGCCGCCGACGTGCAGATCCTCAACCAGGAAGTGAGCGCTGCATTCGATCGGCTGATCGCGTTGGTGCGGCGCACCTCCGGCGAGGAGCGCACCAAGGTACGCACCCGGCTGATCGAGTTGTTCGACCTTTTCGACCCGGCCGATCCCGACGTCATCGTCGCGCGCCGCAACCTGGCCAACGCGCTCTACTAAGCGTGTCCGCCCGGCCGGCTATTGGGGGGCCAGCCACAACGCCGATGTCGGTGGGAGCACCAAGACCGCTGAAGCGGGACGACCATGGCAAGGCTCGTTGACGGCATCGACGCCGCCCAGGTTCCCGACGCCACCGCCGTGGTAGTCGGCCGCATCGGTGTTGAGCACCTCGCGCCAGCGTCCGGCAGCGGGCAGACCAAGCCGGTATTGGCTGTGCTCGACGCCGGCGAAATTGAACACGCACGCCATTACCGAGCCGTCGTTGCCGTACCGCAGGAAGCTCAACACGTTGTTTGCCGAGTCATTGGCGTCGATCCAGGAATAGCCTTCCGGACGGGCGTCTTGACTCCATAGCGCCGGGTGGCCGCGGTAGATCTGGTTGATGTCGCGCACCAGGCGCAGGATGCCGGCGGAGAAGCCGTCCTCGTCGAGTTGGTACCAGTCCAGCCCGCGCTCCTCGGACCACTCGGCGCGCTGCCCGAACTCCTGCCCCATAAACAACAGCTGCTTGCCCGGATGGGCCCACTGGTATGCCAGCAGGCTACGCAGTCCGGCGGCCTTCACATGATCGTTGCCGGGCATCCGGCCCCACAGCGTGCCCTTGCCATGCACCACCTCGTCGTGGCTGAGTGGCAGCACGAAGTTCTCGCTGAACGCGTACAGCATCGAGAAGGTGATCTCATGGTGGTGATAACTGCGGTGCACCGGATCATGGCTCATGTAGTCAAGCGTGTCGTGCATCCATCCCATGTTCCACTTCATCGAAAAGCCAAGTCCACCAACGCTTGTCGGTCGAGACACACCCGGCCATGATGTCGATTCCTCGGCGATCGTGACAATGCCCGGCGCCACCCGGTGGGCAGTGGCATTCATCTCCTGCAGAAACTGGACTGCCTCCAGGTTTTCCCGGCCGCCGTAGACGTTCGGTGTCCAGCCGCCCGCCGGGCGCGAATAGTCGAGGTAGAGCATCGACGCCACCGCGTCCACCCGCAGACCGTCAATGTGGAATTCTTCGAGCCAGAACAGTGCATTGGCCACCAGGAAATTGCGAACCTCGGGACGACCGAAGTCGAATACATAGGTGCCCCAATCGAGCTGCTCGCCGCGCCTGGGGTCAGAGTGCTCGTACAGCGGTGTGCCGTCGAAACGGCCCAGCGCCCACGCATCCTTGGGGAAGTGCGCGGGAACCCAGTCCACGATGACGCCGATCCCGGCCTGGTGCAACGTGTCGACGAGCGCCCGGAAGTCGTCGGGCGTGCCGAATCTGGACGTCGGCGCGTAGTACGACGTGACCTGATATCCCCACGATCCGGCGAATGGGTGTTCGGCGACGGGCAGCATCTCTACGTGCGTAAACCCTTGCTCGACGACGTAATCGGTGAGCTCGCGGGCGAGCTCGCGATAACTGAGTCCCGGTCGCCACGAACCCAGATGCACTTCGTAGGTGCTCATCGGCTCGACCACCGGGTTGCGCTGGGCCCGTCGCGTCATCCAATCGCCGTCCCCCCAGGTGTAGCTACTCGAGGTCACCCGCGACGCGGTGTGCGGCGGTACCTCGGTAGCGAAGGCGAATGGGTCGGCCCGATCGGTGACCGTGTCGTCAGCGCCATGCACTCTAAACTTGTACAAGCCGTCCGGCGCAAAGCCGGGCCAGAACACTTCCCACACCCCTGACGAGCCGAGCACCCGCAGCGGCGCGTCGTTGCCGTTCCAGCCGTTGAAGTCGCCGACCAAGCTGACGCCTTTGGCGTTGGGCGCCCACACCGCGAACGACACGCCCTCGACCACCCCGTCGGCAGTGCTAAACGAGCGGGGGTGAGCACCCAGCACCTCCCATAACCGTTCGTGGCGACCCTCGGCGAACAGATGCAGGTCGATCTCGCCCAGCGTGGGCAGGAAGCGGTAGCCGTCGGCGACGATCTGCGGCTCAGAGCCGTCATAGCTCACCTCGAGGCGGTAGTCGATCAGGTCGACGAAAGGCAGCGCGACCGCGAAAAGCCCGGAATCGAGGTGCTGCAGGGGATAACGTTCGCCACCGACGAGCGCGACCACCTTGACCGCGTGCGGTCGAAACGCCCGGATGACGGTGTGGTCGTCGTATTCGTGGGCGCCCAGGATGCTGTGCGGGTCGTGGTGCACTCCGGCTAGCAGGCGGGCCAGGTCGTTCGGCTCGGGCGCTAGATCGGTCTTGGCCAATTGGTCGATGGGAGTCATGGCAACGTCACCTCCTCCGCAGCAGCGTGCTTCGGGCTTCGGCGGGGATCAGAGGCATGGTGATGATGTGCGCGACGGCCCGAGCAGGGTCGATGCGCACGTAGTTGGCCGCTCCCCATTGGTACTCCTCGCCCGTTATCTCGTCGCGCACCCAAAACCGTTCGTAAGGTTGCATACCCAGTGCGGCCATCTCCAACCACAACGTGGCATCCTCGGGCCCGAACGCGTTCAGCGTCACCACCACCAGCACGCAGTCGCCGGTGATTGGGTCGAACTTGCTGTAAGCCAGCAGGGCGTCGTTGTCCACATGATGGAAATGAATCGTCCGAAGTTCGCGTAATGCGGGATGCCAGCGGCGGATTTCGTTGAGCCGGGTGATAAACGGCTCCAACGATCGGCCTTCGGCCAGCGCAGCGGCGAAGTCACGCGGCCGCAGCTCGTATTTCTCGGAGTCCAGGTATTCCTCGCTGCCCTCCCGCACAGCGCGGTTCTCGAAGAGCTCATAACCGGAGTACATGCCCCAGGCCGGGCTCATGGTCGCTGCCAGCACCGCGCGGATCGCGAACATGCCGGGCCCGTTGTGCTGCAGGACCGCATGCAAGATGTCGGGGGTGTTGACGAACAGGTTGGGTCGACGATAGTCGGCGAGTTCGGCTATCTCCGCGCCGAATTCGGTGAGCTCCCACTTGGCCGTGCGCCAGGTGAAGTAGGTGTAGGACTGGGTGAAGCCTAGCTTGGCCAGCCCGTATTGCCGGACCGGCGGGGTGAACGCCTCGGACAAGAACAGCACATCGGGGTCGATCGCTTTGACCTGGCCGATCAGCCACGTCCAGAAGTCCGGCGGCTTGGTGTGCGGGTTGTCGACCCGGAAGATCTTGACCCCGTGGTCGATCCAGTGCCGCACGACGCGCAGCACCTCGTCGTAGAGCCCGGCGGGATCGTTGTCGAAGTTGAGCGGATAGATGTCCTGGTATTTCTTCGGCGGGTTCTCCGCGTAGGCGATGGTGCCGTCGGGCAACTCGGTGAACCATTCCCGGTGGTCTCGCGCCCAGGGGTGATCCGGCGCGCATTGCAGCGCCAGATCCAGCGCCACCTCCATGCCCAGGTTCCGGGTGGCGGCCACGAACTCGTCGAAGTCGTCGATGGTGCCCAACTGGGGATGCACCGCGTCGTGGCCTCCCTCGTCACTGCCAATCGCCCACGGCGAACCGACATCGCCGGGCGCGGCGGTTGCGGCGTTGTTGCGGCCTTTGCGGTGGATCTTGCCGATGGGGTGGATCGGCGGCAGATACACCACGTCGAAGCCCATCTTCGCGA
>Ga0123519_10011921_pt1 | contig 12722 bp, 11 predicted proteins | sample YelNatPaOPRAMG02_FD_87396 | JGI IMG/M metagenome (GOLD analysis project Ga0123519, IMG submission 87396) | Hot spring microbial communities from Yellowstone National Park - Yellowstone National Park OP-RAMG-02 (version 2) | ecosystem: Environmental > Aquatic > Thermal springs > Hot (42-90C) ...
AAGGAAAATCCAGAGCCAGGCAAGTAGTTGTCATCAGGGATACCTCCGCTTGGGTTCTTTGCCAAAGATTAATCCTTCAAAAGCAGAGTGTATCCCTCCTTTGCTTGTCGTGAATTATCCGGGCTAGTTGACAAGCATTTGATGTTCATGGTATATCGCAAGCAGAATTGAGAGGTTGACGTGGACGAATAGACTAGAACAGCAATGCTAAAGTTCAAGTGTCCCACAAAACCGGTTAATCTCGTGAAAGGGGATAGTAGGATGGGAAGAAAACGATCTGGTTTTACTTTGATCGAGCTCCTAGTAGTAATTGCGATAATCGCAATTCTCGCTGCAATTTTGTTCCCGATTTTCATGAAGGCGAAAGAATCGGGAAAACGAGTTGCATGTGTGGGGAACCTCAAACAACTCGGCACAGCGTTCAGGATGTATGAGGACGACTACGGCGCGTTTCCGGGGCAAAACACTTATGCTGGAAACGAAACAGCTTACGCCGGTTGGTTACCGCGAGTTTACAAATATGCAAAGAACACTAAAGTCTTCCAATGTCCCGACGCTATACAACAGTGGTCGGTGTCTGTTCAGATTCCAGGAGAAGGATCTGCCAGGACATTCAAGATCAGCTATAGCTACAATGAATATCTGCAATGGCAAAATGCTACCGCCTATCCATTTGCCAAAGAATCCAGCCTCCGCAGCCCGAAAGACACAGCAATGGTTGCGGACGGTTATCAGCATGCGTTGTTCCACGATTGGAATGACAGCGGCTGCTGGAACGATTTTGAAGGAATGCCAAGCGGAATGAACCGGATTAGATATTCGGACGGACCAAAAATGACCGGCGGTGTGGCTGACTGGAAACAGCCGTTAGTAAGACACATGGGCCCGAATATCGTATTCTGCGATCTCCACGTGCAGCAGGTGAACAAGGAGAAGTTCAAGGCAGTAAACTACCCCGGCGCCAGCTATCCCACTACATGCAAGGAATATCCGGTAGTCTACCCTATGGCAATGAAGTTCCAATAATCACTTGAATAATTGAGATAAAAAAAGCGGCCGCGCAATTTACGCCGGCCGCTCTTTTTTATATTTAATGCAACTACAGTATCGCCCAGGCTTTGTTCAAGGCGCGCTTGGCGTTAGCTATCACAATCTCGGAGCTTTCGCCGTAGGCGGCAATGGGTTTGACTTCGAAGCTCAGCGGCCTGGGGGTTTCTCCGTCGAGATAACCGATTCTAAACAGGCCCTCGAGGAACTCCGCGAGTTCGATCACACCGTTTTGACCGCCGGAAACGCCAAAGCGGGGATGCTCGTCGCCATAGGCGGGATGCTGGGAGTCTCGGATCACGCAGTTACCGATGTGAACGTGAATGAGAACGTCCTTAGCCATGTTGAGCATCTGCCACGGGGTCTCGTGGAGCATCGGCATGTGGCTGAGGTCAAGCATTAACCCAAAATTGGGATAATAGCTGCGCACCGATTCGGCAAAGTCTACCGCGATCTCGGTGGGACCAAGAACCACGTTCTTGCCATATTCCTGCTGATCGAAAGTTTCGAGGGCAATCGCCATATCGCCTTTTTCCGCGGCATAATCGCAAATCTCGAGTGTGGACTCGAAAAGAAGCTGCAGCGCTTCCTCACGCTTATCATCGCCAGGATCTTTTCCACTCAGGAACCCAAGCCCCTGCGCGCCGATCTCATACGCTTCATCGATGGAAGATTTGATCTGATTGATCGCTTTCTGGCGCTCCGCTTCCTCCGGATGGTTCAAGTTGAGTTTCTGGGTGAGAAGCGTGGGCTGGGCGCCATAGGCGCACTTCATACCAGACTGCTCAATCATCGCCTTAGCCTGCTTGCGGACTTCGGGGTCCTTCATCCAGGTAACTTCGACGAGTGTGAAATAATCATCCTCACAGATTTTTTTAAGGGTTTCGAGGATAGGACCCTCGCCTTTTCCAGTTTCGGGGTAGGCCATGAAGTGGATCAAGCCGACTTCCGCATACTTGTAGATGGACTCGTTCATTTTCGTATCTCCAATCCAGGATATCCGTGCACCGTACGCGCGTGCAAGCGTTTACATTACCCGGATTAGGATAAGCGTTCGGCGGGGTGTTGTCAACTTTTCATTTGAGATTTTAAATTTGGGCCAGTGTCGGATTGCGAGAAATTTGCGGAAATGTTGCAATAATGTTGCATTTAACACTTGACAGCAGGCAGGCTGTTGTGGCACAATACAAGCGGAACCGGTTCCAGTCGAGTATCGCATTTCGCTTACTGGAACCAGGAGCAAAGCGTGACTCCAAGTATAGAAGATGTGGCAAAGCTGGCGGGGGTCGGCAAAGGAACCGTTTCCCGTGTTCTTAACAACCGACCTGGTGTTTCCGAGAGAACGGCAGCGCGCGTGCGGCACGCTATTCGCGAACTCGGTTACAGGCCGAACGTGCAGGCTCAGCGCCTTGCGCGCAATGTCTCGAATCTGATCTGCTTTGTCCTTTCGAACCGTGACTTTCTACATGAGTTCCACTCGATGGTCCTTAAAGGTGTGGAAAGTTACTGCTCGGGGTCTCAGCGCGATGTCGTTTTCGCGCTGTGGAGATATGACCTTGACGCGGCTCCCGCTGATGTGATTGTACCGAGGATCGTATCGAGCCGGGGAAGTGTGGACGGCGTAATATTAGCCGGTGCAAACCGTGTGGAGTGCGTTAAGGCGATCACTTCGCTGGGGCTGCCGTGCGTTACTTTTGGGAACAACCTTATCGGCTGCAAGAGCCTCTCGGAAGTCGATGCGGTGTGGTATGACGAATCGACCGGTACGCAGGAAGCAATACGGTATCTTGCCGATCTGGGTCACAGGCATATCCGGTTCGTGGCGAATATAGGTATCCCGTGGTATGCGCGGAACTGGAGAGCGTTCAGCGACGCGATGATTGATGCAGGTCTTGCGCCGATAAGCACATCGGTCGGCGATACCGAAGATAATACGGAAATCGCCGAGCGTGCTATCGAGCAGATTTTAACGGATAAGGAGCCGACTACCGCGCTCTTCGCCGGGAATGATGGAATTGCGGTTGCGCTGATCCGGGGGCTTATGAAGCGCGGAATCAAGACGCCGAGAGATATGAGCGTGATCGGATTCGATGATGTGCCGAGCTGCCTGGATATAGATCCTCCGCTCACCACGGTGAGAGTGCCTAAGGAAGAGCTTGGAGCTGAGTGCGCGAGGTTCCTGTTCGAGAAGATATCTAATCCCGAGTCGGTTACGGGTGCGCGTGTGATACCGACTCGTTTGACAATTAGAAACTCATGTTCTGCGCCAGGCGGTGTATGGCCCATTAAGGGCCAGGCGTAGAATCCCTCAAAATGGAGCAAATCCTCCCCCCTCTAGGATTTGCTACAGGGCAGGACGCGGAGACGCGTCCTGCCTCCCCCTCTACCAGTTACCTATTACGAAAAATACCAAAAAAAAGAGCTGAACACCGAGATGGTGTTCAGCAGTGAACGCTGAGATGTTTTCTTCTGGCTATATTTTCCGCACGAATGAACATCCTACGCAATGCGCAGGTGAGCACAACTACTTCCGATGATCTGATCAAGCATTGGTTCAAGCAATCGATCAGACGCGGATGCTCGATCGCATAATTTCGTTCACGGGCAGGAATAGGAATCTGACCCGCAAGTTCTTCCGCTTTGGCGTCCACTTCAGCGATAGCGCGTTTGTATTCATTCGTAAAAGGTGTCTGCGCAAGGTCGGCTGCAATCTTCGTCATATATACCGGCCACATTGCAAACGCCCGATACAGCGGATGATTATCATTTCCGTAATAACCCACGTCAGGGCCATAATAACTATCTGCAAAGGCGATACGGCCATGGAACCACGGCCGGGTTCCGGACCCGGCACACGCTTCCCCGGCAGTTGTGATCGATGGCGTCTTGCCCCCCACCCATTGCAAAGCAATCGCCGAAAGAACCGTGAAAACCGGTTCCACTGAATAGAACGCTTCGGTAATATATCTGATCTGGCGGCTATCTTCTCTTCCAAAGCCATTACCGGGAAACCAGCGAAGATGATTGGAAAATTCCATCGTCTTACTAGCCACCAGCGCTCCCTTACCGCGCAACTCATCAGAGACAGCATCCACACGACAGCTATCAAACGCAGGCTGGAGCGATCTCCAGAACTCCTCGAGACATCCGGGCACACAAGCGAGGATGTCCACAACCTCTCCTATTATGCTGCTTTTTGTCCTTTTACAAATATCTCGATATAATTTTGCATTGCAATCTCTACTTTGTATTTCCCACGGCGAAGTCATGACGGTTCCTCCACTCACGCAACTGACGAACGCTTGCCGGACGACGCAGTTCCTATGGCTCGTGCTCTTCACCGACCCAACCTACGGGTTAAGGGAAATCGCATACACTCCGTATTAAGCTTATGTGTCATGTCTCTACTTTATTCGTAGCGACCTGCCTCATTTTTGCCACAATTCATGGCTTCCAAACCTTAGCAGGTGTAAAGAAGCAAGATATATTCTTCCACTGATCAATTATGGTGCGAAGGGATAGCTATTTTTCAGCTTTCATCTGTCAGGGCTATTACAGGTAGCCTTTATCATCACAGGCAGTAAATACCGTCATTGCTGCATATTCGATCATTCCCACGAAGGAGGGAATCCAGGCTGCAGCAGCGTAAGTTTCGAGATTTCCGGGTTGGGGTGGAAGCCCGGTGGGTGATAAGGTAACTCTGTTCTCCAACCCTCAAATCCGAAACACCACACCTGTGATGATATTAACTACCAGTGATATCACTGATAGCTGACAGCTGAAAGCTGATAGCTATAAAAAATCGGCCCGAGACTGGTTAGCCTCGAGCCACTGGTATTATTGGGGTATAGTTGCTAATTACATTGCTGGTTTGACGGGTTCTCCGGCCGGCTGGACTCGTCCTTTGACACCCGAAGCTACCTGCGTGACTCTGTCACGGGCTGACTTCGAAACGTCGGTTATTTTTTGACGAGTCTGCGCTCCCTCCATAGGGGCGAACAGCAGCGCTGCTCCTGCGCCGACAACACTGCCAATCAGCATTCCAATCATAAGATCTCTTATCGACATAATAATCCGCCTCCCATTACGATATACCGCAAGAGCACTAATTATAACCCCGAGACAGGGCTTTTACCGAGTATACCCTTTTTAATCCCGGCGGCTTTCGCGAACTTCATAACGCGCGTGAGTAATGGGAGTTTCACGGACCCAGATATAATTGCCGTCGCGTGTAAGATGGCGACGGGGATGATAATGCTCCGGTGGCTTCGATTCCTGCGACAGCAGCCAATCCACGTATGGATCATGCTCCTCGCTGTCCCGCCAGACCATATTTCCCCAACCGTAGGTACGTCTCGCACGACGCTCCGGAGTCTCGGGACTGAGATCAATCTCATCGATCTGGGGGTTAGAAAACCTTCCCACGGGAAGCGCGGCAATAAAGCCGTTTGGCGCATCTATATCGATATTGAAGCCTTCCTCATTTGACTGCCACTCCACATCCACAAAGCCGGATGGCGTCTTGATATGCCCTTTCGCCCATGCAAGATCCCCCACCCTAGGTTGAATAATAACGACATTCGACCCGGGAATGGACGGCCTCACACCGAGGATCTCGGCAGAAAGAAAATATGTCGGAGCGCCGGACCAGGCATGGCAGAGACTGTCGGGACAGATCATATCCTCCGGCCAGGAGCGGGAGAAAGTCTCCCACCAGGTCGTCGCTCCTCGGCGGAGCATCTCGCCCCAGTCCGAGCGGATCAGATCGAGCGCTTCCTGTTCCATATCGAGTTTCGCCATTGCCTGTAGAACATAAAAATTGAAATACGGGCCGGAGGACTCGACACGCGGCTGGTCGGAAGTGAAGAAATTTTTGATGCGTGCAGATTTTTCAGCATCAGCCAGGCCGAAAAGGACAGCGAGGGTGTTGGTCTGAACGCTTATGGTTTCGCTTTGTTCACCACTAACGTTACAGTCCATATAAATGCCCCTGTCTTCCGACCAGAATCGTTCATTGAACGCGCTGAAAACACGCTCGGAACGGGAATGCCAGCGCACGGCGTCATCAGCGTGGCTGAGGGAGCCGGCGAGCTTGGAAGCATCGCGCAACGCCTGGTAGTAGAAAGCATTATAAGCAGCAACTTCGCCGCGCTTATCAAGCGGAGCATGATCGATAAATAGCCACCATTCATGACCAGGCACGTCCGGCTTGGGATTCCAGGTAAGCAGCCCGTTCTCACTTTCCTGGGTCGTAAACCAATTATCAAGAAGAAGAGACATATTCTGGTAGAGCAGATTAACAGGGCCGTGATCGGCGGTGTGGAGGAAATAATCGTGCAGCATCATCACCCAGACCAGATTATAATCCGGGAGAATGTGGTTCGTGCTCGACGGCCAGAGAGCGTTGAAAAGCCCATCCTCACGCTGGTTCTGGACAAACTGCTCGAGCGCTTTGGCGGCAAGCGCGGAATCGAAGAATGAATAATAGTTCATCAGCGCCTGTACACGCGCGTCACCGGGATACTGGCCGTGCTCGCGGAGTGGGCAATCTTCGTAAGCGTCTTGCATGCATACGCTCAGCGTATAAACGCCGGTGCGCCAGATTTCATTAAGGAGTGGATCGGAACATTCGAAGCCTGAAACCGCTTCAACCGGATAGCCGATGCGGGTAACCGCGATAGACTCGATTGAGATCGGAGCGGTTATTGAGCGGAATGTAAGCTGCATATACCGGAACGCGCGGCGACCGAATGCCTGCCACTCCTGCCTGCCTCCGTGCAGGATAAGCCTATCTGCCTGGAGAATGCCCTGGCGGGTCGGATATACATCGCCTTTCTCATCGAGCGTTTCGCTGTAACCGATATCGATGGTCGCTTTGCCTCCGCTGCGGATGCGTATGAACGGGTAGCCCACAACCTCACGGCCAAAATCGAGCGTTATAAATGTGTCCGGACCAGGGTTTACTATCGCGGCATCGCCACCGGGGATGGCTATATTACGCACGTATTTAATGATTTCCGGGACGGTTGTGGTCTGCTCGTTATAGATGCGGGTAGCTATATCGAGATCCGGGTCAGCAACGGGAGTTATAGTTCCGGTTTTAAGAATTTCATCGGGGAGGATGTCCCACTCCCTCAGCGGCGGAATTTGACGGGGGATCAGGCGTATCCATGGCTCACAGCCCACCTCACCGATAACATGAGGCGCTTCCCATTCGCTTTCATCAAAACCGACTACGTTCCAGCCCACGGGTTTATGGCGAGAATCGTAAACTTCTTGAAAGCCGATGGTCCAGAACATCCGCCTGGAATTGAAGTCCCAACCGCTGCCCGATCTTACCATCCAGGTCTCATCGGTGCCGATGGTATATTTCTCATCGCCGTTGTGCTGGATATCGAGCTGGAGGAGAAATCCTCCCGGCGCCTGCGGACGAAAGTGGGTCCCTACCCCGTAGTTATAGCACAGAGCGGCAATTACATTCTTGCCGGGGCGCAGGGCATGGCTCACATCGAAGGTGTCGTAGTACTGCCATGCGGGATGGCATGGGCTGGGACCACGTCCGATGTAGCGACCGTTTATATAAAGCTTATATTCCGAGGAGCACGTGACATGGATAAGGGCGCTCGGCGTGTTTGTAAGCTCGATCTCCTTGCGAACATAGATATAGCAATTTGGAGTATCGAGGAGCGAGTCTACCCATATCCATTTTGCGGTCCAATCCATTAAATCCCCCGGTACTCAGAAGATACCCAGTGAATTCCGTCGAAAAATTTGCGGTAACATGGTACGAAGTCCGCCGTCGCGGACTACTGAGTTTCAGGTAGTGTAGTGACAATCTGGCAGAAGGTTTCGCACACAATCTGAACTGCCAGTAAATCACATTGCTATATGAAACTCATTAGGACTCTCCCGTCTGTTACCTGTTACCTGTTACCTATTCCCTGTTACCTTTCTTTATCAGCAGCTTTAATTAAGAGTGAGTCTATCACATAGAGATACCCGTTAGTGCTGAGTAGGTCTGACTGTAGATTGTAGGTTAGATAAAGCGCCGGACGCGGCGCACTCCAAAGACGCTTCGCTAATCGTTGTTAATCAGCAGATGTACTCGTAAGTTATTTAACCCCGCCCTCAGCTCTCTGCTATTTTGCTCTCTTGCCCTCACGCAGAATGTTCCAGTAGGCGCCGCGGGCGCCGGCTTTGATAGCGCGGACAAGCACGGTGTTATCATTATAGTTGTAGTTGCTGTCTACCTCCTCTTTTAACGGGAGGAAGAAGCGGGTATCGCCGGCTACAAGCTCGCACACCGTATCGACCATCTCCAAGCCAAGGTCCGGAGATATATAGAATACCGGACGAAGGAAATTTGGATTATCGGTCTTCGCGCCGTATATATTCGGATTAGCCTCGATATTACCCTGCGCGAGGACCCACTGCGCCATCTTCGTTCCCTCGTAGATCCGGACTCCCATCGAAAGCCCTACACAGTCCGCGTCTATCTCCCGCATCAGTTCGATTGTCTGCCTAACGGTTTCACGGGTTTCACCTGGACCACCGATTAGAAGGTCATACATAAACGGGATAGCGTATCGGTGACAGAGATCAGCGGTATGAGCGAGGTCGGATGATGTAAAATGGCGGCCGAGGCGGTGGAGCATTTCATCGCAGCCGCTGTCCGCGCCGAAATCGACGCCTGCGCAGCCAGCGCGCTTGAATAGATCAGCCATTTCAGCATCAAACGGGAGAATGGAACAGTAGGCATACCAGTGAATACGGTCGGATATGCCGGAATCGATGATCGCGCGGCAGATATCCTTCGCGTGATCGCCGGGGATGTTGAATTCGCAGTCACAGGTGTGGAAGTGGTCGATCCCCTGTGCAAGGAGCGATTTAAGCTCCTCGACGATTAGCTCCGGCGAGCGCAGGCGAATATGCCTGCCCTTGGAAACGGGATCGGCGCAGAAGATGCAGTCCATGTTGCATCCACGCTTGGTTTCTATCCCTGCCTGGCCGCCCTCGCGGAAGTATAAGGCATTATCCGTGAACGAGCGAGTGCGCGAGAGGTTATCGAGATTGCAGGCTGAGCGTGAGTTGCTGCGGAGAATGCAATTTTCCCAATAAATGAGACCGGGAACCGCAGTCAAATCGCTGCGATTCTTTAAAGCATCGAGGAGGCGCACAAAAGGTTCCTCTCCCTCGCCCGCAATGCCATAATCCGCGCCGCAGAACTTCATCGCAGCTTCGGGCATTACCGAAAATCCCACGCCGCCCAGCACCACCGGCGCATCGGAGCAACGGCGGAAGTCTTCGATCATCCCTTTGATCTCGGGGAGGAAGAACGAGCCTCCACTGAAGTAGCAGTCGTCGGTGTTTCGCACGCTGAGGCCGATGACATCCGGGTTGAAGTCGCGCGCAGCAGTCTCGATGTCTGATGTTATATCCGTCGAAAAGCAGAGATCGAGCAGGCGCGCGTCGTGACCGGCTGAAATCACTGCATCAGCGAGGTAATCGAGGCCGATCGGGGCGATGGCGGGCTTCATTCGGTTTGTGTTGACTAGTAGAATTCTCAATTTTTCAATTCTCGATTTTTAACAGTGAACCAAGAGCGATTCCAACTTCATAAGCATTGGTTAATGCTTCGGGTTTCTCTAATATCGCGCCTTTAGGGCCGCAATTGTCTATGATTACTCGCTCGGTGAACTGCAGACCAAGCCAATCGAAGCTGAGTTCGAACATGCGAATAAGTGGTTCGGCGGCAGTTGGGCCCTCTTCTTCGTAGGCAGTTACGAGGATCGCGGGTTTGCCCTCGATCAGAGGCCGGCCCTGCGGTCGGTTGAATGGAACGAGACGGTCGATGAAGGCTTTCATAATAGCGGTTGGGGCGTACCAGTAGACCGGGGTGGCGAAAAGAATGATGTCGGAGCCGGCGATCTTGTCGTAGAGATCACTAGTCATGTCGTCGTTTTGGCTGCAAGGCTGGTCAGGGCGGCTCCAGCATTTCTCGCACGCCGCGCATGGTTTGATTTTCAAACGACGAAGCGCGACCGTTTCGGTCTCGAAACCAGCCTCGCGAGCGCCATCGAGCACGCGCTCAGCGAGAGTGTCCGTATTACCCCCCTTACGGGGGCTGCCGAGGAAAGCTGTTAGTTTCATAGTTTTTTGTTCGATACCTCGGTACTGCAGTTTGATCTGGATTTATAGTCTCTTTAGACGCGAAAACCCGAAATATAGAAATGGCGAAAGGAGATTATACTTTTCTATCATTGGTGTATCGGGAATAAATTACCGATACACCGGAAACACCAGACTCTGTTCCCTATTACCTATCATTTCTACCTTTCCGGCTTTCGCGTCAAAGAAGACTATCACTGCTTATCAGACTCCGCGTATTGCAGTTATCACTTTATCAGCTGTTATAAGACTCATAATGCACCCGGCCATCGGGTAAAGCTGGCTCGTGAGGACCGGGATGACGGGCGGCGTAGCCAAGAGGCGTGAGGGCTACAATACCGAAATGATCCGGTAGGTCGCAGGCTTCCCGGATTGTCTTTTCGGCATCGATTCCGTCCATCATCACGCCGCGGATTCCTACCCAGCATGAACCGAGGCCGAGTTCGGTGGCCTGGATCAGCATATTTTCCATAAATGCAGCCCCGTCCTCGATCCAGAAGTGATCGAACTCCGATTCGCCGCGGTCTATTGCGACTACGATCACAACGGGCACACGAGATAGCATCTTTGCCCAACGGTGGATTCCCGCCATTTTATCCCTGCGCTCCTGATCCTTAACAACCACCACATGCCAGCGGCGCTCGTTATGAGCCGAAGGCGCGCAGAAGCCAGCTTTGAGCACCAGGGCTATATCATCATCACTTATGGGTTGGTCTTTGTAAAATCTTACACTTCGTCTATTCAGAATCGGTTCGAGCATCCTTTGCCTCTTCTAGAGCCTCCATTACGTGCTGGATATGGGTTCCGCGCCAGTAGATGCGGTGGCAGCCCGTGCATTGACCAAACTCCGACTGAGTCTGATACACATAAGGCGGCACCCTGCCCTCCACATCAACCTTAGCAAGCGGGACTATCTCACCGTTACAGACCGCGCATCGCGTGAAAAGGTTTCCGGGATCTACATAAAGATCGAGTGCGCGAAGAACTTGCGCGACCTGCGATTTCGTATCCCCCCAATCCACGAATACACAACGCTTGCGCACCATTCGCCTGTCGCAGAGCCTGCGGTCGCGCGTAAGAAGATACCGATCCTCCCTCACCGCGACCCGAACAAGCTCATCATCATCGGCATCGGGAATATAGCGGGTGTCGAACCCGAGCATTCGCAGCCACTTGGCGAGCTTGCCGAGCATACAATCGGCAATGAATTTTACAGGTATCGTGTCATTCACGGTTAATGTAGGTTTGGATGCGGAGGGGATGGATTCCTGCCATATAATTAGAACACAGGATTCAGCTTCTCTTCCAGCCCATGCGCCTGCGCTATCTTCCTCAGCCTATATCCCAAATCCTCACAGTAGCTCCGATATTCCTCCTGATCAAAGAAAAGACGTCGATAAAGGTCTATTAATTCGGGGTGGTATCGTCTCAGGAAAGGGACGACCTCGTTCCAGACTCCTGGGCGAGGGTTGAGCTTGTCTGCTAAAATATTCGTAAGAGGCAGGGGAGCGATGGCGGAGACGAGGGCGTCGAGGGCTTCATCGGTGTCCGAAAGACCGGGCATAAACGGACCAAGGAATGCTCCGGCGCTGATCCCGCGGCTGCAGGCTTCCTCAAGAGCCGCAATACGCTCGCGTGTGGGCGAGGCGCCGGGCTCGATGCGGAAGCGGAGATGCTCGTTCATAGTGGTGAGCGTACAGGCGATATCGCAGTTGGTGTGACCCTGAAGAATGTCGAAGTCACGGGTGACAAGCTTGCTTTTCGTGAGGATGCCGATGTGGTAACCCGCGTCTATGAGGATTTGAACGCATCTGCGGGTAAGGCCGTAGCGCTTTTCCGCGAGTTGATAGGCGTCGCAGACAGAGCTCATGAAGACCCGACCTGGCGGCTTTTTCTTTACTTCAAGCGCGAGGATATCCGGGGCGTTTACTCTCACGTCCAAGAACTTCCCCCAGGGCTCGGGGTGGTTCGTGAAGCGCTTCATGAACCTGGCGTAGCAGTAGATGCAGGCATGAGTGCAACCGACATAGCAGTTGACGCAGTAGTCGCTGATGCCCGATTTTGTGAGGACGGATTTAGCTTCTATCTCGCGGTGAGTTGACATAATTCGATTATATCACGCGCAAGTATCTCGAAGACTGAGGGTGCATCCCTAATTTCTGGTGAAAGGGAATCGCGGAGGCGCGGAGATATGGAAGGGAGTTAATTCTGAATACTTGTATAGTGGTAGCCTGATTTTGTTTGGTTGTCTTTTTAGCGTCAAAGGAGACTATAAATCCTGATCAGACTATCACTCCACAAGTATTCAACATTAAGAATTAAGCATTGAGAATTTTCCCTTCCGCGTCCTGCGTATCTTCCGGGTCTCCGCGATCATACCCTAACCCGGATAATTCACGACAAGCAAAGGAGGGATACACTCTGCTTTTGAAGGATTAATCTTTGGCAAAGAACCCAAGCGGAGGTATCCCTGATGACAACTACTTGCCTGGCTCTGGATTTTCCTT
>Ga0123519_10011922_pt1 | contig 12721 bp, 8 predicted proteins | sample YelNatPaOPRAMG02_FD_87396 | JGI IMG/M metagenome (GOLD analysis project Ga0123519, IMG submission 87396) | Hot spring microbial communities from Yellowstone National Park - Yellowstone National Park OP-RAMG-02 (version 2) | ecosystem: Environmental > Aquatic > Thermal springs > Hot (42-90C) ...
AAGAACTTTTCGCTCGCACCAAAGCTGCCAGCTCCCTTCGACCCGCTCCCTGTCTGCCCGCCAGGGATGCTGGTGGGGCCGGATGGCCTGCCTGCGCAACCCGGCAGTATCGTCAGCGAGGAATGGCTCCGGGCTAGGTCGGACGCCGGCACCCTGCCTCCAGAAGGTTCGGTTAAGAATCCCACCATTGCCGACGCAGACTATCCACTTCGCGTCTCATGGGACGGCGTCCTGGTGGACGACCCCGGCTTCAACGGCGCGTCGCCCCACCGGGAGGACGTCGTCCGCCGGGTCCGGGAGGTGCTGGACCTCATCTGGAAAGGCAAGGCCCCCGACATCGAACAGGAGGCCTGCGACATCCTGGGCGTCTCCGACCTGCGGGAGTACTTCCGCCGGCCCGGGGGCTTCTTCCAGGACCACTTGAAGCGCTACTCCAAGAGCCGGCGCAAGGCCCCCATTTACTGGCCCCTGTCCACCGCCTCCGGCTCCTACACCGTCTGGCTTTATTACCACCGCCTCACCGACCAGACGCTGTACCTGGCGGTGAACAAGTACGTGGAACCCAAGATCGCCGAGGTGGAGCGGGGCCTGGCCCGCCTCGAGGACGAACTCCCGTCCGCCTCCGGCCGGGACGCGGCCCGGCTGCGGGACCGGCTGAGGGAAGGCCGGGCCTTCCTCGGCGAACTACGGGACTTCAGGGAGGAGCTGCTGCGAGTAGCGGCGCTCCCCTACAAACCTAATCTGAACGACGGCGTCATCATCAACGCCGCGCCGCTGCACAAGCTCTTCCGCCTACGCTCCTGGGCCAAGGACACGGAAGAGTGCTGGAAAAAGCTCCAGAAAGGCGACTACGACTGGGCCCACCTGGCCTACACCATCTGGCCCGACCGGGTGCGGGAGGTCTGCAAAAAAGACCGCTCCATCGCCATCGCCCACGGCCTGGAAGAACTGTGCGAAGTCAAACCGCCGGATAACAAAAAGAAAAGCGGCAAAGGCCGCCGGAAGCGGAAGCCCGTTTGATAAAGGAGAGCGTCGTGGAAAAGAGAATCCCCGTCAGGCTCAGGAAAGAGCCGTTGATTGAAGCGGTGTGGGAAGTGCGCTTCACAAGCGCCAAACCCTCCGTCGCGGAATTATTGCCCGGCCTGATTTACCAGGCTCTCCCGGATAAATATCCCGATACGATCCGGCTGCCGGCGGCGGACATTCCGGCCCCCCTCGCGGAACAGGACCCCAAACTGCGATACGTGCCGAAAATCAGGCTGGAGGGGGGCAACCAAGCCGTGCAGATCGGCGAACACGTCGTCTCGCTGAGCTGCCGCAGGCCTTATCCGGGATGGTTAACCTTCGCCGCGGACATCCGTAGGATCATCGAGGTGGTCAGAGGAACGGGATTGATCAAGCAGCTGGAAAGATTTTCGCTGAAGTATATTGACTTGATAGAATTGGAACAGCCGCCCGACCTTGCTTGTTTGAATATTTCACTAAAGCTGGGTGGGCAGGAGATCCGAACATCGCCGCTGCAACTGAGGACGGAGATCCGGGAAGACGGACTGATTCACATCGTGCAGATCGTTTCCCCCGCGGAGGTGTCCATCCCCGGCGATCCCCGGAGGTATAACGGCGTGCTTCTGGACACCGATTCCATCAATTTTTTTAAAGAACAGGGAACCTGGGAACAGGTGGACAAACTGTTAGATTTGGTGCATACGGCATCGAAAAAGATGTTTTTCAACCTCTTGACCCCCGAAACCATCGAGAAGCTCGAACCGGAATACCAGGAATAAACGGCCATGACCATAACGGAGCATTTGAATTCGGATTTTGCGGCCCGGAAATCTTCCGGCGTGGTTTTCCCGCCGGTACGTGAGATGATGACCGAAAGACGGGAGCGTGGAGCCGTTGCGTTCAGGGGATCCTTATGGATTAAGTTTGTTTTCCCCGTCGGGAAAGAGAACGGCAGTTGTCAGACCACTGAGGTTGTTTCCCCAGGAGAACCCGGAGAGTTCGTTCCTCGTACGGCATTGGGAAGGAAGTTGGCGTCCTTGCGCAGGCGCGCCGTCGCCTCGGGAATGCGATTGCTCAGCGAAGATGAAGTGCTGGAAGAAGTGAGAAGGCGCCGGGGGGAATTGGAAAACGATGAAGCGGACCTATGTTGATGCGAATGTATTGATTGCCGCTTTCCAGGGCGATGAGGATACCTCTCGTCGTGCCATGGAAGTATTGGATGACCCCCGCCGTAAGCTGGTCATAAGCGGTTACCTCCGTTTGGAAGTGTTGCCCAAGCCTTCTTTCCATAGGCGGCAAGATGAAGTTGAATTCATGAACACCATTCTGGAAAATGCCGCGGAGAACATCCCCTCCAATCCAGATCTGACGACAAGCGCCATCAATCTGGCTTCACGATACGACCTCACTCCCATCGACGCTCTCCATGCGGGTGCCGCAGTCACAGCCGGAGTGGATGAACTGGTGACCATGGAAAAACCGACTAAACCATTATGTCGCGTCACGGAAGTCAAAGTGGTTTCCTTGCATTCCTCGGCAATGGGGTCCCGATAATATGGTTGCAATCACGAGGGAAAAGAAGCAGGCGTCAACATCAGCCGGGGGCCAGCGATGAAGTTCACCGCTTTCCTACGGAAAAAGCTGATCGATCTCCTCAACGACCGACGGATTATTGTGTGGTACGACGCCGAGGGGGATTTCAAAGACTTCGCCCGAACATTCAAAGCCCCGAACTGCGAAGTGCTCTCGGCCGCTGATTCGGTGCTGAGGACGCGCCGCCGGGCCGACGAAGTCTACCGGTTGATGAACGAATCGGATGATCCGGCCGAAGCGGGACGAAACCTGCTTATTTATATTCCACATCGGCGAGGTGCCACCGAGGAAGAAAAAATGAGGGACCCCTTCGAGGTCTATGCCATAGCGGGGGCTGCCTTCGGCGACACCGAGGACCAGAAGATGGAGTCCCTGGCCCGACAAGCCATGCCGGAGAAGGCTGAAGAGATCAGGCGCCTCTTCCGGGAGGGACGGCCGAGTATCGCCCTCCTGGACGGTCTTGAGGAAACGCAGAAATGGCCGCTCTTGAAGGAGGTATTCCGCACCGAAACTCCGGCGGACATCATCGCCCTCGCCTTAGGCGATACGGCCAAGGCCGCCCAGGTGGACGACACGCCGGGCTGCCTGGAGGAGTTGCTCCGGCTTTTCGAAGCGGCGGTGGGGTTCAAACCGGTTTCGGAGGAGCGCACATGGAAAGCACTTCGCCCGAAGGCGGCGGAGTATGTGCTTTTCAGTGAGTTTGTCTTCGACTTGGAGGAAGGCGTTCCGGATGCCCTCAGTGCGGTGCCCCGGGCGGGCGCCGATGCAAGAACGGTCGTCCATGCAGCCTGCGATCGGATGCGGGCGGATGCCGGCCTGCGCGACACCTATGTCGAATTCGCCCGGAAGATCGAAAACGAGCTCAGGCTTCCCGATCTCTTGGCCGAAGACTGCGACACCGGCAAGCGGGATACCTTTCCCTTTGAAGAAAGGCGGCTTCTCACTCGGGCCGTCAAACACGTCATTACAGGAGATCTCAAGGTCGCCGGGGCGGTTATCGAAAGCCGCAAACGTTCCATCTGGGGAAGCGATCCGCAGAGATCGCCGGCTTGGACCGCCTTGGAGCGGGCGGCCGCCGTTATCCAATCGGCTGAGCAAGTAACCGAAGATTTACACGACAAGAGTGATCTCGGCGGATTGGTGAAGGCCTATACCGCTGACGGATGGTCGGACTTGGACCGGGCCTTCCGCCTGTTTGAAACGGCTCTGACCGCATGTGCGGATGAGGAGAGTTTGTTGCCGCTCGTTGATTTCTGCCGGCAAAGGTATCAAGAGACCGCGGCGGCCGTTCAGGAAAAATTTTTCGCGGCGATCCAGGCGGAAGGTTGGCCTCCTGAAGGTTCGCCCAGACAAACCCGCATCTTCGATGAATATGTAGCTCCCCTGCTGGAGCGTCGGGAACGGACGGTTTATTTTTTAGTTGATTCGCTGCGCTATGAGATGGGCCGAGACTTAGGCCAAGCCCTGGCAGGAACTGGGGAAGTCGAAATCGGATACGCCGCCGCCGTGCTTCCAACGGTCACGGGTTGCGGCATGGCGGCCCTCATGCCCGGCGCGGACGGCATGCTCCGCCTGGTTGAAAAGGACGGCGGTCTCGTCCCCGCTCTCGGAGCCCGGCTGTTGAAAGCCTCCGCGGATAGGATGAAGCTTCTGGCTGAAACCTACGGCGACCGATTTTTTGAGACCACGCTGGACGAGTTGCTCGGATCACCCAAAAAGATCGCCGCAAAGGCGAAGAACATTGAGTTGCTGGTGGTTCGGACTCAAGATCCGGACGCCGTTGCAGAGAATCTCGGGGCATGGCGCGCCCGAAAGTATCTTTCGGACGTGGTCGGCGACATCGCAGCCGCCGTCCGGTGGGTGGTCTCTCACGGCTTCAGCCGCGTCGTTATCACCGCCGATCACGGACACATGATGCTGCCGGAAATTCCCGCCGGAGACGTGGTTCAAAGCCCGCCGGGCGGTTGGTTGGAGAGCAAGCGCCGCTGCCGACTGGGTTCAGGGCTTTCGGGAGCCGATGGGACCATCACTATGAAGGCGGGGCATTTGGGAATTCAGGGGGATCTGGAGGAAATCTGTCTGCCCGTCGGATTTCGTGTGTTCTCGGACGGAGAGGGATACTTTCACGGAGGCCTCAGCCTTCAGGAAGCGGTGGTGCCGGTGATCATTTTACGGCCGGGACAAGAAACCCCGCACGCCGGGGGAAAACCTGAGATCGACATCCGTTATCGATCAGAACGGTTCACGAGTCGGGTCATCGGACTGAAGTTCCACCTTAAGGGCGATCTCTTCGGGACAGCCGTCCGGGTCCGCATCGAGGCTTACGACGGTGCCGGGGCGAAGGCGAAGCAGGTAGGCGAGGCCGCCGATTGCGAAGCCAGGGACGAAAAGACCCGGGATGTGACTTTGGAAGCAAAGAAAGAAACACCGGTCCCTATTTTGATCGACCCGGATTTCGACGGTCCTGAGATCGAAATCCGCGTAATTGATCCCCAAACCCGGGTGGTATGGGCAAAGCGCAAGTTGAAAAACGCGATGCTCGACTAAGGAGCGTGGAATGCAACAAGACGACCTGGACAAGAAAGCCACAAGTGTCTTTGCCGGGAAGGTGGTGCGTAAAGACCTTCTGCATCAGATCAAGGGAGGCGAGAACGTGCCGTCATACGTGCTCGAATACCTGCTCGGCAAGTATTGCGCCTCGGACAACGACGAGGAAATCCGCATCGGCGTGGACGCAGTGAAGGAGACCTTGACTGCGAATTATTTCCGCCATGACGAGGCGAACAAGGCTCAGTCCATGGTGGAACAGAAAGGCAGGCATCGCTTCATCGACCGCGTCGAGGTCCGTTTCCTGGCGGGCGAGAACAAGTATTGGGCCTCCATGGACCACTTCGGTTACACGAAGATCCACATTCCGGAGGAATTCTATCGCCGCTACGAACGCCTTCTTGAAGGCGGCATCTGGGCGATCATCGACGTGGAGTTCAGGCTGTCCGAGGAAGGAAAGAAAGACAGTCCTTTTCACATCGTCGATCTCAGGCCCATCCAGCTTGCCCGGTTCGATCTGGAAGAGTATCTGGAAGGTCGAAGCGCTATGAGTAGGGATGAATGGATCGATCTTCTCCTTCGGAGTGTCGGTTTGGAACCCTTGCGCATGGAGAGGCGGTTGAAGATTCTGCTGATCACACGATTCATTCCCTTCGTGGAAAAAAATTACAACTTCATCGAACTTGGACCGCGTGGAACCGGAAAATCCTATGCCTTCAGCGAGATGTCCCCTTACTGCATGTTGCTGTCGGGGGGCAAAGCGAGCACAGCGAACCTGTTTTACAACAACGCACGTCGGCAGGTCGGTCTTGTCGGTCACTGGGACGTGGTGGCCTTCGATGAGGTCGGCGGTATGCGGATCACGGACCCTGATGTAGTTCAGATCATGAAAGACTACATGGCCAATGGACGCTTCAGCCGCGGAGTCACCCAAGTACTGGCGGATGCCTCTTTGGTGTTTATCGGTAACCTAAATCAGCCGGTGGACAGCCTGGTTCAAAACTCGGCCACGGACCTTTTCCAACCGCTGCCCAAAGAGCTCGACCTGGCGCTCCTTGACCGTATGCATTTTTACCTGCCGGGTTGGGAGGTGCCCAAGAACTCGAAGGATATGCTGACCATCCGCTACGGGTTCGTCACAGACTATCTGGCGGAAGCCTTCCGGGCTCTTAGAAAACAAAACCGGTTCGATGAGGCTGAACGGGTAGTTAGGTTCGGGTCTCATGTCGAAGGGAGGGACGCCACGGCAATAAAAAAGACCGTAAGCGGTCTGCTAAAAGTCCTTCATCCAGGAGGTGAGTGCAAGAAAGAAGAGATCACCGAGTACGTTGAACTGGCCATGGAAGGACGCCGCCGGGTCAAAGAGCAGTTAAAGAAACGAGGGTCGTTTGAATTTTATAAAACCAGTTTTTCTTACATCGATCTTGAGAGCGACACCGAACGTTCCGTCGGCGTGCCGGAACAGGGGGGAGCCGGGGTGATCTCGCCGGATCCGCTCCCACCTGGAACTGTCTACACAGCCGCAGTAAACGCTGAGGCCAAGGTCGCCCTGTTCCGGCTGGAGGTCACTCTGACCGCAGGCACTGGAAAACTCCGGACGCCGACCGGGCTTGAGAAGTCGTTGAAAGAGTCACTGAACCGGGCCTTCAGTTTTCTGCAAAGCGTCAAGGACAAGCTTGGCCTTACCCAGATGTTGGCTCAGAAAGATATTTACGCGGAGGCTGTGGACCTCTCGGGGAGTCGCATCGAATGCCCCTGTGGGGTGGCCTTTTTCGCCGCCATGATCTCCGCCGTCCGCAACCGCCAAGTGCAGGCCGGGACGGTTAGCCTCGGTGATCTCACCATTCAAGGAAACATCAAAGGCCCGGCATCAATAACCGAACCACTCCAGTTGGCCTTGGAAGCCGGCGCTATCCGCGTCCTGGTCCCGGTATCCAACAAAACGCAGTTCGCGGTATTGCCGGAGGAAGTCATCGAACGACTCGACATAGTTTTCTACGGCGACATCGACAGAGCGGTGCTGAAAACCCTGGAAGGGTAATGAATGCTCATGGAATAAAGGGATTTCAAAGTGTTCCCATATCCTCATAAACAATTTTCCACCCGCTACAGTCATTACGGCTTGTGGTTTAGAGGGCTCATCGGTAAGTAGCTTCCTAAGGGCGCTTACCGGAGCGCCCGGTCTATAGAAAGGAGGTCCTTCCGATGCAAAGTGATATGAAACGAGTTCGCAGACAACCAGACCCCGTTGACGGAAAACCGATTGCCGTCGATTTGTTCTGCGGCTGCGGGGGATTGACCGTCGGCTTGAAAAGAGCCGGGTTCCGGGTTTTACTCGGCTTGGACATCGATCCGCTCTCCATCAGGACCTATAAGGCCAACCATCCTGACGTCGAGGTTTGGGAGAGGGACATCCGCGATTTGGACCCATCCGATCTCGCCGCTGCTTTGGGTCTGAAGAGCGGAAGACTTGATCTCCTCGCCGGGTGCCCACCGTGCCAAGGATTTTCGACGATGCGCACCTTGAACGGGGCCGTCCGGGTGGATGATCCGCGTAACGACCTGCTGTTGGAGTTCCAACGTTTCATTGAAGAACTGCGCCCACGCGCCTTGATGTTGGAAAACGTACCGGGGCTGGCTGACGATGAACGGTTCACTTGCTTCTGCAAGAGAATGGAAGAGATCGGTTATCTCGGTGATCATCGTGTCCTGAACGCGGCGGACTATGGAGTGCCGCAGCGCCGGCGCAGATTGATATATTTGGCGGGTTTCGGCATGCGGATTCCCTTCGCTGGCCCGTCGCGCAGTCTGAAAAAGGTCAGGGATGCTATCGGTGCCCTGCCGAAAGCGGGGGAAAGCGGCGATCCCGTCCATGACATTCCTGAACGCCGGACCGCCAAAGTCATGGAGCTGATCAGACGCATTCCGAAGAATGGCGGCAGTCGCACGGACTTGCCCGAAGAAGGCCAGCTTGATTGCCACAAGCGCTGCAATGGTTTCAAGGACGTTTACGGGCGCATGGCTTGGGATGATGTAGCCCCTACTATTACAAGCGGCTGCTTCAATCCTTCCAAAGGCCGGTTCCTTCATCCCGAGGAGGACCGAGCAATTACTATGCGCGAAGCGGCCCTTCTGCAAGGATTTCCGCGATGGTATAACTTTCCGACCATGCACAATAAAACCGCCGTGGCCCGTATGATCGGGAACGCTCTCCCCCCGCCGTTCATCGCAGCTCATGCAAGAAATCTTCTAAGAGTTCTCAAAACAATGCCTGGATAAGAGAGGACAGACGTGGAATCCGTTCAGGACATGCTTTTGCATGGGCTTACACAGAAGCAAAAAGATGCCGTTATGTCTTCCAAGCGGCGGGTGCTTGTCGTTGCTGGAGCGGGGTCAGGCAAGACTGAAGTGATGGCCAGACGAATCGCTTGGTGGGTGGGGGTCGAAAATGTCCCGAAAGGGAACATCGTGGCGTTCACCTTCACAGAAAGAGCCGCCGAAGAGATGAAGTTCCGTATCCGAAACTGGTTGGGGAAAATAACGCCTTCCGACGAGGAGGTTTCCCTGGGCGGTATGTATATCGGAACCATTCACGGATTTTGTCTGGCCAAACTCCGTGAGCTTTGGCCGGATGACTACCATAACTATGACATCCTCGATGAAAGCGCAAGGGCGGCGCTGATTCTCCGCGGTTTCCACGGCCTATTGGGATTGAGCGCCCTCCAACGGGCGACGAATCAAGGTCAATATGCAACCATTGACAATTTCATTCAGGCCTATGATCAGCTTCATGAGCATAATCGCTTTGACATTGAACTTGCCTCAGATGACCCGCCTTTTGAATTGGGTGCCGCAGAGAATGATTGGTGCAAGAGTGCGACACTCCTAACGGACGTGGGGGACGCCCCACAGGCCAAGGCCTTTGCCGTGTCCGCCGCCCGATATTATGCATATCTCCGATGCCGGCGTTTCCTTGATTTCAGCACTTCGCAAAGCGAATTCATAAGGCGGCTGCATGACGCCCCGGAAAGGCTCAAATTGCTTGCAGGCGAGAAGCTATACCTCGTCGTCGATGAAGTGCAGGATATCAACCTCGTTCAGCAAGACATTATGGAACTCCTGGTCGGCAATTCGGGAAGGCTTACAGTGGTCGGCGACCATCGGCAATCCATTTATGGGTTTCGTGGTGCCAAGGTCGAAATCATCGCAAAGCTCTGGGAAGAATTTAAGGCTGATCATAATGCGACGGTAATTGACCTGAAGGAGAATTTCCGGTCCACGCCAAGAATTATTCAACTGGCGAACCGTTGGGCCGAGACCATCGGTCGGGTGCGCTCGATGGAGACGCCTCCCATGAAACACGGAAATCCTCATCGGCGCGATCACCATGCATCTCATCTGGCCTTGGTGAGCTTTACCGGAAGGCGACAGGAAGCGGCCTGGATCGCCGAGGCCATCCGGGTCTTGGTGCCTTCCGAAACGGAGGGCGCACTTCATGACAAGAAAGATGGCGCACATCGAGGCTTGACGCTTTCCGACGTTGCGGTTTTGGTCCGCTCCTCCACGGATGTGAGGACATACATGGAAGCCCTTGAGGCCGCGGGTATCCCATGCGTGGTACGCGCCGGCCCGGATTTGTTTTCACAGCCGGAAGTTCTCTTTCTCTTGGCGGCACTTGCTATCACCGCAAGAATTGATGAATTCGTCGGTTCCCCTCATAATCCGAAAAGCCTTCCCAACCGCATTCAATCTATCCTCGGGTGCGCTCCGAGCCCAGAAGATGTCTTACGTGAGGCGGCCAGGGTTTTGCGGCGGACCGGCCTTGCCTTCGGACGCGACGTCGAAGATCGAGTCCTTTTGGCCGCCCGGTCCATTCAACAGAGGATAGGCCGCAACCGGCACTTTTCCACTGCCCAGGCTTCCGCTTTCCGGACACCCAAGCTTAGGGAATTTCTGACTTCGAGGCATGAATTGCGCCGGGTTTTCCCTCAACAAATATATCATATGCTCCTTTCCGAGGCTGGAGTCGAAGCTTGGGATACCTGTGAGGGACGCGGCCAGTCGGCCCTTTTTCACCTCGGTGCGCTGAGCGGATTGATCACCGGCATCGAAACCCCGGGCTGGACCAGCGTAACCGATTATCGTTGGCAGATAATCGGCCTGTGCCAATACGGCGCCGAGCAAGGCCGTACGGAAGAACAACCCCTCATGGTCCAACCTGATGCAGTTAGCATCAGCACCATCCACGCAGCCAAAGGGCTTGAATTTGCAGCTGTTTTTCTTGCGGACGTCAACCCCAGACGTTTTCCAAGCGGATATGCAAAGAGAAAACCGCGGTTACCTCTTTCAGGTTCCATTGAGCGCGAGATCGATATTCCAGGTTTGGCCGATAACGACAACTATGACGGTGAGCGCCGGCTCATGTATGTCGCCCTCACACGCGCCGAGAGATTCCTTTTTGTCAGTCATTCAGGCAGACAGGTTTCACAATTTATCCGCGAGCTTGCAAATATGGTGAAAGACATCGGCGGGCTTGTCACCGACGATCCCGAGCAGCTTTTGAACGACCTTAGATATGCCCCAAAGGAACATCGTCGGGACATCAGACTTGCCACTTCGTTTTCAGACCTTCGTTATTATCTGGAGTGTCCTCACGATTTCTATCTCAGAAAAGTTCTGGGGTTCGCGCCAACCATTGATCAGGCCTTCGGTTACGGTCGAGGCGTCCACAACCTTATGCGGGCCGTTCACATGGACCCGAAGAAGTGGGCGGAGCTGGCTCGAGACCGACAAGCGTTGGAGCGCGAGATCAAACAGCTTATCAGCAAAGGACTTTTCTATCTGCGATACACTACCGGCGAACCGGCGTCAAACATGCGCGCGAAAGGCACCCAGGTCGTCGCCGATTACATTGAGCGGTACGCAGCCGAATTGGCCGCGTTGACCTTTGAACCGGAGAAAGAATTTGAGACGCTTATCGATTACGAAGACGGCGGAGGCGGCGCTCTGATTTCGGGAACCATCGATGTAATCAGGCAGGATGATCCGCCGCGGGTCACAATCATCGATTTCAAGTCGGGGGACCCGGAATCCGACATGCACCAGAAACTCGATGAAAAAGAGATGCAGCTTCAGGTGGCCTTGTATGCGGCGGCGGCGAAAAAGGAGCTTGAATACCAACCTGAGGAGGGGCTGGTACGTTATCTTGCGGCCGATGAAGAATCCAAAGCCGAATTACGAGTTCCTCTTGATGAAGAATCCATTGAAGAAGCGAAAAAGGTGGTTGCACGCACAGCACGGAAGATACGGGACCGGGAGTTTAGATCAGGCCCGACAGGAGAACCTAGAAATAAGGGATCAGTTACACGATGTGCCGAATGCGATTTCAAAGAATTCTGCGGCATGGACACGGCAAGAGAATATCGCTGTACACGTAAATAATGAGACGCCTCTTGGCTTATGACTTTCATAGATGCGGGATAACTTGACACCAGAGCAACGAAGTTACTGCATGTCCCGGATCAAAGGGAAAGATACGGGATTGGAGGTACGTGTTCGCTCTGAGCTTCATAAAAGGGGTCTCAGATTCCGTAAGCATGTTAAAGAGCTTCCCGGCAGGCCCGACATCGTCTTTAGTAGAGCCCGGGTAGCCGTTTTTATAGATGGAGATTTCTGGCACGGATATCGATTCCCTGCTTGGGAAGACAAGGTTTCTGATTTTTGGAAGAAAAAAATCACCAAAAACCGCGAACGGGACAAAAAGAACTATCAAAAGCTTCGAAAAATGGGATGGAAGGTAATTCGACTATGGCAACATGAACTTAAAAGGGACTTCGCCTCCTGTATTGAAAAGATCATTGCCGCCGTGCGAAAAACTGAATTTAAAGAAACCCACTCGGTTCCGCAAATTGATTAACTTATTATGCTTTTTCTATGATGGATGACTACGTCATCTGGTTCACTTGATATGATTGCTGTATGCTTTAATCGCCTGTGCGGCTGATAGGGCAACGCTGGGGAGCGACCCGAGCGCTGACACCTACCGCTGAATCTTGTGATTATTAGACATTCCTTTTAAGTGCCTTGAGCCCTTTAAACCGGGCACAAAGGCGGCAAGCATGTGATCAGGCCCCCCCGTCATCCCTTGTTTCAATCCCAAAAACACACCCGGCCGGTGTCCAGCTTTTTCATTCTGCCGCCGCACTCGGGGCAGGGGCGGGCTTTCCCCCAGGGGATGACTTGCTTGCTTCGACACCGGGGACAGCGGCCCAAGATGGCAATATCACTACCCAGAGAGCCGGGGTGCGATTCCCCCACCACCACGTCCACCACCCGTTTGCAGTCGAGGCAGGTCATGGTCTGGGTAACGATGAGCGTCCCCGCGTCCTCGCCACCGGAAACCTCGGCCTGATAGCCGCAGTGCTCGCAGCCGAATTCGAAAAGTCGGCCCATTCTTTATCCTCTTATAAACTTTTCTGCCGATTTTATCGGGTCTTGGCAAGGGTTTTTTAACTTTGGAGCTTTTCCTTCAACGTGCTCGAACCCTGATCATCCCAGGCCAGGCGCCGCCCGCCTT
>Ga0123519_10011923_pt1 | contig 12721 bp, 9 predicted proteins | sample YelNatPaOPRAMG02_FD_87396 | JGI IMG/M metagenome (GOLD analysis project Ga0123519, IMG submission 87396) | Hot spring microbial communities from Yellowstone National Park - Yellowstone National Park OP-RAMG-02 (version 2) | ecosystem: Environmental > Aquatic > Thermal springs > Hot (42-90C) ...
TGGTTTTCTTGATGAAATGGATTACTGGGCTGGAACATTTGGATTAATAGTCTTCGCTTTGATGGAGACAATTTTATTTATGTGGGTTTTTGGTGCTGATAAAGCTTTCGAAGAGATGAATTCTGGTGGTGATATAAGAATTCCAAGTATCTTTAAATACATTATGAAATACATTACGCCATTGATTTTACTTATTATTATGATCTGGTGGCTTGTTAATGATGCAATTCCGATTTTATTATTGAAAGGAGTATCTGAAGAAAAAGTACCTTATATCTGGGGTGCAAGAATTATGATGCTTATAATTCTTGGACTAATTTTATTTATGATTCACATCGCTTGGAAAAATAAAGAATTAAACAAAGTTGAGGAGGTAAAATGAACTTAACAATTGAGGGAATTGTATTCTGGATATTTGGATGGGGAGTTGTGATTGGGCTTGTTGTTTTCTGTTTTTATAAAATTTTAACTAATAAAAAAGGAAACAATTTAAGCGAAGAATAAAATTTTAAAGCGAATCGGTTTTGATTAACCGATTCGCTTTTTTAGTTAACCAAAAAATACTTCGGCTACTTCGAATAACTTAAGATCAACGAGTTTTAATTCACCTACAGCATCTTTAAGTGGAACATCAACAATATCATTTCCTTTTAAAGCAACCATTCGACCAAATTTTCCATCTTTAATTAAATCGACTGCGGCAACGCCAAATCTTGTACCCAGAACACGATCATAAGCAGTTGGACTACCACCTCTTTGAATGTGACCGAGAATAGTTGCTCTTGTTTCGAAGCCAGTGCGCTTTTCAATTTCCTCTGCTAAAACATTACCAATTCCACCGAGACGCACATGACCGAATTCGTCTTTCTTCAAACTGCTAAGAACTAATGATCCATCTTTATCAACCGCTTCTTCAGTTTTGATTTTAGCACCTTCACTTACTACAACTATGCTGAAATTCTTTCCTCTTTCATGTCGCTTTCTAATGATATTTGCGACTTCATCGAGATCGAAAGGTTTTTCAGGAATTAAGATAACATCTGCACCACCAGCCAATCCTGCATAAAGTGCAATCCAGCCAGCATGACGTCCCATTACTTCAACAACAATTACTCTGTTGTGACTTTCAGCTGTGGTATGTAATCTATCAATTGCTTCCATTGCAATATTGACTGCTGTATCAAAGCCGAAAGTAAAGTCGGTTGCATTTAAGTCATTATCAATTGTTTTTGGAATCCCAACTACTTTAATTCCTTTTTCTGAAAGTTTGTAAGCTACACCAAGTGTATCTTCACCACCGATTGCACAAATAACATCGATGTTGTACTTTTCAAGATTTTCTTTGAGTTTTTGTTCTCCATCAGGAACTTTGAAAGGATTTGTTCTCGATGTTCCGAGAATGGTTCCACCACGATGAAGAATTCCACTAATTGAATTTAAATCTAAAGGTTCGATTACACCTTCAATCAAACCTTTCCATCCATTGCGGATGCCCTGACAAGTATAGCCGTAATTTAATGCTCTTCTCACCACAGCTCTGATAACGGCATTTAGTCCAGGGCAATCGCCACCACCAGTGAGAATACCTATGTTCATTTTTGCATCTCCTCTTTTTGTTTTACATTAATTCATTTTATGACTTTTAGTTTTGCATATTTAACCATTAAATGTTTCCTGACTCCATTTTTAAATTCTACAATTACTTTTTGATGATCACCATATCCATCAAGATAAATTACCCTACCTTTTCCAAATACATCATGTTCAACTATGGAGCCGGGTTTGATTTGTCTTGTAACCTGCGAATACTCATAATTTTCAAATGGATCAACCTGACTGTATTCGTCAGTAGTTATACTTCTATAATTTGAATTTTTCTTCAAATAAATTTCTGCAAGTGGAGTAGCTTCAAAATCGACTAAAGTTTTGTCAATCTCTTCAATAAATCGAGATTGAATTTGTGGATATGAATTTCCAAATCTATTTCTATTTCTTGCATAAGAAATGAAAAGATGCTTTTTTGCTCGAGTACAACCCACATAAAACAATCTTCTTTCTTCTTCAATGTCCTCAACATCTCCATCTCTTTTTAGAGGAAGCAATCCTTCTTCACAACCGACGATAAAAACAACATCAAATTCTAATCCTTTAGCTGAGTGTAATGTCATAAGCACGATTGCGTTTTTTCTATCCTCCCAATTATCAATATCAGCAATAAGTGAAATTTCAGAGAGATAATCGATAAGAGTTTTATCTGGATTAGCAATTTGAAATTCCTGAATTGAATTCAGTAATTGAACGACATTCTCATATCTCTGCATTGCCTCTTCAGTGCCTTCTTCTTTGAATGTCTGTAAGATACCGATCTCATCAATCAAAGAATTTATTATGACATAAAAGTCATTGCTATCAATTAAGCTCTGATATTTTGTAATAAGTGAATGAAATGCACCGAAGTTTCTTTTTATTCGCTCAGATACTTTGTCTGAATTCAATAAATCTGGAATAGATAAAAACAAAGGTTTTTCCTTCTGAAGAGCAAATGACCTTAATGTTTCAATTGATACATCGCCAATACCTCTTGATGGGAAATTTACAACTCTTAAAAAACTCTCATCATCTTTTGGATTAACGAGCAATTTTAAGTATGCAAGAACATCTTTTACTTCTTTTCTCTTGTAGAATTCAACACCACCAACGATTACATAAGGAATTGAGCTCTTTATCAATGTCTCTTCAAAATTTCTTGATTGAGCATTTGTTCGATATAGGATTGCAATATCTCTTGGATTAATTTTTTTTGTATTTGTCAATTCAAAAATTTTCTTTGCAACAAAATTAGCTTCGTCTTTTTCATCGAAACAAACTGTAACTTTTACTCTGTCACCTTCTTCGTTACTCGTCCACAATGTTTTTTCAATCTGATAGACATTATTTTTTATCACAGAATCAGCAACAGCGAGGATCGATTTGGTTGATCTGTAATTCTGTTCAAGTCGAATAATTTTTGTATCTGGAAAATCTTTATGAAAATCGAGAATATTTCTTACTTCAGCACCACGCCACTTATAAATACTCTGGGCATCATCACCGACGCAACAAATGTTTTTATTTTTATTCACCAGCATTTTGAGTAAATGATATTGAGCAGTATTTGTATCCTGATATTCATCTACAAGTATATAATGAAATCTATCTCGATATTCCTCAAGCAAATCGGGATTGTTTGAAAACAATTCGATCGGTTTGATAAGCAAATCATCAAAATCCATTGCATTAGAATTTTTAAGTCTTCTGTTATATTCTTCGAAAATCTCAAGAAGCTTTTTATTATAAGAACCAAAAAATTTTTCGAACCCATTATCCTTGAAAAGCAACTTATTTTTCGCTTTTGAAATTACATTTTGAATAAACCTTGGTGAAAGATGATTTTCTGAGATATTAAAATCTTTCAATATTCCTTTAATCACATTTTCCTGATCATCTGTATCGTAAATTGAATAGTCTCGTGAATACCCAATTAGATGTGCCTCCTGCCTTAGTATGCGTGCAAATATTGAGTGAAATGTTCCCATATAGATGTAATCAGCTTTTTTACCAACAAGATTGCGAATTCTTTCCTTCATCTCGCTGGCTGCTTTATTTGTAAATGTCAAAGCAAGAATCGAAGAAGGTGGAATACCGAGAGAAATTAAGTAGGCAATTCGATAAGTTAAAACCAATGTTTTACCACTTCCAGCACCTGCAACAACAAGAACAGGTCCTTCGGTTGTAATTACAGCCTCTTTTTGTTGTGAATTCAATCTATCTAAATTAATCAACAGGAATTCCTCTTTAAGTTTTACCAATAAAGCAAAATTGTTTTACAAATATAAGAGTAAAGGATTTTTCCAATAAATTTTTGATTGAAAAAATTCTAAGAAATTTGAACAATAAAAAAGTTGTCATCCATAAACTAGTGCTTACGGATGACAACCTGCTTAAATAATTTTATTTAAAGTGTCTGGTTGAAAATGTATATCCAGACTTTAAAGTAAACTTAATTACTTGAGCATCATCATCTTCATTGTTTTCAAGAACTTACCAGCAACCATTCGATAAATATAAATTCCACTCGATACTCGTGCGCCATAATTATTAGTTCCATCCCATTCAACTTGATGATAACCAGGTCTTAATTCTTCATTAATTAATGTCTTCACTTCTCGGCCTAATACATCATAGACTTTAATTGTAACTTTTTCAGCAACTGGCAAACCAAATCTGATAATTGTACTTGGATTGAATGGGTTCGGGAAGTTTTGACTTAAGAAGAATGTATTTGGAACTACATCAGGATCAAATACACCAACCTGACCAGCTGCTTCTTCAAGAATAATTGCATCTGCTCGAGTGACAAAACTATCCTGTAACGCTCTATTTACAACACTATCCTGATAGTAGATATTTACTTCATTATGATCATTGATCAATCTGATATTACCATAAATTGTTCCACCACCATACATATCTTGACCGCCCCTTAAGAAGATATATCTTCCGAGATAAAGTCTGCCACTCGAGGGAACATCACCACCATAAGCAGTTGAATTTTGATTCTTCTTTACAATTGTAGTTCCGTTGACATGATTGATTTCATAAACTGCTCTAGGATTACCAGTACTTGATCCTGCAGGAACCACTGCCCAGACATCAAAGCTATCTGGTTCAACTGGTGGATGTCCTGGTTTTGATGGGAATCTCGGGAACCATTGAATGAATCTCAAAGGATCGTTTGGAGTACCATTATAATGGCTACCATAAATGTAGGTGATTAATCTTTGATTGTTTGTTCCACTGCCAGAAATTCTCTGCCACCAATTCAAGTTTGTCAAGTTATTTGGATTCCAATCAATGATTTGAGTGCTTACATAAGTTGTTGGATCTGAATCGTCAACAAGAATATTTGTACCAACACCCTGACCTGATAGTGTAATATTGATGTATCTGTTATTTACTGTGTCGTTTGTCCACATTCTTAAAGTAGCTCGATGCAATCTGATTGAATCTGGCAAGAACGAAATTGTAAGATTATAAACACCATCAATTGCAGGAAGAGTTAGTGGTTGTGGAGGCATATTTTCAATTCTAAAGTAAATACTATCAGCACCAACAATCATAATTGAGTCAACCACAAGTGGAGTTTCACCATTGCTTCTGATCTGCAATCCTCTTTGATAATTAAATTCAGCTTGTCTAACAGAATCATAAATTGAAACTGAACCAAAGCTTAAGATTCTATTTGTTGCATCTGCAGAAGTACTTGCAGTAGGTGCAATTGGAAGAAGTCTAACCCTTAACAAATCAGTTCTTAAAAAGTTACCGCTTGCTTGTCCAGGATTTTCAAATTTAACATAAGTTATACCACCACCATTTAAATCAAACACTCTTGTATTATTATCCTGAATCTTTGCCCATAATACTGAACCAGTTACCTGGCGCTCATTAAAATTAAATACTCTCTGAGTATCTGCAATGAATGGAGTAACCACTGAAATTGTCGCATTTGTTGCAGCATTTGGCGAACCAGATGGACCAGAATATTCCATTAAATATTTTCCTGACAATGTATCAGGTAACTGGAAACCATAAGTTGCCGTTGGGAAATCACTTACTCCTGTATAAACGCGACTGTATTGATTACCTCCTGGTATTGGGAAAATGAAATTAGATTTTGCTGAATTTAACCAGGCTACAATACCAGTTTCTACATAAGATGTTGGTTCTGGTGCGTTCCAATGTGGTTCATTACCTGCGGAAGCGTTCATTATGAAATTATAGTTTATACCTTCACCACGAACTGGTAAAGTTGCTTGCGGTTCCCAAGGGTCATTGCTATGAATTACCATTGTATCTTGAGTTGCTTCTTCACCTTTTGGTGAGAATCTTATTGTCAATTCACCTTTACTTCCAGGTTGTAAAGTAAGAGGTAATGGAGTTATGCAGGAAAACCTGTTCGTTGAAAATGTCACATTTGAAATGACAAGGTCCGAATCACCTAAGTTCCAGATAGGAATTTTCTTATCTGAGTATTGGCCCCATTTAAATGTTGTTTGTGGAAAATCTTCAATCATTCTAACACTATCAAAAGCTGTCATATGGCGACGACCGAACTCAAGGTCAGGTCCGGGCCCAGGGCTTCTTAAGACTCGAATTGCATCTACACGCATAAATGCAGGAGTTAATGTATCTGCACCTATGGTAACAATTAAACCTTTTTGAGCTGCAGGTACATTGATAATTCCAAGTGGTTTCCAGCTTCCTGTTGAACCGGTTGTAACATTATTGCTTTGAATATCATAACGGAAGCTATCAGCAGTTACACCTTCACCAAACCTCTTGAAGGTTACATAGGCATTACTGGTTGCATTTCCAGTAAAGCCCATATAATGATAAACCAGATAATAATCTGATACAGGAATATTGATGTAATAGGTTGCGGAAGCACCATTTGGTGAACCGGCAGTTCTCGGTGTTCTTCTATGAGAACCACCATACCATACAGAAGATACATTCGACCACCAACCATCTGTCTCATTTGGTGTGTTTGCTACCGGGGGAACTTCACAATATGTTGAATCATCACACAAAATTGTTCCGGGCCCAGTCCCAGTATTATTATCATTTAAGTTGTCTACTGTAATGTAATTGGCTGGGTCAAGTATCTGCTGTGCCTTAAGTGGCATAGCGATTAAAACAATCATTAAGATTGCTAAGAAGGTGTATTTGTGTTTGTACATAGTACCTCCTGGTTTATTTTAGTTTTTTAACTGTTACAATTAATGTATCAGAAGGTGGACCAATAAACGAAACTTTTGTCCCCGTTCTGATATCTGTTTTGGTGCCAATTGGATATACAAGATAATACAATCTCAAACTATCTGTAATTGTAGGTAAAACTGAATCAGCAAAGACATAATTTTTGTAGTTCGATACAATTATTTTATAGTTATCAGGATTTTTTTGAGATCGATAAACTTCAAAATATTTCAAATTAGATGTATCTGGAATTTCCCAACTCATTACCACTCTTCGCTTTCCTGTAAATGTTGTATCAACAGCAACAAGCTTAAAATTTGTAACTTTTGGAACAACCGAAAAATGATATGGCGAAATTAAATCCTCAGTTTTTGAGCAACCAGTGATTAATAAAAAAATTACCGTAATTAAAAGAATTATTTTTTTCATAATAACCTTCATTAATTTAATGGAATTGCTATTGAAAAAACATTTCCAAGTTTATTATAACTTCTGTAAGAGAATTCAACAGGTCCTTTGTCTTCAGTCCAGAAAATGTAATCAACTAAATTCAATGACCAAATAAAGATCGTCGCAGCTGTAAATATATTTCGAGATCTTTCGTGCATTTTTTGTTCATTATGAACATCAACCATTTGTTTCCAATAATAATCAGCAAGTGTGAATCTATCGGCATTTAAGTAATCGAATTGTAGAGACTGTATTCGTTCTCTATTGCCTATAAAATTATTTTGAGATACAATTGCACCAACCAATCCTGTAAAGAAAGTAACCGCAAATGCTGCACCTTTAGTTTGATGACCAAGATAAATCTGTCCACTACCTGGAACGAAAACACTGTAAGCAAGTCCTGTTAATCTTCTTGAATTAAATTGTGGTAATTCAAAAAGTTCTTTTTTGTTTTTATTGGATCTCAATTCCTGATAAATCTGGTAAGTATAATTTGAATTGGATTGTGCGTATGAAATGTTGAACATAAAAAATATCAATGCAACTAAAATTAACTTTTTCATTTTCTTAACTCTCTACTTAATTAGAACAAATTTTTTTATTTGAGACCTACCGGTCGTAGTCAATTTATAAAAGTAAATTCCACTCGAAATATTATAAACTGATGAATTAAATTCAAATTCATATTTCCCGGGCATTTGATATTCTTCAACTAAATCAGCAATCTTCTCTCCGAGTAAATTAAAAACTTCAAGCTTCACATTTTCAGGATAGAAGATTTCATAGTTAATATTTGTAGTTCCATTGAATGGATTTGGATAGTTTTGATAAAGTATTGCAGTTTGAGGAATATTTGCAAAATCATACTCAACATTTGTAGTAACCATATTTGAAAGTCCACTTTCATTATCAAGTTTATCGAGTGCAGAAACAGCGTAATAATAAACTTGAGTTGTATCTGAGATAGTATCAAAAAAGAAAGTATCAGCTGTAGCCGTAATCTTGTAAAGATGAGATGGCTTATTTTGGTTTATTGGCTCAGTCGCTCTAAAGATATTATAGTACTCAGCTATTTCACCATCACTTGCGGGTTGAGGTCTATTCCAAATTAATCTGTATCTATCAGCAGAAATTTTTTGCACAATCAAATTGGTCGGATTATTTGGTGGAACTGGATCTTTCCACGGCATCGGAGGAACATTGGCTGGATATTTGAAGAGATCCTGAGCTAATGAATCAAGATAATTTACTGCGTTTACCATGCTTCTAAATCTAAAGAAATTTACGCCAGCTCCTCCAATTAATCTTGTGTAATTGATTTGACTTTTAATTTCGTTAAAATCACCAAAGTTTGGATCACCTATTCTATAAGCAGCAATTCCCATCCATGCCTGCCGACCACTCAAATTATTTTTCCACCAATTAGCAATTTTCGTGAACTCAGGACAAGTAGACATATTCCAGTAAATCTGAGGATTGTGATAATCAATGTATCCTTTTGCAGCCCATGCTTTTGGATCGGAGCGAAGTTGAGAATATAATTCCCAAACAGGACAATTTAATCCCATCGCTGCTGCAGTGTAAACTCCTGGAGTTGTTGTTCCAATTTTTACCCAGGGCTTATACTTTTTGACTGAATCAGCAACCATTTTTAAAAGTCGTTCAATATTTAATCTAGCAAAATCATTTCGGTTGAGATTCCACGGATTGCCATTTGCTGAATCAGTTCTATTCGTAAACCAGTAACTTGAAGCATCGCCATAAAGTAAGGCTTCATTGCCTAAATCAGTATATCGAATAAAGTCAAAATGTATTCCATCAACATTGTAATTCTTTACAATTTCAGTTGCAACATTTGCAATATGAGCACGCACTGCTGGGTTGCCCGGATCAAAGAAGAAGCCACCATCACTTTTCATTTGTCCTGTTGAAGTTTTGGCAAACCATTCTGTTTTCCAGTATCTCTTGCCATCTGAACTATCTTTTATTGCTGGATGTCGAGGAAATGAAATGACATTTAAGTAACCTGGCAATGTATCATTCAAAACATAGAAAGTATTTATCCAGGCATGAACTTCGATGTTATATTGTTTTGCTTTTGAGATCATTTCGGATAATGGATTGTAGCCTGGACTTAATCCGAGATTATTTGGATCAACGCAAGGACTGAAACAGGTCAAATTAGAAGCCCAAGGTAAAAAATTAGATGAATAATATGCATCACCTCTTGCACTTACCTGAAATACTATTGTATTAATATTAGCTCTTCTGCAAGCTTCCACAAATGATTGAATTTCATTCTTCTGAGCTTGGACTCCTTGTGTTGTCGGAAAGTCTAATCTTCCAGCAGTTGCAATCCAGACTGCTCTTACTTCTTTTCTCTGAGCAATTAAGAGATTGCAAATTAAAAATAAAATTATTGTGATATCGAATATCTTTTTCATTTTATTTTTTTCTATCTGCAACATACTGGATTAAGTTCTGTCCAAAATTCAGAGCTTCAGTGCTTTCAGATTTTTCATGCCAGAGAGCTACATAACCTTTGTTAGAAATAATTGCAACAAGTTTTCCATCAACGAATAAGCCATCGATAACATCATTTTTCCCGACTTTTGGATTCACATCATCATAACCTTTTGGAAGTTGATAAAAATTATTCGGCGTTTTGAAAATTGGATGATCAATTGAGATTCGTTTAATCTCACTTTTACCTTGCAATCGACTTGCAATTTGAGATGTTATATCGAGCATTGTCTGATAATAAGGCCAATCGTTAGTCACGAAGGCATTATCAAAATAAATAACTCCACCATTTTGGACTATCTTTGCAAGTTTATCAAACATAACCGAACTAACATCTGGTTTGCCGTATCCACCAATTAAAATTACAAGATTGGTTTTATTTACATCGAGAGCATCGACTGTTGATCGGGAGAACTGACAATTTGCTGTTCCTTTAGAATTAACATATCTGACTAATTCAGGAATTGATTCAGGGAATGGATTCCAGGTTTCAAGTGCTTGATATCTCGATTCAGAAGAAGTGTATTGTAACTGAACTATGTTAATTTGCTTTGCACGCTTGATTGTATCAGCTTTCTGAACGCCAGTTGTATCAAAAATTCTAATACCAGCAATCCAGTTTTTATCGAGTTTCGTTTTCTTAAAATAGAATGAGTAATTAGCGAACTTGTCAGGTTCATTATTCTCATTATAACCTAAAATAAATTTTCTTAGAGTCAGCTTTATTCGGCTGACTGATTCATCAACAGGATCAAAAACAATGAAACCTTCTCGATAATCACCTGCATAAATTGGCTTACCATAAGTTAACATTGTTCTTCGAACAATCCCCATTCTCGATTCAAAAACATCATCGTCAATTCCACTTGAACCTTTTCTCTTCAAGAAATATTCTTCAATGCTTTGATAACGAGCATCTTTCTTTTCTCTACCGTATGCATTTAGTTTATCACCACGATCAGTTTCAAGAAGTGCTTCTTCTGGATCAATATTAATTTTTGAACTTGTGTAATTGTAAACTGTTACTTTGAAAACCGTAAACCTTTGAGGTGTGTATCCTTTTTCTGGATCAACCCAGTCTCCATATGTGTAAGGATTTTTGGAATAAAAGCCTCCTTTTGAATCTTCTGGAAATTCAAATGTATTCAATTGATAGTCTGTCATATATTTGACTTCGATCTTGAAATCTTTTCTATCCATTATAATTGTCAGACTATCCTTTGAAAATCTATAAGTTGAGTCACAGAAGAATGCTGTCATTTCCTTATCAGGAATGAACATAAATTCTTCTCTTTCTGGAGGCATAAAGATGTAACGGTAGACTGAGTCACATCCTGCGATGAAGATGAGTGAAAAGAGAACGAAACTTAAAATTTTCTTTTTCATTTGTTCAACTCTGCTGCAACTTTTTGTTTGTTTTTATCAATTATACCACCTTTTTGAGTAGCTGCGAAAACAATGATGTTTAATCCAAGTTGTAACTGTCTCGTATTATCCTGTGGACCACCAAAGCTTGCTGGATTTTTCAACCAATCGCCCCATGCTCTTGAATAACCTTTACTCGACAAAACAACAGCTAATCTTCCATTTAAGAAAACACCTTCGAGATATTTGTATCTTTCAGGAACTGGTTTAAGTCTTTGAGCTGGATTTGGATTCGCTAAAGCCATTCCATTTGGTCTAATATTATCATCACCTGCTGGAGGACCATCAAAATCTTCCCACGAATGATAAATCGGATGATTATTTGGAATTCTTTCAAAGACTGCATCAAATCCTAAAGCATCTTTAATTAATTGTCTTACTTTTCGATTAAATGAACCCGACTCATAAGCAAAAGCATCATCAATAAAAAGGAACCCACCTTCTCTTAAATATTTTCCAAGATTTTGAGCTTCTTCTTTTGTGTAAATTGGTTCAGCTCGATAACCAATCATAAAAATAATTGGAATGTTCATTAATTCTTTTGAATCAAGTCGGACACTTCCTTTAAGTGTAACTTTTATCTTTGTGTTGTTATTGATAAAGTCAGCTAAATTCTGAAGAGCTTGTGGAATACAATTCCAACCAGGTTGATTGTTATCTTCTACTTTACTTCCTCGATATTCAAGTTGATAAAATTCGATAAATCCACTTACATCTTTTTTGTTTGAACCTTGATCTATCATTCCTGAAAAACGATCTTGAAAATTCATCCAATCAATTAAATTATCTTTCAATCCAGACACACCACGCTTTGAAGACATTCTTGTATTTTCAACTTCCATCTGAATGTTTGGACCGTAAAATTGAGCTTGCTGTGGTGTCCAGCTTCTATCAACATAGTCACCAGGTCGACCAAGAGAAGCTAAAGCAGAACCACCGTGTGTGACTGCAGTTGTCATAGTCCTTGGCATAGTAGCCATTCGTGATCTCTGCGGAACCATTCTTTGCATTGTTCTTTCAACAACTCTGGGTGCTTTTTGCAATTCAAGTTGCTTTTGAAGTCGTGGTGCTCGTTGAATAAATTTAACTGTTGTCGGTGGTCGCTTCACTTCCTTTACGCTTTCAATGTATTTTATATTTAAGATGACTGGTAGAAAGTGAATCAAAAAAGAAATCAAAATGAAAATAAGAAGATGTTTCCTGTAATACTTCAGGAACGCCTTTAACTTTTGACTGATTTCATAATCGGGAATAAAAATCGATTTGACCGACATTTCAGCTCGTCTACTCTTTCTTTTCTTCTTCCTTGTCTGTCGCAATTGCCAATTGATCAATACCTACAATTTTGGCTGCGTCCATTACATCTACAACAATTCCGTGTGGAGTTTTCTTATCAGCTTTGATAATTAAAACTTTACTACCAAAAATGTCTTTTTGTATTCGCAATTGTTCTTCAAGATTATCAAGAGTTACAGGAGTTCCATTCAAATCCATTTCACCTTTTTCAGAAATAGTAATGCTCAAA
>Ga0123519_10011924_pt1 | contig 12720 bp, 10 predicted proteins | sample YelNatPaOPRAMG02_FD_87396 | JGI IMG/M metagenome (GOLD analysis project Ga0123519, IMG submission 87396) | Hot spring microbial communities from Yellowstone National Park - Yellowstone National Park OP-RAMG-02 (version 2) | ecosystem: Environmental > Aquatic > Thermal springs > Hot (42-90C) ...
TAATATTCCAAGTCCCTGACGTAATATTTTGTAAGGAGATTCGGTACAATCGACAACAGTTGAGGGAGTAATATTTCCAAAACCTCCGTCTATTACAGCATCTACCATTTTGCCATATTTTTCATAAATATATTCAGGATCAGTAATATATTCGGTTTTTCCATTTTCTAAAGGCAGTGAAGTTGTCATAATTGGGTGGTTCAGATGATATACTATTGATAATGGGATATTATTTGAAGGAACTCTAATGCCAACTGTTTTACGTTTGCCCTGAAAAAGTTTTGGTACTTTATTGTTAGCCGGAAGAATAAATGTAAAAGGACCGGGAATATTTCTTTTCATCAATTTAAATACAGGATTGTCAATCTGGCATGTATAATCCGAAATATGGCTTAAATCACGACAAATAATTGAAAATAAGGCATCTTTAAGTTTGATTTTTTTTATTTGTGCTACACGTTCCACTGCTTTTGGTTTAAAAATATCGCAACCTATGGCATATAAGGTATCTGTTGGAAAAATAATTACTCCGCCTTTATCTAATATATCAACTATTCGTAAAATATTTCTTTCAGATGGATTTTCGGGGTGTATTTTTATAAGCATAAAACATTATTAAAATTAAAAGTCAAAAATAATGCCTTATTTTGAAAAATATTATATTTGAAAATATAAATACTTTAAAATAAACCTTTTTATATGTCAGACATTAATTCACATCTACAATCAACTGATTACATTGTTGTTATAGTATATTTAATTATTTTGATTGTTATTGGGTACCTTATAAGTTTTAGTAAAAAACGAAATACTGAAGAGAATTTATTTTTGGCTGGTCGTTCTCTTAGATGGTCGAGTATAGGTTTAAATATGTGGGGCACAAATGTGGGGCCTTCAATGCTTATTGCCTCGGCAAGTATTGGTTATACAACCGGGGTAGTAGCCGGTAATTTTGGGTGGTATGCTTTTGTCTTTATTTTTTTACTGGCAGTTGTTTTTGCACCCCGGTATATAGGAGCTAAGGTACAAACTCTGCCCGAATTTATGGGTAAGCGTTTTGGCAATAAAACCCGAAATATTCTGGCATGGTATTCGATTATAACTATTTTGATTTCATGGTTAGGGTTAACTTTATTTGCAGGAAGCATTTTTGTTTGTCAAATTTTAAATGTCCCGATGTGGGTAGCAGCGGTAATATTAATAATAATTTCTGCTTTTTTCACTATTGCAGGGGGTTTAAAGGCAGTTGCTTACACTAATGTATTTCAAATGGCATTATTGATAATTGTTTCATTTATTATTACAATTGTCGGACTCTATAAAGTGGGTGGAATTGCTCAGCTGTATCATAATACACCTTCACATTACTGGAATCTTTTTCAGCCATTAAGTGATAAAAATTATCCGTGGTTAGCAATAATTCTTGGTTATCCAATAATGGGGGTCTGGTTTTGGTGTACCGATCAGTCTATGGTGCAATCGGTGTTAGGTGCAAGAAACTTAAAACAAGGACAGTTAGGTGCATATTTTACAGGTTGGTTAAAAATACTTGATGTAGCTTTATTTATTATTCCGGGAATTATTTGCTTTATATTGTTTCCAAATCTTAAAAATCCTGATGCAGCTTATATGACAATGGTAACAAATTTATTACCTAATGGATTTATTGGGCTTGTTATGGCTGTAATAATGGCAGCGCTTATAAGCACTATCGATTCAGCTTTAAATTCGTTAAGTACAGTTTTTACTATGGATATATACATCAAAAAATATAAGTCATCAGCAAGCCAAAGTGAGATAATAAAGATAGGGCGTATTGTTACTGCCATCGGAGCCTTAATAGCTCTTTTGCTTACACTTGCTATTGATAGTATTAAAGGGCTTAAACTTTTTGATGTTTTTCAGGCTATTCTAGGTTTTATTGCTCCTCCAATGTCGGTTGTATTTTTGTTTGGTATTTTATGGAAAAAAACAACCACCCGTGCTGCAAATTTTGTTCTGTCGGCAGGAACATTATTTAGCCTTGGTATCGGTGTTTTATATCTTTGGGTATTTCCTTCCGAAAAATTTACTTTCTGGCCTCATTTTCTTCTGTTATCTTTTTACATTTTTGTAATATTATCTTTATTTACTGTTATTATTTCTTATTTCGATAATAAACAAGATAATATAAATATGCTTCAATTTTCTTCAATACCTAAAACTGACAAAAGTGTGTATTTGTTATGGGCAATATTAATTATTGTTATGATTGGATTATATATTTTGTTTAATGGTCATTAAAATATAGGGTAATTATTATATCACTTGCACTTCTCTTTCAAGCCATATACCAAATTTATTAAAAACTGATTTTTTTATTTCTTCCGACAAGTCAAATATTTCTTTGCCTGTAGCTGCTCCGTTATTAATTAAGATAAGTGCCTGTTTATCATATACTCCGACATTACCAACATTTTTCCCTTTCCATCCACATTTTTCGATAAGCCATGCAGCAGGTATTTTAACCTTTTCACATTCTTGATAGTATTGCAGGTCATCGTAATTTTTTTTTAATTCTTCGGCTTTCTTAATATCAATATAGGGATTTTTGAAAAAACTGCCTGCATTTCCTTTTTCTGATGGTTCGGGTAATTTATTCTTTCTTATCTCAATTATTTTTTGTCTTATTATATTCTGATCAATATTTTCAACATTATTTAATTCTTTAGCTAATACTCCGTAAGTTAAAACCGGTTTTGGACTTTTAGATAACCTGTAAACCACCTCTTCAATAATGTATTTATTTTTGTATATATTTTTAAATATGCTATCGCGGTATCCAAACTTGCATTCAGCATTAGTAAACATTTTTTTTTCGAATTTCAATATATCATAGGCTATGGTGTATGCAATAAAATTTTTAATTTCAACTCCATAAGCACCGATATTTTGAACAGGAGTGGCTCCAACAGTACCGGGAATATATGAAAGATTTTCTAATCCCCAAAAATTCATTTCAATAGTAAATTTTACAAAATCATCCCATATTTCACCGGCCGAGGCTTTTATTTCAACAAATTCTGAATTTTCTTCTGTTATTTTTATTCCTTTATTTACAGGATGTATTACAATACCATTAAAGTCGCCGGTAAATAATATATTACTGCCACTGCCAATTATCAGTATGTTTTTTTCTTTTGTAGTTTTTAAATAAGAAAATAAATCATTAAAGTTTCCGAACTCAATAAATATTTTGGCTTTTGCTTCAACACTAAAGGTATTATATTTTTTTAGTGAAAAATTTTCAAATAAATTATAACTCATTGTACATTTAAATTATACAAATATATTCAAATAAAACATATTTTATTCCTGTTACTGATAGTTTGATTTTTTATTAAGAAAATAAAATTAAGTTGTTGATAAATAAGTTTAAACACAAATTTCAAGAAGGATTTGAGAGAGGAATATAAAGTAAAACCTCTGCGAATTTTAATAAAATCTTATCAAAGCCGATTCGCACTGAAAGGGCAACTTAAAAATTAAGCTATCATTTTAAAACCCTTAAAAATTCGAACTTCTTCATTTGTAATTTGATATTCACTATTTAAAAAATTTTTGGTTTATATTTTTTGCTTTAGAACACAAGTTTGCTGCAAACTTACGGTAAATTAGCATTAATTTGTTTATCCTAAAGTTTTGGCATATTTATTGATTAAAAATAACTATAAATTAATACCATAGACATGAACCAAAAAATTAAATTTTTAAAAAAGTACTTCTCCATTGCTTTAATAATATTCATTATTAGTTGTGAAGGCGAACAAGGTCCAATGGGACCAATGGGACCAAAAGGTGATAAAGGAGAACCAGGTATTTCAGATATTATCTCAGTAACTTATGAAGTAAAATCTGATGCATGGGAAGGTAATACCAACGGTTATTCAGTAAGTCTTTATGTACCTGAGATTACAAATGCTGTATTTCAAAATGGAGCAGTTTTGATATATCTTATAAATGAAGATAAAAGCCCGGTGACCTCAAATTTATTGCCATATACATGGATGGATGGAGTATATACTGAATATATGGATGCTGATATTTATGTGAATGGTATTACAATTTTTTTTAGATGGATTAATAATGGTGTTAATTCAACTAAAAGACCAAATTCGAAATTTGTATATAAAATCGTTATCTTTGAGGGTACTCCTATTTCGACTCTTAAAAGTTTTTTAAATATCAGTTCTCTTAATGATGTTGAAAATTATATTAACTGTTTTAATAATAACAAAGCTTATTGAGAATTTTTTAAAAGAAAACATATTACAGGTCTATGATCGGATAAAATGATTTTAGGGGTGCGAAAATGATATGCAGTAAAATGTGATGAATAAAAAATATAATCAATTCTGAATAAAGGTATATTTACATGATATGAATTTCCTAATCCAAATCCGGCTTCGGTAAAAGCATCAGATAAGTTATTTTTCATCCTACGATAAGTATATGATAAAGGAGTATCATTAAAATCACCGCATACAATTATCGGATGTTTTGTTTTGGAAATTAATTCAGTAACTTTTTCAACCTGCTGGGTGCGTATTTTTGCAGCAGTTTTATATCTTAATGAAATATCTTTAAATTCTTCTTCGACCTCTTGATTGTTTTGACCAAAATTTCTCAAAAAGTTATAATTATTTTTCTGAAGCCTTAATGATTGCAAATGATTATTAAATATCCTTATAGTATCATTATTGAATAAAATATCTACAAATATCGACATATTTGATGTATTTTCGAATGGTATAGTTTCTTTATTAATTATCTTATATCGGCTGTATATTGCAATTCCATATTTTTTATTTTTGTTTTTTTTATGATTTAATGTATGAAAGAAACTATATTTTAATTCAGGACACTCTTTTTTAAAAAGTAATTCATAATTTTTATATTTTGTTGAATAAAATTCCTGTATACATAAAATATCAGGTTTTTCTGATTTTATAAAAGAAATAATATTATGATTAGGGTCGGGGAGGGTTGAATTATTGAGATCAAATAAATGGACATTATATGACATGATCTTTATTTTATTGCTATCATTTTGAGGAATAGTGAAAACTTTTTGCTTTTTTTCTTTGCTGAGAGGAATTTGAATATATTTATTTATAATTGAATACCCTATAATTATTGATATTAGGGAAATTAAAAAATATAATTTCAAAAATACTGCCCAAAATATTATATATAAAATATTTATAAATACAATTATAGGAAATATTATTACCAGATAACTGAAAAATGAAAGGTCGATAGGATTAAAATATGATGAAATATAGCATATAAGCAGTAAAAATGCAAAAACAATATTAATAATGACCAAAGCCGATTTAAAAAATTTTCTCATAACATTGGTTTAATGTAAAATTAATTATTTCCGGCTTTAAATAAAAGTTCTTTTTCTTCTTTAGTAAGACTATTATAACCCGATTTGGATATTTTATCAAGAATTCTGTCTATTTCTTCTTGTCTTTTTGCTTTATTTCTGTTATAATCATAATCAGTAACAGGCTTTTTATATTTAATTTTTAAGCGTTTGCGGGGTTTAAATAATGAAGAAACAAAATCAATTAACTTAGTAAGCCATTGTGAAATATCAAATCCTTTTTTAATATAATAACCATAAATAAATCCGAATACTGCACCTCCCAAATGAGCAATATGCCCTCCGGCATTTCCGTCTTTGATGAAGAGCAGGTCGGTTAATACCATGAATATTGCTATATATTTAATTCTGAGTTGACCTATTAAAAATAAAATAACAGTATAATTTGGTAAATATGTAGCTGTGGCAACAACAATGGCAATAATTGAAGCCGAAGCTCCAAGTGCAACAGAACTTGATAAAACCGGTTTAAAAACAGGAAAAATATTATATGAAGAAATATAAAATACAGCTCCTGATATTCCACCTAAAAAGTAGATATTAAATATTTTTTTATGATCTAAAAATTGTATCAATATTTGCCCAAACCAATAGAGCCATAACATATTAAACAGAAGATGAAAGAAGCCCGAATGTAAAAACATATAAGTTATTACAGTCCATGGTTTGTGCAGAAGATTGATTAAGGATGAAGGAACAGCAAACCAGTTTTCAATAAAGATATTGTTTTCAGAATTATTAAATAGATAATTAAACAGATAGAATAAATTAACAGCTATAAATATTACACTGTTAATATAAATAAGTCGGGTAATTACTGATCCCTTTTTAAATGAAAGTTTTATTTCATTCAAAATATCCATAAAAAATTTTAAAGTAAAATTAATAAAAATCGGGTCTTGATTTGTTCCAGTATTTAATTAATATAAAACCGAAAAGCATACCACCTAAATGTGCGAAATGTGCTACATTGCTGCCGGGTTGTGAAATGCCTAAAAATAATTCGAGCAAGCCATACATAATGACCATATATTTTGCTTTTATAGGGATTGGAGGGAATAATAAAATTAAAGGTGTATTAGGGAATAACATACCGAAGGCTAACAATATACCATATACAGCACCTGATGCTCCTACTGTTGGAATGTTTATTTCACGGTTTATTATCTGATTTACGGTCTCTATTGCCTCATTTATATAAGTACTTTGTGAGGGATTATCTCTCCATGAAGTTACAAAATCGATGACCTGATTTGAGGCCGATGGCAAATGTTTATCGATAAATGCCTGAAATAAATCGGGTGAGGGGGTATTTATAAAAGCATGAGCTTCATTAAAAAGTTGATTTAACTGAAAATGCATAACCAAAGTGTGAACCGCTGCTGCACCCAATCCTGTAATTAAATAATATATTAAAAATCTTTTTCCTCCCCACACTCCTTCAAGTACTTTGCCGAACATCCATAAGGCAAACATATTGAAAAAAATATGCTGTATTATTATTGTATTTCTTGCCGGGTTTATGTAGGCATGCATAAACATATAAGTCAGATATTGCCATATATGAAATTTTTCTGAACGAAAATAATATAAAGCAAAATGTTCATGCAGGTCATAACCCGTTGATATATAAAGGAAATATCCACCTAAAAAAATTAATATATTTATTATCAATAAATTTTTTACTACAGGTGGCATTGAACCATAACGACCAAAATAAGATGTTCTCATTATTTAAAATTAAAATACGAAAATATAAAAATATTTCGAGCCTTTTGTAAAATAAAAATATTTAGCAGCAACATATTTAAATAAAACAAAAGAGGCTGCCTTTTATTATGTTAGGCAGCCTCCAATCAAATCATAATTTATTATTTTACTTTAGGTCTTAAGGCTCTTACGGCTGCACCGGCTTGCCACATTTCTGACTCACGCATTTCTTTTAATTCACTATCGAGCAAGGTTTTATAATCCGGTCTTCCTGTTTTTTCTAGCACTACTTCTGTTTCTTTTCCAGTTTTAACACTTTCGTAAAGTCTTCTGAAAACAGGTAAAACAGCTTCTCTGAATTTATGTCTCCAGTCTAAAGCTCCTCTTTGTGCTGTTGCACTGCAGTTAGAGTACATCCAATCCATTCCGTTTTCATCAACCAAACGTATAAGACTTTGAGTAAGTTCTTCAACAGTTTCGTTAAATGCTTCGCTAGGACTGTGGCCATTTTCGCGCAATACTTTATATTGAGCTTCCATAATACCTGCTAATGCACCCATTAAAACACCACGTTCACCGGTTAAATCGCTAAATACTTCAAGTTCAAATGTAGTTGGGAACAAATAACCTGAACCTATTGCAATACCAAGTGCCAATGTCCTTTCTTCAGCTTTTCCTGTAGCATCCTGATATATTGCAAAGCTTGAATTAATACCGGCTCCGGCTAAGAAGTTACGGCGTACGTTTAATCCTGAACCTTTTGGGGCTACCATTATTACATCTATATCATCGGGAGGAATAACACCTGTTTGGTTTTTATAGGTTATTGAGAACCCATGCGAAAAATATAATGCTTTACCTTTTGTCAAATATGGTTTTAGTTTTGGCCATAAAGCACGCTGTGCAGCATCTGAAACTAAATATTGAATGATTGTTCCTTTTTGGGCAGCTTCTTCAATTGAAAATAGCGTTTTACCAGGTATCCAGCCGTCTTTAACAGCTCTTTCCCAGTCGGCTTTGAATTCAGGTGCCTGTCCTACGATAACATTTATTCCGTTATCTTTCATATTTAATGCCTGAGCAGGTCCCTGTACTCCGTAACCAATTACTGCTACTACTTCGTTTTTAAGTACTTCACGTGCTTTTTCCATTGGAAATTCTTCACGTGTTACGACGGTTTCAACTACTCCGCCAAAATTAATTTTTGCCATAATTTTTAATTTATAGTTAATTTAAGTTTAATGATTCTTTATGTTTTTCACGTTCCTTGATAAAGTTGCTTAAAAATTCAACGTTATCTTTCGTAATTGCAATTCGTCCCGAACGGGTGAATTGTAAAACTTTGAATTCATTTAATGCTTTAAATAATGCATTTGTTTCAGCCTGATGTCCTGTTTTTTCAATTACTGTATATGTGGGTGTTACTTCTAATATACGGGCATTATGTTTTCTTACCAGTTCTTCAATCTTATTACTGTTCATCAATGCTTCAGTCGGAACTTTGTATAAGGCTATTTCTTCGTGCACTATATCTTCATTACGATAATAATATGCCTTTAATACTTCAACAAGTTTTTCAATTTGCTTTGTTACAGCTTTAATTTTGTCTTCAGTACTATTTACAACAATAGTAAATTTATGAATGCCATGAATAGCTGATTCTGAGACAGTCAGACTTTCAATATTTAATTTTCTACGTGTAAATATTATTGTTATTCTGTTAAGTAAACCAATACGGTTTTCAGAAAATATTGATATAGTGAATTCTTCAGTCATTTTCTTTAATTTTTTAATTGTTATTTTTCTTTACTAAGCATAATATCTGAAATAGAAGCTCCTGCCGGAACCATTGGAAATACATTGCCTTCTTTTTCAACTGCAATGTCAAGCAAGAATGCTCCGGGAGTCGAAAACATTTTTTTAATAGCTTCATCGAGTTCTTCACGTTTGGTTACTTTCAATCCCGGAATGTTATAGCCTTCGGCAATTTTAACAAAATCAGGATTTACAAGGTAAGTCTGTGCATATCTTTTATCGAAAAATAGTTCTTGCCATTGTCTTACCATTCCTAAATAATTGTTATTCATTAAAACTATTTTTACCCCTATTTGCGACTGATTTATTGTTCCAAGTTCCTGAATAGTCATCTGGAGTCCTCCGTCACCTACTATAAGGACAACATCGCGTTTGGGTGAAGCAATTTTAGCACCTATACTTGCAGGAAGTCCAAAACCCATTGTTCCTAAACCTCCTGAAGTAACTATACTTCGGGTATGTTTAAATCTGAAATACCTTGTTGCCATCATCTGATGCTGTCCAACATCAGTAACAAGAATTGCCTCTTCTTTGGTTATTTCATTAAGTCTGCGTATAACTTCGGGCATTGTAATGCCTCCGCTTTCAGGGTACAAGGCTGGTTTTATGACTTTTTCGTATTCTATTTTATATGCTTCTTTAAATTCATTTATCCACGAATCATGATTATTTGATTTTATTTTTTTAGTCAGGATTGGTAATGTTTCTTTTACATCACCCAAAACAGCTACTGTAGTTTTAACATTTTTATCTATTTCTGCCGGGTCTATATCAAGATGAATGATTTTAGCCTGTTTGGCATAAGTTTTTAAATCACTTGTTACACGGTCGTCGAAGCGCATACCAATGGCTATCAGTACATCGCATTCATTAGTTTTAATATATGGTGCATAGTTGCCGTGCATTCCGAGCATACCAACATTCAAAGGATGATTCGAAGGCAGTGCCGAAAGGCCTAAGATTGTCCATGCGGCTGGTATATTTCCTTTTTCGATAAATTCTTTTAGGTCTTTTTCGGCTTTACCTATTAATATTCCTTGTCCGAATATTACTAAAGGTTTTTTTGCTTCATTAATTATTTTTGCAGCTTCTTCAATTTTTGATTCTTCAATTTTTGGTTCGGGAATATAACTGCGCAAATGGCGGCATTTTTTATATTTAAAATTAAATTTTGCAAATTGGGCATCTTTAGTAATATCTAATAAAACAGGACCTGGCCTTCCGCTGTGTGCAATATAAAATGCTTTGGCAAAAGCTTCTGGTATTTCTTCGGCCTGTGTTATCTGATAGTTCCATTTTGTAATAGGCATTGATATGCCAACAACATCAGTTTCCTGAAATGCATCTGAACCAAGCAATGGTGAAGTGACCTGTCCGGTTATGCAAACTATTGGAGTGGAGTCGATCATTGCATCGGCAATACCTGTCATTAAGTTTGTAGCTCCAGGCCCTGAAGTGGCTATAACAACTCCTGTTTTACCTGAAATACGAGCATAGCCTTGTGCTGCATGTATTGCACCTTGTTCATGTCTTGTAAGTATATGTTTTATTTTATCGTGATGATCATATAAGGCATCATAAACAGGCATAATTGCGCCACCAGGATAACCAAAAAGTATGTCAACTCCCTCATTAAGCAAGCTGTATATAATTGCTTCCGAACCTGTTATATTTTTTGCTTCTGTTAATATATCGGTTTGAGATTTCTCTTTAGTCATAAACATATTTTTGAATTTTAAATTATTAAAAAAGTAAAAAAAGATAAGAATAGACTTTTAATCAATAAGCCTAATAGCACCCAAGTCGGATGATGATACCAAGCTGGCGTAAGCCTTCAAAGCTTTTGAAATCTTCCGATTTCGTACTTTGGGCTTATACGCCTTATCTCCTTTACTTTTTTCTGCTTTAATTCTTTCTTCAATTATATTATCTTCAAGAAGTAAATTTATTTTTCGGTTTGGAATATCTATTTCAATAGGGTCTCCATCTTGAATTATAGCAATATTTCCACCGGCTGCAGCTTCAGGTGATATATGTCCTATCGATAGTCCTGATGTGCCTCCTGAAAATCTGCCATCGGTTATTAAAGCACATTCTTTATCTAATTTTTTAGATTTAATATAAGAAGTAGGATAAAGCATTTCTTGCATACCGGGTCCGCCTTTTGGTCCTTCATATCTAATAACAACAACATCACCCGATTTAACTTCTCCGTTTAAAATTCCATCGCAGGCTTCTTCCTGTGATTCGAATACTCTGGCAAATCCTACAAATTTGAATACTGATGGATCAACACCGGCAGTTTTAACAATACATCCGTTTTGAGCAATATTTCCGAATAATACTGCTAAACCTCCGTCGGGGTTGTAACAATGTTTTATATCTCGTATACAGCCGTTTACTCTATCGGTATCGAAATCATGATATTTATTATTTTGTGAGCCAATTTCGAGGTTACGCTGTAGTATGCCTGGAGCACTTCTGTAATTTTCTAGTGCTTCGTCGCATACATTTGGGCTCATAATGTCATACTTGTTAATAATATCTTTTAAGTTGGGGCTATCGACGCGGCTTACAGTACCATCAATTAATCCGGCACGATAAAGTTCGCCCATTATTGACATTATACCGCCTGCACGGTTTACATCCTGAATGTGATAATGTGAACTTGGTGCGACTTTGCATAAAACAGGTATTTTTCGTGATAGCTCGTCAATATCTTTCATTTTGAAATCAACTTCTGCTTCATTAGCAATTGCAAGTAAATGTAATACTGTATTTGTTGAGCCTCCCATAGCTATATCTAAAGCCATAGCATTTAAAAAGGCTTGCCGTGTAGCAATTGAGCGGGGTAATACTGAATCGTCGCCCTGATAGTAATATTTTTCAGTTATATCAATTATTGTTTTAGCTGCTTTTTCGATAAGTTTTTTACGGTTTACATGAGTAGCAATAATGGTACCGTTACCGGGCAAACCGAGTCCAAGCGCTTCGGTAAGGCAATTCATTGAGTTTGCTGTAAACATACCCGAGCATGAACCGCAGGTCGGACATGCAGCTTTTTCTATAATAGAAAGTTGTTCATCGCTGACCGACTCATCCGCTGCCATTACCATTGCATCAATAAGATCAAGATATTTATCTCCAACCTTGCCTGCTTCCATTGGCCCGCCTGAAATTACTACTGTGGGTATATTTAAACGCATTGCAGCCATTATCATGCCTGGAATAATTTTATCACAGTTTGGAATGCAAATCATTGCATCTACTTTATGTGCATTGCACATAAATTCAACACTATCTGCGATCAAATCTCGTGATGGAAGACTGTATAACATCCCGTCATGTCCCATTGCAATTCCGTCGTCTATTGCTATGGTATCAAATTCGGCTGCAAACCAGCCATGACTTTCTATTATTTCTTTAATTTGTTGACCAACGTTATGTAAATGGACATGGCCGGGAACAAACTGTGTAAACGAATTTACTATGGCTATTATTGGTTTGCCAATTTGTTCGTCTTTCATTCCATTTGCTCGCCAAAGACTTCTGGCTCCTGCCATTCTTCGGCCTTGTGTACTTGTTATACTTCTTAATTTATTTCTCATAATCATTATTAAAAAAGGCCACCCCTTTTTTGAGAATGGCCTTATGGTTTTATAATTATAATTATACCATTCTCATATTGATGTCGTTAGAACGACCACAATGACCAATAATAAAATGATATAACTGTTTAATTTCATTTTTTATTTTTTTAGAGA
>Ga0123519_10011925_pt1 | contig 12720 bp, 12 predicted proteins | sample YelNatPaOPRAMG02_FD_87396 | JGI IMG/M metagenome (GOLD analysis project Ga0123519, IMG submission 87396) | Hot spring microbial communities from Yellowstone National Park - Yellowstone National Park OP-RAMG-02 (version 2) | ecosystem: Environmental > Aquatic > Thermal springs > Hot (42-90C) ...
AGAGGAGACTACGATGAAACGGAGGCTGGTAGCTGTATGTGTCTTTATCATGTTAGCTCTGGTAAGCTGTACTAGTAATGCTGTGCAGGGGCCATTGCCTACGACGCTGCATATCACACGTCCTGCGATCAACGGTTTCCCACCCTTTGATCGTGTTTCGCATGATGCTTCTGCGCTACAACAACTCTATCGCATGGCCTACACATTGCCTGTTCCCTCGGCAAAAGTGAATTGTCCGATGCAAGATGCACTCGTCTATCATCTGGTCTTCTTGCGGGGAACAACGATTGTCAAAGAGATGACATTGCAAGCCACAGGATGCCAGTTTCTCAATTTTGATCAGGAAACTCGCATGACAAATCCTGTCTTTATCAGGCTCTTCCTCCATCTTGCCGGTATCCCATCGCTTGTCCCACCTCGTACTGACTGACTCGAAACGTTATTATTCACTAATGAATCCTCAGAGTGTGTAAAGACCTCATTTCGATGGTAACTATCTTCGCTCTTTGGCAGAGCGTAACGAGGCGGCCGGCAAGGTTAGGTATTCAGAGACAGGTGCCTCATCTCTGCTACCCTGATCTACGCCTTTGTCGCGTTTGTGATATACTTTGGGCATTAGTTCCTTTTTGGGGTTATGGTTAGTGAGTGAAAGATAGCAAAGGTGTAACTTGATGACTGGTAAATCTCCCTGGTTTAGAAAAAAAGAGATTAGGCTGACTTTTCACTTTGGTGGGTTTGATCCCTTGTCTGATTTGATCTTCCACATCGTATGTCTGATCATAGCTGTTGCTGCTGCATCTTTTCTGATATATCATTCTATTCCTGATTATCTTCCCTATCTAATCGTTTACATACCTCTTGCAATCTTTTCGATATCTGTCGTCCTGCGTCGTACCCAACGCAGTCTGAGACGCTATAAGGAAAACAGGCAGAACTAACGTGATGATCCGCTATACTGGTAATCTTAGGAATGAAGCTATTAAATAGTATGAAAAGTGCTAAAGTTATGTCTCGTAGACTTTATTGTGCAGATGCAGAGCGCAAATGAGGTATATATCCCCTGTGGATGCTATGCCTCATTTGCGCTCTGCATTGACAAGCCCTTTACGCCCAGCGAATCAGTTCCATCTCATACTTTTCTTTCAGAGCCGGGTGGAATGGCACGGCACGCACGTTATAGGCCAGGCTGCCGGTAAATTCAGGCACGAGGCGCACGTCGTAGCGATAGGAGCCGTCCAGTTCGCGTTTGGTGTAGGTCATAGGCAAGACGTGTTGTGGCAGGGCCGAGTCATCATGTACCTCACCGTAGACCAGTTCGACCAGGAGATCGTCGGGCGTCAGGCCGTCGGCGCGCACCCAGGCACGAACATCGATGCCTTCACCCAGGCTCAGTTGACCGTCGCGGCGACCGTCGATGTAGAGTTCCAGGCTGTTCCACTTCTGACGCACGCGCTCTTTCCACTCGGCCAGCACGCGCATCTGCTTGTAATGATCCTGCTCCATCTCCTTACAGCGCTGCATCTCCGGCACATAGTAGCGTGTGGTGTACTCCTTCACCATGCGGCGCATGCTGTACTGTGGCGCGCACGTGCGAACGGACTCTTTCATATAGTTGACCCAGCGGTGGGGAATGCCATGTTCGTCGCGGTCGAAGAAAGTAGGTATGATCTCCTCTTCCAGCAGGCGGTAGAGAGAAGCGCTATCGGCATCGGCCTGGATATTCTGGTCGGCATACTCGCGCTCCTCGCCGATGGCCCAGCCATTCTTGCCATTGTATGCCTCGGCCCACCAGCCGTCCAGGATGCTACAGTTGGGCAGGCCGTTGAGGGCCGCTTTTTGTCCGCTGGTACCACTGGCCTCGTAGGGGCGAATGGGATTGTTGAGCCACAGGTCTGTACCGGAGACCAGGTAGCGGGCCATGTCGATGTCGTAGTTCTCTAGCAGGACGATCCTGCCCTTGAGCGCACCGCGCGAGAGCCGATAAATCTGCTCGATCAGCGCCTTACCAGGTTCATCGGCGGGATGAGCTTTACCGGCAAAGATGATCTGTACGGGACGCTGTGGATTGTTCAGGATGCGCTGCAAGCGTTCGATGTTGCGGAAGATCAGCGTGGCGCGTTTATAGGTGGCGAAGCGACGCGCAAAGCCGATAATCAGCGCGTTGGGGTCGAGAATGTGTTCTAGCTCCTCAATTTGCAGGGCACCTTCGCCCAGGCGCAGATGCTGTTGTTTGAGGCGCTGGCGTGCGTAATCGATGAGGGCCTGTTTCCTGAGCTGGTGTGCCTGCCAGAACTCGTCGTCGGGCAGATTGTGGATGTTGCTGTCCCAGAACTCCTGATCGTCGATGTAGCGGCCCCACTCGCCGAGAGAGCGTGAATAGAGGGCATTGATCTCCGGCGCGATCCAGCTTGGGCTATGGATGCCGTTGGTGATATGGCCAATCGGCACCTCGCTGACATCCAGGCCGGGCCAGAGGAACTGCCACATCTTGCGCGAAACCTCGCCGTGCAGCTTGCTGACGCCGTTGTGCTGGCCGGTCAGGTGCAGCGCCAGCACGGTCATGCCGTAGGTAGCACCCCAGCCATGATCCTCGCGCGCGATCTCCATAAACTGGTCGCGGGTCAGGCCAAGCTGGCCCCAGTAAGAGCCGAAATAACGATCAATCAGGTCGTAGTTGAAGGTATCGTTACCGGCAGCGACGGGGGTGTGTGTGGTGAAGAGCGAGTTGGCACGCACAATCTCACGCGCTTCGTTGAAGCTCATGCCAGATGCTACCAGTTCGCGGCAGCGTTCCAGGCTCATGAAGGCGGCGTGGCCCTCGTTGATGTGCCAGGCGGCAGGCGAGATGCCCAGGGCGCGTAGCGCGCGCACACCACCGATGCCCAGCACGATCTCCTGCGAGATACGCATCTCGCGGTCTCCCCCATAGAGACGAGCCGAGAGTTCGCGGTCGTTGGGGGCGTTGGGTGCGACATCGGTATCCATCAAATAGAGTGGGACGCGCCCGACCTGAAGTTTCCAGATTTTCGCGTAGATGCGGCGACCGGGCAGATCGACGCTAATCATGACCTCGTTACCATCGGGGCCTGTGGCGGGTACGGCGGGAGCTTCAGAGAAGTGCAACTTCTCGTAGAACGCTTCCTGGATGCCGTCGCGGGTGATGCGTTGCGTGAAATAGCCCTGTGGGTACAGGAAACCTACGCCGACCAGGGGCAGGCCGAGGTCGCTGGCCTCTTTGCAGTGGTCGCCGGAGAGAATGCCCAGGCCGCCGGAGTAGATGGGCAATGACTCGTGCAGGCCGAATTCAGCGGAGAAGTAGGCAATGACCTGATCGGCATGTTCGGGATAGACGCGCCCGAACCAGGTTTCGTCGGGACGCGGGTGCATATAGTGATCGAAATCGCTAATAACGCTATCGTATTGCTGTAGATAGTCGGCGTTCTCCGCCGCCTGCTCCAGGCGTTGTGGATCGACCACGCTCAGAAAGCGCACCGGGTTGTGTCCGACCTCTTCCCACATGTGTGGATCGAGCGTGCTATAGAGAGCGCGTGCTTCCGGGTGCCAACTCCACCACAGATTGTATGCCAGCTCATATAGGCGACTGATACGGGCAGGCATAATGGGGAAGACCGTCATGCGACCATAAATTTTCACTGAACTACGTTTCCTTTCTTCGCTTGCAGAGGTAATAGCTACCTTCTCCGGGTCTTGCCACGGCCACTCGCTGTCGATGGTATCGACCAGAAATGAGGTGAGCGACGGGCGGGAGAAACAATATATAGGGTGCGAACGCAGGCGTTCCATGCGTGTTATCGGATGTTCTTGTTATCAGTATATCGTGTAGAAGAAAAGGAGGTCAACTTTTCGTGGTTTTGCCTGTTTGCCACGCATCGTGAAAGCATCTGACGAACGTCCTGCTCACCCTGCCTTGCGCTCGTCCTGCCTTTCCGATATACTTGCTTGTCCATAACGGCAAATGTTTACAGACAAAAGAGTCTGGTGATTGGCGGATGAGTCATAAAATGAAACGGCAGGAACAGCCGTCGAATACGCTCAGTGCTATTCTTGGCGCTATCTTGCTGCTCGGTTGCTTTATCTGGTTGGGCTGGTTGCTGCTTCATCAGCAAACTATGCCACTAAAACTCCTGTTTCCGAGAAGTACCGCGACGGCGGCGGCGAATAATACAATGGTGCAGGTGCCACCATTACTGGCTGAGGGGATCACGCTGGGAGCGCCGGGAGGGCAACCGGTGCTGAGTCAGCAGCAGGCACTGGCGTTGGCAGCGCAGCTTGAACCGGATGCGGCGGCGCAGGCAAAAACGATCACGGCCCGCTATGTGCTGCTCAACTACCCGAATGTTAGCACGCCCGCGACACATGCAAACCTAAATAATGTGCCCGCCTGGATGATCTGGTATCAAAAAGTTCCCTATGTACCTGCCGATGCTTCGGTCGATCCAACGCCTTTTCCTCACTCATACCATGACCTGTATGTCTTCATTGATGCGACGAGTGGCAAAGAACTATTGGCGGTATGGGCCTGAGACCCACACCGCCATCCAGCTTTGAAAATCACAAAATAAAAATTGGTACTAATTGGCTATGCAAAGAGTCCCAGGAGTACCCTTGCTTTAAGGAGTTGTATCCATTTTAATCCAGCCATGACGTAGTGCGTGAACTACTGCTGCTGTGCGATCACTGACCGAAAGTTTCTTAAGGATAGAGGTAATATGGTTTTTCACGGTCTGATCGCTAATTTTCAGGGACTTGGCGATCTCTTTGTTGCTGTTGCCGCGCGCGATATAGTCGAGAATTTCGACCTCACGGCTGGAGAGCGGCGAATAGGGATCGCGTTCGTCGTTTTCTTCTGGCTCCTCTTCGACGGTCATTTCGCGGAAGGAGCGCAGCACGCGGCTGGCAATTTGTGGTTTAGAGAGGATCTCGTCGTTGATGAGGTATTCGCCCTGGCTCACCTTTTGCACCGCCTCGATAAGTTCGGCAGGGGTGATATTACGTGTATAGTAGGCGGCGGCACCGACCTTAATAGATTGGAAGAGGCGTTCTTCGTCTTCTGAGGGGGTGAGCATGATGATTGCCATGCGCGGCGCGAGATGACGTGCCTGGCGGGCAATCTCCAGCGGATCAGAGGACGTGAGACCGGCATCGATCAGAGCGACATCGGGATCGGCGGTTTGCGCCAATTCCAGTATATCAGCAGCATCGGTGGATTCGCCGACAATAACGCAATTGCCCATTTGCTCCAGGGTCGCGCGAATACCCTGACGGAAGAGAGGCTGTTCATCGATGATGATGACACGTATCGTATCCATGGAATCCCTTCGTGAGAGAGTAGACAATGATTGACACGGCAACCTTGCATCTACTCTTCTATCAGTATACTCAAACATCCAAGAACGTGATTACCCCTGCGCGGCAAGGGGAAGTCACACAACTTATGATTGGTTGACTTATTATAGTCCCCTGCTGCCCGCATGTAAAGATTAGGTTAATTCGTGCCGTATGGACTTACAGGAAAAAAACAGGGTTTCCGCATATATATAGAACACGCGGTAAAGCCCTGTTTCGCTAGATGCTGCTAGTTGCGTTCGAGTTGCCGGAGCGTGGCATTAATGCCTGTACGCAGGCACTCAATGACTCCCTGACCTGAGACGGCGACGCTCTCAAAGCTCGGTACACGATAAGGATTGAGGTACTTTTCCAGGATAGAGACCTGCAAGATATCGGGCAGGTCACGCTTATTCCACTGCATGACCAGCGGGAACTTTGTGATATCTTTGTTTAAGCGCCTGAGTTGCTCCTGTAACTCATTCCAGCTTTCGATATTCTCTTGTAGCTTACTGGCCTGTGAATCGGCCACGAAGATGACGCAATCCGCGCCTTTGAGGACGGAGACGCGCGTCTGCTGGTATAGCACCTGGCCGGGAACGGTGTAGAGTTGGAAACGGATCTGGAACCCATGCACCTTTCCCAGCTCTAGTGGAAGGAGATCAAAGTACAGAGTACGCTCGGTCTCAGTATCGATAGAAACCATCTCGCCCACGTCACGGGGGTTGACGACTTTATGGATATAATGCAGGTTGGTGGTTTTGCCACACAGACCGATGCCGTAGTAGACAATCTTACAGTTAATTTCGCGTTTTGCCATGTTTATCAGGGACATATGTGATCGCTCTCCTGCCCGCTCATACGTGCCACTTCCCGAAACCTGACGTACTTCGTCCTGTGAAGTAGCCTGTTAAAGCAACCTTGTTCAGGGGAAAGTATACCGTATTTTCAAAAAATTGCAAATCACGTGAGACTTTAGGGTACACAGTTTTCGCTTCTGGACGCCCTTGCTACGAGGACAATATAACGCTGCTCCCTCAAAACTACAAAGGCCGTTTCACCTCAACATTTTCGCGCTAGATGTTTTTTCCTGCATAAATAAACCGCAGCCATAGGTAATTTGGGGGATATGATTGGTCTGAAGGGAACAGAGGCCAGACACCTGCTGCCAGTCCGGTGGTCTGTCTCGCTTATTGACGAATTGCCCGAAAAGGAATAGACTAGCGAAAAAGCGAGAACACAGTTTCATCACGGGCGATGAGGCAGAGATAAATTGTGGCTGTATGCGGGTATACAACGTTCTGTAGTATGTGGGGTATGTGGCTCATACTCTAAAGGATAAAGGCAAGAAGAAGGATGACGACGACAAGTTCTACCCCGGTCGGAACCGACTATGAGATTATAATTGGGCTGGAAGTTCACGCGCAATTGCTTACCAGGAGCAAGATGTTCTGCTCCTGTAGCACTGGCTATGCGAATGAGGCACCCAATACTCACGTGTGTCCGGTGTGTATGGGGATGCCGGGCGTACTCCCTGTCATTAATCAGGAGGCCGTCACGTATACTATTATGACGGCCCTGGCTCTCAATTGTTCGATTCCTGAATACTCAAAATTTGATCGCAAAAATTATCCTTATCCCGACTTGATGAAGGGGTATCAAATTTCGCAATATGACATCCCTTTGAGCCGGAACGGATTTTTGCTGATAGAGGCTAACGGGCAGCAGCGCCGTATCGGTATTACGCGCGTTCATCTGGAAGAAGACACGGCGCGTCTGACGCACCGCGATGGCTACAGTCTGGTGGATGTGAACCGCGCTGGTACCCCGTTGATGGAGATTGTCAGTGAGCCGGATATACGTAGCCCGGAAGAGGCGCGACTCTATATGCAGAAGCTGCGTGAAATCCTGGTCTATCTGGGTGTCTCATCAGGCCGAATGGAAGAGGGTAGTTTGCGCTGTGATGCCAACATTTCGGTACGCCCGCGCGGACAGGAACGATTTGGCACGAAGGTCGAGATTAAAAACATGAACAGCTTCCGCTCTGTTGAGCGCGCTTTGGAATACGAGGCTATGCGTCAGGTTGAGGTATTGCGCTCCGGTGGAGTGATTGTGCAGGAGACGCGCGGCTGGGTTGAGAATCGTGGCGTCACTGTTTCGCAGCGTAGCAAGGAGCAGGCCCATGATTATCGCTACTTCCCTGAGCCTGATCTGCCCCCGCTGATAATCAGTCGCAAGCGTGTCGAGGAGATTCGCTCACATCTACCGGAATTGCCGGATGCGCGCCGCGAACGCTATCAGGCGGATTTCGGCCTTAGTCGGCAGGATGCCAATATTCTGACGGAAGATAAAGCTCTCGGTGATTACTTTGAGCGGGTGATGGCAACTACGAAAGCCGGTGATCGCAAGTCACGCGCGCGAAAAGTAGCGGGCAACTGGCTACCGGAGGTAGTGCGTCTGCTCAAAGAGCGATCACTGTCGATACAGGAATGTCCGCTCGTGCCGGAGGCCCTGACCAACCTGCTAGACCTGCTCGATCAGCAGCGTATTACCGGTACACAAGCCAAAGAGGTGTTGGAGGAGGCTTTTGCGACAGGCGAACTGCCAGAAGCAGTGGTCACGCGCAAAGGCATCAAGCCGCCGATTAGTGACCAGAGTATGTTGGAAGGGATTGTCGAGGAGGTGATTGCGAGCAATGCGAAGATAGTCAGCGACTATCGTGGCGGCAAACTCAACGCCATTCAAGCTCTGGTTGGACAGGTCATGAAGCGCACGCGCGGGCAGGCCAGAGCCGATATAGTACAAAATTTGTTACGACAGAAACTGGACGAGGCGTAACCAGCGGAGGCAGACGTCACGTCCCATGAAAAGGAGATGCAGATCATGCACGACGAAGTGAAATCTGCGGCAATTAATCCCTATCAGATGGCGGTGCAGCAATTTGAGCTGGCCGCCGAACGCCTGGGCCTTTCAGAAGATATGCGCGAGATTTTGCGCCAGCCCAAGCGCGAACTCACAGTCAATTTCCCGGTGCGCCTGGACAATGGGCGCATCAAAACGTTTACCGGCTATCGCGTCCAGCATAATGTCAATCGTGGCCCGGCCAAAGGGGGTATTCGTTATAGCCCCCAGGTGACGCTGGACGAGGTGAAGGCACTGGCCATGTGGATGACGTGGAAGTGTGCGGTGGTGGGCATTCCTTATGGCGGGGCCAAAGGCGGCGTCATTTGTGATCCCAAGAGTATGACACCTGCCGAACTAGAGCGCATGACCCGTCGCTATGCGACTGAAATATCCATCATTATTGGCCCTCACAGCGATATACCCGCGCCTGATGTGAATACTAATCCGCAGGTAATGGCGTGGATCATGGATACCTACTCGATGCACGAGGGTTATTCTATTCCAGCGGTTGTGACCGGTAAGCCGCTCTCGATAGGCGGCAGCGAGGGCCGCGCCGATGCGACGGCTACCGGCGTGTTGTTTGTCACACGGCAGGCGGCTAAACGCATTGGTATGCCGCTCAAGGGGGCGCGCGTGAGTATTCAAGGCTTTGGCAATGCAGGCTCGGTGGCGGCGCGTCTATTCCACAACGAGGGCTGTAAGGTCGTAGCGGTGAGCGATACGCACGGTGGCATTTATAATGAAGCGGGCCTCGACCCGGCGGCTGTGCTACGCCATAAGCAGGAGCGTGGTACCGTTGTCGGCTTCCCCGGCGCGATGACGGTGCGTGTGCAGGACGTGCTGGAAGTGCCATGCGATGTACTGATACCGGCGGCCACCGAGGGCGTGATTACCGCCGCCAACGCGCCGCGTGTGCAGGCGCGCATTATCACCGAAGCTGCCAATGGGCCAACAACGCCGGAGGCCGATGCTATTCTCTACAAGCGTGGGTGCGTCGTCGTACCCGATATTCTGGCGAACGCCGGTGGGGTGACGGTGAGCTACTTTGAGTGGGTGCAGGATTTGCAGAGCTTCTTCTGGGGCGTTGAAGAGATCACCCGGCGGTTGGAAGTGATTATGAACAACGCCTTTGCCTCAGTTGCCGAGAAGGCCGACCAGTATCACTGCGATATGCGTCTGGCCGCCAATATGCTGGCCATCTCACGTGTCGCTGAAGCCACGCAGATTCGCGGCATCTACCCATAAATTATGATGAATCCATAGGGACGGGATATATCCCGTCCAGACCTGTTATTCGTGTCAAAGACGCGAAGCTATGCGATTCCAGATTATGTTGCTTCGCGTGTATCACCCGATTCAAAGGTCTGGGCGGGTTAAATCCCGCCTCTACAGATTTTCCCATCTCTGGGGGAAGCGTTATCACATTTTAAAATGTGCGGCGGTCACGTTTAGGCCGCTTAGTAGATGGCTTAGTCGGGCGCGAGGGTTTCGCCTTCTTACGCGCGCGTCCCCAGTCCTCTTCCTCTTCTTCTTCGTCCTCGAAGAAGTCTTCTTCGTCCTCGTCAAAGTCTCTGCCGCTCAGATCCATGTCAGGAATATCGGCATCTTCAATATCCTCACCTTGCAGATCCAGGTCTTCTACTTCGTTGTCGATGTCGAGGGCACCTGTCTCATCTGGTTCTGGTTCTGGCTCCTCCTCCTCTATCACCTCCGGCTCAACAACCGGGCGGCCTTTGGCGCTGGCAGCTTCATGCCGCCTCTCTGCTCCGTTGGCATGCTCGGTATGACCGGCGGTCCGTGTGGCTTTACGCGCTGTGACAGGCTCTACCGGCTCTGGCTCCGGCTCGATCCCCTCGCTCTCTTCCGACTTCTGCCCACCGATGATGTGGCGACCGGCGGCTACATCGAGCCAGAACTGAGAATAGTAATGGGGCCGATCTGTTTCTTTCTCGCTATCTTTTCTCGCCATGAGTTCTCGGTGTGCTTGCAAACTCCTGGTGAGGGTAGTTGCAAGCCACCGCTCCTCCTTTCGTAGAAGACACTCCCATGTCCTCTTCGCTGGTTTATCTCAAAACCAAAGTAAGAAGAAAACGTAACAGGTTCAGTATAACCCGAACAAAAAATGCTTATTGCTTTTGCAATGATAAGGAGAAAACGGGATACTGTCAAGATGTAGCCTTTTTTCTGGTTTGCCTGATCAAATGTGGGGCCTGAAACGTATAGAGTAGTGTGTTGTCAAGTCTCTAAGTGCAAGCTACAATGGGGGTAAGCTATTGGCTGGGTTGTATCCACTGGCTATAATACAAGGGAAGTCTGATCAGAGAGACCCTATCTGCTTTACTTATGCATCTTCATATTATGAAGACAACAGGTTCTTTTCTTGTCTATCTGCTGATTGCATGGTGTCGTTGTGCAAGAGGAGCCGAAGACTAGTATGGGAGGAAACCTTTGACAAGAATTTTAGATAGTATCGACAGCCCGGCACAGTTACGTAAGCTGACCATCCCACAGATGGAGCAGTTAGCGGAAGAAATTCGACGCGAGATCATTGAAAAAGTGTCGGTAAAAGGTGGTCATCTAGCTCCCAATCTGGGGGTTGTCGAATTGACAATGGCGCTCCATTGTGCCTTTGAGACACCGAGGGATCTGTTGGTGTGGGACATTGGGCATCAAGCTTATGTTCATAAATTATTGACAGGACGGCGGGAGCGTTTCCATACCATTCGCCAGTTTGGTGGCCTGTCCGGTTACTTGCGTCGTGATGAAAGCCCCTATGACACGTTTGGGGCCAGTCATGCCAGCACTTCGATCTCAGCGGCGCTGGGCATGGCGGTTGCGCGTGATCTGCGGGGCGAGAACTTTAAGGTCGTGGCGATTATCGGCGATGGCGCTCTCACGGGCGGCATGGCGCTGGAGGCCATCAATAATGCTGGGAGCTTGAAGAAGAATCTCATTATTGTGCTGAACGATAACGACAAATCGATCTCAGACAATGTTGGCGCGCTGCATCACTATCTGAGCAAGGCGCGGCGTGTGCAGGCGACACCGAGCTACCAGCGATTGCGTGAAATGGCGAAAGGCTCGATTGAGAAATTACCCGTTGTAGGCGACATGGCGCGCGAAGCCGCCGGTCGCGCCGAAATGGGCATCAAACAGTTTGTGCTGCCGAGCAAGAGTGGTGCCATCTTTGAGGAGCTTGGTTTCAAGTTCTTTGGCCCGTTCGACGGTCACGATATCCGATTGATGCTCGATGTTTTTGAGGACCTCAAAAAGATCGAGGGGCCGGTGATTGTGCAGGTCGTTACGAAAAAAGGCAAGGGTTGGGAGGTGGCCGAGCAGGACTCTACCACATGGCATGGACCTGGCGCGTTTGATTACAAGAGTGGCGTTATTAAAAAGAATCCCAACGATCCCCCGACCTATACTGAGGTATTTGCCAATACGCTGGTCAAAATTGCCGAGCAGGACGCATCGGTAGTAGGCATCACGGCGGCAATGGCTGAGGGCACGGGTCTAAAGAAGTTACAGCAGCGTTTCCCTGAGCGGTACTTCGATGTAGGGATTGCCGAGCAGCACGCCGTCACTTTTGCTGGTGGCATGGCGGTTTCAGGGTTAAAGCCTGTCGTCGCCATTTACTCTACATTCTTGCAGCGCGCCTATGACCAGGTTATTCATGACATTTGCGTACAAAACCTGCACGTGGTCTTCGCTATGGATCGCGCGGGCATTGTTGGAGAAGATGGACCGACCCAGCATGGCGTCTTTGACATCGGCTTTATGCGCACTATTCCCTCTATGAAGGTGATGGCTCCAAAGGATGAGGAAGAGTTGCGCCACATGCTCTATACCGCCGTCTACATGGATGGGCCAGTCAGCCTGCGCTATCCGCGTGGCAAGGCGTTGGGTGTACCGCTGACGAATGACCTGCACATGTTAGAGGTCGGTAAGGCTGAACTGCTAAGCCCGACAACGCTGGAAGAGGCTGAAAAGACCGAGTGCGCCATTCTGGCTTATGGCTCAATGGTGGCCCCGGCGGAGGAGGCGGCCAGAGAACTGGCCGAGGAAGGCATTCGCGTAGCTGTGGTGAATGCACGTTGGGCCAAGCCACTGGACGAAGAGGTCATTCTTCGTCTAGCGCGCGGCGTGAAACGTCTGGTAACGGTGGAAGATCACATGGTTGCTGGTGGCTTCGGTAGCGCAGTGCTGGAACTGCTGGAACGTCATAGCCTGTATAATGTCCAGACGCATCTGATTGGTCTGCCTGACAAGTTTGTCGAGCATGGTGCCCCGGCCATCCTCAAAGAGCTATATGGCCTTTCCTCGTCCCACATTAAAGAGGTCGTCCGCTCAATGGTTGGGTTCAGCGAGCGCACATTGGCGCAATAGCATCTATTGATCTGCAAAGAATGCACCGTTTGTTCAGCAGGAACACGGTGCATTCTGTTGCAATGGTTGCTTCTATCGATGATA
>Ga0123519_10011926_pt1 | contig 12719 bp, 8 predicted proteins | sample YelNatPaOPRAMG02_FD_87396 | JGI IMG/M metagenome (GOLD analysis project Ga0123519, IMG submission 87396) | Hot spring microbial communities from Yellowstone National Park - Yellowstone National Park OP-RAMG-02 (version 2) | ecosystem: Environmental > Aquatic > Thermal springs > Hot (42-90C) ...
ACACTACTGATGCAGTGACATTAAAAAAAATTGGATATTTACAAAAAAAAATACCCATTTTAAATTATTAATTAATTTTTTAATATTAAAAATCAATATGTTATAGATTTTAAATACTATTTTTATTGTATTTTTAAAATTTTTTATTATATTTATATTTAAAGATGTTATAATTTCCAAAATTTTCAAAATAGGAGGTGTTATAATGTCACGCAGAATATTGTTTATTGGTCTAATCCTGTGTCTTTCTGTTGCTACGGTGTCATTCGGCCAAAGAAAATATGTTGGCTGGTCAACCGGGTACCATACCACATGGGGAGGGCAGAGTCCAGCTAATATATATTTCAAGGCATACACGCATGTTTGCTATTTTTCTGGAAGCATCAACATTCCGTCTACAGCAAACAGCAAAACTTTTACTAGCGCCTGCCATGCGAACAATACCAAGGCAATCCTTTCTATTGGCGGCTGGGGTACTGCAAATGCTTTTGAAAATGCCACAAATACCGCTGAAAAAAGAGCGAACTTCATCGCCAATATTGTCAATGGCCTTAAAAATGGTGGATATGATGGCGTTGATATAGACTGGGAAGAGGAGGGCAATGGCATAAGCAACAATTATACACTGCTGGTTAAGGAACTCCGCGCTGCCCTTGACGCCATAACTCCAAGACCGCTGCTCACCATTGCCACTGCTCAAAACCAAGTGAATTCAGCGGTTTCGGTTAAAGATTATGTGGATCAGATGAATCTTATGTCTTATTGGACACTTGTGGGCGGTATGCAGTCTTATGTCAACTCCTTTACCAGTAGGGGCATTCCAAAGTCCCTTCTAGGCATAGGTTGGGGTTACGATACAGACGGAGAAGTTGACGTGAACAACCCGAACGACATCGGCGCCAAGTGTTTGTTTGCCATTGATGGAGGATATGGCGGAGTAATGATATGGGAGATCGCTCGCGCCTGCTCAAAGTGTCAAGACACCAATGCTTATTATGTCAACAAATCTATAACAAGCGTCCGCCCTATGTTTATTGCAAACAAAGAAAGTGCACACATTTTCTCGGTTCAAAGCGGCAACATTATCCGATACACGTTGTCTTCTGCGGAATTTGTGGAGGCAGGGCTGTTCACTTTGAAAGGCGTACTCGTAAAGACCCTTATATACCAAAAGCAGCAGCCGGGAACGTATTCTATTTTTCTTGGAACTGATAATATTTATGGTTCATATCCGCCGGGATTGTATTTGTTTAAAATGGCTACCCTCTTACATACCGAGACACGAACTGTGGTTGTCAAGTAAAGACTGTAAAGTGGCAGAATCGCCCAAAAGGCTTTCTGCCACTGTTTAGGATATTAAATGATTGTCTCTTAAAAGCTCACCGAATTTAAAAAGAATAATGCATTTGAATTTTTCTCAATAAGAAAGAAAAATTTATAGCAAAAAACAATAAAAAAATTATCTCTTATGTAATAAAATAAATATTTTTCTAATGAATAAATTGGAATTAATTAATTTTATTTTACGAGTCTTTTTTTCATAAATTTTATTGCAAGAATAAATGCTACTATCTCAAGAATAAGCAAAAATGCAAAATTCCAAACAAGTCCTAATGTAAATTCTCCCCCAAAAATAGCTCGTGATATTTTTACTGCATGTGTAAGAGGTAAAAACTCGGCAATGATTTTAATAATATCTGGGAACTTATCTAATGGAAAAAATACTCCAGAAAAAAACATCATTGGAGTGATAAACAATTCGGTATAATAGCTAAAAAAATCAAAATTTGGTGCAAAAGAGGTAACTATCATTGACATAGACGCAAACAATATTCCTACAAATATCATAAGAATAATCAAAATAAATATATTTAAAACCGAAGCAGGAAGAACACCCATACACATTGCTACAATAAGCATTAAGATTCCGCTTATAAGCCCCCTCAATGCACCCCAAGCAATATCACCTGCAATTGCATCTTCACAGGAAACTGGAGTTGCTATTAGAGAATTGTAAAGTTTTTCATGAATCATTTTTACAAACGTATCATATAAACATTCAAAGGTTGAAGACATCATAACAGAAGAAATAATGACTCCAGGAACAAGAAAATTTAGATATGGCTTCCCTCCTATATATCCCATATAAGCACCAATTCCAATACCAAATGCAAACAAATAAAAAAGAGGTTGCCCAAGAGATATTATAAATGTTGGTACAACAAATCTTTTATACGAAACAATGTTCCTTAACAGTATATAAAAAACTCTATATGATAAATTCATTTTTATTCTATTAGACTTCTTCCTGTTAATTTAAGAAAAACATCTTCTAACGTAGCCGGCCTTATTCTAAAATTGGCAATATTAAATTCTATTATCTTTTTTGTTATTTCGTGGTTGTTATTACAATAAAGATATAAAACATCTCCAAATCTTTCATGACCAGTAATAAAATCAGATGTTGATTCTATAATCCTTTTATCTTCTTCTTTAGATATCCTAAGCTCTATAACTTCATTTCCAATCTCTTTTTCAATAAGTGTACGAGGTTCTCCATATTTTAAGATTTTACCTTTATACATAATTACAAGTCTATCGCATAAATTTTCTGCTTCTTCCATATATTGAGTTGTAAGAATTAATGTAGTGCCAGTCTTTTTTAATAAATGCAATCTCTGCCATATCATATGCCGTGCCTGCGGATCTAATCCTGTTGTTGGTTCGTCTGCAACAATTATTTTTGGATTATTTATTAAGGCACGGGCAATTAAAACCCTCCTTTTCATTCCTGTTGAAAGTTCATCTATTCTGGTATTCCTTTTTGAAGCCATTTCTATAAAATCTAAAAGCTCATTTATTCTGCTTTTTGCTACTTGTGAAGGGATATCAAAAAACTTTGAAAATATCAACAAATTTTCGTAAACAGTTAAAGATGGATCAAGATTAATTTCTTGAGGAATAACTCCTGTTTGCATTTTTATTTTTCTGTTATCTATAGAAGCATATTCCCCTAACACAATAATTGAGCCCGATGTAACCGGAGAGATACAATGTATCATTTTTACTGTTGTTGTCTTACCGGCACCATTTGGACCTAAAAATCCAAAGCATTCGCCCTGCATAATTTCGAACGAAATATTATTTACTGCAATAAAATTATTAAATTTTTTAGTAAGATTTTCTGCTTTTATAACAACCATTTTTTACTTTTTTGCCCTCTAAAATAATTCCATGTAAATAATTAAAGATAAAATAAAACTATTTTTTAATATTATTAAGATTGAAATAAAATAATGTAAATATATATAATTAAATAAATTAACATTATAAAATTTAACTTTTGTATTTAAAGAAAGGTTGTGCGTTGAATATTGTTTTTGTTAATCCCGAATATCCAACCCGTACTGGTCATGATCATGGGGGAATTGCAACATATATTTATTCTATGGCAAACGCTCTTGCCGGCGAAGGTCATTCTGTATACATTTTATCAAAAAGTCAATATATTTCTGAATATCTTCATCCTAATATAAAGCTACATGTTATTAAGCATAAACAAATTAAACGCCTATTCCCTACAATTGATAAATTATTTCATAGAGATGATATTTGGGAACGCGGATATTCTTTAGCTGCAAAAGAAGAAATAATTAATATTAATAAAAAAGAATCTGTTGATTGTGTTGAAATACCAGAATTTAACGGATTAGCTTATGAATTTAATCAACCGCTGCCTTTTCCTGTAATTATACATTTTCATACCCCAACTTATTTAGTTGATTTTTATAACCAAAAAAAAATTTCTTGTTATCAGCTAAGATGGCACAAACTTGAAGAAAAAGCATTAAAAAGAGCTCAAGCTTTTAGATGCCCAAGTAATTCTCTTAAAAAAGAAATTTGCAATCATTATAAAATTAAGGAAGAATTAATTACGGTAATCCCTCATCCAATAGATACAACTGTTTTTGATGCAATTAAAAAAAAGGATCGCTCAGAAAATGTTATTCATATTCTTTTTACTGGAAGATTAGAACGGCGCAAGGGCGGTGATATTCTTTTAAGAGATATACCACGAATTCTGAGAATGGATAAAAAGATCCAAATAACTATAGCTGGTGAACTTGAAATGGGAGATGCCGGGAGTTACAGAAATGCAATAGAACGCTCTATTTCCGAAGAAGAAAGACATAGGCTATGGCTATTAGGTCCTATCAAAAGACGAGAATTATCTGTTTTGTATAAGAATTCCGATATTTTCATTATGCCATCATTATTTGAAAATGCTCCATATTCTTTGCTAGAAGCAATGGCTTCAAAATTAGCTATAGTTGCAACCAATACAGGAGGTATTTGCGAACTTATTCACAATAAAGAAAACGGCATTTTATTTGATATTTCCGATAATGATGGCCTTATAAATGCTATAAAAGAAATTATAGACTATCCAGAAAAGTCAAAACAATATGGCGAAAAAGCCTACGAAACAATAATCAATATTTGTTCACCAAAAGAAGTTGTAAAAAAAAGTATAGAATTTTATTTTGAAGTAATTAATTCTTTTAATAAAAATAAAAAGTCTAACATATCCACATAATTTATTTTTATGAAAATTTGCTATATTTCTAATGAATATCCTCCAGAAACAGGCTATGGCGGAATTGGTACTTATACAAAAAATATTGCAGAAGGTATTGCTTCGCTCGGACATGAAGTTCATGTAATTTGCCGTTCTTTATCTAATGAAAAAATTATACAAAAACTGGGTAAAATAACTGTTCATAGAACATTACAAGGTAACTATCCCCTTCCTCAAGGTAAACTATGGTATTTGTTCAGACGATTCTGTTACAGCAATTTCTCCCATTCTCTAGTAAGACTTGCCTGGGCGAAACAGGCATGGCATGCTTTTAATGAAATACAAGAACATTTTGACATAATAGAATTTCCAGAATGCGGTGCAGAAGGTTATTATTTTAAAAATTATAAAAATGCAAAAAAAGTCGTAAGACTTCATACTCCATGGGGATTGGTTGTAAATCTTGATAACTTAAAAGAAAAATATTCAGATACATTTTTAATATCACTTTTAGAAAAACTATCTGCCAAGTCTGCCGATGGTGTAACATCTCCTTCTAATTCTTTATCTTTATTCATAAAACGTAAGTGGAGAATAAAGGATATTATTGTATTTCCCAATCCCATACCTGTTTCTGAATACTCAATTACAAGCGGAAACGACTGCATTTATACTGGCAGAATAGAAAGAAGAAAGGGCATTCATATACTTTTGTCTGCATATTCAATTTTATGCAAAGAAATGGAACTACCTCTTCTTAGAATAATCGGCAGACCTTATGGAGTTTTAAAAGATGGTATGGAATATGGAACTTATATAGAAAAAATGATAAAAGACTTAAAACTGGGAAATAAGGTTATATGGATAAAAGGAACAGATCATTCTTCAATAAAAAAATATTTGGCCATGTCAAAGATTGCAATTTTTCCTTCTTTATGGGATAATCTTCCATATAGCTGCATAGAAGCCATGGCTTCTGGATGTGCTGTTGTTGCATCAAAATGCGGAGGTTTTACAGAAATTATTAAGCATAATGAAACAGGAATGCTTTTTGAGCCTCAAAACGTTTTGCAACTTTCGCAAATACTCCGCATGCTTTTTAAAGATAACGGTCTTGCAAAAAGGCTGGGAGAAAAAAGCCGTTTGGAAGTTATAGAAAAATTTGATACGCCAGTTATCTCAAAAATAGCAGAATCATTTTACTTAAATCTTTTAAAGTATTAACAAATGAGCAATAACAATCATAGCTTGATTTTAATAAAAAACTCGATTCTTGTACTTTTTAACGCCATTTTCATGTTTTTAACAGGATGGGTTATTTCCATCTGGGTCGCAAGACAGCTTGGACCTTCTTTTTATGGAATTTTTACCCTCGTTTTATGGTTTACCGATTCATGCACCTGGTTTATTGCAATGGGTTTTACGCATGCAATTACCAAATTTATTTCCGAATACAAAGGGAAAAATGCCAATGAGCTTTTAACTCCTATTATTGTTTTTGTTTTAAAAATAGAATTAATTTTTTCTATAATCTGTATTTTACTTCTTGTTTTTTTTAGAAAAGAAATATCCAGCTACTTCTTTAACCCACAGCAAGCCATATTTTTTACCATTGCTTTTATTGGAATTTTACCCGGAATAATTACTGCAATTCTTTCTTCTGCAATAGATGGAATTCAGAAATTTGAATACTTTACGCTTGCCAATCTAATAATTACACCCCTATCATTTATTGCGAAATGCGTTGTGCTATACCTTGGAAAAGGAATAATAGGGCTTTTATTAGTAATGTTATTTTTTTCATTTGTAAATGTAATATTTTATATGTTTGTATTAATAAAAGAAAAAGTAATAAAAAAAGATGAACTTTTTAAACCATTACCTAAGGAAATAAAAAAGAGAATCTTAAAATATAATTTTAGCGTTCTTGCAATTCTATTTTGCGATAAAATTGTTTGGGATAAAAGTGAGAATTTTTTTTTGGGTAGATTGTGTGTGTCTGAACAAATAGGATTTTTTAATCTCGGATTCAATCTTGTTCAAAGGCTTATTTCTTTTATTCCTTTTATGTTCTGGCGGGTTTTATTTCCTGCCATGTCACAATATAGTGGATTAAAAGAAAGTGATAAAATGAAAAGACTTTATTTTTTGTCTACCCGTTATATTGCCTTTGCCTCTTTTCCAACAGGAATTGGAGGAGCTATTCTCTCATATAACATTATACATTATCTTTATGGTCATCAATACATAGGTGCCCAGCATGTTTTGCAAATACTTTTTATTTCTTCTATATTTGCCAGTTTAGCAAATCCTGCTTCTGCAGTTCTTTATGGTTACGAAAAACAGTCATTTATTTTTAAATATGGAATAATTCTTGCTGCATTCAACATAATTCTTGATATTCTTTTAATCAAAAAATATGGAGCCATTGGTGCTGCCATTGCTTATGCACTTACGACCTTTTTTGCTTCAACTGGTGGTCTTTATTATACATGTCACACAATGAAACTTAAATTCCCCTTTTCTTCTATATTCAAAATTCTTTTTTCAACAATTATAATGGGAATTTCTATGGAAATTCTACTTTTACACAAATCAAATCTTGTTGGCTTTTTGCTTTGTATTTTTTGTTCTCCTTTTATCTACTTAATATGTTCATTTGTTGTTGGAAGTTTCGAAAAAGAAGATTTTATTTTATTAAAGAGTGCAGAAGCTGTTTTACCAGGCAAATTAAAAATTATATATGGGAAAACAATAAAGTTAATAAGCATTTTTAAGCCGGGAAAAGAAAATATTGAATATTAAAAAATCTATTAATAATATCTATTTTAATTCTATTTGAAAATTTTAATAACCTAAAATAAATAGGATAATTTTTACAAAAGATTATTTAATCCCAAATTATTCATTAGAAATAAATTTTGTTTACTTTGTAATATGATAATATGAAGGATAATTTAATAATTTTTTTTGTTGTGGGTAAGCCTTCCCCTAAGCTGTGTTGCCGCGAATGTGTCCCGCTTTAGCGGGATGCCCATTCGTGGGTGTGCTTGGGGTAATGCTCGCTTTTCAATTACCACCGCATGGCTGTGCACACCCGTGGAGTGAAGTTGGTTAGGAATTATTTAAAGAAAATTTTATTATAATTATCTAAATCCTATATTTTTTATTCCTGCTACTCCCCACTTCTAATTTCCAAAAAGTGAAAAGGAAAAAGAGGGAATATCCCGTAGCTTTTGCTACAGGATGCATGATGATAGGTTTTTATTATATGAAAATTTTTTATTATTTGAAAAATAAAAAAATTATTAAAATAGGTGTTATTTTTTTATAAACTTAATTAATGATTATTATTATATCAAATCATTAACTAACATTTTATTAAAATTCCATTCTTTTATACCAATTTGATTAAAATAAAAAAATACCTATTTTTTTAAAATACAAAAACCTAAATATCCCCCTAATATTTTATTACATAAATTGGGATAAAAAATTAATAATTAGATATTCTAACTAATGAAGCAAGCGAGAAGATTTCCACTATCAATAAAAACTCAATTTTTTGTTAAGTTTTAAATAATTCTTATTTATTCTTTATAAAATATTCTAAAATTTCTCTTAATTCTTTTTTATTTTTTATTACAACAACTTCTCTATTATTTAAAAATACCTCTATAGGACCATTTATCCCAAGTTCATTAATTTCATCATAATATTTTTTTGATTTTTGTGAAATATTATTAAGTTCAGAAATAAATATGTCTATATTTATTTTTAGCTTTTTTAAATCTTTAAACCAATAAGAAACATTATCTCTTTTGGAAAAAAGTTCTAAATAGCCGTAATATTTTTTGGGATATTTTTCTAAAAATGTTATCCATCTTAAAGCTTCTTCTTTTTGCAGCTTATGTAATTCAGAAAAAGCAGTATCGCTAATATTATCATAAAAAACAGGCATAATCTTAATGTTTTTATTTTTATAAGATAAAACCATATCTATTGCTTCTTTTGCTGCAGGAAAAACCGGATCTACAAACAATGTAATACTATTTTCAATTAAACTCTTTTTATAAAAATAAAAAGGTTTTATTACATTCTTTTTAAAAATAAAAAATCCTTTATCTTTTACAAGCATTTCCTCTATTATAGAAAAATTAGGATCTTTTTCTATAGATGTTTCTATTACATAAAAGGGTAAATATAAAGGATCAAACTTCCCTATGATTTTTCTGCCGTTGGCAGATGATATTTTTTCTAATTTAACAATTACGCCAGAAAAATCGTTGCTAATATTATTTGCCAGTTGAATATCTGGTGATGTGAAAGAAGTATCTGGAATAAAAACAAATAATGTACATAAGTAAGAATCGGTATATTGACATTCGCCAGAACCGTCTTTTTTAATATTAACACATTTTCCTATCTTCCCCTTTTTTTTACAGTCGGTATCTTTTATACATTCTGGTAAAGAATCACAAAAAGATGAAATTTTGGTTTTTCTTTTTTCACATATATCTTTTAATAAATAATATTTAATAATCTCCTTATTAAATATCATATTATTTATCAAAAGTGTTGGAGATGCATTTATTCCCATTTTCATGCTTCTCAAATAATGAATCTTTAATTCTTTTTTTCCATTTTTCTCAATCCATGATTTTATTTTGGGAATATCTAAATTCATATCTCGCAAAATAGCAAAAACATCATCGGCATTAACTTCTTTTAAGCCTATTCTTTTTATTAAAAATTCTTCCCATTTCTGAGGATATATTTCTTTTACCGCAAGCCATATCATTTCATCTTCAATCTCTTCTTGCCCGTGAAGGGAAGAAAGTTTTTCTTCTCCTTGTATACTTCCTATAAACCATATATTCCATTCGGTTTCTTTTAAAACATTTTTAAAACTTATGAATTCCTTTAAGGCTTCTTTTCCGTATGGGCATAAAGACATAATATATAAATCATATATTGGTTTTGCATATATATTTTCTTCGTTATGACTTTTTATTATCTCGGCTATATTGGGTTCTTCTAAAATTTCTTTAGTAACATTAAGCCATCCATTTCTTTTAATTTTTTGTTTAGAATCAAATTCTGCATAAGAAAGAGATTTTCCTAAAAACTCAAACTGCAGCAATATTTTTTTTTCATTAATAACAATATTTTCTGTGGATATTTTTTTATGTCCATTTACAACAACATTACATTCTGGTAAAAATTCTAATATTTGTCTGCTTATTTCTTCTCCGCAATGAGAAAGTATAACAATAAAATCTGATTTCTCTTTTAATTCATTCCAGATTTCTTTTAAAGATGCCAATGGATCTTTTATTATTAATGAGTCATTTAAAGAATATATTCTTTCTTGTGTAGTTACACCTGTAATGCCTATTGAAATATTATTTTTTTTTACAATAATATACCTATTTACAAAAGGTATATCTTCTTTAAGAAATAAATTTGCAGAAACAAGTTTAACTCCATATTTAAAAGCATTTTCTTTTAGCCAATCTGCACCATATAAAAGCTCATCATCCCCCACACAAACTGCATCATATTTCATATATCCCATAGTTCGTAAAGCAAGTAGAGTTCTTATTGAGTCTTTTTTTCTTCCTTCTGTATAGGGGTCATAAATTCCACCGCCAGAAAAACCTCCTGCATCAAGTAATAATACTTGATTCTTTTTTCTTTTTTCATTTATTATTGTTCCTCTTTTTGCAAATCCACCTGCAAAAGTTAAATCGCATTCACAGCTTTCAAGCATAGAATGTGTTTCTGCGGTACTAATTATTATTAAAGGATTTTGGGCAATAGAATTTGAGATGTTAAAAAAAATAAAAAAGAGAAAAATTATAAATATTGTCATAAAATTTTTACTATCAATTTTTTATAATTATTTTTAATTAAATCAAAAATAATTTGATTTTTTGCTTTTTGCATTTCATATTTTATAAAGTGTAATAATTTACAATTACTTATTTGCAATTAAAAAAAGGAGAAGTAATGTCTATTAAACTTCCAGTAAAAATTTTTTTAAATGAAGACGAAATACCAAGACAATGGTATAATCTTGCTGCCGATCTTCCAACACCAATGCAGCCGCCACTAGGACCAGATGGAAAGCCTTTATCACCCGAGGCTTTAAGCGCTGTTTTTCCCATGAATTTAATAGAACAGGAAGTAAGTCAGCAAAGATGGATAGATATTCCAGAAGAAATTCTTCAAATTCTCTACAGGTGGAGGCCATCACCTTTAAAACGTGCCATATATTTAGAAGAAGCACTAAAAACACCGGCAAAAATTTTTTACAAAGACGAAAGTGTTTCTCCTCCCGGAAGTCATAAACCAAATACAGCCGTTCCTCAGGCGTGGTATAATAAGCAATTTGGTACCAAAACAATAACAACAGAAACTGGTGCAGGCCAATGGGGCAGTGCACTTGCTTTTGCCTGCTCACTTTTGGGTTTACAATGTAAAGTCTTTATGGTAAGAATAAGTTTCGATCAAAAACCGTTTAGAAAAATAATGATGGAAACATGGGGTGCCAAATGCGTTGCAAGTCCAAGTAACGAAACCGAAGCCGGAAGACGCTATTTGGCTAAGGATCCAAATACGCCAGGGAGTCTTGGAATTGCAATCTCAGAAGCTGTTGAAGCAGCGGTAACCGATAAATCGGGTAAAACAAAATATTCTTTAGGCAGTGTTCTTAATCATGTTCTTTTGCATCAAACAATTATTGGCTTAGAAGCCAAAAAACAACTTGCTAAACTGGGAATAAAAAAACCAGATGTTGTGATTGCATGTGTAGGCGGTGGTAGTAATTTTGGTGGTTTGTCTTTTCCTTTTGTTGCAGATAAAATAAATGGAGCAGACATAGAAATTATTCCTGTAGAGCCTGCGTCTTGTCCAAGTATGACGCGCGGAATTTTTACATACGATTTTGGTGATTCTGCAGGAATGACACCACTTCTTCCTATGCATACTCTTGGTCATAATTTTATTCCTGAGCCAATTCACGCAGGAGGGCTTAGATATCATGGAATGGCTCCACTTGTTTCTCAGGCGGCAATAGAAGGACTTATTAAGCCAAGGGCGGTTCATCAAACAGAATGTTTTAAGGCTGCAATTAAATGGGCAAATACCGAAGGCATGATTATCGCCCCCGAAACAAGCCATGCTGTTGCAGCAGTAATTCAAGAAGCATTAAAGGCAAAAGAAGAAGGAAAAGAAAAAGTAATATTGTTTAATCTCAGTGGCCATGGTCATATGGATCTTGCAGGTTATGCAAAATTTTTGGAAGGTAAACTTTCTGATTACGAACTTCCTCAAAAAAATATAGAATTAGCAGAAGAAGAACTAAAAAATTTTCCAAAAGCAGAAATAAAAAAATCGGGAAAATGGTAAAAAAATAAGGAGTGCGTTTTTTAAACGCACTCCTTATTATGCAATATCTAAATTAAATTTATTTTGCCGTCGCAATAAATTTTGAACATTTGATATTTCCATTATCATAAAGTTTAACCAAATATATACCTTTTGAAATTTTATCTGATAAAACTTTATTTAAATCCTCGCCTTTTTTCATTCCTTTTACCAAATGTGTATAATCACCAATAATTTTGCCGTTAAGACCATAAACTATGCATCTTGCATTAACAGGATTTGTAACAGTCAAAGAATTAATATTGGCAGGTTTCTCAATAACTCCAACCCCTTTTTGATAAACCCTAACATAATCTATATACATTTTTTGTGGGAAAATACTATTATCAATCTGTATCCCGGCAGAAGAAACATAATTACCCATTATTGCAATATTTCCAATAAAAAAATGAGGATTATGAAATGCTTCAAAATTAAAGCTTTGGTTAATATTAGGAGTCTGCGTTCTTGGCCAATATACTTTATCATCAAAATAATATTCTACAAAAGCAGAGTCCCATAAAATCCCATATAAATGATAATTTACATATAATCCTTCATTATTAACATATTGTTTGCTGTTATAACTTACTCCTGATGAGCCTCTAAAATGACATGTGCCAATAAAAACATTATCTCCCACAGTTCCTGCTATTGACCATGTTCCTGTCCTTTGTTCATATAATTCCATTTCTCCACATGCAGGCCA
>Ga0123519_10011927_pt1 | contig 12717 bp, 9 predicted proteins | sample YelNatPaOPRAMG02_FD_87396 | JGI IMG/M metagenome (GOLD analysis project Ga0123519, IMG submission 87396) | Hot spring microbial communities from Yellowstone National Park - Yellowstone National Park OP-RAMG-02 (version 2) | ecosystem: Environmental > Aquatic > Thermal springs > Hot (42-90C) ...
ACGTTCTGTATTTTGTTGATATTTCTTCAATTGGCTTCATTTTCGATGAGTTGGCCAAGATTCAACTTAGGTTTAAGGAACCAGGAATCTCTCATTTTTACCCACAATATAGCCGGATGAGCCGGAAATATAAATAATCCTTTCCTGTAGCTTTAAGGTTTGGTTATCATTTTTTAAGATTACCCGAGCCCAGGAAGCCTGGCTTTAATTTTAAAGCAATTGAACTCAAGTCCATCAAGGATTCTTTCATCTACTTGTCTATTTTATAATTTTCCCTTAAAACCGCCTTCCTTTTCTGAGCAAAGGTCAAGATAGAATTAAATAAATAAGGATGGTCTTTCGGTTTCAGTCCGCAGACCAAACTCCTGACATCTCTTGGCTCCGCCAAGATTAAAAAATTTTAATTTTCCTTTAATCTTCCTTTAATGGTCCGGGTAGTAAATTTAGGGCGAAAGGAGGACGCACATGAAAAGATTAACCGTCCTTTTAAGCCTGCTTTTGGTTTTGGGTTTGGTTTCTCTGAGCTTTGCTCAGCAAAAAGCTGCCAATCCGCCGGCGGCTCAGGCAAAAACCTTTACCGGCACCATCAGCAAAGTTACTCCTGGTGATCCAGCTAAAAAGACCCCGACCGAAATCGTGGCTCTTGGGTCTGACCAGAAAGAAGTGATCTTCCACCTTGGCCGGAATGCCACACTGACCGGAGCTGATGGCAAGCCCATAACTCTGGACAAGTTGACCGCTGGAACCAAAGTTGAGATCAAGTATTATGTTAGCAAAGGCGGAGTCAATATCGCTCGTTCCATCAAAATCATTGCCTGAATTGAATGGAAGGAAGGCGGAAGAAGATGATTTCCGCCTTCCTTCCTCTTTCCATTTTTTAAAGAAATTAGCTGATGCCGAAAATTGGGATTGTGTCTGAGTATTTTTACCCGCTACTCGGTGGCATTACTGAAAATGTCTATAACTCAGCTATCCGACTGGCGGCTAAGGGCTGGGAAGTAAAAATAATCACATCAAATATAGCTGACGGAAAGACTGAAATTCCGCCCAAGCCCTGGTTCGGGAAGACGGCTCATTTTGACCTAATTCGTTTGGGACGAAGCCTGCCTGTTTATTCCAATGGCTCCTGGGGCCGGTTCACTGTCGGTCTTAATCTAATTTCAGGGCTTCAAAAAACATTTAGAGAGGAAAAGTTTGACCTGATTCATATTCATTCTCCTCTTGTCCCTACTCTTCCCTATTTGACCTTGTTGTTAGCCAGAACTCCGCTGGTCGGAACCTTCCATACCTATTTTGATAACAATCTGTTTCACCGTCTCTTTTTTGGAGGGCTTAAAACCAGACTGCAAAAGGATTTGAATAAGCTGGGGCGACGGCTTTTTGTCAGCCAGAGCTGCATTACCCCTTTAGCCAGATATTTTAACCTGAAGCCGCTAATCCTGCCCAATGGTGTTGATACAGATGAGTTTTCGCCCGAGGCTCCTCCCTTAAAGAAATTTAATCGGGACAAGTTGAATCTTCTTTTTGTAGGCCGGTTTGACCCACGCAATGGGCTGGATGTTATGCTTCAGGCTTTTACTCTCATCAAAACTGAATTTAAGGAAGTCCGGCTGATTGTGGTAGGAGGGCCGGTTAAAAAAAGATATCTTGAAATAGTGCCTCCAGAATTTAGAGAAGATGTCTTCTTTGAGGGACCGGTGCTTAGAGACCGACCGAATTATTATGCGACCTGTGATATTTTTTGCTCCCCAGTGGATAAAGCTTCCTTTGGCATCACCCTGCTTGAAGCCATGGCTTCAGGAAAACCAATTGTGGCCACAGAAAATGTCGGCTATAACCAATTGCTCGGGCCAGAAGAAAGCATCTTAGTGGCCCGTAAATCGCCCCAGGCTCTGGCCAGGGCCGTTTTAAGCCTGCTTCGGGACGAAGCCCTCAGGAAAAAAATGGGTGAAGCTGGTAGGCAAAAAGCATTAAAATATTCGTGGGATAAAATAGTCCCGGAGCTGGAAAAAATTTATCTTGATGTACTTTAGAAGTAATGAAGCTTAAAATCGGCCTGGTCTTGAGTGCCGTCTCTCTAACCTTATCTTTCTTGGCGTCGTTATTGTTAAAAATATTTTTTCTAGCTCCGAAGCTCCCTGTCTTTGCCTCGTTCATTTTTTTTCTTCTGTTTGAGTCGCTTCTCCTGTGGGCCGTGTTTGACCCTAAATCCCCATTTTTCGGCCGGGTCTTCTGGCGGGGTTCCAAGGATTGGCCTGGGCTGGCTTTGACCTTTGATGACGGACCAACTGAGCCTTACACCTCAGCTATCCTTGAGATCCTCAAGAAATATCAGGTTAAAGCGACTTTTTTCGTCCTGGGTAAAAAGGCTGAGCTTTATCCAGAGATCTTAAATAAAATAGCTGCTGGCGGCCATGAAATTGGAAACCATGGTTACAGTCATGAGCTGATGCCACTTAAGCCTCCTTCGGAGATTAGAGCCGAAATCAGGCGAACCGAAAATTTGATAATGAATCTTACAGGGAAAAAGCCCCGGCTTTTTCGGGCTCCTCATGGTTTTAAGGGGCCTTGGTTGGTAAAGATTGTCCGAGAAGAAGGCTACCAGCCGATTTCCTGGAGCTGCGGAGTCTGGGATACAGATTATCCGGGCGAAAAGAAAATCATTCAGCGAAGCCTGAAGGGATTTAAGAATGGGGCCATCCTTCTTTTTCATGACGGCCGGGGCCTGGAAGAGAAACCTGATTGCACTCAGTTAGTTAAAGCTCTCCCGCTGATAATAGAAAAGGCGCTCTCCCGGGGATACCGGTTAGTCACAGTATCCGAGCTATTGAAGCTTTCCAGGTTGAAATCAAAAGAAGATTTTGAGCCAAGCGACGGAAAAGGAGATTAGAGGCCGGGGAATGAAGAAGACAAAAAAAGCCTGGGGCCTCGGCTTATTTGTAGTTTTGCTCTTTTTTGGTTTTATCCTTTATAAAATTAAGCCAGCCAGATTACTGGAAGCGGTGGCCGGAGTCGCTTGGGGCTGGGTGGTAGTGGCTGGCCTGGTCAATATCCTTAATATTGCCGTAGAATCATTACGCTGGCAGCAAATAGTTCTTACCGTAAAGAGAAAAGTTAGATTCACGAAAATATTTGAAGCCTTCGCTGTGGGATTTTTTGGCAACATTATCTTTCCTTTGCGGGTGGGAGATGGTTTCAGGATTTATTTTCTTTCTCGGCAAGAAACGATAAAGGTCCCTGAAGCTATCTGGACTTTCATTCTGGATCGCCTGGCCGATATAATCTTTTTTCTGGTTTTGATAGGAGTTACTGGTCTTTATTTTCCCCTTTCTGGAGAAACTGAAAGAGCCTTTCATTTGCTGCTCCTGGGGGTTTCAATTATTGTTTTGCTCTTGGTCATTATGGCCTATTTTTCGGGACAGGGGAAAAAAGAAAACTGGCCTTCCTGGAGAAAACGGCTTAATAATCAGGTGGACAGATTCTTGATTGCCTGCAGGGGACTTCTTCGGGCTAAAAATCTGCTTCTGGTTTCTTTGGCCGCTCTTACTTCCTGGATTCTTAGGGTGATGATTATCTGGGCCATGTTCCGGGCTTTTCATTTAAGTCTTCCCCTGGTGGGTTCAGTGATCGGCCTGATTATGGTTAATCTCGGTTTAGCAGCGGTGAACACCCCGGCTAATATTGGTGGGTTTGAACTGGGTTTAGTGGCCGCTTTGAAGTTATTTTCTGTTGATACCGAAGTGGCCTTGAGCTGTGCCCTTTTGCTTCATTTAGTGGAGGTTGTGCCTGTTTTTCTCATGGGAGGGACGATAATAATTAAGACTGGTTTCAAACCCCATCAGGCCAGAAAAGAAGCTGAAGAAATAGAAGAAAGCCTTGAAGAAGCTATTTAGAAGGCAGAAACCTGAACTTTAGTAAAATCTCAAGTTTATAGATTAATAATTAATAATCGCTCACTGGATAATTGCCTAGATATGTTTTTATTAAGGCATGTTGGCCATATTAATAAGCAGATAAAAGCCAGGAAAAAAGGAATATTGTTTGCCCTAATATTCTTTTTTGTCTTTTTCTGGACGGCTAATTTAATGAATATGAATTGTTTGCTTTTCATGATAAAATCAGAATATGATTTCGGGGAAAATTGAAACAGCTGTTAAAAATGTACTAATCAGGGTAGTTCCAGCAGCTATTCTTCCAGCAGATTGTTATCTGGCTGGTGGTACAGCTCTTTATTTTCAGTTTCATCAGCGTCTTTCAATTGACTTAGATTTTTTCTCGCCCAGAGTATTTAATCCAGAACTGCTTCTGTTCAAATTCAGGGAAGTATTTGGAGAGGTGAGTTTAGGAATAATGGAAAGCGAAACCCTGGTGCTGTTTTTATCTCCAGATAAAATCAAAGTATCTCTTTTCTATTTTCCCTATAAATTGCTAGCCCCAAAGGTTAATTATGAAATAGAACCCGGTTGGTTTGTTCCGCTGGCTTCACTCGAAGATATAGAAGCCATGAAAGCCGTGGCTCTGGTCCAGAGAGGGTCGGCCAAAGATTTTATAGATCTTTTTTATTTGCTCAGGAGAAGCAGACATTCTCTTAATGATTTATTTAATTTAGTGCAAGGTAAGTATAACCTTGAAGAAAATTATATTTATCAGCTAAAAACAGCTCTGGTCTATTTTGATGATGCTGAAAAAGAGTTAGGTGGTATCATATTGATTGATGAAAGAGGAGAGGCTCGTGGTATTTTAGAGAAAGAGTGGCAGGAAATTAAAGACTTTTTTTTGAGGTTCTGCCTATGAGAAAAGAGCTATTCTGGGATAGGACGGAGGAGCACATTTCTCCAGAGATAGAAATAGAAAGGGCCATAAACTTTGGTGGTTTTGATTTTATAAAAGAAGTGCAAGAAAAATATGGAATGGATAAATTTCGGGAGGTAATCATAAAGAACCGAAACCTCAGTAAGAAAGCAGTAAATTATTGGTGCCTGGTGCTCGGAATAGACAGGGCGAGCACCGCGGCTTTTCGCCAGCCGCCCGCGGTCTGGTCTCCCTATCGCTGAAAAGCTATTCTATTTTCTGACTCTAACCGGATAGGGCGGGCGCTGCATCTTTTTCGGCGGATTTTTCTTCAGCATGTCCATTATGACTTCAATGGCTTTTTCCAGCTGGGGGTCGCGTCCAGCAGCATAATCGGCTGGTGTTATTTCAACTTCTATATCAGGCGGGACGCCGATATTCTCAATCCCGAAGCCTTCTTCTTCCGTCCAGAAAGCTAAGTTGGGTGCAGTGATGCTACCCCCGTCCATCAGCACCGGAAAGCCCAGCACTCCAACCAGCCCTCCCCAGGTTCTTTTCCCAACAAGAGGACCGAGTTTGAAGTGCCTGAACATCCAGGGCAAAAGGTCTCCGCCTGAGCCGGCCATTTCATTTATCAGCATGACCTTTGGTCCCTGAATGGAAGCGCTGGGAGTTTTCAAGTCAGCGCCATATCGCATAGCCCACATGGCGATAAAAGGCTTGCTGAGCCAGTCAAGGTAATAATCAGCCACCGACCCGCCGCCGTTAAACCTCTCGTCCACGATGATGGCTTCCTTGTAAGCCTGGGGGAAGAAATATCGCCGGAAATACATATAGCCCTGAGTTGAAGTGTTGGGCACGTAGACATAAGCTACCCGGCCGCCGGTTGCTTCCTCAACCCGTTTCAGGTTGCTCTCAACCCAGTCGCGGTTGCGCAGGCCAAAATCGTCTGCTACCGGGACAACCTGGACCGTCCTGGCGCCTTTGCCATCCGGGCTTGGCCCGACTGTGATTTCTATAATTTTGTCGGCCTTGTTTTCAAAATATTTGAAAAGGTTGTCGGGTGGAATCAGTTCCTGGCCTTCAACCGCCAGCAGGTATTCGCCAGCTTTGACGTTGACTCCTGGTTCGGTCAGCGGAGAGCGAAGCTCGGGGTTCCAGTTTAATCCGCCATAAACTTTCTTGAAGCGGTAGCGGCCGTTGGCGATTTCATAATCCGCCCCCAGCAGGCCGACCTGGATGCTCTTTCGCTCATAGGGCGTATCCCCACCACCACCGCGATGATGGCCGACAGCCAGCTCGCTGCACATCCATTGGATTACCCTGTTGAGATCATCACGGCAGGAAAGCTCTGGCAAGAACTTCTCGTATTTGGCTTTCATCGCCGGCCAGTCGCAGCCGTGCATATTCGGGTCATAAAAGAAATCGCGGTTGATTCTCCAGGCCTCGTTGAAGATCTGCTTCCATTCGGCTGCCGGATTTATCTTCACTTCAATAGAATCTACATTAATCTTGCCCTGGCCCACCTGAATCTTGCCGCTCAAATTGGTGAGGCCCCAGGTGTTCTGAGCTACATAAAGAATCTTTTTGTGGTCAGCGGAGATTAAGTAATTATTGATCCCTTCCATGATCACTTCGTCCTTGCGGCTCTTGAGGTCAAAGTGATGGAGCTTGCCGGTTAGAGATCTGGGCCCTGGAAAGGCAAACATAGCGCCCAAAGCCATGGTCGGGAACTCCAGATAATAAATGTGTTCGGTTTCACCGGTCTGCAGATCAGAATAATTTCCAGGCGGCAGCGGCAGAGCAATAATCCGGTTTTCCAGCCCTTCAAAATCTATCACAGTTAGGCTCGTTTTGGGTTCGGCCTTTCGGCTTTCTGTCGCTGCGACCGACTTGGCCGCCAGGGGAGCAGCCTTATCAGCGGCTGGGTTGGTCCCGGATTTAGCCACAGATTTGTCCTGGGCTTCTTTCTTTTCTGCCGGCTTTTCTTCATCACTTTCCTTAGCCAGCGGGTTCGCCAAATCTTTTCTTAGGACGACTAAGTAGAGCGAATAGCTGGCCCGCAAATCAGCGTTGGACATATCAAACCACTGCTTGACTGGTCCGGCGTCGGTTGAAGCCAGGAAATAAAGGTAATTTCCGCTCTGGTCAAAACGGGGCTCAGCCACTTCACTCAGGCCGTCGGTAATGGGATAAGATTTGTCCTTTTCCAAGGAATAGACGAATACTTTTTGGATGTAGGTCTGGGTGTTTAAGGTGTAGGCAATCCATTTGGAATCAGGTGACCAGCTTAAAAACATCCGGCTCAATCCGCCGGGTCCATAGATATAGTCAGAAGCAATCTTTTTGATTGCCCCGGTCTTGATATCAATCCAGTAAAGGGAAAGAGAATTATCGGCAAAAGCTATCTTCAGGCTGTCGGGCGACCAGGCTGGCAGTCCATAAAAACCAGAACCTGTTAGCTTGAATTTCTTGGTTTCACCTTTGCCATCCTGGGGTTTGAGATGCAATTCATATTCGCCTGATTCATCAGAGAAATATGCAATCCACCGGCCATCGGGAGACCAGATTGGGTTGCGCTCGTGGACCGCTGTGGTCTGGGTCAAGTTGCGGTAATCGCCTTTTTCAGCCGGGAAAGTAACAATCTCACCGCGAAATTCAAATACTGCTCTGGCGCCAGAAGGTGAGAGGTCAGCATTCCGAATCCAGCGGGCTCCTTTAGCGAATCGCTCCCGCAACTCCACCAGGTCGGTGGAAATAGCGAGGACCAGCCGCTGGCTTTGGCCAGATTTAGTATCGTAAAGATGCAGGTAACCGGCCTGCTCGTAGATGATTCGGTCCTTGTTTCCGGAAGCGTCTAAGATGGGAAAATCAGAATAATTGGTGAGCTGCTTGATTTCTTTGGTCTTGAGGTCGTAGCTAAAAAGGTTAAACTCGCCGTTTCTGTCGGAGAGAAAATAAAGCTTATTTTCTGACCAGGCGGGATCAATGTCATTGCAGCGGCCTTCGGGCTGCGGGATTTTTTGCAGGGAATTGCTTTTCCTGTCGTATATGGCGATGATGGAATTTCTGCCGCCGCGGTAATTTTTCCACTGACGGAAGGCGTCGGGGAAGTGGTTGTAAGCAATGAACTGACCATCGGGCGAGACCTTGGCTCGGTAAACGTAGGGAATCATGACTTGCTCCGGGAAACCGCCTTCAATGGAGATGGTATAGAGATTACTTGCTCCCCGGGCAGAAGCATTGCGGGTAGAGGTGAAAAAGATTTTTTTGCCGCAGGGGCTGAAATCCTGGACCAGGTCAGGGCCAGGGTGCCAGGTCAAACGCCGCGATTGGCCACCTTCGGCAGGCATCAAATAGACATCTATGTTGCCGTCGTGTTCGGCGCTGAAAGCGATCCATTTTCCGTCGGGTGAAAAGACAGGTGTTCCCTGAACTAACATATCTACTGTGAGCTGCCGTGGGTTTTTGCCGTCAAGGTCAGCCGTCCAGAGCTGGTTGGCATAAACGAAAGCGATTTTGTCCGGGCCTATTGCCGGCCTGGTCATCATAGCTGTGTCCTTGGGGTTGACGGCCAGCAGCGCCGTGGACATCGCCAGCAATAATAAGCAGAATATGAGCGGGTTAAGTTTCTTCTTAATCATGATTTCTCCTCCCTGGTTCATTTTAAATACTTTCTGATTATATCCAAAATACTTTCTGATTATATCCAATAATTTGAGTGATTACATCATATTATTTGGGCTTGATTCAGGGCGAGTTAAAATAGTTCAGATTTATCATTTTCGGTTGAATGTCTGTCCTTTTATCCTGCTAAAATCAGCAGAATTGGCAGAATTGGGGTCGGACCATGCTATGTACTTTAATATTCACGACTTAAGCTATTTTTAGCGGGTGAAATAAGGCCTTAAAACTGTTTTTGAGAAGGGAAGAAACCGATAAAAAACAGCCAGTAATCAGCCTATTATCTTCAGCTAAAACTATTTTCTGAGAGCCCAAAAATGCTTTTAAGACCGATATTTCGGGTTAGTTAATGAACTAACTTGAAAGAAATATTACATCTTTCATGGTCCGACTCCCACCCCGACCCGACCGACCCCAACTCGGCCAACTCCTAACCCCCCTGCGATCCAGACCTCAGTGGTTCCATTCCAATTAGAGTTAGGGATAATATTTCTCTCAAGCTCGGGAATCGCATATTGGAAGGTGGGGCGAATGTGCCGGAGGTTTATAGTTTCTCTATGCTTCATTACCTCAGTGCTGGTCTGGCTTTTACATTTTAAGTGCAGGTTTATTAAGTTTCAACTTGCCGGCTTAAAATTTTTCTGATTTATCCAGCGGAAAGATTTATTTCACGAAAATTGAACAGCAAATTTTATAACTCTGAAATTTTAAAAGCTTATACCAAATATTTCAGAATCCCTGCTGCTGTTTAGAGGCGGCAAAAAAGAATATGAGCCAACGAGCAAAACAATCAAAAGGCTAAAAAAATGGTGAATGAGTATAGTGTCCCCCGTATTTAGGGGCCGACGTGAACCATCGGCAGAGTCACCTCAAAATCTTCAGTGCGCAGGGCATTTTCCCGCTCTAAGTTAAGCAGGTGATAATGGCCCATCTCCATGGAAGCAATGTACAGTAGAAGCTTGTGCTGTTCCGATTCGGATGGGAAGTGACTGGAAATGGCGGTGTAAAAATCGTAAGCAGCCTTTTCTGCCTGCATGGCCACAAAGAAAACTTCGCTTATCGGCATGGTTTCTTTTTCAATTTTTAGCCCTGGAAGCGGCACCGGGCTTTTCTCCGGAAGCACTATTTTCTGCCCGGCAAATTGCCCGCGATACATGTTTTCAAAAGCCTGCCGGTGCTTTTCCTCTTCGGCCGAGAGAAACAGAATCCGGTCCTTAAGAAAATAATTTCCCACCGGCCCGGCCAGCATTTTGTAAAAGTCCCTGGCTTCAATTTCGCTCTTTAAGGCGGTGAGCAATAAGTCTTTAAGTGAATATTTTGATACGTCCATGACCCAATCCTTTCACCTCTTTTGTACACTCTGGCCGCGGCCATGTCAATTTTTCAGGCGATTTTGCCCTTTTTGACGACGTCTTCCACCACGTCGGCGAAGTAATCAATTTCTCTAACCGAGAGCGAGACATTGACCACTACCCTGATGCCGTCCACCAGTCCATCCGGGTGAGTCATGTGGGAGACGACTATTCCGTGCTTGTCAAGCAGGTATTCGGTAAGTTTTCCCATGTCAATCCCTTCAATGCCAAAGGTGGCCAGTCCGCAGGACTCAGCCGGGTCTAAGCTGGTATAAAACTTCACCTTTGGATACTGCTTCAAGCGGTTGGCCCAGCGGTCCTTTAAATAGCGCAGCCGAGCTGCCTTCCTTTCTATTCCAATACCTTCGTTAAAAGTGATGGCTTCAGCAATGGCCACCCGGCTGGCCGGGGAACGGGTGCCCACGTCTTCAAAACGCCGGATGTCGTTCGGATTGTCACTCCAGGGTGGAGTCAGCGGCCAGAGCTTCGGGATGCGGTCCCTGGGGATGCGCACCATCCCGTTTCCGGGAGGGGCCATCAACCACTTATGCAGGCTGGCGGTGTAATAATCGCAGCCGAGGTCAGCCAGCTTGAAAGGGAAGTGCATGAAGCCATGAGCGCCATCAACAACCAATTCTATGCCCTTTGAACGACAGAGCTCAGCCAGCCGCCTCACCGGGGCCATCTGACCAGTGTAGTGAGTGAGATGGCAGACCAGAATGGCCCGGGTGCGGGGTGTTATCTGCTCGGCCACCAGGTTGTAGAACTGGTCGAGCGGCACGGGCGGCGGCGGCAGCTTGACCATTTTCAGCACGATACCTTCGCGCTTCTCGCGCTGTCTCAGGGCAGCTATTAACCGCGGGTAATCCTGGTTGGTGGTGATGACTTCGTCGCCGCGCTTGAGGTCAAGACCCAGGAGAGGAATCTGGCCGGCTTCACTTCCACCGCGGCAGATGACCACCTCTTCTGGGTCGCAACCCAGATGAGAGGCGAGCCGGCGGCGGCAGCTTTCGATTTCTTTGTTCAGAATAGCCATGGAGTGCCAGCCGGCGTTACCCGAAAATTCACTGTGCCGGCGGACGGCATCCTGGACGATGCGCAGTCCGGGCTGGATGGTTCCCTGGTTCAGGTTGATTATGTTGCGGTCTTCAGTAAAAGCCATCCGCACCTGAAACCAGAAATCTTCATCCTGAGCCACTTCTTCCGGACTCATATTGGCAGTGTCGCGTCCCATAGTCAGGATGTTTTCCAGGACCTCCTCCGGAGTAACTGCGGCCAGACCCACACCGGCCGCACAGCTTCTTAAAAACTCGCGCCGATTTAGCATTTTTCCTCCTTCCTGAAAGAGGGCAGATTTTGCTGTAGACCAGGCAAAATTCCCCCTTAAAGTTCAATTTTAATCATTATGCCGCCATAGTATCCCGGTTGGGATTTTTCTGTCAAGCTTACTGTTAATACCTTGAGCCGCCTTTAGTTCTCCGGTTTACTTTCCGGAGCGGACCATTAAACAGGCTGGTCTTCGGGTTTTATCTCATTGCGTCGATCACCCCGTGCAAATCAAAGGCTAAGAGCCACCTACCTATCGGGGCTGGTCGCGTCAACAAAGGTCCGGTTGCCAGCCTAATTGTTGTGGACCCGGTTGAGCAGAATTCAGGCCTTAAGTGAAAACGACATAAGACCTCCTGTCTATACTATTGGTTAATCAATGAATTCGTTGACAAGTTCGGATTTTTTATGATAATAAAAATTACCAATGATTAGACAAAAGACCGTAGCGATTATTTTTCTGGTGGGGCTTTTCTTTTTTGTTTCTGCGGCTGTTGATTTCTTCCACAACCATAAAACTATTCAGGAGCCAGCCAACTGCCCGGCCGGTCAATTTCTTCAGGTTTTTCTTTCAACCGGAATAAGCCAGGTAACATTCCTGATACTTTTTATTTTGCTGAAGATAATTAACCTAATTTCCTGCCATAAATATAAAGAACTCTATGTAAAAACCTACCTTTCGCGTTCTCCGCCATTAGTCTGACCAGCCAAACAATCTCCACTTATTTTAGTATTTCCTTCTAATTCTTTTATTTGCTTACAGTTAAGCGGAGGATGCATGAATAATAAGTTGAAAAATATCTGGCCTGGGGCCAGGAAAAGTTCAGGGCTTATTAGAAAAAAGATAAAAAAAGATAAAGTAAAATTTGCTTTCATCTTATTTTTAACGCTCTGGTTTTGTTCCTTTCTCCAGGCTGAAGCTCGGCGGCTCCTTCTTTCCGAACAGAAAACGGTTGGTTCATCTGAGTCTGCAACTGATCATGCTCTAACTCTTAAAGAATGTCTGGAAATAGCCCTGGCTAAGAACCCACTTGTTCTTTCAAGCTATGACCAGTACGAGGCGGCCCGGGCCAGAATCAACATGGCCAGAAATTTTCCCCAGCCGGGAATTTTGCTTGATTACCCGATGCAACCGACCTTAATTTCTCCAGGCCGCTCAGAAGAAAAGTTCTTCTGGCTAAATCAAACAGTGGAATTTCCTGGCCGTCGTTATCTCCGGAAAAAATTTGCCGATTTAGAATCCAAGGAGATTTTCCAGGACAACGAGAGCCTGAAACTTTCTCTTGCCTATCAGGTGAAAGAAGCCTTTTTCGGCCTTTTACTGGTTGAAGAACAGTTGAAATTCGCCCGCGAAAATCTTCAGCTCAACCAGGATTTTGTAGACCTGGTTGAAGTCAAACATTCAGCCGGGGAAGTCTCTCAGGCTGAAGTTTTAAGAGCTCGGGTAGAACTGGCTAAGGCTGAAGCCATGGTCAAGCAGCTTGAAACTGAGCGGAAGATAACAGCTGCCCGCCTTAATGTTCTCATGGGCCGTGACCGGGACGGAGAAATACAAATTACCGGG
>Ga0123519_10011929_pt1 | contig 12713 bp, 7 predicted proteins | sample YelNatPaOPRAMG02_FD_87396 | JGI IMG/M metagenome (GOLD analysis project Ga0123519, IMG submission 87396) | Hot spring microbial communities from Yellowstone National Park - Yellowstone National Park OP-RAMG-02 (version 2) | ecosystem: Environmental > Aquatic > Thermal springs > Hot (42-90C) ...
AAGCCTTTCCTCGCAGCTGGCAAGCACGACTTCCCAACTGAAGGCTATTGCGACCCAGCTCGATTCCTTGCAGACTCAGGTCGACGGCGAGAAGGCTTATTCGATCGTCAAGAGGGCGCTGGCGAACCCCGGACAGATCATAGGTTCGCAGATCGCTACGCCGGTTGTCGATGCGGTGTCTTGGCAAGCAATGAATCTCAGAGAAGCGCAGAACCATGCAAAGCTTGATAGTAATTCTCGGCGTTGCCGACTATCTGTCTGGAAATGGCTTCGAAGCGAGACTTAAGAGAATTCTCATCCACCCACTGAATTGAGTCTACTCCGAACAGGTTGTCTAATTCGGCAGCAGTGTAGTTGGGAATGCCCAGACTGCAAAGACTCAGCGAGAGCTGTGTCGGAGAAACGGTTCTCCAGTCAGTCAGTTTAAGAAGGCCGTATTGCTGCTTTACCGCATCGTAATTCGATATGAGAAAGACTCTTTCGGCCTCTACCACTTCGGTGGCAAGAAGATTGAAAGGAAGAACAGAGAGCAATTCATCGACACTCATCTGGGACTTGAGTATCGATTCAAGCATGTCCTGACTGTCCGATGCCTTTGTTCTGAAGAACTCGAAGACCCGCTTTGCAGTAGCAAGATTGCCCATGGGCAAGACGATTTCCCTTGGTATTGTTCGTGTCAGAGAGTCAGCGACATTCAGCCTATAGACTGAGATGACACCAAGATACGAAGGACTTCCACCAACAAGGGGCTCAATCTCAGACCTGATGAAATCCTGAACTGTGGGGAAGTTCTTGGTTGTCCTTATCAGAAAGAGGGCTATCTTGTGGGGTGGGGTGTCGGGAACCTTCACTGAGCTGGCCACCCCGGCTATTCGTGGATAGGACTTTAACAAATCCTTCAGCCTCACGCTGACCCCGCTTTGTCTGCCAGTTTCGTTGCACAGAATCAGATAATACTGCCCAGCGCCGCCCTTCTGTTGAATAGCTTCTTCCAGCCTCAGCCTTGCTTCACGAAACACGCCAACGGTTGATAGCTTTCCTTGGGAGAAGAGAGTGACAAGTGTTTCCCTCAGCTCTTCCGACTTGCCCAGACTCCGTTCGATGAATTCGAATACAACGTTCTTAAGGTATTCTCTTGAGAAAGAATGAGACGCAGCAACGAGCTCTTCCTGCGTCAGACCTGTTGTGAGTGCTCCAATTTGCGAAATGTCTGATACATGAAGGTGTCTCGAAGTGGTATTCCAATACAGAGAGATGAACGCATTTCCCTCCACCGTGGAAATGTCGCTGAGCTTATGCAAGCCAACGTAGTTCTGAAGCGATGGCAAATACCGTGCATACTTATCGTCCTTCTCGAGCAGCCAACACAAAGCGAGGGCGCTTAGACAAACGACGAGGCTATCGTTCAGGATGCCCATCTTTCGAAGAAAACCTGCCGTCGCCTCGATTGGGTCGAAGGTCAACGCGTTTCCTAATTCAGGCGATTCTTCAACGACGGACTTGCAGAGACTGTTCGAATCTACGTTCCCAACATCTACCATCGAGTTTACGAAAGACAGAACCTGTCGAAAGAACCCCTCAAGTCTGTTCCTATTGGACTTCTCCTCGCCATACTCGGCGCAGATGTCAGCCGAGAGAGGAATCGCCGCAAGCCCGACGGTGAGCAGGATTTTCACATATGCGTTGTCATACTTCAGGACGTCGAAGACGAGTCCAGATACCACCATGATAACTACTGTGGCGAGGAGGATGTAGAGAGTATGTCTATAGCCGTTCCGAGCCATCCTTTAGTCGTTTCCAAGGCATTGTTAGAGAAATCTACCATTTAGGATTATTGATTCGGCGCGGAACCACTCAATATCTCATTCGTCGCCAAGGATATTCAACCCCGAGCAACGCCCTAATGGAGTCTTCATTATTGACTTTGAGTTGGAAGGGCTGCCTCAGCCAGTTGGTCTGTTTCCAGCCATACGAAGACGCTTGCTTTATAGAGATACTTCGACTAGTATCTGTCACGGAATATGCTGTTCAGAAAATTCATAGTGAGCGAATTTGGCAGACTAATTGACGACGCCCAGACAGCCACGCTTAAAGAAATGACCAGCGGCGAATCGCGAGATGAACCGACGATCACGAAGGGATTCCTTGACGCAATCAAGTATAGGATAAACGGGTTTCATGCCAGAGACGACGTCGAGTTTAGAGCCTATGTGTTTCAGCCGCAGGGCTATCGGTCAGATGAATGGGTAGCCGGGGCCGACTTTCTAGGTGTCCTTAGAGTGAACTTAGATGAATTCATTGTTACCAAGGGTTTCCTCGCTCAGGCCAAGAAAGAGAGCAGGGAGATAGGAGTTGAGATACCTGTTCGCGGGGCCACCAAGGCGAGCTTCAACTACACCGAGGATTTCAAGGGGCTTCAGGGACAGGCCAAGAAGATGCTCAGCCAATCGCCTTCAAGCTACGTCTTCTTGTATAGTCCGAAGGGATTCGCGGTGGTTCCGGCCATTTCCGTCACTTCGTTGACCGTGACAGATACTCTGTATGCAAAGACGGCACGCGGGTTCTTCCAAGAATTCTTAATGTGTTTCATTGGAGATAAAAGGCTTGGTGCATTCAGCAATGCAGAGTTTGAGAGACTCGTACAGGAATTCCGAGCAGGAGCTGGGATACTCATAGAAGCCCGGAGGAGCGACTCCGACGGTTACAGTCTGACGAGGCATAGAGACTCACCGATTTGACGTTCTTAACTTCTGGGATGTGGATACCCCAAAACGTTCCTCAGTTGTTGCTTCCCCATAACCACCGCTTGAGATGAGGCTTCACGAACGGGGGGCTACACAGACCATAGACATGTATGAAAAGGGGGTGGTGACCCCGGGGAGACCCCTCCTATAGGAAGCACCACAGCGGAAGAGAAGATTGAAGAGATTGCCGGGCTTCCTCGTCATGCGCAATTCTGAAGGCTCTACTACGCAACTCATCCCTGCTTTCGATTCCGATGCAAAGCACAGTCTTGATGCATCTTCTCAGATAGTCTTGAACATCGTTGACATGCTTTTGAGAGTCGGTCTTCCAATTTGAGTCGCTCTCCAAGCTTCCTCCGTGAGTGATGGCGCTCCTTGCAACGTATGCGGCATCCATCAGTTCGACAATCCCAACTCTCTCAGATGTGGTTCTACCCATGAGCCCAGAGACGTAGTGTGCAAGCCTATATCCCGAGAAACCAAACAGCGCCTCGAAGCCCATTATTGAATCAACGAGTTTATCCTCCAAGTCTAAGGTTGAGGTTGATGCCATGAATCTCTTTATGGCCCGGTTGATGTGACGGGCCGCGGAGAGCTTTCTGTATGACCCCCAGAACAGCAAGAAGGAGGCTACCTCGTCACTCGTCAATTCGTAGTTGCCTACGGTGGAAAGGAGGCGCTCTGGTGTTGGTTGTGTAGCTGTGGTTCCTCCAAGAAAGGTCATAGGTAGTTCCTCGCTAATCATCGTCAGGCCGACCAGAGGAATTCGTTTGTGGCCCGGGATGCTGGGACCTTACCGAGCCAGTTCTCACAGGCGAATCAACTTACCTTTCTAATCTCGAAATCTCCATCCTGAATTTTAGTCAATCGTCCAACTTTCGGCACGAAAATTTTACCAGCTTGGCAACATTTGATGCATGCAGAAGCCGAGTGGGCTCGCATACGGCCAGTCGGACCTTATGTGGCAAATGCTAGCCGATTAGCTGTAATTACGCCAACCCCACCACAGGGATCTTATGACCCAATCTCATCATTTGGGAGTCGTTTCAAAATTCCACGAATGTGAAATATGAAATAAGGTCGAACGTATCGAGAAGTGATAGGCTTTATATAATTGTCAGCGGAACAACAAAATGTGCTTCGGTATCTTTGCCCAAAGTGCAACAAGATATACGAATTCCTTGATGAAGAAGAACATAAGAAAGGTCGTTTCTGCAAAGAAGATGGTACCCTTCTCAAATACAAGCCGGAAACTAACTTTGATTATGCTCCCAACACACAAGGGCATTATGGGTACTATAAAAAGCGAAGAGGCAAGCTCCATTCACTTATTCCAAAATCTGACGTAGGCGCGGACGAGTGGCTAAAGTCTGTTTATAAGGCTGAGAAAAAAGAGAAGGACGAATTAAAGAAAAAACAAAAAGGATAGGTCTAATTTTACTATCAAAGGACAAGACCCCAGCTTAACAATGGATCAGTAATTTGGGATGTAAAATAATTCAACACACTTGTCATCACATCAAGGAGGGTTAGACTCGGGTTGCACCCAGCACCAACAGACCCTACGCAACTTTAGCGGCTCTGCACCACCCTGGGGGCCGGCTACACCTTCCCTTTTTTCGTTCTCCAGTAGCTCTTTTGCTCTTCTTAACAGTTGTCCATCCTTCCTGGCGCGCTGCAACTCTCTCACCAGCGAAGAGCTGTTCGCCCTATTCTTGAAGGCGATGGCCAGCCGCTCCCCTTCTTCACCGGAACGGGCAAGCTCGTCGTAGACCTCCATTATCGCCTTCGTTGGCTTTGACGGGGTCCCCTCCAATGTCAAGGCCCTCCTCCTCCTTTCCTCGATCTCCTTCATAGTTTCTTCCTTAAGGGCCTTCATCCTGCCAATCAGTATTTCATACTGTATCATCTCACCCTTGTTGTTCACGTCCCCCGTCAGCAGGCAGTTCACTATTTCGTTCGTCGAACTCACCGTCTCCTTCTTGCCATCAAAATACTTCATCCTCCAATAGTACTCCGAGCCGTCTGTGAAGAGTATGAAGAGAGAGTCCCTATCGCCCTTCTTGATTGCTCCGATCCCGTCCGGTAGAGACTGAAGCCACTGCAATCCCCTTTCATCCATAATCCTCGCCAGGGCATCCATGGGGTCCGTGGTGAATTGTTCGAGTTCCCTCGCAAGGGATTCCAGCACCGAGGAGTCCCTCTTCGCTAGAGCCTCCTGCACGCCGAAGTCCTTTGGCGCGGCTTCTTCCCCTAGGGTGGATGCGTCCAACCCGATCGTCTGCCTTATCGCTTCGAGGCGCATGTAGAGCTTCTTCATCAGCCTCAGAAAGTGCTCTAGGCTCTTGGGGTCATCTGGGTCTCCGTTCTTGGGTAATATGTTCACCAAGTAGACTTCCGGATATAGGGAGCCCATCCTGTCCACCCTCCCCACTCTCTGTATTAACACGACGGGGTTCCAGGGGAAGTCGTAGTTCACTACGTACTGAGCGTTCTGCAGGTTCTGCCCCTCGCTCAGGACATCGGTGCTGACGAGGATACCCCCACTCTTCTGGAAAGCCCTTATCACTTCTGTCTTATCCACCTTGTTGCCGCATTCGTTACGGCTCTCCTCACCCGTGACCAGCTGTACCGGGAGGGATGGAACGCGTTTGAGCAACTTATTGTAAAGGTACCTTGCCGTCGCCGCGTACTGTGAGAATACTATTAAGCCGTTAGGAGAAGAAGGATCGAGCCCTTTCAGTATGTCCTTTATCCTCTGCTCGAACGTCTCATATTTCGCATCACCCGGGGGCAGGACGGCGAGGAGCTTCTTTATCGTCTCCTGATCTTCCTTACATTTCGCCACGAATCCCTCCACCTCTTCGGGTGTAAGCCTACACCTTTCCTTGGCAGCGGCGAACCTCGGCTTATAGAAGAGCTCCTCAGGCGTCGGGAGCTCCTCTTCAGAGCTGAATATCAGGTCCTCCTTTAGCGATGGAGGAACGAAGTACCCTCGCTCCTGGGCGTACCTGATAGCGTTCGTCATGTACTCGGCGAGGGATTCGAGCGTCTCCCTGAAGGCCTCCACGCTGCTCTCCAGCCTCTTGAATATGTTTATGATGACTATCGCCTTGATCAGCCTCTTCAACATCTCCCTCTTGCTCTCCTCGACGGCTGAGGAAACGGGCGTCCCGTCCGGCAACTTCAGGCGCTCCCCAAACCTGTCCACCGAAAGGTCGTAGAATTCGAAGTTCATCACATCGAGGATTTCGTCTATCCTTTGGTAGTCTATGTCGGTGGAATACCTGTCCCTAGGGTCGTCGTCGAGCACCCTCCTTGGGAACCTTATCTTGCCCTCCTTATCGAGCGCCTGTGCTAAGTGCCTTGAGTGCCTTACCATGAAGCGTTGAAGGACCTCCTCCATATCTATCGGCTCACCCTGTAGCCATCTCTTCTGGTTCGCCGTAAAGTATCCCTTCAGCGTCATGTTGTAAAGGTCGGATATGCAGTCCTCTTTCAGGTAGAGGGAAAAGAGGAAGTAGAGGTCCATGAGGCTGTTGTTCACGGGGGTGGCGGTCGCGAAGACGACCTGCGCATTATTCTTCAGCAGGAGCTCACGCAACGCCGAATACCTTATGGTCGAGGGGGTCCTGAAATAATGCGCCTCATCGACTATGATGAAGTCCTTATCCTGATATTGTGCGAGCGCAGAATCGGGGTCCTGTGAAAGCTTTTCGCTTGAGACACTGTCGATGTGAATGTTTGTTTCCCTCATTTCGTCCTGCCAAGTAGTATCGAGGACGCTCTTTGGGGCTATGAGCAGCGTCTTCTTTCCTTCCCTGATCGCGTTCAATGCCAAGCTCAGGGCAACCCTCGTCTTACCGAGGCCCGTGGCGTCAGCGACCAATACCCCGCCATACTTTTCAAGGATGGAGAGGGCCCCCCTCACCGATAGCATCTGGTGCGGGTAAAGGGTCCTCAAGACCTTTTGTGTCTCCACGGAGACATCGAGGCTAGACTTGTAGGTTTCGTATAGGGCCTTGGCTACCACCTCATATGGGCTCCTCGTCGTGACGTAGTTCTTGAGGAAGGAAAGGAACTCCTCCTTGAAGTCCCTTGACTGGCTCCACACATCTAGGAACCAGTCCCTAAGCTCCTGCACGACCTCTCTATCAGTGTTCAGCATGTTCAGTTCCCTATTCTTGACCAGCCCGCCATACGTGAAGTTACTGGATCCTACAGTCCCAATGCCGTTCTTCACTTCCTGAAGGCTGGGGCTGGCTCCGATGTAGGCCTTGCCGTGGAAGAAGGGGCCTACGATCGTGTGGACGTTTCTCTTAGGATCTTCGAAATACTTTATCGCCTCCTGAAGGAGTTCAAAGTACTTCGGATCGTCCTCTTCCTGCTCCAGCTCGTTCAAGACCTCCTCCTCCCACTTTATGCTCTCCGTAGGCTCCCTTCCAAGGAGAAGGCGAAGGGGCTTGTCTCCCAGGCCGTCCTTTATGGCGCCGTACCCGTGGACGTTGAAGTAGGCTGAAGCGATGGCGATCTCGTCTACATCGGAAAATTCCCTGTTGAGAACTGATGCGAGCTTTTCTTTTGAGTTGTCGATTATCCTAGTCGTTAGTCTTCTCCTCCGGTATGGAATTGGAACCGCCTTTTACCAAACGATCCTCGACGACTTGGACGAACGCATCATAAAGCTCCGAAACGACTTGCTCGGGAATATTGAAACCAATTGCTCTTAATACAGCTATGTCCAACTCCTTTCGGTCTTGTTGCTTGACCTCCTCGTAATACTTCAAAGGTTTTCTTTCAAGCAACTTTCGGGGATCGTAATCGATTTTTATATTGTTAAGAGGTGGAACTGGCATCTCCTCGTAGTCTTCAACTGCAGCATCCATCACAGCTCCCCTGCTCGAAGACGAACCCTTCCTTGAATATAGTTGAATTGTAATGGAAGCAATAGTTGAATTAAGATATAACCCTGTGGTTAACGGATCCGTGGTCTTCAGTAAATATAATCTTTGGTCACAGATCAAAGGGACATCAGATATGGGAACATAAAATGTATCTAAGGGTGACTTCAGTAAGAATATACGTGTAGGATCTAGATCAGCGAGTTTGAACCACGGTACATGGTTTACGAGAGTTGGCCTTTTAGGAAGTCCCATTTTCTCTCCGTGTTTTATATAGATTAAGGTAAATGCACCTGGTGAGCTACTGTAAAGACAAAGCGTCGCGGGTCGTGCAATCTTGTAGAATCCAAGCTGCTTGGGGTTGCGGATGATGGGGAGAGTATCCTTCTTGTTTAGGACAAACCTCTCTCCCACTTCATTTTCGATATATATCAACCCCTGCTCTTCAAGCTCCTTCCTTGTCTTTGCCTTTACTCCCCATTCCTCGAATTTCTTCGGGTTTGCAATCCTATCGGTCTCGAACAGATGGCTGACATCCTTCATGTAGAAGAACTCGTTGGCTCCAGTGGTGAATCCACGCTTTATCTCAGCAAAATCCCCAAGCTTGTGAGTTAGCTTGGGCAGGAGCTTTTCCATAAAGAACTTGGCCCCGGGTCGGAGGTAGAACCACTTGCCCGGCTTCAATTCCTTCCTATCGAACCTGATGTACTGTTTCACATCGTCCTTTGAATAGGAGTCGAGGTATACAAAATGGACAACCTGGTAGATCTTCTGCCTTCCGAGTACTGTAATTGCAGTATGGATGTCGGCACCAAAGCTCCTCTGCCTCTGGCCGTAGACGGCAATGAGGCTATCCTTCAGCTTCCCCTGGACTGATACGCCGTAGTCTGTCTCCAGCCACTTATCCGAAGAAATCACAGAAACGACCCCCGTTTCGGAGACGAGGCGCAGGGCCCGCATCAGGAAGTAGGCGTAGAGGTCAGACTTCTTATCGATTCCGTACCTCACGGAGTAGTACTCCTTTTTCTTTGGTTCGATCGACTCCTGTCTCACATATGGAGGGTTCATTACAACGATATCCGCTTTATCCTGCATGTAGGCTTCGATGACGTTCGGGTCTATGCCCGTCTTCCTCCTTATCTCCTCGCCAAGCTGTTGAAGCCTCTGTTTCAGCGCTTTCTTTGTCCCTGCGTCGTGCTCGTTGAGGTACCTTCCTCTTAGCTCGGAGAATTCGACTTGGAGCGACTGGATCTCGGCATCTATGCTTTGTTGGCCAACCGACAGGCGAAGTGAGTCTTCTATGACGATCAGGTTCATATCGAGGTTGGGGAGGGGTTCGGGCTCCTTCTGGTCTATTATCAGGGAAAGCCAGAGCCTGAGCCTGGCTATCTCTATCGCTTCGGCCTCTATGTCGAAGCCATAGAGGTTAGGCAGTATCCTCTTCTTGTATTCCTGTACATCCGTCCTCCAGCCAACTATGGAATCCGCCTCCTGCAGGAGGCCTATGATCTCCTGCATCATTACGAGAAGAAAGCCGCCCGAGCCCACCGCTGGGTCGAGGACCTTTATTGAGAGGAGCTTCTCCTTGAACTCCCTGACCTCCTTCTCGCTCTTCCTTTTCTTCAGCCCATCGAGGTACACGTTCAGGCCATCGATGAACTTCTTCCCGTCCGCCGATATTTCATCGCTGCAACCTAGATAGTTCGAAAGGGCCCTCCTGCAGATGAAGGATGATTCGCTCCTCGGGGTATAGAACGTCCCCTTGGAGCCCCTTTCATACTCGGGGAGCATGTTCTCGAAGACCGTCCCTATCAGGGCTGGGTCTATGCTGACCTCAACTTCGAGCGGCGCGGTTTCATCCACCGTGAAGTTGTACTGGTCGAAGAACTTCCTTGCCTCTTTGAAGAGAGGATCCATAACGTCAGCAAGCTTTTCCTCAATCTCTGCGGTCATGTATTCCTCCCTCTCGAAGAGGGAGCCGTTCAGGAAAGGTATCCCCGGCGTCCCCTGCCTGTTGAGGCTCTCGTAGAATATCCTGTTCAGCTCCATATAATCCGCTACGGAGTCCACGAACTTCTTGTCGCCCTTCAGCCATCCCTTCCTTTGTAAGAAGTAGAGGAACATGAGCCTGCCGAGGAACCTCTGAGTGTAGGCGGCGCTCTGCGATGATAGATGCTTCCGCACCGCCTGCTGGATCTTCTGGTAAAGGTTGCGGTACCCTTCGAAGAATTCCTCCCTTACCTTCTCGTAGGGGAGGAAGGCCGTATCGTAGCACTGCCGAAGCTCCTTAGGTCCACCCGGATAGGCTAGGGATTCCAACGTTTCGATGTCGGTCCTGTAGAGCCTGTCGGCAAGCGACAGCACTTTCACTTCCCCACCGATGCCAGCCCCCGGAACAACCACGGCATAGCTCTGCGAACCGTTCGTGAATATTAGGAACGGTCTGATGAGCCTCCTCTCCTTCCAGGCCCTGGCAGTCCTCGTGCATTGGCCCCTGGTCATGCGCTCGCCCTCAGCGTAGGTCAGAAGGACGACTTCCACGTAATCATCTACGTAGAACCTCGTGGCGCTCGAGAGGTTAAGGGCAGAAGGGATGGCACCCTGATCTCTTAGCGTCTTGATGTCGAGTTGCTGCTCTGTGATGGGATAACCAAGCTCCCTCAGCGCTCTTTTCCAAAACTCTTCGTTGAAGGCATTGGAGTTGGTCGTTTCGGTGGATAAGCCGGGCCTGGCCTGCTGACTCAAGTGTTCACCACCGCCTCGCTGTCATACAATTCGCAACGGAAGACCGACGATATAGTTGCTGTCCATGGCGATCGTTTCCATGTAAGGAGGGAGGGACGATCGAGGCCCTCTCAGAATGCCGCTCCGCGATCATCAACCAAAGGGAGTGCCTGCGCATATTTAAGAACTCGAGGTGCTCCTGTCCGGGCTGCACACGGCTTAAATCTAGCCTACGCGGGTGTAGAATGGTCTCGTGGGAAGCCACCAATCGAACCGTCCAAGATGGTGTGAGATTTGGAAAAGCTATCGTAAGTCATCAAGGGTGTTTGCGCGAAGAAACTTCGAAAGCGTCGTGTACCAGATCCCTTGAGGAATAGGCTGTGTTCCTTTCGTAATAGGATCGCCAAGTTCCTTCAGGGATCCGGCCTTCAGCTGAATGACCTTCTTCCCGACCCCGTATGTCTCATACTCTTCCGGATTTGCTACTCTGGAGTCCTTAGGCTCAGCCACCTTCTCCACTTCCCCGAAATGCGTGATGGCGTGTATGGGGCTGGATACGTACAGAGCAAAGTATCTCGGTTCCCTCCTGATCCTTACGAAACCCCAAGCCTGGTTCCGCTTGAGGAAGTCCACACCTTCGGGTCTAGACGGGCAGACGACGATGTCTCCCTCCTCTAGGTCGGAAAGGGAACTCCTAGAAACCTTAGGTACCTCAACCAGAGGAGATCCAAGAAGTGGTGGGAGCCCTGGCCCTTCCCTGCTGATGGCCTCTTCCACGAGCATCTGGATGAGCTCCACGAGCTCGCCCACATTGACCGCATCGAATGGGATGAGGATCCTCGAGACCTGCTCGTTCTTCAAATGGGTCCTTTCGCAGATCTCGACGAGCTTCAACAGGGCGGCATGTGAGATGATCCTGATCCTGTTAACGTACCTGTTGCCCCTAACCTGGTCGCTGAGGGGCCCAAGGTCCTCCGTCTGCCCGACCACGTACATTCCGTAAGTAATCTGGTTACCTCCTCTTTCCGACGATACCCTGTCCAAATATTCGCCCAACTGGTTAATATCGTAACGTATCCACGTTCCGAGCTTTGTTTCAATCACTATGCGCAGCTTCTCGTTCTCCCATAGCCCATCGTAGGGAGTCTTGCCCGGCACCTGGGAGTAATACCCGAATTCTACGCTGAAGCCCAGTCGCTTCCCCAGTAGCGTAACTATGTCTTGGAATTCCTTCGAAAGTTTCTTCTGAACGGCTTCGTCTAACCAGCGCTGAAAGTCGGTCAATTTCCATTTTTCTTGGGAGATGAAATCTCTGAACTTCCTCTGATTATCTTCTCCGTCCTTCAGTTCACCATAAAATTTCTTCAGGTCCTCTAAGGAAATGCCGGGGAAAGACATCAACCGAAGATAGGGACCTGTAACTATTTAAGACGCTCGTTATGACGTAACCCAATCCAACCCATGCTTCGGATTGGTTGTGCCGATGTGAGGAAGCGTTACAGGAAAGAAAGACCCTCCAGCATGCCGGAGAGGAGGACCTTCCAGCTTCGTCTGTAGACCCCATATGCCGCGTATTTCAACATGGGCCAGGCTTATGTCTTCAGGAAAACCCTGCTGCCAGGGTCATCCCCTCGCCCGATATGTTAGTCCTCCCTGTTATCAGTACATCTGGTCTCGCCTTCGCTGTAGCTTCCACGAAGTCCCTCGTCAGCTCGAGCTTCTCCTTCTTCGGTTTGAGCTCTTGAGCCCTTCTCGGTGCTCGTGCTCAGGGACGGCGTCTCCTCAGGAGGTAGCCCCGAAATGGCCTGGAGGAACCTCTTGACTTCCGGAACGTCCTCTGGAGAGCCGCAGTTGACCTTCGTCTTCTCGCCTGTCTTGTAGTCCTTGGCCACCAGGTCGAAGCTGATGATGTTCAGGTCGGACCTCTCTAAATAGGACGTGACTTCGGTATGAGTGCCATGCAGCTGGGCCCCGAATTCCTTCCCATCCTTAATGCCGTGGACCTCGAAATAGTCTATGGCGTCGAGTTGTGGCACGAGGGTCTTGAACCTTTCAACCAGCAGCTTGGCGATGATTTCCTTCTCCGCCTTCAGCCTGAACACGGCAGACTTTGGCTTCTCCTCTTCTCCCTGCTTCTCGTTCTTGTTTTCATCTTCCTTCGGGGCCAGCGGGTCCCTCCCGGTCAAGACGTTCCAAGTGTGGAACTTCCGGCAGTAGACGGAGTCCTTTATGTCCAGCAGAACCCCCTGGGGCGCTTCCCCACATATCGGGCAGGCCTTGAAGCTGGCCTGCTCCAGGAGCCTCTTGAGGTCCTCTCCGCTTTCGTGCTCCTCCTTGACCCGCC
>Ga0123519_10011930_pt1 | contig 12713 bp, 10 predicted proteins | sample YelNatPaOPRAMG02_FD_87396 | JGI IMG/M metagenome (GOLD analysis project Ga0123519, IMG submission 87396) | Hot spring microbial communities from Yellowstone National Park - Yellowstone National Park OP-RAMG-02 (version 2) | ecosystem: Environmental > Aquatic > Thermal springs > Hot (42-90C) ...
ATCCGCTAAATAAAATTGTTGATATTTTTTTACCTTGTGCAATTGAATAAGGGTCTAATGCAAATTTATTAATTATCGTTGGTTTTATATATAAAGCATAAAAACTGGATAATACAGTTATAAAAAATATCAATGTTGAAACTGGTTCAGAAGCAATATTCATTGTTTACAACTTTTCTAACATTTTTTCAATTAATTTGGTTAATTTTGGTTCAGTATTGCTTGCAATTTCGAGAATTTCTTCCAATTTTGCTGGTTTTAAAGCATCGGGATAACATTCATCAGTAACAATGGAAACACCAAAAACTTTCAATCCCAAATAATTTGCAACTATACATTCAGGGACAGTGCTCATACCGACAACATCAGCACCAATATATTGCAACATTCTGTATTCAGCTTTTGTTTCGAGATTTGGACCTGTCATAGCGGCATACACACCTTTGTAAATTTTGATTTTTTCTTCTAATGCGATATCTTCGGCTAATTTTATTAGTTCTTGGCTATAAGGTTCACTCATATCTGGGAAACGTACTCCTAATGAAGCATCATTTGGACCAATTAAAGGATTGTCGCCCAATAAATTTATATGGTCGTCAATTATCATTATACTTGCCTTAGGAAGTCTTGGATTAACAGAGCCACAAGCATTTGATATTAGTAAAGTCTTTATTCCTAAGGCTTTCATAACGTAAATTGGAAAAGTGATTTCTTTCATAGAATAACCTTCATAATAATGCATACGTCCTTGCATTATCACAACATCTTGATTTTTGATTTTTCCAAAAATCAAATTCCCTTGATGGCTTTCCACCGTAGAAACAGGGAAATGTGGCAAATCGCTATATTTGATTGTAACTTCTTGATTTACATCTTTTATCACTCCGCCAAGACCTGTCCCAAGAATTATTCCTATTTCAGGCTTTTTCTGAGTAAATTCACGTATCTTGGATACTGCTTGGTTTATCTTTTCTTTAATAGATAATTGATTTTGATTTTGATTTTCCATAATTCTATTATTATTTTTTTATACTTTTGAATAATTCCTTTCTCCGAAAATTGCTGTACCGACTCTTAATATTGTGCTACCTTCTTCAATAGCAATTAAATAATCGTGGGACATTCCCATTGACAACTCGGTTAATTTTTCTATTCCTAATTTATTATTTACCTCATATCTTAAATTACGAAGCATACTAAATTCTTTTCTAATTATAGACTCATCAGTAGAAAATGTCCCAATGGTCATTAAACCAATTAAATTTAAGTTGCGTAATGACAAAACACTTTGAGATAGTTTAATAGTATCTTCGGGTGAAATTCCGTATTTCGTTTCTTCGGAAGAAGTATTTACTTGTATTAATATATTTTGAATTAAATTATGTTGTTCAGCACGTTTGTTAATTTCGGCAGCTAATTCCAATGAATCCACAGTATGAATTAATTTAATATGTGGAATCAAATATTTTACTTTATTTGTTTGTAGATGACCAATAAAATGCCACTGAGGCTTGAGTGTTTTGTTCTCGAAAAAAGTAATTTTATCCCGAAATTCTTGTGCATAATTTTCTCCGAAAATACGAATACCAGATTCCAAAGCATATTCTAAAATTTCTGCTGAAAACGTTTTTGATACAGCAATAAGAGTAATTTCGCCCGGATTTCTATATTCTCTTTGTGCTTTTTCTATGATTTCGTTTCTTACTTTTGTATAATTGAGTTTTATGTTTGAAATTATTTCTTCTTTACTTATCATTGTAGTATAATTTTATTTGTATATATCAAAATCCCTTTGTTTATCAAAGTAATTGTATAAAAACCTTGATTTAATTTTTGCAAATTAACAAATATTTCTTGTTTATCATAAAAATTTTCTGAAAAAGATACTCGTCCTAAATAATCATAAATTCTCATCTGAATTTCATCGTTCATCTCTGGTAAAGAAATGCTCAAATTCCTCTCATAAAGATTAAAATGAATTGGTTTTGGGACATTACTTTGAACAGAGAGTAAATTGTTGATTTTATAAGATTGTAATTGCATCAAAGTTTTAACTTTGTTACCTTTGTTAATTAAAACGGTATCTATTGGAATATCATTAAATGGAATTGTTAAGGCATTGCCATTCATTGCAACAACGGTATCAATAATATTTCCATCAGATTGCTTAATAGTAATACTTATAGGTAAATCTAAGAACAGTCCCCAATCCGAAGGATTATTTTGTTCAATAAGCACAGAATGAAGGATAGTTTTGTTATTAGGTAATTCATCAACATTTAATGTTATGTCAATTTTAGGCCACCCTGCTTTGTAAACCCATTGGTCAAAAAATTGTGTTAAATTTTGAGACGAATGTTCTTCAAAAAAAGATTTCAATAATTCTGTGCTGGAATTTTGATATTGATATGTATTTAAATAACTTTTCAAAGTAGAAAAGAAGACCGAATCGCCTAATTTAAATCTTAACATACCAAGAACTAAGGCACCTTTATAATATATAGTTGTAGGATAATTTGATGTTGCCGAAGTACGAGGATAATCGTAAAGCGGAATTATTCCTTCAAGTGGAACTATATTTTTAAAATATTTTGTCATTTTGTTTTCTTGCTCAAGCAAATATGACTGGAAGCCTAAAACATGCTCTTTCCATAAAGATTCAGAATAAGTTGCAAACGATTCGTTTAACCAAGTATCTCTAAAATCCAAAGGAGTAACGGAATTGCCGAGCCATTGATGCGACATTTCATGTGCCGCAGTTAGATTCATACTATCTTTTTGTGAATATGTTGCAAATACGAGAGGTTTAAAAAAGTTTATCATCGTTTGACTTTCCATAGAACCTAATTTAGTAAGGACATACCCTAAACTTTCAAATGGATAGTTGCCATAAATTTCAGTAAAATAATTGAGCATTTCAGGAGTTTTTTTGAAAGCATAATTTGAAGCTGTTGTATCTTGTGAATTTGCATAAACTATAATTGGAATATTTGCTCCTGTAAAAGTTAATTTCTCAAAATTTCCAATGACAAAAGTTAGTAAATAAGTTGCAACTGGTTCATTTAAACTATATCGCCATAAAGAAATGCCATTATTTTTGGATACCAAAGAACCTATTCCATTAGAAATTACTGTATATCCTTCAGGTGCATAGAAGTCTGCTTGGAACAATGCTTTGTCTGATGGATGGTCATAACAGGGCATCCAATGTTCCGTTGTGCATACGTAATTATTTAAAAAGCCAACGCCTAAAGCAAATAAAGTGGTATCTTGATAATGCACTCCACCCCATGCTTGTACACCTCCTTCATTGGTCATACTGCCATGATATACAATTCTGACTTGAACTGTATCGGCTAAATCTAATTTCGGTGGTGTAATTTCAAAATGATATGTTGCAGATGTTGTGTCTCCAACTTTATTGTAAGGAACAAGTTTGTTGTTATAAAATACCGAATCTATTGATAAACCACGCAAATGAAAATAAAATTTGCTCGTATCTGTTCGCATTAACCAAACAAAAGTGATTGTATTTTCTGCATTAATCTTTTTGTTCGGAATATCGACAAAGTGTATTTTAGGATAATATGATAGAACATCAAAATCTTGCTGAATAAATTTGGTAGGGGTTGAAATAGCTGATTGCAACTTGTTTTGGTTATCATTTTTAGCAAATGTGTTAATATGATTAATCAAAAAAACTATGCAAAGTAAGGTAAAAGATTTTTTATAAAAATTTTTCATTTTGTTTATTTCTTAATTTGTTATCATACAAAAATAACTAAACTAAATAAATAGTACCAAAAAATTTGTTGTTTAGACTTTAAAAATTTCTTATGACCTTGATTTTTCAAAATAATATTTAAATGCTTAAATTTTTTGTAAATTTGTAAAACTAAAAAATAAGAATATCAAAATTATAAAAAATGTCTTCTATGTTTAAAGTGTTTTCAAGTTTGGATACAATATGAAATATAAAAAGTTTTTAAATATTTGTGTGATATTATTGTTTTTTGCTTTTCCAATATTTTCGCAGCAAAGCACAAGAACGCCGTTGGTTGCATATTTACAAGATGGGTTATGGCATATTCTTGATGAAAATGGGAAGGAAATGTTTAAACCTATGAAAATTGCTTATATAGGTGGTTACAGTGAAGGATTTTTTACAATACGCAAATTAATTGGGCAGGATACTATATGGGGATTTATGAATTTAGAGGGTAAGATGGCAGTTCCCCCTGATGCAAAGTATTTAGGACTTTTTCATAATGGTTTTGCTATTTATGCAACTTGGCAACCTGGTTTAGAAGACATAAAATATTTTGGGTATATTCGTAATGATGGAGTTGTTCTGACTCCGCCAAATTATCTTGATGCAACTATTTTTAATGAAGGTTATGCTTTTGTTATGAACTATACTAACCGAGGTTATATTGACACGACGGGGCGAATTATAAAAGAATTTAAGTTTGGTTTTGGAGAACCATTTTACGAAGGCTTTTCTGTTGTTCAAGATAGTGCCGGACATTTTGGCTATATAGATAAAGACTTTCAGCCACGTATTCCTTTAATTTTTGATGAGGCACATAATTTTTCACAAGGGCTTGCTCGTGTTAATAAAAATGGATACTTCGGGTATATAGATACATTGGGATTATTGCCGATACCTGCTGTTTTTATTATGGCAACCGATTTTAAAGAAAGTCGTGCCTTTGTTGCACGTGCAGCGAAATTGGATAGTATCAGGTATGCTGTGATAAGTTCAGGTGGAAAATTGCTCACGGATTTTATTTTTGGAGATGTACGAGACTTTTCGCAAGGTATTGCCGCTGTTCGTGAAAATGATAACTGGTATTTTATTAATTTAATGGGTGAACGGTTTAGTCAACAAAACTATGCTTATGCTGATTCCTTTGTTGATGGGATTGCTTATGTTAAAGAGCAAAAAGGGAAAAAAAGAAGAGGATATATTAATATTGCAGGCAAGTTCCAAGTTGTAATACCACAAAAAGCAACAGTAATATTTGATTTAAGATTAAACCGATTAGTAGAATAATTCCTATAAGTTTGGGAAGATGCAAAAAATATTTTTATATAATAACAATAAATAACAATAAATAACAATAATAATGTTAACTGGTAAAGGTTTTAAAAGATTAATAACAATTGACCACCATATTACAAAAGAAGAGAATTTACACCCAGGAGCAACTGGTGAATTTACTTCACTTTTGAATGATTTAACTTTAGCGGTTAGAATTATTTCTCGTGAAGTAAGACGAGCTGGTCTTAATGATATTCTTGGCTGGACAAATACCACAAATATCCACGGTGAGATACGACAAAAACTTGATACTTATGCAAATGAAATTTTAAAAAAAGCAATGTCGCAAGGTGGGCATGTTTGTGCTTTTGCTACGGAAGAAGACGATGAAGTTACTATTGTCAGTTCTAATAAAAAAAGCAAATATATTATTTTATTTGACCCGCTTGATGGTTCCTCAAATATTAACGTCAATATTACGATAGGAACAATCTTTGGTATTTATAAAAGATTGAATATTGGTAAAAAAGTTTGTGAATCAATTGATGTTCTACAACCAGGTCGTAATTTAGTTGCCGCCGGATATGCTTTGTATGGAAGTAGTACGCTTCTGGTATATTCCACTGGCAATGGAGTTAATGCTTTTACGTACGACCCAACTATTGGCGAGTTCTTATTAAGTAAATCAAATATGAAAATCCCGCAATTTGGAAGACAATATAGTACTAATGAAGGGAATGCTTTTTTTTGGGATGAAAAAGTTAAAAATTTTGTTAATTATTTAAAAACTCCAAATCAAGATGAAAGATTTCCTTACGATTTAAGATATATTGGTACTGTAATTGCAGATATGCACAGATTGCTTAATTATGGTGGAATTTATCTTTATCCTGCTAATCAAAAATATCCTAATGGTAAACTCAGATTAATCTATGAAGTTAATCCACTTGTTTATATCCTCGAACAAACTGGTGGTATTGCTACTGATGGGAAAAATAGAATTTTAGATATTGTGCCACAACAAATTCATCAGCGGACTCCTCTTTTTATGGGTAGTCCGGAAGAGATGGCTCTATTAAATAAATTTTTAAACAATACACAAACACATAATTAATTATAATTAAGTTTTTTTAATCTTAGAAAAAATAAAAATAATAAAACTTAATCCAAATAATTTTGGTTTAATAGAATTTGAGAATTATACTGAATGGAATATTTGAATAAAAAAGTAAATATAAAACTTGAAAGGTTTTATTCTTCCCAAACTCCCATTTTATAAAATTTTTCTTTCCTTTGTTTTACAAGTTTGTCTGGTTTAATTTTTAGGAGTTCATTAAGTTCTTGTATTAAAATAGGTTTAAGTATTTTAAACATTTCATCGGGGTTTTTATGTGCGCCACCCACAGGTTCGGGTATAATTCTATCTATAATATTGAATTGAATAAGGTCGTCGGCAGAAAGTTTTAAAGCTTCTGCTGCTTGTTCTTTGAAATCCCAACTGCGCCAAAGTATGCTTGAACAAGATTCAGGAGAAATAACCGAATACCAAGCAAATTGGAACATTAAGATTCTATCACCGACACCAATTCCGATAGCTCCACCAGAAGCACCTTCACCAATAATTATAACAATAATAGGCACTTTTAAGTCGCTCATAAGCATCATATTTGTTGCAATAGCTTCGGCTTGTCCACGCTCTTCTGCTTCAATTCCGGGAAAAGCGCCAGGAGTATCTATAAATGTTATAATTGGTTTGTTGAATTTTTCAGCTAATTTGAAAAGACGAGCCGCTTTACGATATCCATCTGGATTTGACATTCCAAAATTTCGGTAAAGATTGTCTTTTGTACTTCTACCTTTTTGTTGACCAACTACCATAACACTCTGATTTCCCAATTTTGCGAAACCACCAATGATTGCCTTGTCATCGGCGAATTTCCTGTCGCCGTGTAATTCTGTAAAATCTTCAAAGATATTTGTAAAATAATCTAATGAATAGGGTCTGTCGGGATGTCTTGCTATTTGTACTTTCTGCCATCTGGTTAAATTATTATAAATATTATGCTTTAAGTCAAGAATTTTTCCTTCAAATTCCTTAACTTCTTTTGACATATCAATAGTTCCTGTTAATGAGCGAATTTCTTCTAATTTTTGTTCTAATTCAATTATAGGCTTCTCAAAATCAAATATTTGCATTACTTTTCTCCTTTAAAAATACTTTTGGTTAAAATATCAAAATCCAAAGCAAGTGAATAATTCAACTCGTAGTAATCATTTAATTTTTTAATTGAATCTTGACTCAAATTTTTATCTTTAGAAAACATTGCTAAATTATATAATCCTGGTTTTGCATTATAATTTTGTATGTTTTCTAATTCATAAATTCCAATTAAAGAAAATTTGCCTTTAAAAACGTTTAAAATTGATTTAAAGTATTTTTTATATTTATAATTTTTGTAAATTGTTATAGGACTTGCAATTGTAAGCATAAATATGGCAAATAATAAATCAATTAATCTTTTGGCAAATTTGTATCTGGGCAACAATAAACGAAAATTCTTTATATAAGGTTGGTCTTGAACTATATCATTAATAATTTCGGAAGCAAAAAATTCCTCAAATTGATTTATAATGTGCAATTTTATGGATTTATTAAATGCTCGGGTAATTAATAAATTCAATTCATCTTCCATTTCATTTTTCTTATAAACAATTAATTCGTCAATTTGAAAATTTTGTACATTTCTTAATAAATAATCTAAATTTCCTAAAATTTTTAAATTTTGGTAATAATTGTTTTCAAATATAGAATCGTAGCAAAACACTCCTTGAATTTGGAACAATTTATTAAGTTTATATTTTTCAATATCTTCGACTACTTGATTTATTTTAGTTTTAGAGACAACGAAAGCAATTTTTTTAATTTTATTTTTACTCCTATTCTTAGATTTTTTATAAGTAAAAATAAAAAATCTAATTAAAGAGGAAAATATAAGACTGAAAGTAATTGTTAATAAAAGCACACCTCTACTGAATGCGTAATTTTTAAAGAAATAAGTTAAAGCAGATAAGAAAAAGAAACTTATTAAATATCCAAAGAGCAATTTCCTATATGAGTGTTCACCCTCAAAATATTCTCCAACTGCAAATTGAGAACTAAATACAACTAATGAAATAACAATGAAAACTGTTGGATAAGCATAATTTGGGAAACCAAATAATCTTTCAAATTTAAATGTTGTAGAAAATAATAACGAAATATTTGCAATGAGCAAATCTAAAAAAATTACAGGAAAATCTTTTTTATAGTTAGATAAATGTGCAATAAACGAGCGGATAAAAATACCGAAGTGTAAAATCAGTAGAAAGATTTTAGAATTTGAATAATATTTTTTTACAAATATTTCCATTGCTTGGTAAAAGTGTTTCGTTTCGTCAATTGAACTTCTGCGAGTGCTTTCTCCTTTAATATGGATGATACTTGTTTGATGGAAATAAGCAACTTTTCCGTTATTTTGATAAATTCTATAGCACAAATCTAAATCTTCTCCATACATAAAGAATTTTTCTTCAAAACCACCAATTTCCAAAATTTTGTCTAACCGGGCAAACATAAAAGCACCCATTACCGCATCAACGTAGTAAGTTTCATCAATTGAGCGAAAAGTTTGATTATATTTTGCAAAAAGTTTAGATTTTGGGAAAAGTTTTTGTAATCCAAATAATTTTGAGAAAGCAGTCCAAGGTGTTGGGAAACCTCGTCTGCAAGGCAATTGGAAAGTCCCATCTGGGTTTAAAACTTTGCAACCTGCTAATGTAACTTCGGTATGTTCTTCCATAAAATCATACATCGTTTGTAAAGTGTCGGTACTTACAATTGTATCAGGATTTAATATTAGAACATATTTCCCGCTTGCTTGTTTGAAACCGAGATTATTTGCTTTTGCAAAACCTAAATTCTCATTTAATTCAATAAATTTTGCTTGCGGAAAATGTGGCTTTAGATATGTGCAAGAATTATCGTTTGAATTGTTATCAACAATAATTACTTCAAAATTCAAATTTGTTTTTGATTGATAAATTGATTTTAAACAATCATTCAAATAATCACGAACGTTATAATTTACAATAACGATAGAAATATCAACATTCTTATTTGAAACGCTGATTTCTGTTGAATTTAAATTGTCCTTGTTATTTTGAATTTCTTGTGCCAAACTATTTTATTATTTTACTTTTTGAATAAATTTCAAATTACTAATTAAATTTGTTTTAATGAAGATGATTTTATTTTTATTCTTCTAATAATTTTGTTAAAATAAGGTTCTAACCATATACTTATAAATCCAAAGACAAAACCAGCTATTATATCGACAAAATAATGGTATCGCATATAAATTGTAGCAAAAATCACACTTAACCCTAAAATTAAAATAATGCTCTTAACTTTTGTTTTTAATTTGAAAGAATAATAAATAGTTACCAGGGTAATCATTGTATGTCCGCTGGGCATACAATCCCGATTAACAAGGTAAGTTGGGTTTAAATGGTCATTTGTAATTCCACCGCCTACATTAATTGCCCAACGAAGGAATTTGGTAAGATATAGTCCCGGCAAATCTTCGCTTAATTTAGTAAAGTTGTATATTGTAAAACGTGGTCCAATGGCAGGTAAGATTAAATATAAAAAATACGAGAAAAAATAAGCGAATATTATATTTCTTGCAAATAAGTCTAAATTTTCTTCCTGTCGTTTCCATATTTCCCAACCAACAATAACTGGCAAAAAGTAAAACAAACTATATGCAATTTGCAAGTATTCCGTTAAAATAGGCGATGAGTATTTCACGAAATAATCTCCGGCATTTTCGCCCAGAAGATATAAATCCAATTTAATTAACAAATTATCATAATCAATTGTTCTAAACGCTTTGATTAATATTTGGAATTGGCTATATACAAATAAAATTATTAATAGATAATAAATATTTCTTGTAAAAATGAACCACATTTTATTATTGCCTTGTTGCTCTTCTGAGTTTATAAGAATCACAAAATAAAAAATAATTAAATTAGCAACTATATTAAATAATGATGATTTAATATAAGCAAAACCAATAAGGTTGATTAAAAGCAAAAAAGACAAAATTAAAGTTATATAAATATCTGCAAATCTACTATTTCTTATAATATCAAAAAAATTCTTTACTTTTAATTTAATTCGCATGGGAAAATTCAAAAATTAAAATGTTAATAATAATTTATGTAAAATTAAGAAATCGTCTAATGTTAATTCTTCGGGTCTTAATTTTAAGTATTTGTTAATTATTAAATTATCATTATTTATAATATTATTATAAAGTTCTTTATTTTGAATAAATAGTTTTAAACTATTGGAAATTGTTTTTCTTCTTTGTTGGAATAAGGTTCTAATTAATTTTAAGACAGACATTTTTTCTTTTATTAAGTTATCATTAATATTGAGATGAAAATTAATTGAGAAAAAAGCACTTGTAACATTTGGAGGCGGAGAAAAACAAGAGGGTGGCACAGGATAAATTTTGTTAATTTCTCCGAAAAGTTGGCAAGCAAGAGTTAAAATACCATAATCTTTTGTTCTTATTTTGGCTTTTAATTTTTCGGCAATTTCCTTTTGAGTCATCATCACTGTTTTTTCTATATAAGATGAAGAATTAAATAAATGGAATAAAATAGGGCTTGTTATATAATATGGGATATTGCCAATTACCAGAACTTTTTTATTATATTTTTGGGAAATGCTTTTAAAATCGAACTCTAAAAAATCTTGTTTTATTAAGAAGAAATTTTTGTTTAATTTATCGTAGTATTTAATTTGTAAAAAATCAATAGAACGAGTATCTACTTCAACAGCAATTAGCGTAAGTTTTTTTTGTAAGAGTAAATCAGTTAGAACACCGGTACCGGGACCAATTTCAACAACGATAGAATCGTCGGGAGGTTCAAGCAAATCAACGATTTTGCGAGCAATATTTGTATCATGAAGAAAATGTTGACCAAGAGATTTTTTAGGTTGAATTTGAGCCATTTGATAACTTTAAAATGAATCTAATAACTTTCATCTAAATTTGGGAATTCATTATCTTTAACATCTTCCAAATAGTGTGAAACACCATCGGAGATAATTTCTCTTAATCTTGCGTAATGACGAACAAATCTAGGAGTAAATTCTGTTGTAAGCCCAAGCATATCAGTATAAACTAAAATTTGTCCATCACAATAGGGACCAGCTCCAATTCCAATTGTTGGAATAGATAAACTATCAGTAATTTCTTGAGCAAGTTGATAAGGAATTTTTTCTAGAACAATAGCAAAAGCACCAGCTTGTTCTAGTACTTTCGCATCTTTTTTAATTTTATCTGCTTCTTCTTTATTTGTGCCTCGGGCACGGTAAGAGCCGAATTTATGAATACTTTGTGGTGTTAAGCCTAAATGCCCCATAACAGGAATGCCTGATTCGGTCATTACTCGAACTTTTTCGGCAACTATTTCACCACCTTCAAGTTTTACGGCTGCTGCACCCGCTTCTTTCATTAATCTCCCTGCATTAAAAAAAGCATCTTCTGATGAAATTTGATAAGTCATAAAAGGCATATCAGCAACAACCATAGATCTTTTTATTCCATTCATTACTGCTTTGGTATGATAAATCACTTGGTCTAATGTTACGGGAATTGTTGTATCCAAACCTTGTACAACATTACCAAGCGAATCACCAACTAAAATTAGGTCAATGCCTGCTTCATCAAAAATTTTTGCAATAACAGCATCATAAGCAGTTAAAGCCGCTATCTTTTCTTGATTCGTTTTCATTTCCTGAAGGCGTAAAGTTGTTACTTTACGCCTATCAGTTTTATTATAGGAGAATTTTTCCATCTAATTTTAAATTTTTTTTATTTTAAATTTTTTTGAGAACATTATCAAGTGCCGAAAGCAAATCATCAATATCTTCAATACCAACGGATACACGAACAAGTCCATCAGTAATTTTAGCACTTAACTTTGCTTCTTTTGTCATTCCTGCATGAGTCATTGAAGCAGGATGTTGAATAAGTGATTCTACTCCACCCAAGCTTACTGCTAATTGAAAGATTTCAATATTATTCATTAAATTAACACCTGCTTCAAAACCACCTTTAAGTTCAAAGGAAATCATTGAACCTGGTCCTTTTTGTTGTTTCTGTGCAATTGCATATTGAGGATGGCTTTTTAAACCAGGATACATTACTCTTTCAACTTTTGGATTCTTTTCCAAATATTCTGCAATAATTTGTGCATTTTCTTGTGCTTTCATTACACGTAATTTTAATGTTTTTAATCCACGATGTACTAAAAAAGCATTAAATGGGTCTATTGTTCCACCGAAATGGTTAAGCATCTTCTTTATCGCAGGATAATTTGCTTCATCTTTTACTATAATTACGCCTGCAACAACATCTGCATGACCATTTAAATATTTTGTCATTGAATGAATTGAGTAATCAACACCAAAATCAAATGGCTTTTGTAAAACAGGACTCATAAAAGTATTATCTAATACATATATAAAATTGTGTTCTTTTGCTATTTTGCCAATTGCTTCTAAATCGGAGATAACAATAGTTGGATTTGCTGGTGTTTCAATATAAAG
>Ga0123519_10011934_pt1 | contig 12711 bp, 7 predicted proteins | sample YelNatPaOPRAMG02_FD_87396 | JGI IMG/M metagenome (GOLD analysis project Ga0123519, IMG submission 87396) | Hot spring microbial communities from Yellowstone National Park - Yellowstone National Park OP-RAMG-02 (version 2) | ecosystem: Environmental > Aquatic > Thermal springs > Hot (42-90C) ...
ACAGTACAAGTTAATACCTCATAAACAGTAATATAGTTACTTTTAGAGTGTATTTCGGTTAAATTAGGCTTTATAATTGCACCGCAATTGCAATGGAGACCGGAGTTAATGGCTGGGAAGAATACTAAGAGAATAAAATTTTAAACAGGTCGAACAGGCCTTGGCTTTTTGCCGCTCTCCTTACCAAACTTTATCGCCTAGCCTCTAAAAATCGCCTGGCCAGCTCGATCGCATCCTCTTTGGTTTTAATTGATCCCTCGGCTCTGGCCTCTTCCAGAGCGTCAAGTATCTGGCCAATCAGGGGACCTGGTGAGAGGTGAAAATAGTCAAGCAGGAAGTTGCCGTCAAGAAAAGGGGGGTGAGATTTTATCTTCTGCCACCCGCACCAGAAGCTGACCATCTGTTTAAACAGGCCTTCCAAAGCTTCGATCAGCTCAAGGCCGGTCTCGGCTGCTGCCTTTTGGCTAGCTAGGCTAAGAATCAGGGCCCCGAGGCCAGCCTCATCGCCGAAATCTCGAAAAAAACGCCAGAAGAAGCGAGGAGCAGCCGATCCGCTCTGGAGGAGCTCAAGAGGTCTTGGCATTCCCTGAAGGCAGCCTATGGTATACGTTCGCTGCGAGTTGCTAAGGGCAAGCCATCTGAGGAAAGAATCAAGCCGATCCCATACCTTATCTGGCTTTGTCTGCTGGTGGTGGGAGGGCGGCAGAGCGCTGAGGATGGCAGAGAGTTTCAGCAGGGGATAAAAGGTTATCTGATGTCCGCTTACTTTTGACAGCAGGCTCCTGATCTGCCCAAGGCAGTCATGTTCTGGAATCGGAAGGGCAGAGAGGATTTCCTCTACTGAGGAGAGCTTGCGAATAGCCTTATCTTCCCAAGCCTCAAAGGCCGCGGCCGGAGCAGAAAGGGGAGGGGGCGCAATCTCAGAGCCAGGCTCTGAGCCCTGCCCAGTTGTTGCTTCTTCAGGTGGTGGCGGCAGAGCCAGAGAAAAAAGAGTAGGCAAAAGGCCGCTTTGCCGAAGCTGACTAAAGCAGGCCGTGGCTTGATCGAGTGACAGAATAAGGAGTAGCTCATCGCGGATTCTCTCTGGGGCCGTATCCTTTAGGAGGCTTCGGTCTCGGCGGATGAGATATTCGGTATTTTCCTCAATCTGAAAGGCAAGTTGTCCTGCCTGGCGAAAAGCCCTCAGAATCCGCAAGGGATCATCCCGAAAGACCTCTTCTGACACTGCCCGAATGCTCTTTTGAGCAAGGTCGCTCGATCCTCCGAGAGGATCAATCAGGTGCAGCGGTGAGATGGCGAAGGCAAGCAAATCTTTAAGATCAATAGCCATAGCGTTGATGGTAAAGTCTCGCTGGCGAAGATCCTCCTCTATGGAGTTTCCCCTCAGGGGTGTAAAATCAAACCACCGCTGCTTCATCTTTCTGCTAATGAGGCGGAAGGTGAGAAATTTCTTATCTAAGCAGATCGAGTGGCCACCAGATTTTCGGATAAATTTTTTAAGAAAATATTCCGGGCTGGCCGAGATGGCAAGATCTATATCCTTGATCGGCCGGGCAAGAATGAGATCGCGGACCACCCCTCCAACCAAATAGCCGGATAGCCCTAGCTCATCAACCAGGGTAGCGATCTCAAAAAGTATTGGAACGTCAGCCAGTTGTTTTCCGATCCGCTCCAGGCTCTGATTTGAGATAGCGACTGAGTCTTTGAGCACTCACGGCTCCTTCTCTTAGCAGCTTAGGGGGTTGAGTGGTTAGATCGAGCACGGTTGAAGCGGGATTGTCCGGTAGGGGTCCGGCATCTAGGATCAAGTCGACAAATGGCGCCCATTCGGCTATGATCTTATTAATCTCTCTGAGTCCTGGCTGGCCTGATCTATTAACGCTGGTAGCCACCAGGGGAAGCTGGACAAGATCAATTAGATCAAGGACAAGCTGACAATTCGGCATCCGAAGGCCGATAGTGCCTGAGCCTCCGCTTATCATAGCCGGAACCTTCTCGCCTGCCGGAAAGACTAGGGTCAGCCCTCCGGGCCAAAATTCCTGGATGATTTCCTTGGCCAGGTCAGAGACTTGTCCGGCAATCAGGTCAGCCACCTGGCTAGGTCTGCTCACCAGAGTGGGCAGAGGCTTTGATGCTGGTCTCCCCTTTATGGAGAAAATCCGCTCAAGACCAGGCTCATGGAAGGCGCTACACCCCAATCCATATACGGTATCGGTGGGAAAGATTAAAAGGCCACCTTTTTGGATTATCTGAGCGGCTATTTTAAGCTTTGCAGGCTCTCGGCTGTGAAGATCGATCCTGATAACCCGATGAGAAAAATCATGGCTAGCCTCAGGTGATAGTATTCCAGTCTCAGGTAGCGGTATTTTTGGAAAGGGCCGCATTCTTTTGCTCTATCTCCTCTTCCATCTCTTTTTTGAAATTGATTAGCTTAAGTCGAAGTTCAGGAAAGCGGAGCGAGAGGATCTGAACAGCTAGGATGGCCGCGTTCTTGGCCCCTGCTTTTCCAATGCTTAAGGTGGCTACTGGCACGCCTGCTGGCATTTGCACGGTTGACAGCAGGGCATCAAGCCCATGTAGAGAAGATGAGGCTATAGGTACCCCCAGAACCGGCAGCACGGTCCAGGCCGCCAGGTTTCCAGCCAGATGAGCTGCTCCTCCGGCGCCGGCAATAATCACTCCTATTCCCTGCTCAATAGCATTTTGGGCATATTCGGCAGTTTTTTTGGGAGTTCTGTGGGCAGAGAGAATATCAATTCGGTAGGCTACACCGAATTTATCCAAGAGTGCGGCTGCCTCAGACATTATCTCCAGATCCGAATCACTGCCCATGACAATTCCTACATACGGTTTTTCTGACATAGTCTACTAACTCCCTTCTTAATATTATCTTATTTTTCTTGAAAAGTATAGTAAGTAAGATGGCGAACCATTTGGAAGGAACCCTTTTGAAAAAGGGTTCCTTCCAAACCATCCTCCTAAAACTTTAATTAAAATTAATATTAATTAAAGTTTTAGGAAAGGGGTTACAAGGGGAAAACCCTTTTTCAAAAGGGTTTTCCCCTAAAAATAATATATCACTGAATGATACAAAAGATGTTGTCTTACCCTAGCAGGTGAATTTTCTCCCCTGATGCTGTCTCCTTCCACATTGTGGCCAAAGCGCCCCTGATAGGCAAGATCAAAGGAGAGTGGGGCCAGGCGGCCAAAGCTTATGCCAAGGCCGAGGCTAAAGCCGAAAAAGTCATCAGGATTCCTCCGTGCTGGCTCTGGATCGTAAAATAGTCCAGCCCGGGAAGCAAGGGTCAGCTTTTTTAACCAAAAGACATATTCGCCACCAAGTCTGACCTGATGGGTAGGCTTGATCGAGCTTTGCTCTTTGGGTAGACAGCTGATGGGATCAATTTTTCGCCCCTCGGCATCTTGGAGCACATAGCCGTTCCACTCAGCTCTGGCAAGGTCAAGGTCAAAGATGAGACGATCCGATGGTCTGAAGGCCAGGCCAAGCCCATAAGATAAGGGCAGGCTAAGCTTCTGGTGATCGACCTTGGGCGGCTCGTAGACAGGATTGTCTTGTTCTGGGAAAGCAGGATGGATTTTGTGGCTTAAGGCCTTTCCCTCGTGTCTTAGCCGGGCAGTAAATGGTGTTTTGAACACTGCTCCAAGGGTAAAAAATCGGTTTATATCCCACAATAAGCCAAGGTTCATATTGAATCCTGAAAAAGAGTAGCGATCCAATCTCTCAGTAAAGCTTTGACAATCCCTTCCGCCCTCAACTCCCCAGCCGATTTTGCGGTAATCTTCTATCCAGCCATTATCAGCCAGCTTGTCTGACCAAAAGTTTAGGGTCAGGCCGACTGAAACCGCCCGGGTCAAAAAGGTGGCCAAGGCGGCTGAGGCGGCTTTAAGATTCCCCTCTTGCCGAAAGCGGGCTTCATAGGTCATGCTGATCAGGGCGTTTTGATCCTCAAACTGCCACCGATAGCGCATGGTGCGCCTCAGACTGTAGAGGTTTTGGTAATTTAGGGAAAGGACAAAGTTTTCCCCCTGCCACCTGAAGGGGTAGGTTAGGCTGAGATAATTCAGGCACTCCCCGCTCATCCGGTACTGGTTGGCAGCCTGTGGGGATTGGTCGAAGGAGAAGCTTTCCGCCCGCTCATCATATTGTCCCACGATGCTCATCTCCGGCCTGAGGAGATTTTTCAGCCCGGCCGGATTCCAGGAGGCGGCAGTGGCATCATCGGCAAAGGCAATGAAGGCACCGCCCATACCCAAGGCTCTGGCCCCTGAGCCAACTGGATTAAGCGATGAGGAGAATTTTACCTCAGGCACAGGCTCTGCGGCATAGGCTCTATGAGCCTTATTATCAAGGAGAAGAAGGAGCAAAAATAGCAGGCAGACCAGCAGTGAGCAGAGCATGAGTTGAGGTCTAAGGGGGTGGATAGAAGGCGGGTAGCTGTGGATAGAAGGCGTGTAGCTTAAAGTATCAGACAGTATCATTTAATTGTCTTTCCTTAAAAACCATAAATTATGTTCTCCCAAACCGTAACCAGCAAATGCCGCCTCATCCCGCCGCAGCCTCATTAAGCTAGTAATGAAACAGCCCTGATAGTTATAGCTCTCCCCCAGGGTAAGGGGGGCGGCCAGACCGCCAAGGTGAGAAATCACTCCATCAGGGGTAGCATCGCTGTCTCCCTCGCCTCCGTCTGAGAGCTTGACCGTAGCTGTAGCCCTGCTCTGATCTAGGCTGAGTTCAAGCGGCCTCCATCCACTACCCTCACTACCCTGGCCAGCCCCGCTGCTGTAGCTGTAGTAGCTCTGTAAGGGGAAAAAAGGCTCCCTTGGGCAGCGGATCTCGATCTTTACCCACCCGCCAGGCTCAAGGCCGGAGAGCTTGAATTTCCAGTAGCCAGCATAAAAATTTGCCCTTGGCGGCCTTGAGCCAGCTATGGCTGGATCGGTCTGAGCCAAGGGGGTAAAATCAGCCAAGACTATATTAGCTTGAGTTTCGGGAGCTAGGAAAAGGCCGACCTTTGCTCCAGGCACAAGTTTTAGATAATCAAAAAAAATTCCGTAATTGACTCCATTTTGCGTATTTGGATCCGTCTGATTGCTGAGAGTAATTCTGTGCTGGCCAGGGGTTATATATCCCAGCCAGAAGGTGTGCGGCTGAAAGCTTGCTCCGGGCCGAATCTCTTCGCCTGCCGGAGGGTGGGTAGGCTGGCCATCAAACCAGACGCCAAGTCGCTGGCTCTGAGGCGCATCCGATCGAGCGGCTAGGGTCAGGCTCCAGGCACTCTTGCTCGCGGCTTTCCAGGCCGCGGAGGTCTCAATGCTGGCTGTATCAAACAGGATGTGGACCGTGTGCGGGCTGTTGTGCTTAGTGTTTAGTCGCCGAGGAAAGCTAGCCCAGGAGTCTACTCCCACCTGCCAGGTGATGACTAAAGCATTGGGATCTAGCGTATAGTCCCCAAATTCCTGACTGCTTCCATCCTCATAGCCGATCCTGTCCTCAGACACCGGCTGGCCATTTGGGCCCGTGCCCAGCGGCCAGATGGGCAAAGCCAGGCCTTCGGCAGCAAAACAAGACGCCAGAAGAGCCAAAAGGGCCAAAATTACGCCTTCGGCCATAATCAACCCCAAGGTCTGCCGAACATAGCCTTTTTGGTTCAAAAACCAGCAGCTCATAACTTTTTCAATCCTCCTTTCCCGGCAGCCACTTTAGTTTATCCCCGATCATGTAAACCAGATAGCCCAGCCCGGACCGGATGGGAAAGTTATCCCCAGATGGCTGGCCATGATGCCAATAGGTTATCTTCCACCTGCCGCTTTCAGGATCAAAGCCGCAGATGCTGGATACCTCACTGGCGCTGCCGATATCCTGAAGCATTAGATATGAGCTATAGCCAGCAGGAGGGCTTGGAATCCCTACCCAGTTTTCTCCCCTCCTGAGGTCAATCGGAGGATTCGGCAGGGAAAGCGGAAAATCAAAAGACAGGGGCCGCCGCAGGTAAACGGCATAGCCTTTACCTGAAGCCATCGGAAAGTGATCCGAGCAGTTGATAGACCAGCGAGGCGCCCCCTCAGGGGTAGGCGGGAGAAAAAAGCAAGCCTTGGTCTCCCGGTTGCCTGATGAGCTGCTGTCAGTCAGATATCTTATGCTTGAAAAACAGGGGCCACTGGTGTGGTTAATCTGGCCGAAGGTCAGCAGAAAATCTAAGATATCGTAAGGCGAGCGGGGATCTGCATTCGGATGAGAGAATAGGTTAAAGCCTTCAGAGAGCGGCACCTTGACCCTTAAGCAAGAGCTTTTCTGCTCCATGATCCCGGCCATTCTTTGGACCGCCACCGGATCTTGGGCAGGCTTCTGATAAGAAATTTTAGGATCAGGTTGAAGATAAAAAGTAAGGTTTAGGATATTCTCATCGTAGCCAAAGATAACCTTGCTTTGCGGCAGATAGCCAATAGCCTGGGCAGTTATGCTCATGCCTGCGGCTTGCTTCGGCAGGGCATCCATGAAGTAGAAGCCTGCCTCCACATGCCTGATGCTTGCTGCAGGATCCTGTGCCCACCACTCATCCAGGCTGCTTGTGCACTGTCCGGCAGGGGTGCAAATCGTGGCTCCGACAATCCCTTCTCCAGTGTTAGCATCTCTGATCCAACCAAAGACCCCGCCTGTTCCAGCCACAGGGCAAATCACTGAAAGCTGATATGCGGGATAATCCACAGTTGGCAGACCCTGGCAGGCAATCCTGACCAGATAAAGGCCGTTTTGAGGAGCAATAAAGCTTTTGGTATCATAGGAAAAATCGTTTGGATCGCAAGAGGGGTTGATTTGGGAGCCATCCGGTGCCTGGATGTCGATCTTGAGGCCGCCATCCAGCCACGTCCTGTTGACCCTGACCTCATAGGGAAGGCCAGCATAGCCCCAGAAAGAGCTCCAGTCCTCGTCGGCAGGAGAGTGGAAGCTATGCTCTTGGGGCGGCTGATTGACCAGCAAGGTTTTGGCCTGATCAGAGCGGTTGTCATTCTCAAATTTATCCGGCATAAGGACAATATAGCAGATTTCTCCCAAGTCAGTGAGCCCATTGCGGTCTTGGGCATTAATAAACACTCGGTAGACCCCTACCTGAGTAAATCCGGTGTAGACTGCTTCAAACCAGCCGCTTTTGGGATCATAAATAAGATCCGTTGAGTCAATTGATCCGTCAGGCGCACTGATCAGAGCAAATACCCTGGCCGTAGCCTCCTGCACCCTGGCCTGAATTGGGGCGCTTTCTCCTGCCTCAAGATACACACAAGAGGAAGAAGGGAGGATGATTTGCGGAGCCGCAAGCGCCACAGGCTCAAATGGAGAGCCAAGATATGTCCTGCTGGCCAGGCGGCCATCGTAGTTTTGGCCATACTCCAAGGCTTGACCATTGCCGTTATCATCAAGAAGCGGCCACAGGGCCTGATCTGGAAAATAGCTGACAGCTAGGCGAGCCGCCTGCCAGGCTCGGTAGAGATCAAGACCGCGATAGATGCCGGAGAAGAAAAAGTGCCAAAATGATGGAGCCGCACTGCCAGAAGCGACAGAAGAGAGATGATGATTGAGGGCGATGGTGATTCTTTCCTGCCCTTTTAGAAGGGGCAAGAATTTTTCTGCGTCGCTGGCCTCAATCAGGCTGATGATGGTGCAGCCTTGAATATTTTGGACTTGATCCAACCTTTGGCTAAGGGCTTCTCCGTAGCGCTCGAGCATATTACTTTCCCCAGGAGTGAGAAAGATAAGAAGATGATCGATGAGGCTGCTTGGCAGCTCAAAATAGTCTCGGGCCAAGGAAGCCAGGTGAGAGAGAAGATCTTCCATTCCACACACTTTGACAATATTTTGCTTGGGTACTCCTCTTTTTTCCAGCACCCATTGGGCAAAATCGACCTGCTGGGCACAAGAGAGGCAATCAGCCTCATAGACCAGTAGGCACAAGTCCTGGCTTTCTCCCCAAACCTTGGGATAGATAGCCTTGGGGTAAGAAAGCGCTCCCCTAGAGTCTTTGGCCATAAACAGAACGGTGTACGGGCCGCTCGATGGAAAGCCTTCATACACTCCCTCATACCGGTCGAGGTCAGGGTTATAGACAAGGTCTACCCTGGCCAGATCTGCCGTCATTAGAGAATCTTGCGGTGAGGCTGAAAATTGGATAGCGGCTTGGGAATTGCTAATCAGGGCAAAGACACTGTCTATGCCGTCAAGGTCTGCCACTTTGGCCCAAAGGGTGATCGGCTTTCGGGGAAGAAGTGGCTGGTTAGGGTCAGAAAGCCATGAAGCCTGAAGGATTTGGGGCTGGTCCTGGTTGAGAACAAAGGGGCGGCCAAGGTAGGTCAGGCGGCTGGAGAATGGGCTGTCCTGACTACTTTTGAGGACAGGCTGCTGGAGGCCACCCCAGCCGACCGAGGCCAGCTCCCACCTGGCCTGCTCAAAAGCATCGTGCAAGTTGACTCCAGCTCGAAGATGAGGCATGAGAAAAGCGCTCAGGCAGACCAGGCCGTCTGCGGCTAGGAAAGCCTCGGCCTTATCGGTTGAGGCAATAACGGTTCTATTTTCAGCCCCCTCGATCAGCGGATCGACAAAATCCCCCGCGTAGCAGGCATCAATGATTACGGTAACCCTGGCCGTGGGGTATCGTTTCTGGAGGCTGTCCAGCCACTGATCCAGGATAGGTGGAGAAATGACCTGATCGCTGGTCGGGCCGAGAAAAAAGGTGTTTTTCCGGCCATGATCTATGAGTAGGATGGTCAGATCGGTCAGGCCATCAAGATCGAGGAAGGGATTGTCTGCCGGCTCGGTAAATATGCGGTTTAGAACCTGAGTGAAGGTTTGCCCAGCTTCAAGCTGCACTGCTCCAGGCTGGCTTTGGTCATGGTTCAGATAGCAGATGCTCTGAGGGCTGTAGCCCCGCGCCCTGAAAGTGTCATAGGCGTAGTTAGCCACTTGGGTGATACTATCGGCTAGATAGTCATACCCTGCCGGATCATTTGCCCTTCCGGCCACGATAATGGCTCTGGCTACTGCTTGGCCATCCCTTTCTTTCCGGTCGGGTATGGCTATCCTGATTGGGATGCGGCCGGTGATTCCCCCTAAGGGTGGGAGATCGCCCGAGGTGGTAGGATCGAAAGATCGCCCATGATCAGCTTGGGCAAAATCAGGGTCAATAATGGTGGCTAGGATATAGGCTAGGCCGCTGTAGCCAGTATTTGGATCAGGATAGACTAATCCTGAGCGGGTAACTCGAAGGAGCGATGGGTCAGAGCTTCGGTAATAGACACGATCGGAAAGATCCTGGCTGCTGCCGTCAAGGTAGTGGCCAGTGGCCTTTAGGAAAAGCTTTTGGTTGGGGCTGGTGATGGTGGCCGCAGGCTCTAGCCAGGCTGATGCCGGGCTGCTTTCGCCTGGCTTTTGGCCAGAATCCTCACCTTCCACCGATAGGCTAATGCTAAGCAGGGTTTTGCTCCCCCCGCCGCGGCAGGTGATCATCTGCGGGGGCTGGCTGCTCCAAGGAGGCCCTAGGGTCCAAAATGCTTCCCTGGCCTGGGAAAAGATGGCCTCAAGACGCGATCTTCTCCGAGCTTGAGCTTCTGGCCCTGAGCCTGAGAAAAGCTCGCTAGGCTCACCCGATAAGGGATCTTGGTCGCCAAGAAAGGTGAGAAATATGCCGGTAAAAGAAAACCTGCCCTCAGGATCAATAAATGAAGGGCCGGAGTCTGTACAGGTGATGATGGTTCGGCTAAAGGAGTCCGTATTTGCGTCCATTAGCCTGGCCGCAAAAGAGCCTGAGGATGAAAATTCCATCAGGCAGATAACCTCACGGCCAGTCTGTCGCTGAAAGTTATCAAGCCAGGCTTTTAGACTGCCAGAATTATCCCCCTGTCTCAGAAGAGCTTCAGGATCATTGCTCTTTACGGTTTCACCAGGCAGAATTTGATACACCTGGCCGCTCCCCTGGCCTGGAAGATAGAGGTAGAGAGGCCCGGTGTTTAGGCGGGTTATTGCCCAATCTGAGAATGCCTGCTCAAGGGCGGAGGCCGAAGGAGCAGCCTTGCGGACCACCAGCGGGTTGGGAAAGCCGTCATGGTCAATGTCCTGATATGGATCAGGGCTTAGATAGAAGAGATCATAGTGGTTGAAATTTTGATTGAGGAAGGTAGAGTAGGCAAGATTAGCCAGAGCCTGGCAGGGTGGCCAGAGCGAATTTGAGGCCAAGGCCGGACCAGTCGGCAGAATGATAAGGTTACCTTGTGGTGGTGGAGAGTCGATGATCCGGTAGATGGAAAGCCCTCCCTCGGCCTCAGCCACGTGGGCATAGCCAGAAGCAGCGTCAATAGCTATCCCTGAGGCCAAAGCCATAGTAGCCTCCTGGCCGCACAGGAGCGGCCTTTGCGGATCAGCCATATCAACCACCACCAGGCCCCGTTCGCCGGCAGCAAGGTAGGCATAGTGGCCAGATACAGCTACCTGCTGGACATAAGACCTTGAGGCGCTCCTGTCTTGAAATCTTGATGCGCCACCCTCTTGATTTGGCTGCTGGTAGTTTGCCGTAGCCGTAGCCGGAGACTGGCCGCCATCCAGAGACTGGCTGGCTACAAGATAAGGATTTTTGGGATCGCTTATGTCAATTATGAGCAGCAGGCCGCTTGCTCCACCAGCCACCAGGGCGTAGTGGCCACTTAAGGCTACATCTTTGGCTATCATCCCAGCCTGATAATACCTGCTGATCGGGCTGGGATGGTTAGGATCATGAATATCAATGATAGCTAGCCCTGTCCAGTCAGCCACATAGGCCAAAGCGCCACTTATGGCCAGGCCACAGGCATTTCCTTCCGTATCACAGCCTCCGGTCAGGCGAGGGTGGGCAGGATCTGACAGATCGAAAATCAAAAGCCCTTGACTGTCGGCAGCCACATAAGCATAGTGGGAAGATACGGCCACATCCAAGGCAGTCATTCCCTCGGCCTGATAGCCGCCGACCTGGCTGGGATTTTTAGGGTCGGCAATATCAATAACCACTAGCCCCCCTTCGGCATCAGCCACATAAGCATAAGGCTCGACTACGGCCAGGTTGCTGGCTGATCCTGCTGTAGGACAGCGTCCGGTCAGGGTCGGCTTGGCTGGATCATCGACCTTGACGATCGAAAGACCACATCCATCGGCCAAAAGGGCATGATGCCCGCACACAGCCACTGCCTTGGCGTATCCTTTGGTATAATAACTGCTTGCTTCACTTGGGACAGTAAGATTCTGGAGGGTGAAAATGGTAAGTTCTTCACCCCAGGGGCGGACAACGCAGGCCAGGTGGCCAGATACGGCCACATCCCAGGCCCCTTTTGCCCAGGCTCCTGTTGCTTTCTGGGATTTTTCTTTTGGCTGGCTGCTCTGGCCGGATAGAGGCTCATTGAAGACCTTGGCTGGTTTTTCTGGATGCTCAAGATCAACAATGACTAGCCCCTCCGCATCGTCAGCCAGGTAAGCGTAGTGGTCGTCGACGGCTATCCCTTTGACCTCGCCTTGCGTCTTGAGCAAGCTAACCAGGGAAGGGTTAGCCGGCTCAGCAAGGTCGAAAATCGCAACCCCATGCGACCGAAGCCCCAGGCAAGCGTAGTGGCCGTAAATTGCTACAAAAGATGCATTTTTCTTATACTCAGCCTGGGGATCAATTTCCTTAAGGTCGATTGGGTGTCCGCCAGCGTAGCGGGGCTTTGAGGGATCTGAAAGGTCGATTATGGCTAGGCCGCGGGGGCCATCAGCTACACAGGCATAGCGGCCAAATATGGCCACATCCTCAACCTGCCCCGCGCTGTGATATCTGCCCACGTAGGCTGGCTTGGTTGGATCAGTGAGGTCTAGGATAAGCAGGCCGCTTGATCCGCTGGCCAGGCAAAGATAGTGGTCAAAGAGGCAAAGTCCACGGGGAGTATCGCTGAGGAGAGTTTCGCTTGGGCGAAAGCAGCCTGCATAGACAGGGTGCTCAGGATCATCAATCGACAAAATGATCAGCTCCCCTGTAGTCTTGAGGATAAAGGCAAACTCGCCCATCTGGCCGGCAGGCTGATAGAACCTGATCGCTTGAACTGATCCGAGCTCGAAGAATGATACCGAGCGGGGAGAGGCCGAATCGGTAAGGTCAATGATCAGGAGCCCTTCCTGAGTTCCGCAGTAGGCAAAGGTCTGGCAGACTGGCTCAGTCTGGCAGACTGGCTCAGTCCGGCAGACTCCCTCAGTCCGGCAGGCTGCCCCACTGGGTTGGCCGACCACCTTGAGTTGGCTACAGCCCGGAGAATGGTATATTTCCAGGCACCTAATCGCTCCGCTGTAGCCGAACCTTCCAGTTAGCCCAAGGTTTACCCTCTCCTGGGAGCAGTAGCCGCAAGAAGAGGATAGGCTGATGGAGAGGCTAATCATGAGGGGAAGAAGGAAGACAAAGGCAATTGGGGGAGGCAAGATGAGAGAGGCTGTTTTCGTAAAAAAGGGTGAGAGCCTGCTTCTGTTTTTCTCTATAAGGCTATTTCCCAGCTTCCTGCTCATACTCATAAAGTTTATCCTGATAAAGTTTCGCTCATGGCCATTTTTAGTGAAAAGTCAGCTAAATCAACATTCCGGCACTCTCGCCAAAAGCGGGAATCGAGGGTAAAAATTACTCGGATTCCGGCTCCTCACGAATGGTAGCCATGAGC
>Ga0123519_10011939_pt1 | contig 12708 bp, 10 predicted proteins | sample YelNatPaOPRAMG02_FD_87396 | JGI IMG/M metagenome (GOLD analysis project Ga0123519, IMG submission 87396) | Hot spring microbial communities from Yellowstone National Park - Yellowstone National Park OP-RAMG-02 (version 2) | ecosystem: Environmental > Aquatic > Thermal springs > Hot (42-90C) ...
AACCGCTTGAATCCGAGTCACCCGAGGTTACCGCGGCCCGGATTCCAGCGGCTTGCCACTTGCCGTCGGGCGACACCCCGGCCGCCCAGTCGTAAACCGCTTGAATCCGGGCCGCGGTAACCTCGGGCGACTCGGCTCGCCGCACGTAAATCGTGCGGTGGGGGGCGGGCACCTCGGTCATAATGCGCTGGACTTTAAGCCGGCCTGCTTCGGTCAGCTCCGCAGTGCCCTCCTTGAAGTGCTCGTCGCAGAGCATGTTCTGCCGCCGCCACCCATTATGCACCATAAGGGCAAACGGCGCCCGCACCGCTTCCCGATCAGGACACACATACGGCATCGGCCAGTGGTTCCGCTCGGCGTAATCTTGCGCAATGCTTTCGAGGAATCCTCCGCGGCAGCGCGCGCACTGGCACTGTGCCACGGCCTCGGGTATTACACCCAGGCCGCACGCCATAACTAATCCGAATGTAAGCCGTGCCATGCGCATCGCGACCTCCCACACCAGGGGGTAAGTGCCGTCTCAAGCCGTTTGGCGAAGGCCCTTGGCAATTCGTAGAATCGTCGCGCAGTGCCGGTCCAAGCCAACCCTTTTCGCGCAGGCCAGCGCGACTCACACAATCGGTTCAGGTTCCAAGGGGGGGCGCCCCATCTGACGGTGGGGAATGCGGGACGGTGCGGGCCGCCGGTAGTCAACCGTCGCACGAGCGGGAGGGCGTCCCGGCCGCAAGCGCTCGGGACATGGCTCACTCCACGGGGCATTCCCACACGCGCAGGCCTTTGGGGCTCAAGTAGATAGGGATGTTTTGCGTTCCGGGAACCTCGCTGACGATGGCCCGGAGCATGGCCCGATTCTCCGCAGCTTTCGGCCCCCCAAGGATGGTAACCGATCCGCCGTCGCCCCCCGCTCCGTTGACTTTCCATCCCAGGGCTCCGTGCCGCCGTGCCACTTCGATAACCGCTTGGTGCTTGGGACTGACCAGATCGGGGTGGAGGTTTGCCTGGGCCTCAGTATTTTCGATCATGGCTCGGCCCAAGGCTACGAAATCGCCGGCGTACAGCGCATCCCGCGCGTGGAGGGGGGTGCGGCGCAACGGCCGGAGTTTCTCGGCATCGGGCCCCGCATCTTCCAGCTCGGCAATCACCCGCTCGTGGATCTTGGATGAGCTGTGCGACTGTCCCAAGAAGATCAGCGACAAGCGTCGCTCCAGCTCCCCCTCAATGTCCGGATGGAGATGCAACGGGCTTACCACCGCGTGCGGATACTCCAGAATCTCGATAAAGTTGATGCCGCCGTAGGCCGAAGCCAACTGGTCCTGCACCCCTGATTGCTGGTGGAGCAACTCGGTCTCGATGCGATGGGCCGCTCGGGCTACCTCGTGGGGAGTCAGCCGGCCGGGCGAAAGCAGATCCAGCGCGCCGATTAGCGAAACACTGACCGCGGCGCTGGTGCCGGTCGAAGCCCCCGCCGGCGCCTCGCTGAAAATGTCGATTTCCAGGGCGAGGTCTTCCGGCACACCCATGAACTTCAGTGCGGCCTCCAACAGCGGATGCCGGTCGTAAGTGCCGGTTACCCCTTCCAGCGTGTACCGTTCGCCGTAGTTCTCCGCGAAAATGGTGATTGGCGGACGGTCGCCATCCCGCGCAAACACGCGAATCTGCACCTCCGCATATGGATACACCGCCACATTGAGCACCTTGCCGAACTTGGCGAACCACGTATCGGTCCATCCGCCAAAATCCGCAATGCGAATGGGGGCGACGCTGTTGATGATGCGAAGCGGTTTTGCGGTTGCGGACACTGTGCGTTCTCCCAGACAAGATGGCCAACGGTGCGCAGAGGCGGTTGACCAGTCGCCACCCAGCCAGCCCCCTTATCTTGAAGCTACTTTTTCCAACCGAGCGGTTCAACCCGGTCGCGTGCAGATTGCCCGGAGTTGGCCGGTTAGGCCTCCTCCGGAGTCTGCCCGTGGAGGGCCGCGACTTCGTAAAACTTGCCCGGGGTAGCGAGCCCCGCGATACTGAAATATCCCATTAAACCGTGGCCGGTTAAACCAGGGCAGCCAGGAAAACCGTCGTTGCAGGAGAAACCGTCATGTCCAATCGCATTGACCGCCGCCAGATGCTGGTGGGAGGGGTGGGGATAGCCGGGCTGTTGGCCGGTGGATTGCCGCTGGCAGGGAGTAAGCTTTTCGCCGGTGAGCCGGACGCAGCGTTGAAGCTGCCGGACCGCTCGGCCGAGGCCCCGAGCCAGCCTGTGGCCATTACCCGATGCCCCAGTTACGAACCGCAAGTGCTTCGCCGCCAACTGGATGAGGCTCTGAATCTGATCGGGGGCCTCCGGCCGCTGGTGGAAGGCAAGACCGTGGCCATCAAGATGAATCTGACGGGCGGTCCCACCCAGAAATTGGGCGGGCTGCCTGCGTTCCGCACTTACCACGTCCACCCCAACGTGGTGGCGGCCCTATGCGCTGCTTTGGTCGACGCAGGGGCCCGCCGGATCATGCTCCTGGAGAGCCATTATTCGCGCAAGCGGCCGGAAGACGTTTACGCGGCAGCCGGGTGGGACATCGACATGATTCATCGGGCATCTGCTGGCAAAGTGTCCTGGGAAGACACCCGCAACCGTGGCCGGTGGCCAAAATACAGCCGGCTGCCCGTCGCCTGGGGGGGATATCTTTACCCGGCCTTCGACGTGAACCAGTGCTACGAGAAGACCGACGTGTTCATTTCGCTGGCCAAGCTGAAAGACCATGGTCAGGCTGGGGTTACCATGGCGGTAAAAAATCTGTTCGGCATGGTGCCCACGTCCCTGTATGGGGGAGACGCCCCCAATGAAGACAGCATTCATTATCGGGGCGACATTCTGCACTTCGGGAAGAAGAAGGTGCCGGCGGGAGTGCCCGGCGAGGTGCCCAACACTGTGGCCGTCGGTGATTGGCGCAAACGTGTGCCGCGTGTGACGGCCGATTGCTTCGGTGCCCGGCCGGTCGATCTGGCGGTCATCGACGCCATCGAAACCAATCGCGGGGGCGAAGGGCCCTGGATCCCCGGCGTAGAACCGCTGGCGCCCAAGCTGCTGTTGGTCGGGCGCAATGCCGTGTGCACCGACGCCATCGGGGCGGCCGTGATGGGTTACAACCCCATGGCCGACCACGGCCAGTTTCCCTTCCAGGGCGAGAACCACCTGAAGTTGCTTGCCCGGGTAGGCGCGGGCGCCATCGATCCCGCGCGGATCGAGGTCCGCGGGCTTTCGGTCAAAGAGGCCTTGTTCCCCTTCAATCCGCAGCGCAAAAAGGTGGTTCACCCCCTTTCGTACCACCGGCATTTCGTGCCCGAGGCGGTTTGAGTGGGCCCCATGGCCATGCGCTGGCCGGCGCACCGCGGCCACGGGGCTTGAATCGCTGCCGGTGCCTGGCCGCGGCCGAAAATACTACAATTGCTCTGGAAGCAACTCCCCACTGTTGCGACAATATCGCGCCTTCCCCCCGGCCCGCCCAAGCATTGGCCTGCCAACGAAAAATATCGACTTCCGGCGCTGTCGCACGGGCAACAGACCGGAGGCGTCCGCGCCGGAAGTCGCTCGCATCACCATGGAATCGCATTGGCTCGACGTAGAACAGCGGAGCGACGGCGCCGTGTTGGTCCGCATGCACTCGCGGGACCAAGGGGGCCAGCCGTTACCCGATGCCGTGTTCACTTTCCGCCGGGGCGACCCTCAATACGAGTATTGGTACGCGAAATGCCAGCAGCAAAAGGCGGCCGAGCCCCGGCAGCGTTGATCACACCATGGCCAAGGGCGGCCGCAAGGCGGGCGCAATCGCTTGGGGGCACGGATCAAGTCCCTGTCGGCTCTCCGTGTCGGCATCCCACTGGGCGGAGGTTGGGACTTACCAGCAGCGGAACTGTTCGTCTCCCGCGGGCTCGGTGCGGAGGATTTCGCGCTTCCAGTGCGGCTCATGGATGGGCCAGCCGCGGATCAATAGCCCCCCGGTGCGTAACTGGCCGGGAGATGCCCGGCGGTGAACCTGCTGCCAGCACCGCAGTTCATCGCTGCACAACGCGGGGAACTGCCGGCCGAGATTGGCGCGCCGGAAATACAACCGGCTCTGGTCGAAGATGCTGACGATGGTCGGCGGCTGGAACTCCAGCATCCGCCGGGCAATCAGCTCATGACTGGCCGTCGTGTAGCGGGCCTTCAGTGCCGCCAGGTCCCACTGGAGGCGAATTCCATCGGCCGAAAACCAGCGGGTAGGCAAAAGCAATCGGCGGGCCAGATGATTGGCCAGCGACTCACGGGCGCCGGCGCCATCGATTCGCGGATCCAGCCCTAGGCGTTCGTAGACGCGGACCGCCAGATGTTCGCCCAATTCGTGCGCCGCCGCCCAGTGGAGGCGTTCGGCACGAGGATCGGGCCGCAAGAGAATCGCCGGCTGTGGCCAACCCCCCCGAGGCCGAAGCCTGACATACCGCGCCCGGCAGGTTTGCTGGGCATCGGTGGCCACGACGATGTCCAACGCCCGGGCCAGACGGAAGGCATCGACGGGTGGAACGGTCACGTGAGCCTGCTCAAGCACCTCTTCCGCCACTGCGTCCAGCGCGGCAGCCAACTCGGCAACGGGAATATGGGCGAGCATTGCGGCGATTCCTGTCAGTGTACTGATGTACACTACACCAGCCTGGCGGATTTGTCAAGCTGCTGGTTGCCGCCTTGCCAGGGAAGGTCCGCGTGCCCCCTGGGTTCAGCCGGAATAGACTCCGCTTGGCGTGCGCCCGGGGACGGCCTTGCGGTGGGCCGACCAAAGGGGGCGGAGCGGCGCCGGCCCCCTTCAAACACGCACAAAACTCCCTTTGCGGTACATGTACAGCAATATCAGCCAGAGAATGCAGAATGCCGCCACTGGGTTCAGCGCCTTGCCCACATCGGCCAGCGGTGGTGCGAACGTCCCGAGGTACCGGGCCAGGCCCCCCACAAACCGCTCGGCAATGTGCGGAAAACTGATCAGGTTCCACGCGACATAGGCGGTGATCGCATTGGCCCCTAGGATCTCGAAGAAACGGCCCACCCACCGCTGGCCCAGGACATCAATCACCAGATAAAACAGGGCCAGCAGCCAATAGCTCCAGCCGGCGGCCCAAAGGACCATCGAGCTGGTGAACAGGTGCTTGATGATGGGGAACCGCCAGTTGCCTGCCAGTGGGGTCTGGAACCATTGGTCGAAACCGCCCGACCATAGCCAGCCGCCTGCCAGGCACCCCGCTCCCAACAGAACTAGCCACACGACCTTCATCCCCGGCGACCACCGGGAACGAAGCAGGTGGCCTGCAAACACGCCTGTCAGCACCATGCCGGCAAATGCCATGCTGCTGAGTATCCACGTGTAGGTCGTGCCATCGCGGAAAGCGCCCAGCACCTGTTCGTCGATGTACAGGGCCAAGTTGACCTTCTCTTCGAGCGTGCCGGCCGGATGGCCCCCGAACGGCACCAAGAGCATCAGCAGCCAATAGCCTATGAGCAGTACGGCGGCGCCGGCAACTTGGCCCCACACCGGCAAATGGAACAATAGCACGGACGCCACCAGATAGCCCGCCGCGATGGCTTGAAGGGTATTCGAGTAGAAATGGATCGTTTGGCGGTCGAACTCCAGCAGGTGTCCCTGTACCATCATGCCCAGGATCCACAGCACGATCACCCGGCGGAGAACGCGCAAGTAAAGCGACTTCTTGGTCTGCCCCTGTTCCATGCGCCGGGCGAATGCCAGGGGCATCGCCAAGCCCACCACAAAGAGGAACAGGGGCATAATCAGGTCCCAGGCCGTGAAGCCCTCCCAGCGGGCGTGTTCGATCTGGGCTTTGAGCCAGTCGGGCAGGGGCGACACGAAGATGCCTAAAATAGCCAGCAAAGCCCCCCGGCCGCCGGCAATCCAGAACATATCGAAGCCGCGAAGGGCGTCGATCGAAGCGATCCGCCCGGTGCCGGGTGTCGCTGGCGAGGGAGTACTCATCGCAAAGCCTCCTAGGGGAGCGAAGGGTGCCCGAGCCGGTCCCACGCAAAACAAGGCTCGCGGGCTGGGGGCCTTGCGCCACGCTCCACCTCACCCAGCAAGGCCCCAGGCCCGCAGCACCTACGCCAGCGATTATGATTGCCCCATGGCCCCAATACAAGCAGCCGCACAGCCGGGGCAAACTAGCCGGGCGGCTTGTCAACGGTTGGAAACCCGCCTTAGGGCCACCCGGAAGCCCGCTCTGCGCACTCCGCCGCCACCCCCCTGTTAAGGCGACCCCTGCACACAACCCCAAGCCGGTAGGCCAATGGGGGTCGGCCAGGAATCCCTACTTGGGCGGCTCGAGCTTCGGGGGTTTAATCTCCGCTGCCTGCCGGGTGCGGAGTTCGTCCACTGACTTCTGCAGCTTCTGGAGGCGCTGGTCCAGTTCGTCCAGCCGCTTCTCTAGCTCCGGCGGCACGGCGGCAGCCTCTTTGACCTGGCGATCCGAGTGTTTCATGGGCTTGGCCGGCTTGAACTCCACCCGCGGCTTTTGCTCTGGCTTGGGAGGGGCCCCAGGCGCGGGCACGAAATCGACCCACGCGCCAGACAGCCACGGGCCGGCGCCCCATCCCAACATCCGCTGCACGTGGGGGCGGATGTCGGCAGGAAGCTTATCCAGCTCTTTCTCGGTGAGCTCCCATTTTTCCCCATCCCGCTGCACTTGGATCTTGGCCGGCTGGTCGCCTTGCTTGGTGATAACGACCGTCATGTTGCCCGGCAGCGGGGGCGACACGATTGCCCCGGGCGGCAGTATGGCTCCGGGATGAAACAAACGGAACCGCATGGCCGGGCCGCCGGGCCAAGGCTTCATACCCTCGATCCACTTCTTCATATCTTCCATGGAAATGTCCCCGCCCCAGCCCCAGACGGTGTGCGGCGCCAAGTGCTTGGGACGCTTCTCGGGGGTAACTTCCAGTTTGATGGTCTTGCCGGCCCGCACGGCCTCAAGCACCAGCTTCTTGCCCTGCGCCGCCTGCACCGCCTCCACCAGGTCGGAGAGCTGGCGGAGCGGCTTGTCGCCGGCCTGCAAAAGCACATCGTGCCGGGCAATCTTGGCCTTGGCGGCTGGACTGTCGGGATAGACCTGCTCGACCAGCAGTCCCCGGTCTTTGGGCAGGGTGGTATGCGCCCGCAGCGCCTCGGGCACCTCACCGGCCTCGACCCCGATCCAATACTCTCCCGGCTGGGCCGCCAGCATGACCGGAACCGGCCCGCCACCGCCGCCACTGGCCTGGACCACAACGGCGGCTTGCGGTGTCTGGGCCCCCAGCACCGCGGCCCAGGGGCTGGCAAGCCACGCCAGCGGGCACACCGCGATAATTGCAACCCATGGACCAAGTCGAGTCATAAGTGATCTCCTTTCCCACCGCTTCGCATTAATATCGAGTTTCGGCGCACGAGAGAAATTGCAGACGGAGCAGCATCGAACAAGTGCCAGGGCAAGAAGTGCCCAGCCCGCTATTGAAACTTGCCGTTACCCACGTAACGGATTTCCACCTGATCGACGGGCATGACCACACAGCGTCCGTCGCTGCAGGCGGCCGGAACAATCGCCCGCTGATAACGAATCTCATATCCCTGACGGCGAAGGCATTCGCACATTTCGGGGGGGAGGGGGGGCGGCTGCAACCACGACGGGTCGACCCCCGAGACGGGAACGACCGGAAGGGGAATCTCGCGAATCGCCAGACCCGAAGGGTCGGGCACGCGAACCGTCACGGTTTGCCAGCCCTCTTCCCCGGGATCGGCATTCGTATCTGCAGCGCCGCGGGGGACGCTCACCGGGGCCGTCCATTGCGCCACCTCGGCAACCGGGGGCCGGGCCTCCTGCGGCGCCGCGGGGGGAACGATCGCCGCAGGCTGGCCGGCCAAAAAACCCGGTGCTGGGGAGGTACTCGGCCGCCACCCCGAGCCCGCGACCCAGCCGAAGACCCAGGCGGCCAGCACACCGGCCGCCAGGGCCGCTGGCGATCTCCATCGGCCGAGGCGACGTACCGGCGCGGCAAGCGGCCGGGCGAGGGCTGCCGGTACGGCCTCGGCGGTCTCCAGAATAGATGGGCCCATCGCCTGCTTCCAACACTGGGCTTCCAGAAAGGCCAATGCACACTGGCGCCACGCGCCGGGGGTGCGGTCCATTTTTTCCAGAAGTCGCCGGCGCTCGGCGTCCGGCAGTTCGCCATCGACCAATTGGTCCACCACGACGGGATCGATCGGGTCCGCCGGTGCCGGACCGCCAAGCTCTCGGGGCGGGGAATCGAAGGAACTCATGCGTGGGCTTCTGCCGAATCCAACCGGGCCAACTCCTCCCGCAATCGCTGCCGGGCGCGATGCAGCCGGGCCTGCAACGCGGTCTGAGTGATACCCAAGTGATCGGCCAGTTCGCGATAACTCCAGTCTTCGGTGTACTTCAGCAGCAGGATTTCCCGGTCGCGGTGCGTCAGCCGATCCAGAGCCTTGCGGACCATGGCCCGGCGCTCGTCGGCCAACAGCCAGCCCAAAGGGTCTCGCTCAGCCGCCGGCCCACCGCGCAACTGCTCGGCATACCGGTCGGCCAGCTTCCGCCGCCTCCCTTGGGCGCGGCGATACAATAGCGCCTGGGTGACTGCCAGGCGGTAGAGCCACGCAGCCACCTTGGTCGGATCGACCAGGGGCGCTTTCTGGCGTACCGCGGCCAGGCACACCTCCTGCATCACGTCGTCGACCGCCTGAGGCTCCCCCAGGCGGGCATACACGACCGTGCGCAACCAGCGCTGGTGCCGGGCCAAAACGGCAGCCCAGTCGATCGGCATGGGATCGGCCGGTCGCTCGGCCCCGGCCGCGCTGGGGTGCGTCATGGCTATACCGATAGTTGCCGCACGAAGTAATTTGTTGCCGGCCTTTGACCACGGCAAGCCTCTGGTCCCAGACCGGCCACTACTACCCATTCTGCCGGCACCCGTTACAAGCCGCCAGGGGGACCCCGGCCCAGCCTAAAGCGCTCGCATCGCCTTACGCTGGTCTGGTCGCACCCTCGTTATCGCAACCTCGGATCGCCCATGCCGCCCGACATCGCGGCCCAAGTCCACCCCTAAGGGGCGGTCTCCCGATGCGTAGCGTGTTCCCGCACAACCGGCGCACGGCGCGGGGGAATCCGCGAGTTTTCTCGGCCTAAAGGGACGAACCGCCCCAAGCGCCGGTGTTGGTCCGTCGGCTGAGGTCCTCGCTGACTTCAGCGGGACCCCCTCCGTACCGACCGGCCGTGCTGTGGCCAGCGTACGGTAACGCTGAGGTGCACGAGGGTGCCTTGAAACACCAGCGCCGAGCCGTACAGTTCGTCCGGCCGTTCGGCGCGGAACTCTTCGCCTTCGCCAACCGTGGGCACCTGTTCCCAGGCCAGTTGCTGCACGAGATTCACCAACTGCTCGACGTCCGCCACAGAAGCCAATTCGGCCTGGGACTCGGCCTCCAGGGCGTCCATCGCATAGCCGGAAATCAGGCGGTCCCAAACCCGGGCGCAGGTCGCCGGCTTATCGAACAGGTCCAGCGAGGCCACGTGCTTGTTCAGGGCCACGGCCAGCCCCGTGGCTCCTTCTGGGTAGGGGAGCGATTCCTTGATCTCGGCGATCTTGTCCCGGTGGGATTCGTACGTATCGAGCATGGCCAGCGAAGGAGAGCTGACCCCCAGTGCCGCCTGTTGCCGGGCCACTTCGGCCCACACCTCGGCCTGATCGGCGCGATGGCCCCGACGTGCCCGGACCGATCGAGTCACCTTTGCCTTCACCTTTGCTCGCAGCATGGCGGGCGCGTAGCACAGGCAGGGGGACAAGTCGCGCGACCGGTAGCGCCACCGCCCTGCCTCCACGCAGCTCACCGGAATCTTCTTCTTGCTTCTGCCCGCGACCAGGATCGTGGCATTGAGGATGCGGTTTTGCTTGGCCCCCACCAGTTGCTCCCCTTCCAGAAACAGCACGCACGCGTCACCCTGGTTTTCGACCGCCAGATCGGGTACCGAGCCCGCTCGGGATATCTCCGTCACTTTCACCGTACCTTGGTCCATTCCATCGCACGAAAGCACGTACTGGGCGGGGCTTTGCACGGTGGTGAAAAGCGGGAAGACCGACAGGGGGACCTTTCGGATCGGTTCGCCCACCCGAATTTCGGGAAACGCAAGACTCATCACTTGTCCTCCAACCACCAGGACCTGACAACCCACGCACCTCGGCAGCAGCGCGCACCGGAAGCGCCCTGCAGCGGTGCAACGAGCGGTCGTCCCCCAAGCCTGCTTCGCAGCTCAAGTCCACGAACTTGCTGGCCAGACCCGCACCCAGGAGCCCTGCCCACAACCCCTCCTAAGCCCACCGGCTGCCAAAGGGGGGGCGAATCCGTAACGTTTCCGTTCGACGGCGAGTCCTAAGTCGTCCAAATCGCCTGGGATGGCCTGCCCAAGCCGCATGGCGTACGAGCTGCGCGGAATGTCCTCGCAAGGATCGTTTGTTCCCCGGAATCCGCCGCGGCACGTGGAAGAATCGCCCCGCTGTTGGAATGGCGAACTGCCCCGCGGCGTGAAGATCCGCGCTGGAACCCAAAAATGTGCATCCGCTTGCCCGCCGGACAGGAGGTAACCGCGAACAACAAATTATTCGCCGTTGCCGCGCGCAGGGCAAGGGCCGCGCTGGCAAAAAATAGAGCCGCAGGGACGATACGCTCCCTGCGGCTCTTTCTCGTCGTTGTCCAGGGCTGCGACGCGACCGGCATCGCGGCAGCCGGCGGCTGCCCAAGGCGGCGGGTCGCGTGCCAGGGCCGGGAAGGTTAAGTCACCGGCGGGGCCGGCGCCGCTTCCTTCTTGACGGCCTTCTTGGCGACCTTCTTCTTGGCCACCTTCTTTTTGGCCGTCTTCTTTTTGGCCACCTTCTTCGCAGCTTTCTTCTTCGCCGCCTTCTTCTTCGCCACGGTCACACCTCCGTCCTAGGGTCCCTGCGAGATCGATTCCGGTTCTTCAAAACCCTGAAGGCCACCCGTCGATCTCGCACGATACAAGACAACCAATCCGACTCACCAGCCCCTTCCTAGCAGGCTCGCGTCCGTCCTGGTTCGGAAAAGGGTTGCTTGCACATGGCGAATGATTCATGTCTGCAATAACTGTACAAACTTCGCAACGAATTTCAACAGGCCATGGGGTGCGGAGAGGCAATTTTTTCGGAAAAATTTTTCCGGCCCCGATCCCCCAGGGCAACGAGGGCCAGCGCGAAAGCCACCCAACCGCCCTGCGCCCTTTGTGGGCAACAACCTGCACGCCCATTTGGATCGCGTGCAACCGGCCGTTGAGGAGGTCCTGCCGCGGCCCGGCAGGAATAGCCGATGCGGCCTTGGCGGACGACTTACCACGGTCCGCGCGACCGGTACATCGCCAGCATCGCGTAGCTGTGGTAGGCCAGGTACGCGAAAAGCAAGGTGATGAAGGGGCTCCGCAGGCGCACCAGGGCTACGACCGCCACCACTACGGCGGTGGCTAGCGAGAGGACCAGCGACCGCCGCATCCCCTCGCGGGGATCGGCATACACCAGAAGGTCCCGCGCTATGTGCCCACCATCCAGCGGCTGCACAGGCAGCAGATTCACAAAGCCCCAGAAAACGCTGATATGTAACAGGTATATGACGAACAGCGTCAACGGCACGCTACCGATGATCTGCGGAAAAAAGACCATCGGCACAACATAGAACTCCCAGAGGACCAGCGGCCGCATTCCTGCCGCCGTGAGGCCGGCTACCACCAGGGCTGCCAGCAGGAAGCCGGCCCCGGGACCCGCAAACGAGATGGCAAGGCGTCCGCCCACGGAGGCTGGCCGGCCCTGACTGGCATCATACGAGGCCATTCCCCCCAGCCCGTGCAAAGTGATCCAGGGCCGAAAGCCATGGCTCCGCATGGCCAGGGCGTGCCCCAGTTCGTGGACCAGGATCGCCACAAAAAACGCCGCCACCCACGCCAGCAGCATGGACAACTGGAAGTCTCGGTCGTTCAGATCGGGCATGCCCGTCACCAGGGCCGCCAGCCAGAACAGCGGATGAATGCGTACCGGAATGCCCAACACCACAAATCGCAGGTCGTACTGGGTAGGCGGCGGATCGGAAAGAAGGAACACGGCACAGGCTCCTCGTGCGACGGCAGGCGCCATGGCCCCTTGGCACCATTGTAACGTACCATTCTGCCGGAAAGCGTATGCAGCCTGCAAAGCCGCAGGCGCCAGCACGGGAAGGAAGGGCCCGCGGCCCATCATGGTAAGGCGCCTTCGGGCCGTGCCGCGTCAGACGGCGCAAGAAGCCGGTCCTTGGCGGTCCTGCCTGTGTAAGTGGCCCCAGCCAAGGCTGCACCGGGCCTTGACAGGCCCGGCTCGCCGGAGGGGTGTGCCACTGCTTGCCGCAAGGCAAGCAGTGCTGGTGCATAGAAGCACTGCTTCTGACGAAGCAGTGGCACACGGCGCATGGGTGGGGGGAGTGTGCCACTGCTTGCCGCAAGGCAAGCAGTGCTGCTGGATTGTCTAACCACTGCTTCTGTCGAGGCAGTGGCACACGGCGCATGGGTGGGGGGGTGTGCCACTGCTTGCCGCAAGGCAAGCAGTGCTGCTGGACTGTCTAACCACTGCTTCTGACGAAGCAGTGGCACACGGCGCATGGGTGGGGGGAGTGT
>Ga0123519_10011943_pt1 | contig 12706 bp, 9 predicted proteins | sample YelNatPaOPRAMG02_FD_87396 | JGI IMG/M metagenome (GOLD analysis project Ga0123519, IMG submission 87396) | Hot spring microbial communities from Yellowstone National Park - Yellowstone National Park OP-RAMG-02 (version 2) | ecosystem: Environmental > Aquatic > Thermal springs > Hot (42-90C) ...
AAGGCTTGGTTTCCGGCTTGGCTTCTGTAGGCTATAATTCGAAATATAAATGAATAAAGACGATTTGCATGTTTTGAATCTTATCTATTAAACAATGGACGAAAAAAGAAAAAATTACTAAGGCTGGCTTTTAAGGCTTGGTTTCCGGCTTGGCTTCAGTAGGCGACGGCGGAACTTGTTCAGGTGATACCGCAACAGCCCCTTCTTTCGGCATCTCTGCTTCAACCTTTACTTTGCTCTCTTCTTTTGGCAAATTAGCAGGAACACTCATAACTTCTGATTTCCTTATTTCTATCCTTTTTATAGGATAAATTGGTTTGCATTCCTTGAATATATTTTTAGACATCTCGCCCTGGATTATATTATTTATCAGTTCAGGCAAAGTCATGCTCCCTGCAGTCGTTGATACTACCTTTCCCATCAAGGTTCGAATTATATGCTGTTGTGATGTCTGTATCCTTTTCTCAGTTATTGCCATGGGCTTTATTCGCACAAGATACCCATCTTTTGTAGTAACATCAAATACCCCATCCATCTTGGAATGTTTCCTTCTCGTAAGCCTTCGTATATAATCGCTCGTTAGGTCATGCCCTATAAATCTTGTATGCGCATCGTATCCTCTTACATCAGAAACTTGGAATTGCATTTTCACATGCATCTTCGAAAAATCGCCCGTTAAGTCCTGCAAAGTTACCTCTGCAATCCTACCCATCAGTTTCTCAGGCGAATCTGACAAGGTCTCTGCTATCTGAACATTGTTGAACATCTCAGGCGCATATATCTTATACCACTCTTTCGCTTTCCATTTATCTTTTATCTTTCTTGCTGTTGTCCTCGATACTTTTGCTTGAGCCAATCTTATTCCTCCAATAGTTTGGTAAGATTATTTACTTGAGTGGTGGCTAATATGCATACATACTATTTATATCTTTCAGCAATCATAAACTTCTCTTTTTTCGAATACATTTACGAGCCTTCTTTATTTTTTAGAAAGGTTCATTTGCATTTTTTACTTTCCCTATCATGATACTAATGAATACTAAACCTAAGGTTGTTATATTCGGCTCGTTCAGACCATGTTCAGACGATATATTATACAAAGAAGCATACGAACTGGGGTTCAGGCTTGGAAAATGTGGAGCCATAGTAATCAACGGCGGATACGGCGGTGTTATGGAAGCATCATCTCGAGGTGCAAGAGATGCAGGGGCTCATACAATCGGCGTTACAACTAAGATTTTCGGGATTCCCAAGCCAAACAAATGGGTCTGCGAAGAGATAAAATGTAATGGCATCGTCGATAGAATAGAAAAAATGCTCTGTATCGGCGATTCTTTTATCGTAATGAAAGGCGGAACGGGCACTCTTGCCGAACTTGCACTCCTTTGGGAATATGTAAACAAGAAACTCATTCCGCAGAAAAAAATCATCTGTTACGGCGATTTCTGGAAACCGGTTGTCCAAACTCTAAGCAAAGAAAGCATGATTCTTTCTATAGACCCTATAGACCAACCTCATGTAGAAGGTTCTTCGTGTGATAAATTGATTAAATTCGCATATTCAATAGACGAGGTTATCGACTTTATATTCAAGGATTGAGTTTGTTCCCTTCTCTTGAACGTTCCAGCCTTTTCTTCATCGTTTCAAAATAATCTTCAGCAACTTCCAACTTCTCAACTTCTCTTTCGTAACCTTCTGCTAATTCTAACTTTGCAATCCACCCATCTTCATATGGACTTTCGTTTATTAAAAACACCTCATCTTCCAAAATAGGATTTAATTCTAAAACTCTCCCAGATATTGGCGAGATTATGGGCACTACTGTATATATGCTCTCCATTCTACCTATGACTTCAAATTGCGATACTTTTTTTCCCAAGAAGAGATGCACGCGTACTATTGCTCCACATGTCTTTTGAAACACATCTGTAATTCCGACTTTAGCATATTTTCCTTCGATAGAAACCCAAAACTCATCACAATAATAATACGATTGCTTCACTTTATACGTCCTTCGACCTATGGAATACTGAAGATAGGTTTCCATCATAATATAATCGCATCTCAAATCCATATTCTTTTCTATCCTGCTTTTTATCTTTCTTCGCGCCTTTTCCAAGAATTTATATCTCAAATATTCATTGCAGGAAAAGGTGAAAAATTGAAGACCCTTAAACTATTTTGGAAATCAAAATGTCCAAACTGTCCTAATGCTAAAAAAGTCGTTGAACAATTAACCAAAAAAGTCCAAGATAAAAACCATCTCTTGAAAATAATCGAATACGATGTGGAGAGTGTAGACGGCTTGGCTGAAGCAAGTTTCTATGAAATTGTCTCAACTCCATCTATAATAATCGTCGATGAAAAGGATAACGAGATTGCAAGTTTCAGAGGAAAAGTGCCTACAATCGCCGAATTGGAAAATGTGTTAGTAAACAAGTAAGAAGATAAGTGAGAATAAATAAGTAAAAAGGTGTAATAAGTTAACATCAAAGATAACATCGGTGCATCGGTGAGCCCTTGCAAAATGCAGTTATAAGAGGATTTCAGGAATGCTCTCTTCTCGATTGGGACGGCAAGATATGTTGCACAATTTTTGTAGAAAGATGTAACTTCAGATGCTTATTCTGCCATAACCCAGAACTTGTAGATGTACTTGTAGATGTAAAAGAGGACCTTGAACCAAAAGAAAGAAAAGAAAATAACCATATTCTCGAAGATAAAATTATAGATTATCTCACGTCAAACAAGGACTTTATCGATGGAGTATGTATTACTGGCGGCGAACCAACAATTTCTAATATCCAACCTATACTCGAAAAAATAAAGAGCATCGGATTAAATATCAAACTAGATACTAACGGCTCAAACCCTGAAATCCTCGAATCATTAGTTAACAAAAAACTTATCGATTATATCGCAATGGACATCAAATCCAATAAAGATAAGTACGAGAAAATTGTAGGAACTAAAGTAAATATAGAAAGACTCGACCGGTCTATCGAATTTATTAAAAATTCTAAAATAGAATACGAATTTAGGACTACCTACATTCCAAAATTTATGAACGAGAAAGATGTGTCGGATATCGCGCACTGGCTTGGAGGTAAAGATAGACATGTTAATTCCTGGGTAATTCAAAGGTTCCAACCAAATAACTGTCTCGATAAATCGTTTACAAATCTTCCCCCTCCCCATGACGAAGAGATGAATCTAATTCTTAATATTGCCAAAAAAATCATACCAAATGCACGACTCAGAGGCTGATTTTTATTATATCCTATTATCAGACCAAATGATACAACCAAATACGTCCAAAAGGTATAATCATTATATATCGTAAAGACTATTCCCAACTTGTCCAATGGAAATGAACATAAAGAGGTATATCTATGAATATAAAGAGATTCTCATTCCTAGCGTCTATCCTAACCATATTTTGCATACTTGCTTCAACGCAAATTTCAAATGCACAATCAACTAATTCCGTAGAAGTACTCGAAATTGATTCCTACTCAGAACATATAAAAATCGGAGAATTTGAGAATTATAGATGGACTATACGAAATACAGCCTTACAAAACATCACATACAAAATCACAATCTCAGTAAACGAAATAGAAGATGGCTGGTCTGTTACTCTCTCTGAAAATGAAATTACACTTGCACCCTATCAAGCACACACTATTATTGCAAATGTTACTCCACTCGAAGGCGCTAAAAAGTCGTTCAACATGACTGTTATTTTTACTGTATACCAAGACGATGCTATCGTGCAAATCGTAGCCAAAAATGCACTAACCACTCTAGTAATTCCAAAAGTAAAAACTGAAAAGAAAGTCTTGGATATGTTCTCAAACCCTCTCCCCTCACCACTGAATAACGACATCGGCGTATTCTTGTTAGATATTCTTTCCTGGCTTGGAATTGCTGCTCTTGTTACTGGAATCATTATACCCACTATAAAAGCAATAACAAGAAGAACAAAAACACAACTCGACGACATTTTCATTAGAATAACAACCAAGCCGGCAATATTCCTTATATTCTTATACGGTCTGACCCAATCACTCCTTGTCCTAGATGCATATATCCCTGAGTGGTTTCTAGAAAGACTTGATAATGGATATTCTACAATCGCTGCACTTGTCCTTGCTTATGTGGGTTATAGGCTATTCAAAGACATCATCATTTATTATGGAAAGATATTCGCAAAAAAGACAGAAACAAAACTCGATGATATCTTAATACCCGTATTTGAGAAAATTGGTATGGTAGTCATAATATTATTTGTAATCGGTACAATACTCAATTACTTTTCAATCGACCTTACTATGTTTGTAGCAGGTGGCGTGGTTACCTCAATGGTTATAGCCTTTGCTGCACAGGAAACATTATCAAACTTCTTTGCAGGTATTTTTATCCTTGTAGATAGACCTTTCAAAGAAGGAGATTGGGTAATTCTACCAGGAGATGAGATGTGCAGAGTGGAAAAAATAGGATTGAGAAGCACTAAATTTTACAGATATTACGATAATACAATCATTGCTCTTCCGAATAACAAACTTATGAGCGAAAAGATTGTTAATTTCTCAGAACCTGACGATATTGCAAAAGTGCGTGCTAAAGTAGGCGTTGCTTATGGCACAGACCTTAAACTTGTCGAAGAGACTCTTCTTTCAGTTGCAAAAGCATGCCCACATGTAATCAAAGAAGGTCCCCGGGCTCCAAGCGTGTGGATTGATAAAATGGGCGATTCTTCTGTCGATTTTACTCTCCTCACATACGTAAACAATCGTGATAATAGATGGGATGCAGAAAAATTCTTGCTTTTGAACATATATAATGAATTCTTTAAAAAAGGTATAGAAATCCCATTCCCACAAAGGGTTATTCATATCGTAAACGATGAGAAAAAAGAGAATGCACAAAAAATAGAAGTTAAGAACATCGATGTTAAGACTATAGAAACTAAAAAAGAGGATGCTAAAAAAATAGACAAGAAAATTTAATAAGAAAATTTAGACAGAAGAATGATAAAATACTTAGAGGTGATTCGATGAGCGCTAAAATGGTCAGAGAAGAACTTGTGGGCGAAGTATATGATAAGATTGTAACAACCCCTGCAAAGGTTTCTCGTGGTCAGACTATAAAGGATGCTGCCGAAGCAATTCTTAAGGTTCCTGTTACAAGAAAAGTATATGTCGTAGATTCTACCGGAAAACTTGAAGGCGTAATCAAATTAGAAACCATACTAAGACATATAGGATACCGAATGGGTGTACGAGAATCAGGCATATCATCATATTTTAAAATGCTATCCGAAGTCCTTAAAGAGAAAGTCGAGGATATAATGGAAAAACCTATCACAGTAACTAAGAACGATACCATTGCAAGAGCGACTAAACTCATGGTTGAAAACCATATCAATGACCTCCCTGTTATAGACGAAAACGGCATCCTTCTTGGAGAACTAAACAGCATGGAAATATTATCTGTCTCTATAAAACTATTCGAAGAAAAACCTTAAACCCTCTACCTATTACTTTCTATCTACTTTCTACCTAACTTTTTACCTATTCCTTTTATTACTTTTATAATTAACAAGTTAAATTACGTTCATCTCCTTTTCAAGTAGTTTAAGTTCCTTAACATCCATAGTCGATGGGTCAACTGGAACTATCAACCTCGATTTCTTTACCACTATGTACTCGTTCAGTAGTTGTATGAACTTTAATATGGTCTTGAAATCGTTCTGCACTATTAGATATTCTATACCTTCAAGTATCACAGTCGAATTATCATATTTATCTACAAATCCTTTTATCACCGAAGTTAGTCTAACTATGTTTGTAGGCGTGATTCTGTCATCAGACTGATATGCTTCGCCACCCAAGCCAACACTAAACACACCCATCGGCGCAGGCATTGTTTGTTTCTCTGCTTCAACCTCTGTTTGCGTAAGCCAAACAATCTGTGCGTTTTCTATTTTATACTTATCTTTCAACACCTGTGGATAGGTCCTCGTTATACAAAGTCCATTCGACCCTCTTTTTAGCATCTCGTTAAAAAGCGCAAAACTTCTATCTAGATTATCGCCTTTTATCAAATAACTTCTGCCTTCAGCCAAGCCTTCAACAACCGCAGGTTCTACTTGTTTTCCTTCTCCTCCTTCTTTCGGCTTGGCTGTCTTTACTCTACTCTCAGCACTCCTTGCATATTCTATCGCCTTCGAATAATTCCCAGATTTCAAGAACGATTTTGCTAAATACAAAGAACTCCTTGCACGGGATATATCACAACCTTCTTTCTCTTTCTGTGTTATTTGCTCTTGAACATCTTGTATTAAGTTATTAGCCTGATTATACATCTTTTCAATCTCACGGGCTGATTGAACTGCAAGTTGTGATTTCTCCCTTGCAGTTTTAAAATCAAGCGACATCGCTGCGTTCCTCGCCTGCTTAAGAAACTCTTCTGCAGCACCAACTTCATGAACTACAGAACGCACCTCAGCAACTACATTCTCTGCCTTTATTATTGCATCTTTTGCATCGCAAGTATCACATAATCCATCTTTATCGACGAGCGCACTGCATCTTGGACATTTAAATACCTTCTTCTCAACCTCTTTCTCTTCTACTTTTGGTTCTACCTTTTCTGGTTCTTTCTTTATTTCTTGAGTTATACCCTTTGTCTCTTCCTGAACTACAACCTGTTGTTGTGCTTGAATCTGCTTTTGAGGTTCGTTTATTATCATTGGTCTCCTATGAGAAGTCTTTATTTGAACTTCTGGATATTCAGGCTCGTTAGACTCGGTAACATCTCCATATTGATATCGCGGCGAGGAAAAGACTTGGGGTTGTGATTGCGTGTATCGTGGTGTTGTAGGCACATACTGCGGGTATTGTGGATAATTCGTTTGTGTGGGATATCCAGGGTCGCTCCAAGATGAAGATAACGTTGATGCAGAGGTAGGATACATCTGTTGTTGAATATTGGGCTGTGTCATATCTTGATTCCAACTTCCAGTCGGTTGGCTTGGGTGGACCGCTTGTATTACCTGAGGATACTGAGGTGTGCTTGTCATATCTTTCTTTGTATCTTTACGCCTTGAACCAAGACCAACCGCAACCACAACTACGATTACAAGAAGTAAGATTAAACAAAGGAATGTGTTTCCTGTAAGTAAAGAGAATATCGTTGCATCATCTTTCTTTTCTAATACTATCGATAGCGCACTTGCAGTTACCTTCCCCCCTGAATCCGAATTGATAAAGATATATATCTTATGTTTACCCTCAACTGCAGTAGAGTTCTTAAGTGCTGCAGAAAGAGCATCTGAAAAGTCAGGAATCGTTACAAAATACGAATACTTTATAGAAATCCTTGAAATAGACACTTCCCCTTTTGTTTTGCTTGTGATATTTATTGGTATCCTACAGAATACATTTCCGTACTGGTCTTTTATCGTCTGTTGATTACCATCTATGACACGCTTAAGTTCTGTTGCATCGTTGAACATCAACTTTCCTGTCAACTCGCCCATTTTTGTCAAATCAACCTTCCCATCGTTCCCCACATCTACCTTTACATCTCTTGGGATAGAAATTGTTTCTAATTGCCCAAGTGCGTTTTCGACATCTACCAGTTTTACAATCCTATGGTTGTCTCTATCGTTAATGTAAACTTTTCCATCTCTACCAACTGCCAAGCCGTGTGGATAATTAAAATGATTGTAATCGCTCCCTATCTGCCCAGTTACGCCTATAATCCTATCGAAATTATAACTTCCAGATGAATAGGTATATTTTAAAACTCGCTGGTTGCCATAATCTGCAATATATACCGAACCATCGTAGGATTCTCCTACTCCCTTTGGCAAATTTAGATGTTTTGTATCGCTTCCTACTTGCCCAGTTGTGCCTATTGTTGTTAGGTAATTATAATTCGAATCAAATACTTGGATTCTATGATTGCTCGTATCACCTACATAGATTCGTCCTGATGGACCTGAGGAAACAGATCTAGGGTCGTTAAAATGCGAATTGTCTGAACCTGATTTTGAAGTCTCTCCTATCGTAGTAAGATAGGTATAACTCGAATCAAATACTTGCACTCTGTGATTCGCAGAATCTGCAACGTATATCCTTCCATCAGGTCCTATGCATACATCATAGGGCGCAGAAAAGTGTGCAGAATCGTTACCAACAGCCCCAGCAGGGTCGCCTAAGGTTTTTACTAACACTCCATTTCTATCATATATCTGCACTCTGTTGTTGTAGGTATCTGCAACGTATATCTTTCCTTCAGAATCTATTGCAACTCCATGTGGAGAATCAAGATGCCACTGGTCGTTACCGCTTTCTCCAGAGATACCTATCGTGAGAACATGCGCACCTGTATAATCGAATACCTGAACTCTGTAATTGTTCGTGTCTGCAACTGCAATCCTTCCATCAAGACCTACAGCCACTGCCCTAGGCGAATATAGATGTGAATTATCTAACCTAGTTTTCATTACGCTTCCAATAGTGCGATAATAAGTTAGGTTCGGATAGAATACCTGAACCCTGTGATTGTCGCAATCCGCAACGTAAATCTTCCCGTCAGAACCAAAAGCAATCCCTCTCGGCGCACGCAAGTTAGTATTTTCCATACCCGGAACTCCAGTCAATCCTATCGTGGCATCTGCAACATTATCTGTCAAATCGTTAAATATCTGCACTCTATGGTTGTCTGTATCTACAACAAAAATCTTCCCTGAGGGGGATATAGAGACCGCAGCAGGAAAATTAAAGGATGTGCTATTTGTCCCTTTTCCAGTGCCAAGTGTCATATAATAAGTGCCATCTGGATAGAATATCTGTATTCTATGATTATTCGAATCTGCTACATATATGTATCCATCATTATCTACGCCAACCCCATAAGGCTTGTTCAGATGCTCGTTATCTGTCCCGCTACTACCATTTACTCCAATTGTAAACACATACTCGTAACTCGTGTTGAATACCTGAATTCTGTGATTATCCCTATCAGCGATGTACAAATTCGAATTTGCATCTACTGCAATCCCTCTCGGTCCTCTCAGATGATTAACGTCCAAGCCTGACTCCCCAGTAGTGCCAATTGTCTTAAGATACTGTCCATATTGGTCAAATACCTGCACCCTATTATTGTAGGTATCCGAAACATAAATCCTACCATCAGGACCTACTGCTACTCCTCTCGGACTGTAAAAGTGCGTATATGCCGTTCCTATCCTTCCGGGCGTCCCTATCGTAAAAAGATAATTCCCTGATAAGTCAAATACCTGTATGCGATGGTTACCTGCATCATCTATAACTATCCTATCTCCTCCAACTGCAACTGTATGCACATAATAAAACTCTTCATTCCCTGTTACTTGCTGTCCTATTGTTCCTATTGTAGAATAATACATCCTATCTGAATTAAATACCTGTATCCTAAAATTACTGTAATCTGCAACATATATCTTACCATCAGGACCTATCGCCACGCCATATGGGGTATTGAAGTGTGTATTACCGCTCCCACTTTGCGCAGTCATACCTATTGTTGCAAGATAATCCCAACTACTTGCTCCTATGGAAAACACCTGCACCCTGTGATTAATAGAATCTGCAACATATAGCCGATTATTCCCATCGACGTCCAAGCCGTAGGGATAAGTAAATTGCTGATTACCAGAACCTGACATGCCCACCGGGCTGCCAATCGTACCTACATAGTTCTGCGAAGCATCAAAAATCTGTATCCTATGATTGCCTGAATCTGAGATGTAGAGCCTGTTGCTATTATCTACCGCAGCCCCAAAAGGACAGTTAAACTTGTCTAAATCTCTTCCTGCACTTCCATTTACACCTAAAGTTTTAAGATAACTTCCTGAGGATGAGTATATCTGCACTCTATGATTTCCATAATCGCATATAACTATCCTCCCTGTAAGGTCTGCAATTACTTGTGTAGGCATGTTAAGATGCATGGAATCAATACCAGATTCGCCCGTAATACCAATCTGTCTGTCAAGTTCTCCATTTAGATTGTATATCAAAACTCTGTGATTATACGTATCCGCAACAAGGACCTTTTCACTCCCTCCCACAATACCTATAGAAACACCATACGGATAATTGAAATGCCTACTATCGTTACCTATTGTCTGTGTTGTCCCTAAGGTCATTATATACAGTCCTGTTAAATTATCAAATACTTGTATGCGCTGATTCCCTCTATCTACTACAAACACACGACCATCTGAAGATACAGCAACGCTCGAAGGTCCCACTAATTGGTAGTTATTATTCTCAAAAGAGGCATCAAGAAACCTGTTCTTTATTACATTCGGATTAAAATCTGTCCACATACCTGATTTGTTTGATACACTAGGATTATCAATATATACATAATATATCTGTTTCTCGTATGCATCAAGTGGGTCAGTCTTAAATAACACATTTGCCTCTAAACATTTCGTCCCTGTGTTCACTTCGTTATAAACCATCATGGGGACCTCTTCTTCGCACCCCTTTGTATCGTTGTAAAATGTTATCCTAATTTCCCTTGTTGCGTTCCTTATTGTTGCATGTGAGAAATCGAGCCATTTATCAACAACAAACGAACCTTGCGCAACCCCATTTGTCTCGTTAATGTAAAGCGCATACCTCCCTTTCCAACTTGAATTGTACCATCCTTTGGTTCCTAATTCAAACTCAATTTCCGCATTTGTTATCGTTACATTCTTTGGCATCAGGAAAGAGACTGTCGAATTCCACCCTTCATCTTCAAATGTTACATTAGCACTTCTTCCTCCATCTGAAAAGACATTCTGATGTCCTATCTGTCCTATTCCAACGCCCCCAATGCTCCATTCTTCATTCGAATCTCCATCTATCTCAATCGATATTCTTGACGCATACTCATCTTTAGAATTACCTCCAATCTCTAAATTCATAGCAGCAGATTTCACTTTCGTACCTTCTGGTATTAGCACACTCATATAATTCTGACCTTTCTTTAATTCAAGTTGATATATCATATTTCCGTCTTCAAACTTATCTACGGTAATTATTGAAGCAAGTGCGTAGGGGGAGATTAGAATTAGCACTACAACTAACCAAACGTAAACGACCCCTGGAGTTCTCCAGTTCACATTTAACCAAGCCATGGAATTGCCTCTTTCTTCGCCTATTTCTGAATTGAGTGTGTAACTTCCTATTTGGCTATTGATTTGACTGTTGTTATTATATTTGATATAAATACGGTGTTATATAAGGATTTGGTCAAAAGTACGAACGCTTGCCATACTTAACTATTTCAATTTCTCAATCAGCATCTTAATTATCAGCACTCTTAAATCATCAGCAGTATTAATATCCAAGCATCTTTTTCATTACTAACGCATCTCTATCTAACAATGGACTTTCACATATTATTCTTATATCATACCTCCTCCGATTTAATACAGGCACAAGAAAAGCAAAATCAGGCTCTTTTGCACTTATCGGTAGATGCCCCAATTCTCCTTTTTCGTTATAACTCACACATGAAAAATGCGTGTGCAGAAATGGGATTTCCAAACTCTCATATTTCTGAATGATTTTTTCAAAATCAGTTTCGCACCTGAGACTACCCCCATGCCTCGCATGCATATGCCCAAAATCTATCACTGGAAATACATCTATCCTTTTTGCAACCGAAATAACTTCTTCTAAACTACCCCATACATTCTTCCTGCCCATAGTCTCAATTCCTATTTTTACCTCATATCCTTTTTTACTTATCCAATCAAGAACCTCTCTAACACACTCAACTATGTTACTTGTTGCTTCTTTGCTATCTAATCCAGAATAACTTCCACAATGACATACTACTCTTTCTGCACCTAAAGCATCTGCAATCTTTGCTGTTCTCTTCAGTACATCTATGCTCTTATCTCTTGTCTCTTTTTTCCTCGAGTTGAAACTTATGTAATAAGGCGCATGGACTGAAACTATTATGTTATTCTCTTTTGCAATAGCCCCAATGCGCTTGGCACCTTCTGTCTTCATCGTAATCCCATGTCCAAACTGGACCTCAAGAACATCCAAGCCGATTTCTGCAAGCCTCGGAATCCCTTTCTCTGATGTCTTTGCACCTATTGGCAGTCCTGCAGGACCTACATGTATCATATTCATCAATCATCTCGAATGAACGCTATATTTTACTACATTTGTATCTCATGTTTATATAATTTCTTAAAAAAGAATGCTGAAAAGAAGTTAAAAACAAAATTTAAAAAAGAAAATTAAAAAAGACAAGTATATTTTTACTTCTTATATATCTGCCTTCTCAGTTCTTCTTCCTCAGCTCTTATTGCATCTTTCTTCTTTTTCCATAGGATTAGGAATATTACTATAACTGCAAGGACTGCAAGAAGCACGCCTATTAGCATAAGCGTAGTTACACCGAATCCTCCGCTAGATTCTTCTCCCACGTTCACCACTATTTCTTTTATGTTATTTGTTTCAATCATTTCGTCGATTGCGTTCGTGGCATCTATCGTATATGTGAAGGTATGCCTACCTGCTCGGACCTGCCAGGTAAACGATGCAGACACATTCGCATTTGGCGATACTACTCCAAGAGTTTCTGAAAGCGTGTTCTTTCCATCGATTGTTACTCCTACGCTAACAAAATTGGCTGA